>Ga0206995_1009_pt1 | contig 59811 bp, 54 predicted proteins | sample Alteio_BWMinCont_5_FD_153480 | JGI IMG/M metagenome (GOLD analysis project Ga0206995, IMG submission 153480) | Enriched cells from forest soil in Barre Woods Harvard Forest LTER site, Petersham, Massachusetts, United States -... | ecosystem: Environmental > Terrestrial > Soil > Temperate forest >... | reverse complement strand
GTCGCTTGTTTTGCGGGATTTCGTTCCACATCAAATTCCCGCCACAGGCCGACGGTCAGTGGAACCATATTCCTGTCATGGCCGTATATGTCAGCCACAGCGATCATCCTGGCTCCCACAAGAATATCTCGGATTAAAGGCAGGTCTTCAAAAGGCAGATCTTCGGAACTCCAATGAGGAAAATTCACCCTCAAAAAATCCATTGTAGAATCCTTCAACGCCCTTCTTCCATTATTTAATTTTTCAACAATATCCAGATAAACATCCTTCTCACGCTGCATCATTTCATCGATGGCAGGCAGATCAGGTTTCTTCAATGTATCTGTATTGAATTGACGGTCAAAAATTACCTTTGTGTGGTCTATTAAAAATGCGACAATATCTGTTTCAAAACAAGGAGCTTCTGTTTTAACCCTTTTCATCGCTACGTTCTCATGTCCGTCTGAAAGCCACTTGTCTTGCTCGTGGGGCGTCCGCATTGAATAATAACCTTCATCATGGCGGTATACAGCTTCCCGTAAAAGCCTTATTGCTTGCTGGGAAAGCGGTTGTGTTTTGACATACTCATCAATAAAATGTAAAAGTTCGTTCCAATGATAAGGATTATGGTAGGTAATCAAATCACGCCTTTCCTGCCCCGCTTTTTCAACAACCTTCATCACATTCTGAAACACATTTTCTAACAAAGCATCATCGTATTGACGCAACACCCCACTCTCAAATCCATTATGAAAAGCATTTACCTGCATGATCTTTTGAATCCTATTGACCAAATAGTCCGCTAAATCATCATCCGTTTTCCCCTGACGCAATAAACTCTTCATATCTCGCCGACAATTCCCGTCCTGATATAATTGAACGAGCATATAAGAAAGTTGATCTGAGGAACCTGGGACAATCACAAGCCGTCGGTCCTTTCCCTTGTATGTTATGCCTAAGACATACGCATTCATCCCCTCTTTAAATGGCAGGCCAAAAAAAGTTATCTCCCCCATTTTATATCCTTGCCAAGCATGGCCGGTTTCCTTGGGACCTAATCTCCCCACCACTTCTTCATCATATCTTTGGATCTCCGTCACTTCATCAGCCCTCATCGCCGCGTCGGGGCCGTCGCCTTTTAGATACCATCCGTGCCCTGCTAACGCATCCTTTAAAGTATTAGAAAAATTGTTCAAAACAACGTATACAATATCCGACTTCAATCCTTCTCTTTTGGCATTTTCAAATTCCTCTGGGTTTAAAAAATGTGTTTCCCTGTCCCCAGATTTAACGACAATCATTGCTCCATCAACCAAAGTATTTTTCGTAAAACCACCGGAGAAATACTTCCTTGCAATAGCTTCATTGGTGTATTTGTCCACGTCTTCTTTGATATAATTAAACACACCCTTTTTAAAAGCTTTCAAGTATCGCTGATAAATGACCTCATTGGTTTTTGGATCTTGGTCAACACCCTTGACCTTGGCTTTGTCCGCGTAAATTTTTCCTAAAAGGGACTCTTTCAAAGCTTTCTTATACCAAGTCGCAAGTATCATTCCGCTGTACATTTGCCGCAAGTTTGAAAAATTCTTGCCCTCGTTAACTTCTTCCTCTAATGCCGGAAGGACTATTTCACGGATAGTCTGGGAGTCGATGGAGTGGGTGTTATTTTTGTTATGTTTTTGAAGTGACAAATAATCCTCTTCTAACATCACCTTTAAATGGCTTTTGAGGATATAGGCGGTATTGCCGCTTTCATAGACAATGGCTTGGTCTGGGATAATCCAGACCTTGTTAAAAGTATTCACTGGAATTTGAGTGGTGTGATATTCGCTCCAAGCGCGCTCGTAGATCCTTTCCCAAAATTTCTTGCCCAGACCATCTTCCGGATAGATCAAACTTGAAGTGATTTGCTTGAGCATGTAATCTTGACTCAGAAGGTCACGGCCCATTTCGGTCTTGCCAAAATCATCCTTGATAATACGGTCCTTTTCATAGGGAGACAAGTTGACCCACTGGTCTTCATCAGGTATGGTCAATGAAGCGAGGAAATATTTGACTAATTTTTTGTATTCTTGCCGTTTTTGAGGACCAGTTAAAGGCTCATCCCCGCGGTGGATGAGAAAATCGAATTGAAGGGCATTGTCCGGGTGGATGGTCAAACCCGTCAAATGCGCAGGCGTAAATTCCTGACTTAAATGAATCATTATCCCAGGCGCAGGTAAAGGCTCCTGGGATAATTGGGCATAAGCCGGATTATGGGCCGAAGTTGTAATAAAAGCCGCCAAAACAACGATGGCAATGGCTTTTCGTATTTTCCGCATGATATAGGAAGTATGCCATATTGTATAAAGGAAAACAAGGCAAAGCTGTTTTGGAGCTTAGGGCTGTTGGACTAAGCGGGCGGCGCCCAGGAGTACGGCGTCGTCCCCTAATTTGGAGGGTAAAATGCGGCAGGTGTTGAACTTTTTAAAGAAAGGGTCTGCGTTAAGTTCTTTGGCTACAATAGGCAGGATAAAGTCCCCGCAGGCCTTGATCACCCCCCCGCCAAAAATAATAGCCTGGGGATTAAAAGTATGGTTTAAAGAAACAGCTGTCTTGCCCAAAACGGTCGCGGCTTTGGTAATGACTGATTTGACCACCGCGTCATTTTTACTCAGCGCTTCTTTTAAAACCCTGCTTTTGATCGTGTCCAATTTGCCGTCATTGAGCTTGGCAATGATCGTCTTTCGTCCGGCTTTGACAGCCAAACGGATATCGCGTTCAATGGCCCAGCGGCTGGTCAGCGCTTCCAGGCACCCGCGATTGCCGCAATGGCACAGCGGTCCATCGATGCTCACGATCACATGGCCCAATTCCGTGGCAGCACCCTGGGCGCCTAAAAGCAATTTACCGTCGCTGATGACCGCCCCTCCGACACCGGTACCCGGAAAGATACCAATGACATGCGATAGTCCTTTGGCAGCACCCAGCCAAGCTTCTCCTAAAAGCCCGGCATTGACATCATTGGCCATCACCACCCGCATTCGAAATTTACGTTTTAACGAAGCACTTAAAGGAAAACCGGTAAGCGCGATATTCGGAGCTGCCAAAATATGATTATTACGGGTGTCCACAATACCGGGAACACCAACCCCGATACCTTTAATATACGCGTATTTAACACCACCCGAATGGACCAGCTCATCAATGGCATCAGTTATACAAGTGTAAATATCTTTGGGCTTGACCTTCTTGGGAGTGGATGTTTTGGTGCGGGTCAGGACCTTGCCCGAGGCTGAAACCAAAGCCCCGGCGATCTTGGTACCGCCTATGTCGAGACCGATGTAATAGTTCATCTTGTATAATGATTGATAAAATATTCCTGCACGTCAAAAGCCGCGCCGCCTTCTTTTTTAATGCGGCTGTAACTGCGATCGCTCCTTAAAGCCCTGGCTTTACGGGTGTCTTTTAAATAGCTGTCCAGGATAAACTGCACGTGAGATTTGATCTCAGGCTTGGTGATCTCAAACAAAAGCTCAATGCGGCGGTCAAAATTACGGGTCATCCAGTCTGCCGACGACAAAAAGACACGGCCATTACCATTATTGTTAAAATAAAAAACACGTGAATGCTCCAGGAAACGGCCCACGATGCTGCGCACTTCAATGTTCTCGCTTAAACCTTCCACCCCCGGCACCAGGGAACAAACACCGCGCACGATCATCCTGATCTTAACACCGGCATTGGAAGCCGCGTACAATTTCTCAATAATTTGGACATCTTCCAGGGCGTTCATTTTGACAATGATCAAACCATTCTTGTGCGCCTGCTGGTTTTCGATCTCCTTGTCGATCAGGTCAAAGAAATATTTACGCAGGTCATGCGGGGATGAGATGACCCTTTTCCAGGGACTGGGCAGGGAATAGCCGGTGATGACGTTAAACACATCCGCGATGTCGCGGGCAAAATCATCATTGCACGTAAAAAACCCGATGTCCGTGTAAACATTGGCTGTTTTTTCATTGTAATTTCCCGTCGATAAATGCACGTAACGCCGGATGCGGCCTTCTTCCTTGCGCACAATCAAGCTCATCTTTGAGTGGATCTTAAGGCCCGCGATCCCATAGATCACGTGACAGCCGGCCTGCTCTAATTCGCGCGACCACTGGATATTCTTTTCTTCTTCAAACCGGGCCTTGATCTCAACGACCACCGTGACCTGCTTACGGTTCTTGGCTGCCTCCATCAGGGCCTTGATAATGGCTGAATCCTCATTGGTGCGATAAAGCGTCATCTTAATAGCTAAAACATCCGGGTCTTTGGCCGCCGCAGCGATGAGTTCACAGGTCGGCATAAAAGACTGGAAAGGCACGTGGATAATAAAATCCTCATCCTTGATCTTATCAAAAATATTCTCATAAACGGATTTGGCAGGTGTGAAGCTGGAGAAACGCAACTGCGGCTTGTCCGTTGACGCGGACAGGTCGTAAAGAAAATTCAGGTCCAGGTCCGAGGCGGTAAACACCACCTCTTCTTTGGGAAAATCAATCCCGTTACACAAAACCTCCAAAAGCTCCGGCGTTGTCCCTTCCTGCATCTGCAAATACACCGCCTTGGCGCTCGAGCGCTTTTTCAGTTCTTTCTCCAGGGCTTTAAGGAGATCCGGCGCAAAACCTTCATCAACTTCCAGCTCACTATCACGCAGCACCCTGAAGATCGATGCATCCTGGATCTTATAACCTTTAAAAAATTGCCCCAAATTCTCTTTGATCAGATAATCCGTCAGCACATACACCGACTCCTCGCCTTCCGCCGGGACTTTCAATAAACGGGGCACGGATTTCGGGATGGGAATAATGGCCAGATGGTTTTTTTCAGAACGGATGATGTTGGCCGCGAAAGCAATGGTACGCGAAGGCAGCACCGGAAAAGGATGGCCGCCATCGACCGCCATGGGGGTGATGATCGGATAAAGAGTGGTATCAAAAAAACGCTGCACGTATTTTTTTTGTTCCAGACTTAAGCCTTCAGGTTTTTTGATATAGATCTTTTCCTTTTCCAAAGCGTCCCTGATAGGGCCTTCATAGACCTCATAGAATTTCTTCACCAGATCGTCGGTGCGTGTTTTGATCTCCGCGAAGAGTTCCTGGGGATAAAAACCAAATTGGTCGCGCTTATTGTAACCGGAAGCCAAAAGCTTATGGGCCCCTGACATCCTGACCATGAAAAACTCGTCGAGATTGCTGGTAAAAATAGCCAGGAATTTAATGCGCTCTAAAAGCGGATTATGTTCATCAGCAGCCTCTTCCAAGACCCGGCGGTTAAACTCCAGCCAGCTTAGATCGCGATGTATAAATTTCTCTTTAGTTTCCATAGTATTATTCATAGATGAAACATGTTTTGGAAACGAATTTTTTTGACCACGAGTTGTCTTTTTCCGCCAATCTTTTCTAATCTTTCAGAAACACAACGCCCTTCGGGCTGTGTTTTTGAATCGGTGTCGAAGATTGGCGGGACAACAGTGGTCTTCAAAAATTGTTTCCAAAACCTGTTTAATCCTGAGTCCTTACTGTCAACGTCAATTTGTTACCTGTAATCTCCTCGAACAGTTCCTTCTTCTCCAAAAAGTTCTCTTTTTCCAACAAGAAATTCTCGTGCGTATACGCCACGATGGTCGCATCCCCTGCGGCATTGAATTTGACTTCCAGCTTTTTGACCTTTTGCTTATGCGAACGGTCCAGAGAATTGGCGATGCGTAAAAGAGCGCTTAATTTCTGCACCAGGATCTGCTCGGCAGATGCCAAAGAATTGTATAACAAGTGGGTCTTTAAAGGCGCTGAACGCCTATGATAGCGGGCAATACAGGCGATGATATTGATCTCGTGCTCGGTGAGCCTGAATAAATTCAAAGAGCTGATGATGTATTCGCTATGCTTGTGGTGCGAACGGTTATTGACAAACATCCCTATATCGTGCAGATAAGAAGCCAGAAGAAGATACAAACGGTCTTTCTCTTCCAAACCCAAGATGTCCTTGAAAGCGTCAAAAAGCTGCTCTGTCATGGATGCTACGTGTTTCAAGTGGTCTAAGTCCATGCCGTATTTACGGCAAAGAAAATGCGCCACTGACACCAGCTGGCTTAGCTTATTGTCACCCTCCTCCATGTCGAATTTAAACAATAAATGCGCCAGGATGGCTTCGGACAGAGAAGCCTCGAGGATGTAAACATACTCATTCTTATTGAATTTGAACAAGGTGTTAAGGATGATGGCAAAGCCTGTGATGGTCGAGGCAATGTCCGTGGGAACACTGTAGGTATTGGCAATTTCTTCAACGTTCATCTGCTTTAAACGCGTCAGCAATTCCTGGGCTTCAGTGGCCTTGAATTTGAAGAAATCCGAATCACGGCGTTTATTGGGCAGTACATTCTGGATAAAAACTGAATAATTCTCGTCAATGAGGATGATGTCGTCAATGTCCAAATTGGCATTGTTCTTCTTTAAGAAAAAAACTTCATTCTCGATATACTCTTCGGTCGCTTCATGCACTTCCTGCAGGGAACCATCCAGGGTTTCCATGAATTGTGATAAGCGCAGCGTTCCGATGGGAAAACCGATGTTCATGAGCGTCAGCCCCTTTTCCATCACCGAGATGTCCAGAGAGCCGGCACCTAACTCCGCTATCAAAAGGTTTTTCTTGTCCACCGGATAGGTCTTCTTTAATTTATGGCTCAAGAAATAATCAATGTAATAAACCACGTCCCCCGCATTTAAAACATCAATTTTAAAACCGGTCTTGCGCAGGACCGTATCTAGGAAAATATCCCGGTTACGCGATTCGCGCACGGCTGTCGTGGCAATGACCATGACATTCTGGACATCATATTCTTTTAAGGAATCTTTGTATTTCTGTAATACAGCGGCAGTTTGGTTTATAATACTTTGAGGGATGCGGTTTTTAATAAAGACGTGCTTGCCCAAAGGGATCACATTTTTAAGTGATTCGATGATCTTGACATCTTCCCCGTGGCTTTCCGCGATCAAAAGCTTGATGGAAGAAGAACCGATATCTATAACGGCGGCGCGCATATTATTGTCCCTTTTTAACCTAACAAAATGATAATACGATAAAAATTACGTGAAATTTACAAGAGTATAGCATATTCTAAATAAAAAGGAATATATAATGAACCGTGAGTTTGAACCAAAATTAGTCACTGTTTTAAGGGAAGGATACACCGCTAAACTCTTCGGACAAGACCTTTGGGCCGGCATTATCGTTGGCATCGTGGCCCTGCCCTTGTCCATTGCCTTTGCCATTGCCTCAGGCGTCAAACCCGAGCAAGGCCTGATTACCGCGGTGATCGCGGGGTTTTTGATATCAGCCTTTTCCGGCAGCCGGGTGCAGATTGGCGGGCCCACGGGTGCCTTTATCGTCATTGTCTTTGGCATTGTCCAAAAATACGGCTATGACGGCCTGTGCCTGGCAACTCTTATGGCCGGAGTGATGCTCATCATCATGGGCATCGCCAAAATGGGAGACGTCATCAAATTCATCCCCTTTCCCGTGACCATTGGTTTTACCAGCGGCATCGCCGTCATTATCTTTACCTCCCAGGTCCCTGATTTTTTTGGGCTCCATTTAGCCCATACGCCCGAAAGATTTTTAGACAAATGGATCGCCTATGCCCAAAACATCCCTGCTTTTGACATCTATGCCGTCGCTACCAGCGTTGTTACGGTGTTGATCATCCTGTTTTGGCGTAAGGTCACTGACCGCCTGCCCGGTCCCCTGATCGCCATCCTGGTAACGACGGGCATCGCCCATTTTTTTCATTGGCCTCTGCAGACCATCGGCACACGTTTTGGCAGCGTACCACATTCTTTTCCGGCCCCTCACATCCCTCACATGGATTGGGACCTTATTGTCAAAATGTCGCGTCCGGCCTTGACCATTGCCTTGTTAGCCGGGATCGAATCCCTGCTTTCCGCTGTTGTTGCCGATGGGATGACCGGCCGGCGCCACCGCTCCAACATGGAATTGGTTGCTCAGGGGATCGCGAATCTTGCCTCTCCTTTATTTGGCGGCATACCCGCCACCGGAGCCATTGCCCGCACCGCGACCAATATCAAGAACGGCGGACAAACTCCCATTTCAGGGATAGTGCACGCCTTGACAATAATGGTCCTATTTCTCTTCTTAGGACAATGGGCTTCCCTGATCCCGATGGCAACATTAGCCGGCATCTTAGTGCTGGTGGCCTATAACATGGGCGAATGGTCCATGTTCGCCAAATTATTCCACAGCCCCAAGAGCGACATCATGGTATTGCTCACAACCTTCCTGTTAACAGTATTGGTGGACCTGACCGTGGCCATTGAAGTGGGGATCGTGCTCGCGGCCTTCCTATTCATGAAGCGCATGATGGAAGTCACCGAAGTCAAATATCTTAATCAAGGCAGTGAATCTGATGAATGGGTGCTTGACCCGGAAATGATGGATGCCATCAATGTGCCTCCGGGCATCGAGATCTTTGAGATCAATGGGCCATTCTTTTTCGGCGCTGCGGATAAATTCAGGGACACCTTAAGCCAGATGAAACGCCGCCCCAAGGTGCTGATCCTGCGCATGCGCTTTGTCCCTGCCATGGATGCCACAGGTCTTAGCGCCCTGGATGATCTGTTGCGCAAGGCCAAGAAAAGCAAAATGGAAGTTATTTTTTCAGGAGTGCAAGCCCAGCCGCTGAAGGTGATGAAAGAAGCGGGAATTATAAAGATGCTCGGTGAAGACCATTTCTACTATGACATCAAGACCTCTGTGGCCTTTGCAAAAAAGATCATAGCAGATGCTTAAGGCCATAAAGTGTTGACTCCGCGCCTAAGTCCCCTTTTATAAACACGTCCGAAGCGATCCCAAACGAAACAAAGATCAAATACCCGGCAAAAATAATACGAAGGATTCTCCCCACGGCCTGATGCTGCTGGTAGATGAAATGAATGCCCATGATCGTTATCAATAAAAGCAAGGGCGTAAAAAATAAGGACATCCGCGGCACGGCAAAAGGATAAACCCGCAAAACAGCCAATACCAGTTGCATCAAAAACATGGCCAAGGAAATCGGTACGATCGAACGCAGGACAAAACGGTCTTTTTTAAACTGCCCCCAGAACGCCACGAGCATATATCCAACCCCCAAGCCTATAAAAATGCGGGACGGCACCTTGACCCACCGGGGGCTCTCGGCAAAGCGACGGGCAATTAAATTATTCATGCCCTTGCCCAATGTCCCTAAAAAGTCTTTCATGGAATGCAGAGAAATAAAATAATCATGCCAGAATTCTTCTAAAAGATAATGCGCGCTGACGCGAAAATCGAAAAAATAAACTAGCGCCAGCACCAATAGATAGCTCCCTAAAAAAAGGGACAATTCGGGAAGCCAGCGGCGCTTGTCTACACAGTCACGGACCAAATTGTACAAAGGCAGTAAAAGAAGAAAAAGCGCAGGATAGGACGCCAGGCCAAGCAAGGGTAAAAAGAATAATATTGCATTGTACTGGATTCCCGCTTTCGCGGGAATGACATTACTATTTAGTAAGAACAAAACTATCAGACCTGCGGCCAAAACATCCATGCTGTACGGCTTTAGCTCAGCCGCATAATAGACCAAAGGCATGGAAGCGCACCAACAGCCGATAAATAGGACCAGGTTCCCTGAATGGCTCAATACCCGTCGGGCTACTTTAAGCCAAACAAAAAAAGCCCCGATCATGGCCATCAGAGAAAACAGCCGCAGGCTCAAAAGATTTTGATGAAAAGGCTGAGTGAATTGCTGGATACACCACAAATATAAACGGGGAAAGGCCTGGTCGCTTAACAAAGGCTGGGAGAACAAAGAAGCCGGCTTTAATTGGATGATACTATTTAAAACGCACTGCTCATCGTTCCACAAGGGACGCTGATTGAAATAATGCCCCAGGGCCAGGACCAAATACCACCCGACAAGGACCAGGATAAGCGCGCGCTGATACCGCATAGGTTTCAATGGTGACAGCCGCCGGCCCCATGCACATGGCCGTGGGCCAATTCTTCGGCAGTGGCTGGCCTCTTGGCAACGATCTCAACCGCAAAGGTCAGGTCTTCTCCGGCCAAAGGATGATTACCGTCCAGGGTAATTTCATCACCGTTGATGGCAGTGATGCTGACAGGGGAAAGCCGATCCCCCTCGCCTACTTCAAACATATCGCCCATTTGAAATTCCGCAGTAGGTAATTTGGAACGGTCGACTTTAAAGACCAAGGCCTCATCATAAACTCCATAAGCTTCTTTGGCTTCGATGGTCACTGTTTTTTTCTGGAGAGGCTCCATGGCCAACAAAATAACTTCCAGGCCCGGAATGATCTGTCCCAAGCCGGAGATAAATATCAACGGTTTGCCCTTGGCGGAAGCATCGATCACTTGGCCAGCCTTGGCTGTTAACACATAATCAAAAGAAATTACCTGATTGCTCATTTGTGCTATTATATTCAAATGCTTAGATCCGTCAATAACCATAAGCCCCTAAACCGTTTTGACCGCGGTGTCAGCACGGTGCTGGTTGGGCTCTCCTCAAATGTCATCCTCGCGGCCATTAAGATCATCACCGGTATTTTAGGGAATTCTTACGCCTTGATGGCAGACGGCATTGAGTCTACCATGGATATTTTTTCATCGGCGGTGGTTTTAGGAGGCATCAAGATCAGTTCCCTGCCCGCGGATGAAAACCATCCTTACGGCCACGGCAAGGCGGAATCCTTGGCCGCGATGACCGTATCCTTGATGCTTTTGATGGCAGGTATCGGCATTGCGGTCAAAAGCACCCTTGACATCATGCAGCCCCATCACACCCCGGCGGTCTTTACCCTGGTCGTCCTCGTGGTGGTCATCATCGCCAAAGAGGTCCTCTTTAGATATTTGTTTTCCGTCGGAAAATCAGTCAACAGCCTTTCGCTCAAAACAGAGGCATGGCATCACCGCTCGGATGCATTGACATCGGCCGCTGCCTTTATCGGCATATCCATTGCCATTATCGGCGGTAAGGGTTATGAAAGCGCGGATGACTGGGCGGCCCTGGCAGCCAGCGGGATCATCCTTTTTAACGGCATTAACATGCTTAAGGCAACCGTCAAAGAGATCATGGACTATGCCCCTAATCCTGAGACCGAGGAGACCATCCGCAGCATCGCTGGACGGGTCGCGGGAGTTGCCGCTATTGAAAAATGCCGGGTACGCAAAAGCGGACTGAGCTTATTCGTGGATATTCATGTGGAAGTCAACGGAGATATGCCGGTCCATAAAGCCCATGCTATCGCCCATGACGTCAAAGACGCACTCATCACATCTTCTTTAGGCATTGCTGATGTGCTGGTGCATATCGAACCTGCCTAAGCCATCCTTTTGGAGAAACGTCGAATACTAAAAACAATGACCAGGACTGCCATCAAAAGCAAAGGCCAGACCTGACCGATCAGGTCAAAGAACCCCAGCCCTTTAAGGATAATGCCTCTGACGATCTGCAAAAAATACGTCATGGGGATAAGATAACTGATGTCCTTGACCCAGATGGGCATGGATTCCCTGGGAAAAATAAAACCTGAAAGCAGGATCGAAGGCATGGCTAAAAACATGACTAGTTGTGAGGCTTGCTGCTGATTGTCCGCTACCGTCGAAGCCCACAGCCCTATCCCTAAGCATACGACCAAATAGATCAAGGTCATAAAAAACAGGGTAACAATACTGCCATGGATGGGCACCACAAAAAGATAATGCATGGTTGTAATGATACTGGTAGCGATGACGACACCAATGGCTATGTAAGGGATTATTTTCCCTAAGATCAACTCATAAGGTTTGATAGGGGTCACTAAAAGCTGTTCGATATTCCCCCTTTCTTTCTCGCGCACAATGGCCGTGGCGGTGATCATGGGGACCAAAAACTGCAGGACCAGAGCGATCAATCCGGGAAGCATAAAATATGTGCTTTTAAGGTCAGGGTTATACCAAAGCCGCGGACGGAAATCAATGGGAAGCACTTGGATAGGGATCAGTCCTTCATGCTGCATGAAAGCATTAATGATGGCCTGGCTGGAATTAAGCGCCACCGTCGCCGGAGTGGAGTCTGTGCCGTCAATGATCATTTGGACCTGGGCACCTTTTTTCTTGAGCAAGTCCCCGGTAAAATTAGGCGGAATGATCAAAGCTGACTGGGCCAAACCTTTATCCAGGGCCGAATACACTTCGGCAAGGGACTTCGCCTGGGTCCTGACCGTAAAATAATCGCTTTGGGTAAAGGAATCAACCAGGCGCCGGCTTAAATACGTACGGTCCTGGTCATACACATAGGTAGGTAGATGCTTGACATCGGTGTTGATGCCATAGCCATAGATCATCACCTGCATGATGGGCATCAGGATAAGCAGCATCAAGGTGCGGCGGTCTCGCGAGACCTGGATGAATTCTTTATAAGCAACAGCTTTGATGTTACGCATTACTTTCGGTCCCCTGGATTCCCGCTTTCGCGGGAATGACATGGTTAGTATCTAAATCAGAGAACACATCTTCCAGCGAAGCAGGGATGGGTTTAATAGAGCTGATCTCCACCCCTTCTTTGCCAGCAGCATCCTTCACGCGCGCTTCCACTGCTTTCTGGTCACTGACGTTCAAGTTCAAGGTGGTGCCATAGACCGTGACCCCTCGGACACCTTCTAATTTTGAAAAAATGCGCGACGCTTTCATCAAAGGCCGGCAAGCCACTTCCAGGATCTGCCGGCTAAGCTCCTGTTTTAAATGGGTGGGCTGGCCTATTTTTAATATTTTACCGTTGCTGATAAAAGCAATGGTATTACAGCGCTCGGCCTCTTCCATATAATGGGTGGTCACGAACAAAGACGTGCCGCCTTCAGCCAATTGATATAAAAGTTCCCAAATGGCCCGGCGGGACAAAGGGTCAAGGCCCGCGGTGGGCTCATCCAGGAAAATGATCTTGGGTTTATGCAGGATGGAATTGGCGATGGCCAATTTTTGTTTCCATCCCCCGGAAAGCTCACCTGAAAGACGATCACGAAAATGGTCCAAGCCGCTCAGGGTCAAAACTTCTTTAATGCGGACAGAAAGATCAGTACCCTCGAGGCCGTAGATCTGCCCGTAAAAAAGCAGGTTTTCCATGACAGTCAGGTCTGAATAAAGGCTGAAGCGCTGGGAAACATACCCGATGACCGTCTTGATCTGCTCCGGCTGGGTCTGCACGTCGAAGCCGCCCACCTTGCCCGTACCGCTGCTGGGCGCTAAAATACCGCAGAGCATGCGGATGGTGGTGCTTTTACCCGCGCCATTGGCCCCCAAAAAACCAAAAATAGACCCGTAGGGAATTTCAAAAGAAATTTCATCGACCGCGGTGAACTTTCCAAACTTCCTGGTCAATTTATCCGCGCTAATCGCAATGTCAGGCATTTTAAAATCTCACATCCGCGGCAACACCCGCGTGAAGATTTTCATCAGGATCATCAACGGTAATTTTAACGGCGATGGTCTGGGTGACGCGCTCTTCCGGGGTCTGCACATTGCGCGGCGTGAATTCAGCTTTGTCGGAAATAAAGGTCACATGGCCTTTGTACGTTTCCTTGCTGCCATCCACCGCGATGGATGCCTTTTGGTTAATGCTCAACTGATGCACCATGTCTTCGGATACATAGATCTTGATCCACTGGTCATGCGTATCCCCGATAACGACCACCCCTCCGCCGGCAGGAATGATCTCGCCTGTTTCAACATCCTTGATCAAAACAACACCGTCTATCGGAGCAATGATCTCCTGGTCTTCCATGGTCAATTGGGCATATTCCAAAGACTGCTGATTAGCACCGCCATTCTTATAAAGGACACCGACGCGGTCAAAATCTTTTTTACTTTGCTCAAAACGGTCCAGGGTCGCCAGGAGCTGGCCTTTTTTGACAAGATCACCTTCATCCACACTAAGCGTTGTCAGGCGCCCGGCTGTCTTGGCGCCCAGCACATGCTCGGTCAATTCCATTGTCCCTGAGAAGGTCATGTTCTTGATATTTTTTTGCTGGCCGCAGCCGCAAATGAAAATGACAGCCAATATTCCTATGAAAACTCGCACGATCATTCTCCTTGTTTAACTAATTCCCTTAATCGTCCTTGGGCATGAAGCACGTCAATGTGTGCCATCACCCAAGCGGCCTGGGCCTCATTGTATCCATCTTCCGCTGTTGCCAGGTCCGCTTTTGCCTGTATCACGGCTAACGCGGTACCACTGCCGGTTGCCTGAGCATGGAAAGCAATAAGCAAAGCTCTCTGGGCAGTCTGGCGTTCCTGGGCTTTAGCCTGCCTTAGATCGTCGGCCTCCTCAATGGCAGCGCGGGCCTTGGCTACATTCACCCGTTGCTGCTGGCCGGCATCAAGCAGGGCCATCTGCGCTTCTTCGATCTCACCTTTCACTTCTTTGAGCTTGGCTTGGGTTTCTCCGCCTTCCCAAAGAGGAACAGTTGCCTTCAAACCAATAGAGTATGTATTACTGCCATGGCCCGGAGATTCACCCAAGCGGCCATAGTCAGCACTGCCTGATACCTTCGGCAAAAAATCCGCGACAGCGGCTTTCTGATCAGCTTGACGGGCCTCTAACTGAGAAGAAGCCAGCGCCGTATCAGCATTGGCCGCATTATTAAAATCAATGGCCGCGTTTTTCTCCAACGCATCCGTGAAATATTTATCGTCGATAAAGACCAAGGGCCTGCCCAAAGGCAGCTGCAAGGCGGCTGCCAGATCAAGACAAGCCTCTTGCGCTTGAAGTTTGGCCTGATCGTATAAATATTTGGTCTGCTCCAGGTCTGATTTAAATTTATTAGAATCCAATACAGTCCCTGTGCCCTGGTTCAGGCTATCTTCACTTAGATCATAGGCCATCTGGTCACGGTCCAAAAGGGTTTTCATAAACCCGGCCGTCTGCTGCTTACGCTGTGCATCAATAAACAAGGTCGCCACCAAGGCCAAAATATCTTCACGTGTTTTCTCCAACTCTGCCTGGGAGAGATTGGCACCCTTTTTAGCCGCTTGAAACCTTTCAAAAGCTGAAGGGTCAAAAAGGGCGATGGTCACGCGGGCCCGGGCATCAAAATTATTATACGGGCCTACATGCGGCCCGACCCCCGGGAACTGTACGCCCTGGGAACGCAGGTCCGTGGTCTGACGGCCGCCGCTGACAAGTCCCTCGACGTGAGGAAGCAGGTCCGACTGCGCTTGGGATATCCGGGCAATGGCCTGTTGGAGCCGGGCATTGGCCATCATTACTTGAAAATTAATACTATCCACACTTTGCAGGGCCTCTTTCAAGGTCAGAGGGACCGGCATCTGACTGCTCCCCTGCGCCATAGCACCGGAGGCAAAACAAACGCACCAACAGACCAAAATAAAAATCCTTACATTCATGACCTTTATTCTAACCCCTTGAAAATCATAATTCAACTTGTTATGATGAAACCATGCTTTTGCTTAGGAAGATCATATTCTATATTTTTGCCGTTATATACTTGGTCTTATGCCCCTTGATCGTGGCCCGCATGCTGGGCTTTGTCATCAACCCTTTGACACATCACCTGGAGAAGACCGGCCTGGTCTATGTTTCCACCAACCCGCCGGACGCGACCGTTTACATCGACGGCCGCAGGGCCCATCAAAAAACACCGACAGCCATCAGAGACCTGGCCCCGGGAAAACATTTTATCCGCATTGAACATAGCGGCTATAACGACTGGGAAATGAACATCCCCATTGTCGGCAAAAAAGCGACTGTTTTGGCCAACACCCTGCTCATCCCCCAGGAATGGCCGATCAAAAGGATCTCCGACCGGCCCTTTCAAAACATCACCCCAGCTGCTGATGATATGTTGATCGCTGTCTCAGCCACACACCACTTCCAGATCAATTTAAAAGAAAATCCACCCCTCATCAAAGAGGTCAGCAATGATCTGTTGAATGCGCGGGCTTCTTTCCCTGCTCCGGAGGTATTTCTTATTAACGACAATAAAGACCTGCTGACTAAAAAGGGAAAATGGGTCCAGCTGCGCATTAAAGAAGATTTTGGCGGCTTGCAAGCGTATGATATAACCAGTTCAAAACCTGGAACAAAGATGTATTTCGATGAAAAAAGCGGGGAGCTTTTTTATCTGGATGAAGCCGGCTTCTTATCCGAAATCCAAATTTTACCGGTCCACCCCATAGTGGATATCCCTATCCCTGAAGCACTGAGGTTTAAAACTTCAAACAAAGAACCTAACTTATGAAATTCCATTATTCTAAAGAGGACCTAAAACCTCGAGCGGCCAAGCTACAGAGATTTCTTGAAATACTGCCCGGCGCCTGCAGTTGGACAATTTTGTTGGGGCTGGTCTTCCTTTCGATCTTTTTTCCCTTCAGCGCGGCCATCCTTATTGTGGCTTTTTATCTCTCCTGGATCATGAGGATCATGTATTCCACCATTTTTCTGGTATTTTCCTACATACAATTGAATATTGAAAGCAAGACAAACTGGATGCACCGCATCCAAGGCATCGATGACTTGGGTCCCTATTTAGAAAAAATCAGGCCTAAAAAATTCGGCCGTCACTGGCGCCAGCGTGCTTCGCACAAGATCCACCTGGATCAATTGGATAAACTTCTCACCAGCAAGGACCTGCCGCCGGCGTCCGGGAATATTTATCACTTAGTTTTATTTCCGGTCATCAAAGAAGGCCGCGATATCCTGGAGCCTGCCATTGAAGCCATCAGCCGGCAAAACTTTCCGCTCAAGCAAATAGTCATTGTCTTCGCCCTGGAAGAACGTGCGGCCCCATTGGTCCAAAAGGCCGTCATTGAACTGGTAAAAAAATACAAAAACGTCTTTTTTGATTGTTTCACCGTCATGCATCCGGCCGCGGTACCGGGAGAAGCCCGGGTCAAAGGGGCCAATGTCACTAGTGCTGCCAAAGAATCCGCGGCGTTTTTCCAAAACCGTCAAATACACTTTGAAAACGTGGTTGTTTCCTGTTTTGACGCGGACACCGTCGTAAGTCCTAATTATTTTGCCTGCCTGACCTATCACTTTATGGTCTGCCCGGACCGCCTGCGCGCCAGTTTCCAGCCCATTCCGGTTTACCACAACAATATATGGAATGTGCCCGGCTTTGCCCGTGTCGTAGAAACAGGTTCTTCATTTTTTCTCTTGATCGAAGCCACCAACCCTGAAAAATTAGTCACCTTCTCCAGCCATAGCATGAGTTTCAAAGCACTGGTTGACGTGGATTACTGGCCGGTGGACATGATCTCGGACGACTCGGCCATCTTTTGGAAGGCTTATATCCACTATGACGGCCAATACCGGGTGGTTCCCATGTATGTCACGCTATCCATGGATGTTGTCTGCGCTGATAATTGGTGGCAGACAGCTCAAAATGTTTATAAACAAAAACAGCGCTGGGCCTGGGGAGTGGAAAACTTTCCGATCGTAACACGGGCTTTTCTTAAATCAAAAAAAATCCCTTTGTATCAACGGCTGCGCCTCGGGTTTAAACTTTTTGAAGGGCACCTTTCCTGGGCCACTTCGGGGTTCATCCTCTCGCTCATCGGCTGGCTTCCGGTTGTTTTTGCCCGACGGGAATTTAGCTCTTCAGTGGTTTATTACAATGTGCCTGATATCGCCAATACGATCTTTTCCCTGGGATTTTTTGCGGTATGCATCACCATTGTCCTGTCCTTGTCCCTTCTGCCCAAGACAAAGACGCGCCACCGCTGGCTATTAAAAATAGGCCATGCCTTTGAATGGCTGATGGTGCCCTTGATCCTGGTTTTATTCAGTGCGCTTCCCGCCCTGCACGCCCAGACCCGGCTGATGCTCGGCAAATACCTGGAATTCTGGGTCACCGATAAGCACCGGACAAAATAGGATAAAGTCATGTCTTTGGAAGAATTTGAGAGTTTTCTCTGTCCTTATTGCGGTGAGACCAATGAGCTATTGGTTGATGTCAGCGGCGGCGCCCATCAGGAATTTGTGGTGGATTGCGAGGTCTGCTGCGCTCCGATCGTTGTGCGTCTGCACATACGGGGAGAAGAGATCATTACCCTGGATGTTCAAAGAGAAAACGAATAGTTACCAATCAACGGGGAAGTAATCTTTGAGGAATTTGCCGCACCAATGCGTGCCTGTGTTGATGCCGTGAAAGAACGGGTCGCAGACACGGGCTGCCCCATCCACAATATCCAAAGGCGGCTGAAAATCATGGTTTTCCTGCTTGCGCGCGGATAAAGCAATGGGATCCTCGTCGGTAACCCATCCGGTGTCCACCGCATTCATGTAAATGCCATACTTGACCAGGTCACTGGCTGATGTATGCGTCAGCATGTTGAGCGCAGCCTTGGCCATATTGGTATGCGGATGCTTGTCAGTTTTTGTATAACGATGGAATTTCCCTTCCATGGCAGAGACGTTCACAATATGTTTTTGCCCGGTGTTTTCCTTTTTCATCATGGAGCAAAGTTTATTGCACAAAACAAACGGGGCGATGGCATTGACCAGTTGCAATTCTATCATCTCAGCTGTGGGGATATCCCCAATGCCTAAACGCCAGCTGTTCATTGTCCTCATATCCACTTGCTGTAAATCCGCATCTAATTTACCTTGAGGGAAAACTTGTTGGACTTGTAAGGTGTGATCGTGTGTGTACGGGATCTGTGAGAGTTTTGCAGAGGCGCTTAACCCAATGCCCTGCCTTGTCCCATCCCAAGCTAGTGCCGGAGCTAAGGAATTGACGGAGGCAACGCCAGACATCACCTTGGCTTTGCAGGCTTCAAAATTCTCAAGCAAAGGCTGTACGCTTGCCGGCAGGTCTTTAGCCCGAAGCGATTCATTAGCCAGCAGATGCGCATAAAAACCCGGCGGACGCCTCACTGTTTGCGCGGCATTATTGACCAATAGATCTAAACGGGGATATTTTTGTTCAACATAATTACAAAAAAGCTCAACGCTGGGCGTATGCCTGAGGTCCAATCCATAAATATCCAGCTTGCGTGCCCACTTTTGAAAATCTTCTTCACGGCCATAGCGCAGGGCTGCATCAACGGGAAAACGCGTCGTAGCAATGACGTGTGCCCCGGCGCGTAACATCATGAGAGACGCCTGATACCCGATCTTTAAACGCGCCCCGGTGATCAGAGCAACCTGTCCCTCGAGTGAAGCCGTCTGGAAACGTTTGGCATAATTAAGCTCAGAACAAGACGGACACATGGTGTCATAGAAAAAATGGACCTTGGTAAAAAAGGCCTTGCAGATATAACAGGCGCGCGGATTTATTAATTCCTGTTCCAGGAATGCTGATCTTTCATCTGCGTGTAAAATGGCCTTGGGCGCTTTAAATACAGTTTTCTCACGTGCGGCGCGGATCCCTGTTGCCCTGCGCAATTTGCGCTCATGATCATCAATGCGCTGTTTTTTAAGGCGGATCCTGTCCTTTTTTCGTTTGCGGATCTCGTCACGGTCAGGACGGGAAATTTCTCCCGCGGCCTTGAGGATGGCGATCCTCTGTTCTTTGGTCAGATGGGCCAGCTCAACGCTGTTCTTAACCAGATCATCAAGCAGGTTGATGCATTGTTGGATTTCTTCCTGGGAGTACTTTGCGTCGAGGATTTTACTCATGAGGATAATAAATCTTCATGTGAGACTTGAGAGTTTTAACATCAACTTGACCCAACGCTGTTGGCTTATTAAGGAAGGTATAGGTATAACGGCTCCCCGCGGCCGGCAAGACCAGACGCGATATGGTGCCCAAAGGCCCCAAGGACATGGTGATCAAAGGATGCTTATGATGACGATGGGTAAACTCAAGCATCGTCATCACATCATCAAAAGAATTCGCCTTGGCTGCAATTTTCACAATATCAGCCCTTGTGCTTAAAGACTTTTTGAAAATAGATCCCAAATCGTGCGGCATGCCCTGCAGATGATGGCTGGAAACAATGACCTTTTTCTTTAATTGACGGGCCAAGACCAAAACTTTTCTTAACAAGGGCGAACTTAGCTCAATATCGATCATGTCCACCAAAGGCAAAGCAGCGGAGATAATTTGCCACTTCTTCTCATCGGAAAACACTTTTACAGCGCCCTCTTTTTTCTGATTGCGCAGGGTCAATAATAATGGAATTCTTAAGAGTTTGCGGTGTTTGATCTGAGCAACAATGTAGGCAGGGTCTAATTTTTTAAACAGGTCCGCGCGCAGTTCAAGTAAACCAACGCCCAAATTCTTGATTTGGGCATTAGTTTCGTGGTCGGTGATCACTAGAGCGATTTGAGAATTAATGTTAGGCATGTTAATTGCGTGTCTGTATAGATAGGTATTATGTATTTGGCACAATCAGGAATTTTTCGCCAAATGTCTGCGAGGCTTTACAATAAATCTGTTCATATACTAATGCTGCTATAAAACAGATTTATTGTAAACCGAAGCAGACGGCGAAAATATTCCGTGCCAAATACATAATACCTATCTATACAGACCTGCGATGAATAGCGCTGATATTAAATAGTGGCTTCGGCTTCTTTGGCCGCCATGTCCAAAAAGGACTTGATGCGTCGGGAACGTGTCGGATGGCGCAGTTTGCGCAAGGCCTTGGATTCGATCTGGCGCACACGCTCACGGGTGACGTTGAATTCCGCTCCCACCTCTTCCAGGGTGCGAGAAGTCCCGTCCATGATCCCGAAACGCAATTCCAATATCTTGCGCTCACGGTCATCCAAAGTCGAGAGCACTGAGGTGATCTCTTCCTTGAGCATGGAATGCAAGGTCGCATTCGCCGGAGAAACAGCTTTTTTATCTTCGATGAAATCCCCGAAATGCGTGTCCCCTTCGTCCCCGATCGGTGTCTGCAAGGAGATCGGCACCTGGGAGATCTTTAGAATTTCTTTGACCTTGGTCACCGGCAGACGCATTTCCTTGGCGATCTCTTGCGCGGATGGCTCACGGCCATATTCCTGCACGAAAACGCGCGAGACACGGATGATCTTGTTGATGGTCTCGGTCATATGCACCGGGATGCGGATGGTGCGCGCCTGGTCCGCGATGGAACGCGTGATGGCCTGTCTAATCCACCATGTCGCATAAGTAGAGAATTTATAACCGCGCTTGTATTCGAATTTCTCGACGGCACGGATCAGGCCCATGTTGCCTTCCTGGATCAAATCCAAAAAAGACAAACCACGGTTGATATATTTTTTAGCGATGGACACGACCAGTCTTAAGTTCGCCTCAACAAGCAATTTTTTGGCTTTATTGAAACGCGACTGGCGTGTCTTGATCTCGCGCAGCTGCTCTTTGACCTTTTCCACCGGCTCGCCTAATTCTTTATGCAAGGCGATCGACTGGCGCTTGAACTCCGCGGCATTGGCCGGCAGTTTCTTGACCTTCAAGTGCCGCTCCACACGCTCAATGTTGCCGATCAGATCAGAGATCTTGATGACGATCTCCTCATTGATGGTGGAGGTCAATTTGAATTCTGCGATGGATTTAGCGGAAATATCAGAACCTACCCTTGTATGGCGCACATGCTCGAGGATCTTGGCCAGGTCTTTCATTAAACGGCCGCGGCGTTCCAATTCATCCTTGATCACGTCTTCGGCATTGATCTCATCGTTCAAAACCTGATTGATGATGGCTAAAGCTTCTTTACGCGCGTAATATGTCTTGAATAAAGATTCCGCGAAACGCAATTCCGCTTCTTCGATACGTTTGGCCAGCGCGATCTCTTCCTCACGGGTCAAAAGCGGGATGGAACCCATCTGCTTTAAATACATCTTCACCGGGTCATCCAGAGGAATGAACTTGTCGGAATAAACATCATCTTCCTTGTTCTCCTCACGCAAGCGGCGCACCTGCTGCTCACGGCTTTCTTCCACCGCTTCTTCAGCGATCACAGGCGTCTCTTCACCGGAATCAACGACCTTGATGTCCTGTCCGTCGAGAACGTCAAAGACCTGGTCAATGTCCTCGGACGAATCAATGGCATCGGACAAGGTTTCGTTGACGTCTTCATAGGTCAAAAAGCCCTTCTTTTTGCCCAGCGTCACTAACTTGTCCAAATCACCTTGAAGGTCCTTGGGGTCTTTTGGCTCTTTTTCTTTGATCGGTTCTTTCATAAATACCTCACTTAAACAACTGATTTAACTCTTCTGTAAGCTGGTCTGCTTTTTCTTTATCTTTCAAAGCCTCTGCCTGACGGATGGCTTGCACCAGGCGGCCTCTGGCTTTCTTTTGTTTTTCTTGCCGGATCTTCCCGATGCAGTCCTGGAAGATCCGTGCCGGATCAATTAATTTCCCTTCTTCAATACTGATAAGACGTGTTACCAAACTCTGTACCGCCTCATCATTTAAACGTACTAAAAGATCATTGGTCGACCAATCGCTTGTTTCATTGGCCAATGACCAAATGGCTTCTACCACCTGACGCACCAGGCCGTCAGGAAAATCTTCAGGCCCGATATGCTCCCGCGCGGCCTTGACCCATGCCGGGTCTTTTAAGAATAAGGCCAGCAGTAATTCCTGACCGGTTGACGCTGAGGCGGATATTTTTGTTTCTGCCTCATTACGGGCGACCGCCAGGGGCGCTCCTGCGAATTTATCTTTTACCTGACCTGCCTGCTTAAGCAATACCCCTTCAGGGATATCCATCTTTTGGGCCAGGCTCTTGGTCAATTCATACTTAGCCACTTCACTTTTAAACCGTGCGATCGTACCAAGCAATTCTTGGGCTATCTTTGCTTTGCCCTCAGCTGTCTTAGGGTCATGTTGGCGCTCAAGCCAGTCAAATTTAAAATCCAACAGCGACGAAGCGTTCTCAACACGCGCGTTAAAGGCCTCTGTGCCTTGCTGACGGATGAATGAATCTGGATCTTCATCCTGAGCCAGCCTCGCCACGCGCACATTCATGCCTTCGTCGATCAGCAGATCAAGACTGCGCACGATCGCTGATTGTCCGGCGGCATCTGTATCAAAGAGCATGACGACATTATGCGTATAGCGGCGGACCAATCTGATCTGATCAACGGTCAGCGCCGTGCCTAAAGATGCCGCTATATTTTCCACTCCGTGGACAAAGGGCATGATCATGTCCATGTAACCCTCTACCACGATGATCTTGTCTAATTTACCGACCGCGCCCTTGGTCAGCTGCAGGCCGAACATATGCTGGCCTTTAGTGTAAACCGCAGTCTCCGGCGAATTGATGTATTTAGCCCCGTCGTCATCCTTCATGGCCCGGGCGCCAAAGGCCACCGGGCGGTTTTGAACATCAAGGATCGGGAATACAATGCGATTGCGAAAACGGTCGTAAAATCCGCTTTTGCCCTCACGGGCAATGATCAATCCTGCCTTGGCGATCAGCTCTTCGCTGACCCCTTTAGATCTCAAATATTTTAAAAGAGCGTCCCACTCATTGGGCGCAAAACCCAACTGAAATTTCTTGACCGTTTCTAAATTAACTCCCCTGGCTTTAAGATACTCCCGGGCGGATTTGACATCAGCTTCGTGGTTCGTTAAGAGTATACCATGAAAAAAATCCGCTGCCAACCCGTTGACCTTCAGGATATCCTCACGCAGCTGCCGCGACGGGCTTGGAGCGGTTGATTCGTCGTCGGGGATAACCACTCCGGCTTTGTTGGCCAAAAACCGTACTGCCTCAGGAAATTCCAAATGTTCCTGGCGCATCAAAAAGCCGACTACGTTACCGCCGACACCGCACCCGAAGCAATGAAAGATCTGCTTGTCCGGATTGACCACGAAGGACGGTGTTTTCTCATTATGGAACGGACAAAGAGCTTTAAAATTACGGCCTGCTTTTTTTAAGGCCGTATAATTGCCGATCAGTTCAACGATATCGCTGCGTTCAATGACCTGATTAATGACATCATTCGGGATCAATCCCATATCACTTACCAACCGGATTCAAAACTTGAGCTGCAGCGGTATTGTAATGCTCACCCGTAAATAATTTATCGACCAAATTATTATACAAAAAACTATAGGTGCCAACCGCCGCGCGTCCGGCTATTTTATAACCATAAGAATGCAAGGTCATGCGCGTCAGGGCCGGCTTATTGGCCAATAAGACCAAAAAGATCGTCAAACTGCACACTAAAATTCCCCGGCCGATCGCCACCACACCTGCCGCGTACTTATCAAATCCCTGATGGTTGGTCTCCACCTTAAAAAGAATCAGGATACCGCTTCTAAGAAGCTTGAAAAAAAACGTTACGCCAAGCCAAAGGCTCGCAAATACCGCCAAATCCCAATAATCCTGGGAAAAATTGGTTTTCTGGGCTGCCCACGCGGCCAAAAAGCTATAAAAATGAAGGCTGACAAAGACCGCTGCTACAACCCCTAAAAACTTAAAAAATTCAGCAATAAAACCGCTTTTAACACCGACAAAGATCATCCGTATGAACAAAAAAGCCAAAGCCACATCGACCCAATTAATGGTTTTAATTAAATGTGTTATCATAATTTTATTCTACGAGCTATGGGCAAGTATAACATGCGGCCAGGGGGCTGTCAAGGAAGCGCTTGCTCTTACATGTAACGTAACTAACTGAAAATAATCAATTTATACACGAAATAAAATAATGTCATTATTTTTTTAGACAGCGGCTGGAGCAGCCAAAAGGCCCAATTGCTTCGACTGCGCAGAAGGTTGATTTATTTCGTCCGCACTGTTCGTAACGTGAGGCGCCAATTTGGGTTGGGCCTTGTACTCGTTGAATTTGACGGACACGATGCGCGACACTCCCCGCTCCTGCATGGTGACCCCATACATGATATCAGCCGCGGACATGGTGCTTTTATTGTGGGTAATAACGATAAACTGGGCAACTTTAGCAAATTCCTTGAGCATGCCTGCAAAACGGCCCACATTAGACTCATCCAGGGCAGCATCAATCTCGTCTAAAACGCAGAAAGGACTGGGATTGACTTTAAACACCCCAAAAATAAGGGCAATAGCGGTCAGGGTTTTTTCACCACCGGACATGAGGCTGATATTCTGCAATTTTTTGCCCGGAGGCCTGGCCACGATATCAATACCGCATTCCAGGGCATTGTCCGGGTCAAGCAAAACTAGTTGGGCTTCCCCGCCCCCAAAGAGCATACGGAAATAAACCTTAAATTCTTCGTTGACCTTCACAAAGGTATCGGTGAACATCTGCCGGGTGGTGCGATTGATCTTCTGGATGGTTGACATCAGCTGCTCGCGGGCCGTTAACAGGTCGCTTTGCTGCTTGGTCAAGAATTCGAACCGGCCCTTGAGCTCTTCAAACTCTTCAATGGCCACCAGATTGACCGCCCCGTAGGATTCGCAGCGTTTTTTGAGTTTGTCGATCTCGATGGTTAGTTCTTCGATGTTTAGTTGTGGTGCCGGTACAGCGGACGGTTCTGTTGCCTGAGGCGCCTCAGCTGGCGGTTCACTTTGAATTTGATCCCAATCTATTTTATAGGCCTGCAATAATTTTTCTTTGAGGGCGCGCTGGTTGAACTGCACTTCCTGCTGGCGCATCTGCTGATGATGCATGTCGGTTTTGATCTTGATGATCTCATCCTCATTGCCGCGGATCCCGTTGCGTAAAGAATTCAGCCGGCGGGACATTTCTTCTTTTTTGGCTGACTCTTCATTTAAGACCAATGCCAGGGCCTCTTTTTTACGCTGTAATCCGTCGATCGCCTGCTGCAGGAGAATGATGTCTTCACCAATTTTAATTTTCTTAGCTTCCAATTCACTGTTTTCAGCGTCGAAACGGGCGATGTCTGTCAGGTCGCGGTCAAGATTTTGGGTATGCAGGGCCAAATTCTCTTCAAATCCTTTACGTTTATCGGACAAGGCGAATAATTCACCTTCCAGTTGGGCGATAGTGATATTGAATTCCTGGCGCTCCTGGTCCTTGACAGCAATAGACCCATGTTTGGATTTAATGTCTTCCTGGCAGCGCGTGATCTGCCCGCCGATACCCTGCAAACTTGCCGAAAATTCAGCTTCCTGCACTTTCAATGCAGCCAGGGCAGACTCGCTTTCAGCAAATTCAGAGCTGATGACATCCAACTCACCGGTCAATTTACCGGACTCCAGCTCAACATCATTTTTCTGGGACTCCAGGACGGAAAATTTCTTTTCCTGCTCCTGGATATTTTTAAGGACTTCTTCAACAGAATTATTCTGCTCCTGGATTTGACCGTCTAATTGGACCTTAACACCCTTTGCCTGGGCCAATTTTTCGTTGATAACAGCAATGCGGTCATCCAAATACTGCAAATCCAATTCCACATATTTGGTCTCGTAGGTGATCTCGTACAATTCCCGCGACTGTTCCGTGGCTGGAATGACCCTGACATTTTTGATCTTGCCGATGATACCGGTTTGTTTATCGCTCGGGCGCACGGTGGCTAAAAAGCGTCCTTCCACGATCGGGTCAGGGATGTCCTGGTACTGCACCTGCATTTTTTGGATGAATTCTTTTTGGGACAGAAGGAACACATGATTTTTCTCCAAATCATCGATCAAAGTTTCCTGGGCGCTAAATCGGCTTTTAAGTTCTTCCAAGGCCTGGCGCCGGGTCTTGCAATCCGCCCAAAACCCCTGCAATTGGGTTTGCACTTGGGTAATGGAGGCATTGATATCTTCACAACGCTGGTATACCTGGACTTTTTCATTATTGATCTTGGAATTTTCATGTTCCAGACGGGCCTTTCGCGCCAGGGCTTCCATGGTGCGCTTCATATTTTCAGTCAGCTGGTTTTTAAAACGCACCTGCTGGCCGTTGAGGCCCATTATTTCTTTTTCCACCTGCTCAATGGATGCCTTGGCCTGATCAATGCTGTGCACTAAAACACTTAAGTCAACTTGTTTTTGCTGCAGTTTGGCTTGAAGGCCGGATAAATTTTCAGAGAGGCGGGCTAAAGCCCCTTTGATCTCTTCGATCTTGGCCTGGTGCGTGCTGCAGCGCAGAAGGGCCGCGGCCTTGTCCGCCTGCAGGCGCTGGCAAGTCTCGTCCATGCCCTGCCGGCGCTCTTCATTAAAAGAGATCTGGCTGGTATTCATGGCTGCTTCATTTTCTAAATGGATGTCCTGGGCCCTAAATTCATTAATGCGCTCGTCGATCTCTTCTAATTGGAGGGCTTCATTGTCAATGCGGTTATTTAATTCTTCTAATTGGGCGGTCAATTCAAGTTCTTGTGCCTGCAAAGCACCCACGGCCGCGGCCATGCCTTGACTCTCCTCATCAAAGCGGGCCATCTGATGGCGGGCAAAAATGAGTTCATAATTCTTGAGGACTTCAAATTCTTCTTTATAACGCTGGGCTTTTTTGGCCTGGCGTTCAATGGTGGCGATCTGGCGCTTGACCTCGACGACAATATCATTGATGCGCAGCAAATTGTCTTCCGTGTCTTTAAGTTTGCTTAGGGCTTCTTTCTTTTTACTCTTATACTTGGTGATGCCGGCAGCTTCATCAAAGATCTCGCGGCGGTCATCCGGCTTGGCGGAAACAACCAGGTCCACCTTGCCCTGCTGGATGAGCGAATACGCTTCAGCCCCGACACCGGTGCCTAAAAACAACTCAACAATATCTCTTAAACGGGAAGTATTCTTATTGATCAAATATTCACTCTCGCCGGAACGAAAGAGCCGGCGGGTGACGATGACTTCATCATGGTCAATGGGCAAGATACGCGATTCATTGGAAAAAGTGAGTGAAACTTCCGCGAAGCCCAGGGGGGCTTTCTGGTCGGTGCCGTTGAAGATGACATCTTCCATGGAGGAGCCGCGCAATTCCTTGACGCTTTGCTCGCCCAAGACCCAGCGGATGGCATCAAAGACATTGCTTTTGCCGCAGCCGTTGGGCCCGACGATGGCAGAAATGCCCGGCTGGAACTCCAAGATGGTCTTCTGGGCAAAAGACTTGAAACCGAATATTTCCAGGCGTCTGAAATACATATCATCACTTTATAACATTTGAGGAGAGTGTCAACGGAGAATTGATTTTTTTTCGACGAGACTAAATAACTTCTAAAATACCTGTCTTGCAGACTTCAGCAAATTTTTTGGCGGAATCCCTGACAGTCCTTTGCTGCGTGTTGTAATCAATATTGATCAACCCAAATCTGGGGCCAAAGCCGTGGGCCCACTCAAAGTTATCCATCAAGGACCAATAAAGATAGCCTGTCACATTTACCCCTTGTTGCAGGCTCAAGTGGACATTCTTAAGGTGGCTTTGGATATATTCCCAGCGCTCATTATCGTCGCCAGTGCAAATGCCGTTTTCCGCGATGATCACCGGTAACTTGTAATCCTTAAGGTCTAAAAGCACGGTGCCCAAACCTTCCGGATAAATGTCCCAACCCAAAGAATTCTTCTTGAGCGGATGATGCTTCTCTTGGCAAGTCTCCATCAGCAAATTGCCGATCCACCAGCTATGCGCGTGCGCCAGATGCCGTGAATAATAGTTAACCCCAATAAAATCAAGGGCTTTATGCCGTGTTAAATAGTCCAGGATCTGCAAGTTATACAATTGCCTTCTTATAGCAACAGCGAAACGGTTCTTTAAACTTTGATCGCAGCCGACAATGGCCTGCATATGATGGGCGATGCTGACAGCAGGCGGGGCAATGTTTATTTCCTGATAAATTTTATGGATGAGCCGGTAGGCCTCAATATGCGCGTCATTAAGATAATCACAAACTGCCTTCATTTTAAAGATCGACTTTTCCTGGGGCGGCCACATGCCCCAAAGATAGGCATGGGAAAAATAAACCGTAGGCTCGTTGATGGTAAACCAAAAATGAACATGACGGGACAGCTCCCTGACGACAAAATCACAGTAACGCAAAAAACGCTTAACACAAAGAGGGTTCAGCCAGCCGCCTGACTCGCTAAACCAGATCGGATTGGTAAAGTGATGCAAGGTCACCATCGGCTCTATGCCCCGCACACGCAGGGTCATAAGCACATTAACGTAATGCTGCAGGGCTTCTTTGGAAAATTCCCCTTCGCGGGGCTCAATGCGGCTCCATTCAATAGAAAGGCGGTGGGCATTGTGGTTTAAACTTTTGACCAGGTCAAAATCACTCTCGTAAAATTCATAATGCCGGCAGGCCAGGCCGGACCTTTCTTTGCCTGCTTGGGCCTCCCAAGGCCACCAATCCGCGTTAGCATTATTACCTTCCACCTGATAAGAAGATGTCGCGGCACCCCAGTAGAAATTCTTGGGAAATTGGATCATGGTAAAATTATATCACTGCCAAATAAAAATCCTCAAGAAATGTGTTTATTTAGACTTAAGTAAAGAGTAAATTAAACTCATGCACGCCCTCATTAAATTGGTCCAAAAGACTTACCGGATGGTTGATCCCCTTGAAGGCGCCAAGGTCTTGCATAATGTGAGATCTCTTTCCTGGCTGCAGTTGATCACCTATGTTTTTCCGATCATCATTTTGCCTTATTTGTTCCGTGTGATCGGCCCTGAGAAATTCGGGCTGATCTGTTTTGCCCAGGCCTTTGTGCAGTACTTCATGATCCTTACTGATTATGGGTTCAGTGTTTCCGCGACCAAAGAAATTTCGCTCTGCCACGAGGATAAGCCCAAGATCTGTAATGTCATTTCCGCTGTCATGACCATCAAGATCATCCTGGCTTTTTTAAGTTTGCTTGTCCTTTGCATGGTCGTGTATTTTGTCCCGCGGTTCAAAGATGACTGGATGGTCTACGCGCTGAGTTTTGGGGCAGTGATCGGCAATACTCTTTTTCCCGCCTGGTTTTTCCAGGGATCGGAAAGCATGCGCTACACAGCCAAGATCAATATCATCGGGGAGTTTGCCTATGCCTTTGGTATTTTTCTTTTCATCCATGGGCCCAACGACTATCTGTTAGTGCCGACCATCACCTCCTTGTCCGCGCTCATCATCGGTATTTTAGGGCAATATGTCCTTTTTACCCGTTTTAAAGTTTCCTTGCAGCCTCCCCACCTTAATGACCTGCGCCGGCAGCTGAAGGCTGGATGGAATGTTTTTATTTCCGTGGTTGCCATCAACGCCTATACCGCCACCCGCATCTTTGCGGTGGGGCTTTTGACCAATAATACCCTCACCGGATTTTATTCCATCGCTGAAAAAATTGCCAACGCGGTGCAAACCTTCCCGCTGTTTGCTTTCACCCAGGCGATCTTCCCGCGGCTTAGCAAAATATTCCATAAGAATAAAATGCGGGCTTTTGAGATCATGCAGCAGGTGCAGTTGATAACACTCATTGTTTCTTTGATCTTCCTGCCCTTGTTTTTTCTTCTGGCGCCGTTTATAGTGAAACTTGTCTGCGGGGGGACCTATCCCGCGGCAGTACTATCGTTGAGGTTTTTGCTCATTGCTGTTTTCTTTATCAGCTCGAATGCTTTTCGCGTGCAGTTCCTCTTGGTCTGCGGCAAAACCGATGCCTACTCAAAGATACATATCACCATGGCCGCCATCGGCCTGCCCTTGATCATTATTTTCATCTATTCTTTTTCCTACGTGGGAGCGGCCATGGCCACCGCGATCATTGAAGCAGGTGTTTTTGGCATGACCTATTTTACAATTAAAAAAATTAATTTTTCCTCGTCGTAGCACCCACCTTGCAGTTAAGCCAATATAGGGTATACTTGAATTGAAGAAGGCCAGGGTGGTCTTATGCTGTACGTTATCATTCTTTCATTATTGTTGCAGGGTTTTTTATGGGTGACCTGTGTTGAAGCCTCGGAAGCGGACCTTGAGTGGAATGAAGCTGTAGGTTTAGCCAAACAGGGAGAAAATGACTTTGCCTTCATGGCTTTTCGGGGGGTCCTTGATGATTGCCCCAGCTCTCCCCATTGCCTGGCTGCGGCATTTGCCCAGGGAGAGTATTATTTCCTGCAAAACAACTTGAGCCTAGCTTCTGATGAGTTCAAGGATTTTTATGCCAAGTACCCGCAGCACCAGGAAGCCCTGATCGCCCTGATCTATCTTATTAAAATAGCCCAACTCCAGCAGCATCCTGATGATATGAAAGAATACCGCAGCAAGGCAGCTTCTTTCCGCCAGCTTATTTTCATTTTTAATGACAAAAAATACTTTAAGTTCCTTTCGGGTTTTCAGCGCAAACATCAACTGGTTTATTACATCAACAAAGTAGAACTTTATGTTAATGGCCAACTATTTACAAAGGTTTCTCTTTAAATGGAAATACACAATCCTCATCCTGCTGGTGACCGGTGCGATGGGGACTGCTTTTGATTTCCAGGTCAATCGCTGGCTTACCCCCTATTCCCTGGCCCTTGCCAATGCGATCGGCCAAGGGTACCAAACAAAAATAACTTTTGAAACAGTCCATTACCACTTTCCCAACTCCATTATTTTAAAAAATGTAAAAATATTCAGCCCTGATAAAAAAAGCCCTATGCTGCAGGCATCCCGGGTAACGGTGGGGGTTTTAAATAATATAGCCATTGATGGCATGGCCATTGATCTACCTGCCTTAAAAAATTATTGGGTCTGGTACGGCAATAAAATATACGCAAGGACCAAAGGGCTTCCCCCGGAAAATATACGGCTTCTTGTGTCTAACGGACAATTCTACCCCCACGGCCTTGCCAACGGAGACCCTATTGGCTTTAAAATGGACCTTCGTCTTGACCAAGGCAGCTTCAGTGCCCATGGGTCTTGGGGCCTCCAGTCTTCCCTGGACCTATGGGGCAGATGGCATGCCCATAGCATCGATTGGAAGGGATTTATTTTTTATGACAAGTTTTATATCCTGGATATTGATGGGAATTTAAACGCACAAGGCAAGGACATTGTCCTTAAAAAACTCACCTTTTCCCTTAATGGCGACAATGTCACTGCCTCCGGGCATTTTTTAAGACAAGATTTTTTTCAATGCGAGGCTGATGTCACTTTTAAAAATACCCGCCTGCATTTTTATGCCCACAATACCAGGCAAGGACTTGTGTTTAAAGGGACCTTTGATCTGCAAAACGCGCATTTGGCTTTCAAAGACCTAATGGCCCGGATCATCAATGGCCATTTGCTCAAATTAAGGATAAAACAGATGCAAAGCAACTTTTCAATCCATGGTAATGAATACAGGCTCCCTCTTGAGGACCTTTGGGCCAGCATCCATCTTGTTAATCCCGACCAGGAAGACATCGCTTTATCCGCTAAAATATACGCGGGGCATTTGCATGGACGTATTTTCTTGAATACCGCTTCCGTGCCCTGGCAGGTCAAAGGTCAGGGCCAATTTGAAGGGATAGACATGGCAGGCCATGGTCTTTTATCCGGCAAGTTCAAGCTGCAGGCACCGCAAGATATGGAGCTCACGGGCAGCGTAGCATTACATCATGGTAATTTTAACGGTTCTGATCTCCAACAGTGGATGGCAAAGACCTTGCAAATGCCCTCTTTGGGCCATGTGTCCAATGCGGACATATCCAGTCGTTTTACGATCAACGGGAAACTAAAAATGCTGGATGACCTGAAGCTGAACACGGAAGATTTTGAATTAAGCGGATTTTTCCATCTTGACGCGGATGACCTGGTTTCAAGCCGTAATTCCCTGCGTTTCTCCCAAAAACTTCTTGGCGAATCTCCCCTTGGCCGCAGGCTGATCGGTTTGGTCAGTGGGGCATGGACGTTACCTTTTGAATTCAGCCTTTCCGGCGACCTGCACCGGATGAATTTTCAATGGGACAATTCCCCTCTTAAGGACAGGGTGCGTCAGCACATGTTTGGATTTATCGAACGGATGATCGACCAGCGCGTGGATGCCTACTCCAGCTATAAAGTGACTATCCCTAATGAATCCGTGTCCCCTGGATGAGGAGATAATCTGCGTTCGGTCAAGATCACCGTATCGCCTTTTTTAAGAAGATGGCATTTTTTAAGATTTTTAAGTATCGCATGAGGATCATGGGTGATCTTTTTATTTAAAAAGAACGGCTGTACCCCGTAAGAAAAATTTAAAAAGTCGCAAACCTGGGCGCTCGCGCTAAAAGACAATACCCAGCAATGCGGCTTGAACCGGGAGATCCGCCTGGCCGTGCTCCCGCTGGTCGTCGGCGTCAGTATATAACGGACATCCAGTTCCTGTGTCACGCGAAAAGCGTTCAAGGCGGTGATATCCGTAATGGTCAACCCCCAATTCTGGATGACCCTGTTACTTATTTGCCTGCCTGCCGCATCGGACAACTGCCCCTCATCGCGCTGACGTTCAGTGGTCACGGCAATTTTGGCCATCATACGCACGGTTTCAACGGGATAATCGCCGATGGCTGTTTCCTGCGAGAGCATGATGGCATCTGTACCGTCTAAAATGGCATTGGCCACGTCATTGACTTCCGCGCGGGTCGGACGCACATTCTGGGTCATGGATTCCAGCATTTGGGTGGCAGTGATCACGGGACGCCCCATGATATTGGCTTTTTGGATCAGCCGTTTTTGGACGCCCGGCACTTCTTCAATGGGGATCTCAACACCCAGGTCCCCGCGCGCGATCATCACCGCGTCCGCGGCTTTGAGGATCTCATCAAAATTCTCTATCGCTGCCCCACGCTCGATCTTGGCCACCAAATAAACATGATGGCCCCTCCTTTGGGCAAATTCCCTGACTTTAATAATGTCCTTAGGGCCCTCAACAAAGGAAAGGCCAAAAACATTGACCCCGTGTTTTAACCCAAAATCGACTATTTTCAGGTCTTTGTCAGTGATCGGATTGATGTTTAATTTCACTCCGGGCAAATTAAGCCCTTTATGTGTCGTGAGTTTTCCTCCGATCAAGACCTTGCAAAACACATTACGGCCGGAAATTTTTTCTACTTTTAATTGGATAAACCCGTCATTAAGAAAAATGATCGTGCCTTTAGAAACACTTTTAGGAAGCTCTTTATACTCAACGGGGATGAGCTCCTGGGTGCCCAGGACATTCCTGGTCGTCAGCACCACGTCCCCGCCTTTTTTAAGCATCACTGAATTATTCCGGAGGATGCCGATGCGCATTTTGACGCCGGGAAGGTCAATCAGGATGCTGACCATGCGCTGTATTTTGGAGGCGGCAGCACGGATATTACGGATATTTTGGGCGTGCTCCTTGAATTCCCCATGCGAGCCGTTAAGGCGGGCCACGTTCATCCCGCTTTCGATCATCCCTTCAAGCTTGGATAAAGAAGACGAGGCGGGGCCGATCGTACAGACAATTTTTGTTTTATGGGAAGGTAGTTTCACTATTTTCCGTAAATGGTTTGTAACTGATAGACCGTGGGGAATTGCGTGTAGAATTCTCCCTGCGGCCCTATAAAACCGCTTCCTGATCTTCTAAGAGTGACAGCCGTATAGCCGCCCTGCTTATTGGGAATATTAATGGTAAATGAATCCGGGGCCTCAGGCTCAATGACCGTCGGCGGCTGGACTACCGTTACTGGTGGAGAAACAAGCACCTCATCCGGTGGCGGGTAATAAGGGGCGCTGTAATAATAATCATCCGGCCACATAGAAAAACCAACGCCAATATAGGAATGATCATGATGGCCGTGCCAACCCTCATCACGACCATGCCAACCCCCATCGTGACCATGACCACCCCCATCGTGACTGTGCCCATCCCCGTCATGGTGCCCATCCGCATAAGATGAAGCAGGCCGCATGATGAACAGGCTTATGATCAAAACAGCAAATGATATTCTAAGTGCATTTCTCATATGGATCTCCTTGCCTAAATTATTCTACCATATAAAACTGCCTGCCCTTCATTAATTTAGACAACGCGGACCATCAAAAAGTTTCATGGGGTGTTTTTAGGCACTTTACGCATTTCACTAAGCCACTCTTCCCATGTAACATCAGTGCTTTTATCTGTTGTTTGACAGGCCTTATTAATGCAAACCGCCTGCGGCTGGAAACCGGGATCAACAGAGGACAAACAAGGATCCAGATCTTTAACCAGCTTATGTAAATATTTTTTATTTAGCGGCTGCCAGGACATGCAATCAACCACTCCGGCTGTGCAATCACTATCAATGGTGCATGCTTTCCATTGAGCAGGGATCCCTTGCAATGCCGCAGTGGGGCCCGTTTCATCCGAATTCTTACTGACCTCATTGTTCGTTGCATTATTGGGGCTGACACTGTTATCGGCCGCATTGACAACAGGGGCTTTAGGCGAATTAATATAATCACTGAAATAGTTTACATGGGAGCTGTCCGCCCCCAAACCCGCCCTGGAAAATATCAAAAACAATATGAAGAATAATGTATATTTTTTCATTATCCCGCTTCTTGGGTTAAGTATCCCTTTTTTTTGTCATACCCTTTCAATTCTAAGACCGAAGTCACCTGCCTGCCCTTTTTGCCTTTATTTGTCTTCTCTATAAAGACCAGCAGATTGACAGCTTCCGCGATCGCTTCAGGCACAGGGGCCACACCTGCTTCCATAATTAATTGTTCCAACCTTAAAAGTCCGCTTTCAGCGGAATTAGCATGGATAGTGCTCAATCCGCCCGGGTGCCCGGTATTCCAGGATTTTATCAAGGAATGCGCTTCTTTTCCACGAACTTCACCAATAATGATCCTGTCAGGCCTCATGCGCATTGAATCGAAAATCAAATCGTTCATGGTTTTTGAAGGAGATGCCCGCATGGTCACCGAGTCTTTAACATTACATTTAAGCTCTTGCGTGTCTTCAATGATGATCACCCGGTCTTGCGGATGTGTTTGGGCGATGCAGTCTAAAATTGCGTTACAAAATGTTGTTTTGCCTGATTGCGTTCCCCCGACGACTAAAATGGACTTTCTTGCGTTCACGGACTCTTTTATTATTTTCTCCTGCCGCGGGGTGATGATCTCATCTTTAACGTAATCCTGCAAAGGGACCACCTGGCCAGCGCGTTTTCTGATCGCAAAGGCAGGATAGGTCACTACCGGCGGTATGAAAGCCTGAAAGCGGAATAATTTGAATTCCTCATCGATCTCCACCCAGAGTTCACCCGCAAAACTTGGGTTCTTGGAAGTGATCATTTCATCCGCCACACTCGCCACTGTATTGATCAGGTTCTTGGCCGCTGCCGCGGACATCACTCCATATTCGCGTTTCCCCTGATAGCCGTCAACCCACAGGGTCCCGTCAGGATTAAGTAAGACCTCATAGATCCTGTCATCCGAAAGCGCTGATAAGACAAGCGGGCCTAAGTCCTGCTTTAGTTTATTCTGTGTACGAGAGTGTTCCCTGAGCATCTTGGATATTTTCCAGCACCATGTCTTTCATGACGATGATCTTGAATTTATAGCCCGGATCAATGACCAATGTCGGCTGGACATCCATATTTTTCTGTAAGGTCTGAGAGCTTACATCCGACAGCTTCTGGCCAACGTTGGCAGCAATAATGTCGCGGGGATTTCCGTATCCCTGCTGTTGCTGGGTATTTTGGTTTAAAATGTCATAGCCGGCCCCCATTAAACTCAGCAGTACCGCGTTGCCGTAGATCCTTAGATAATGATTGTCCACCTTGTCATGGAACCCTGAAAAGCCGGCAATATCCACGCCCTGCATTTTTTCAAGGTCAAGGCTCGCTCCATCCGGAAAGATGATCCTGTTCCACACCACCTGCACGCGCTGCTGGCCAAAGGTCAAATTACTGTTATATTCTCCGACTAATTTTGCGCCTTGCGGGATCAAAAGATAATTGCCTGTGACTGTGTCATAGATATTTTCCGTGACCTGGGCATTAACACTCCCCGGTAAATCTGAATTGATCCCGGTTATCAGGGCCGCCGGTATATAGGTCCCTGCTTTAACTTCATAGGGGGAACGGGGTTTCTTTTTAGAATTTGCGAGATAATCATCATCCTGATCAGTTTTTTTCAAGAAGGCATGCTTGTCATCCTGATTGTTGATATTGGCGGCCAACCCAACTCCCAGTGCCGTTAAAGCAGGCATCTTAGCAGCTGTCATTGATCTGACCATATTCGTTATTTCATTCAAACCGCTTGTTAGGTCGTCCTTGCTTGATTGTTTTTCTTTACTTACTGCCTTGGTCCCGGGCGGGGGCGGAACATCCACACTCAACGGGGACCTCATGGCCTCTAATTCGAGCTTTTTTTCATCGATCCTGTTCTTGTCCTCGATCTTTTTGATCTCCAAATCGGTCAAGTAATCTTCTTTAGAAATGATCCGGGCGGCGATCTCTTGAGCTGTTGGCTTGTGCAGGACAGATTCATTATTAATTCTTATATTCCTGAATTTTTCATCATTAAACCAAGAGGTCTCTGTGGCCTTAGGAGAAATATCTATGGATTGCCGGGGCTTGGGCCTAACTATATCTGTTTTTTGGTTCATCTGGGTTTTATACATGAACACCCCCATCACCAGTATGAGAACAATGATCCCAATTAGAAATGGCAGGCGGTTAGTTTGTATAATTTTCTGAGGCGTTTGATTAAACATTCTTATATTCTTACTAATTTTATAATTTGCCTGTATTTATCTGTCCCTAGGATCAGCACGCCTTGGTCGAAAATTGTATCGACAACATAATAGGGCTTAAAATAGCGGTAATTGACCACCTCTGTCTGGCCGCTGTGGTCAATGGTCATGAAAACAGGAAGCTGGGAACGGTCCACACGGTCCGGCATCCTGATAAACACTTTATTGCCGTCCTCAAAAACACTCGCCGGATACCAGCTAAGACTTTGATCGCCCTTGATCCTGTAATCGTATCTAATGTTTTCAATATTGATCTTGGGCTGTTTGCTCTCATTATTTTCAATCTTCTCCGGAGGCAATCCCACATTGATGGCATCGGCCCTGTCCTGAGGATAATAAAAACCGATGCGCGGCATATAATCGCCTGAATCCACTGACCGAATGTCAATATCGTAGTCGCGCTTGTCGGTAATAATGGACAAACTTGTCTGTAAACCACCCATGAACGGCTTGATCAAGACGACCGGTGTATACGAGGAGGTATTTCCTATATAACTCGGTAAAATATTCCATCGGGTGGTATCCCCGGCCGCGGCAGACATTATTTTTTCTCCTTCCTGCAAAACTATTTTGCTGTACATCATCCTTTTGGCGGTCAAATTGACTTGGGCCAAGCCATAAGGAAATAATATTGTCCCATCAGGCCTGGTGATCACATCGGCCTGGCCGTTATTAATGTAATTATCTGTCTGTTTATCGATCTCCATTCTATTGGTCAAGACCTGCAGTCTTCTTTTTGCGGACAAGCTTGTATCTTCAAAACCTATATCGTCGCTATCCGCTGATCTCACTTGAGTTCCCGGATCATTGGCCGGTAATTGGATCAAGGGCTGATCAACTTTCATGTCAGTTTTGTCAGGGGCACTGGCACAGCCGCTGAAGGCCAAAGTCATCAGTATCAACGCATATATTGGATTTTTCATAATAAACTCCCTTCTTTATAATTCCATTACATTTAATTCTGATTCGAAGTGCCGACACCTTAATTCTTATTAGATTAACGGCCTTACATTAATTTCGCCCACGACAATGATGTCACATATAAACCAAATGGGTTTAACGGGTTTTCCCTGTATTGGTCCTCATTAGTATGCGGGATTTGAATGACAGAGATCAACGCTTTATAATGGGCTTCGCCCAAGACCTGATTATCATAATTCCGTTCAATCTCCCGCCACTCCACCGAATAGGTATTCTCAGCTTCTTTTAAAAAAACCAGGAATTCAACATGACGGGTACCTGTTTTTTGCGCGTAGTCAAAGGGGTTGTTCTCCTTGTAGTAAGCATCCAGAAAATTGCTTTGCACGGACTTGATGGATTCTTGATAAACCTGGCCCAGATCTTTTCTTAAGGCCTCCGGGTCTGATATAACGGAACGGGCCATATCAATATACTGATACACAAAAGCCTTGATGATCCGTTCATCATTTAACGGCATCTCCCTGGCTTCATTCATGGCCTGCGCCCTGCCTAAATTATCCACCTCGACGATATACGGGACTATGTGCGCTTTGCCAATCGTCAAGATATTGCTCGTGATACTGATGATCAAGGCAGCCCCTAACACAAAGGCCATTCTCTGCCAATTGTGTTTTGAGGCATTGATGTTATGCGTGATCTCGTCGTATTCTTTCCGGGCTTTGATATAGGGATCAGTGGTTTTCGAATTCATCGCTTAAGGCCTTGCTTAGGAATATTATCTAAAATACTCTCCGCTATTTTACCGCCTTCGGTATCGTCAACCTCTTTGTCCCATTCAGCCTGTTTCATCGCTTTTCTGGCTTCCCCAAGAGTCTTGACGGTTTCATTTTGTATTTCCTGGGAGCTTGCTGTTTTGCCCTGGGCCTGAAAACTCGCGATGGCCGCCTGTCTTGCCGCATCACTGGCTTTGTCATACCCTTGCCTGCCGGCTTCCGACTTAGTATGTGCCTCGTCCGCTTGTTTTCCTAAACGATAGGCCCCTTTGACAATATCCGGCAGTGAAGGCACAACGTTAAAGCCCATGGGAAACCTGCCGGTAAAATAAACCGTGGCTTGCTCAGGCAACTTTTGGCAAAGGACATAATAAACAAAGGTGGCCATGACTATCGCAAATTGATATTGGAACGTCTCATTGAGAGGGATATTGTCCAGGGTTTGGGCCCAATTAGCGGTCAGCCCTGAGCCGATACTGACCAGTACATACATAAAAAGCATTTTTATTCCCACCTGAAAAAAGGTGTGCACATAACGCTCCGCGTAATCCCTGGTCCATTTCAGTCCTGAAAAGGCCAATAAAAAAATACCTCCCGCCAAAATGATCTGGCTGCCGATCTGAAGCAATAAAAGCTCAATGGCGATCATCCCGAAACAGTATAAAACCACCACGATGACCACCACAGAAACCATGGTTATGCCAAGATTGATAAGTAACGTTTGTTTTAAACCGATGACAAATATTTTCCAGGCGATGGCAAAACCATTATTGATGATGCTCGCCGGAGTAGGCACCGCGTAAGATCCGCCGGCCTGGCCGCCCAAATAAGCGCCCGCTTGCTGAAAAGAATTGATGATCAGAGGAAGGAAATTATCATATTGGGTTATGAAAAGATAAAAAACATTAAGATAGATCAACCAGCGCACCAGCTCTATGTTGGAATCAACCATATCAACATTTTTCACCAATAACCGGTTGATGCCCAATAGACCGACGGACAAAAGCGCTATGGCATTGAACAATTCCTTGCCCAGCACAATGCTCCCTGATTGTATGCCCGCGATACTGCCGCTGTATTGCCCGATGAGCTGGTTAAATATGGACATGATGGTGGAATTCATGCTCAATTCTCCGTGTTGGTGCTGCTGTCGCTGTTGTCGCTGGAGGTGATCATTTGATTGATGGTATTGATCATGTCCTGCCTTTCCTGGATGTCTCTCATGGCAGTCGCGGCTTGCACAATAATATTTTCGCTTAATAATTCACGGGTGGACTGCATTTGCGCGATGCTTTGTGCCGCGATCTCATTGGAAGTCTGCAAGGCCTGGGTCTGCCCCACGGCCTGGTCATTCTTGGCCATCAAGGCATTGACCGCGCCTGTTTCCTGTTGATAATTTTGCCTTTCCTGGGTGACCCTATTCAAAGAATTCTGAAGGATATTGATCGTGCTTTGGTCAATGGAACTTTCCCTGTCAGTCATTGCCCCGTTGACCGGCAAATTACTGATTTCTTGCCGCATTTGTGTCAATAGACCTTGAGTTTGACCTGATAACGCTGCCCCCTGATTGGTGATATTGGCTAAATTATTCCTTAGCGCGTCTATGTCGCTGAAATTATTTTGATATGATGCCACGGACTTTAGTCCTTCCACCTGGTTTTTGATCATGGCTATCTGGTTTTCCAGGCTTTGAAGCTGGCGTAAATCCGCTGTGACCAGTTCAATATTATTCAAAAGTTGAGTGTGCTCGGTGGCCACATCTTGGGCCATGGCAATAGGAATAAAAATCATTGTTATAATGAGTGATATAAGCAATCTCATAGTTTTAACCATTCTTGGGCTTCTGAAATCAATCCCTTACCCTTAAGCCACTCAGCGACCCATTTGTCCCCGAAATTCTTCCTTAGTTCCTTGACCTTTTGCCTTTCCTGCGGCGATGTCCCTGCCCCATAAAAAGCCAGCTCTAAATTTTTTAACCCCAGGTCAATCAAGCGATGCCCCACATCACGGCTAGTCACGTAATAGTGTTTTTTACGGACAGCTTCACTAATGATCTCAATTTGCCGCTCATTTAAGCCAAAGGCCTGATAAAATTTTTTATTGTCCGCTTCCCGTGCTGCCGGATTAGGCAAAAAGACCTTTGTAAAACAGCTTTCATTAATAAAACTGACATAGGGTGAATTGACAATATCTGAAAGGCTCTGAGTGGCTAAAAGCACACAGGCATTATTTTTCCTGATGGTCCTTAAAAATTCTATCCAGTAGGTCATGAACGTTTCATGTAGCATGATCAGCCAGCCTTCATCAATAATGATAAAGGTCGGACGTCCGTCAAGGGAACATTGGATCTTATGAAATAAATAAAGCAAAACAGGGGTGCTTAGCCTGTTATCCAATCCCATCAGGTTTGAAATTTCAAAAGTCTGGAATTTACCCTTTTTAAATCCGTCTTCCTTGGCATCTAATAGAGAAGACATATAGCCCTCTTTGATCTGCACAAACGGTTTCAGGGCTTCTTTGATCTGGTCATTTTGAAGGTTTAAATAAAAATCCGACAGCGTCTTGGAAGAAGATCTGCCGGTATCGCGGATGGCTGCTTCAATGGCCGCGCGAATGGCCGGGCCCATGACAACCCCCTGTAGGGCAACGATCCGCTCAATCCAGCTGCAAGCCCATTTCTGCTCACTCAAATCTTCTAAATTACTTAAAGGACAAAACGATAGATCGTCATCATCACCCAAAATATCGTAAAACTCCCCTCCCACGGCATGGGTCAGGACAAACTGGCTGTGGCCCTTATCGAAAATGTAGACTTGGGCGCCTTCATAGCGCAACGCTGAATTGGCAATATGGGACAATAAAACTGATTTACCCGCTCCGGTGGGCCCAAGTATCAAGGTATGCCCGACATCGCCCACATGCACATTGAACCTGAAAGGAGTTGTTCCGTTGGTGGCCGCATAAAAAAGCGGCGGTGAATTTTTAGGATAATAGGGACAAGGATTATACAAGGCCCCTGTCCAAACATCGGTCAGGGGCAGCATATTCGCCAGATTGCGGGTATTGATAAATGGTTTACGGATATTTTTGAGGGTTTCCCCCGGCAAACTGCCAAGATAGCTTTCTATGGCATTCATTTTTTCGATCATGCAGGGAAACCAATTGTTGTTGAGCAAATCCCTGATGTATTCCATCTTCCTTTTGCACTCAGCTTTATTGCTGTCTAAGATCACCACCACAAAAGTGGCATAGCCGTAATTGACTTGGCCCATTTCGATAGCTTCCTGGGCTTGCCTGGTTTCCTCTATTTTCGTCAACACAGAACGGTTGGCGGCATCAGGGTTTAAACGCGGATCTTTACCAAAAGCACCCATGATCATCTGTCCGATAGAATATTTCATCCCCAAGTATTTGCCCTGGTATTCCTCGACGATGCCTAAAGCATCAATGGGGTCATAAAAAAGGAACCGTGAAGAAAACCTGTATTCAAACGGCAGGGTTGAGAGGATATTCAAAATCCCGGCAAAACTCTCGTGAGGAAATTGGGTCAGTGTGATGACCCCGATATGATTATCATCGATCATGGGTTCATGGCCGCCTACGAACTCATGCGCGCCCAGGTAATGATTAAGGTAACAAGGCGGCTGAGGGACCGGTATTTCTGATCTGCCGCCGCAGATGCAGCGATCAAGAAAGGTCATCATCTCTGCGGAGCTCATGCGTTTGATATGTATTTTATTGGCAATATTTCCCTGGAATTCCCCTAATTTCTGGTTAAAAACTTCAATAATGAATTCAAGGCTTGGGGTGGATTTTTCAACCACTGAAGGCAAATAACAAAAACTAATGGCATAGATATTTTCAAAATGATCGCCTTCCTTCTCATACTGCTTTCGCCGCTGCTTTTCAATTAATAGGGAAGTCGGGTTATTAAAATGATGGGTTTGAGGATACTCGATCGCAGGCACCCTGAGCAAATCCACATGCACGGACCAGCCATTGCCGAAATTCTGGAAGATCGACTGGACCTGGGAAGATAGTTGGTCTTCTTCCAGACCTAAGGATGAATCCATGTCCGGGCCGCAATAGTAAAAGCAACCCAAAAGACTCCCGTCACGATTGAACAAAACGCCCTCATCCACAAATTCAAAGTAATTGATGAGCGAAGGAAATCCCGCAGGGCCCTCTGTGAATTCTTTGACCGGCAGCATATTAGATCTTCCTGCTACGTTTTAAAATACACGCGGGCGTATTTATCCTCTCCCGCGCGCCGTAAAAATCCCGGTATAAAAGTGACCTTAGAAATACCTTGGTGGCCCAGGGGTCGGTTTTAGCCATCCATTTGCTGGCGATGATCCCGATAGTCCATATTAATACGGCCAAAATAAGCGATATGAAATCCCGGCCGACAGTGCATAAGCTTAGTGAGAGACAAGCCAAAAGAATAATGTTCTCCCGCTCCCCTCCTAATAATAAGATCGGCCTGGTCAAACTCTGGAATACCGGTGTGCTTGTTTTTTGATCGATCATATTTTTTTACACTTGTGCTGAAAACATGGCCGCGTTGACTAATAGGGAAGAGGCAAAGAATACAATGCCCCCAACGGCTATTATGTTCGTTAACTGGTGCAGACCGTCTCCGATGCCTTTTCCGAATGCATTAACGATGCCCCAAAAACCAATCGCGATGAGGAGAATGGCTGTCGGGAACATCCCCGTTGTTAAATCTTTAGCGATTTGATACAGTTGATTGGACATCACTAAAATTTGCGAGCTTGTCGTTGCGGATGCATTGCCAACAAACAAGATCATCAACACGGATAGAACTAAAAAAACTTTTAACTTTTTCATAACAATTTCTCCTTTTTATGCGCCTTTTTAACTTTGCTGAATCATAACATAATATTGATTATTTGTCAAATTAAATGGCAATAAAACCACCCAATTAAAAAGGCGGCCTTTTCAGGCGACCTTCCTAATTTAACTTATATTGACGCACCCCTTCTACTTAATGTCTAATTCCACTAATTTCTGTTGGGCGGCTTCAGTGGGGTTCCAAAAGAAACCTTGAGGGTCCCAGCATTGCGCAAAAGAATATTCATTGATGACTTTTTTGTAAGCCTGGGTGGCCTGTTCATTTTTGCCGGCATTTTGATAGGCTTCACCTAAAATAAACCATGCGGTGCCGAGATCATTAAGCGCCCAATATTTAAAGATCTGGTCATTGCTGCCGGAGGCAAAAGTTTGAAGACTTGCCTGCATGTCTTTGGCCTTATTGGAATAAAATTCATCCGTCTTGTTAACATACGCCTCTACTGAACTTAAATCCTTGGCAGCTAAAGAGCCCCAAGCTTTTTGGACCAGGGTGCTGGAAGAATAATCACCGAAATCCACGTTAGAACCGGACTGGATCATGGCTATTTCTTCTTTGGCAGCTTGGGCAGGTTTCCAGAACCAACCTTTGACATCCCAGCACTGGCCATAAGAAAAATCATTGATGACTTTAGTGTAGGCCTTGATAGCTTCATCTTTCTTACCGGCATTACGATAAGCCTTGCCCAAAATAAACCACGCGGTGCTGACATCGTTCAGCGCCCAGTACTTAAAGATCTGCTCATTGCTGCCAGAGGCATAATCTTGAAGGCTCGCCTGCATGGTTGCAGCTTTACTGGCGTAAATCTGGTCAACTTTGTTAACATAGGCTTCTACTGCCTCTAAATCCTTGGCAGTCAAGCCACCCCAAGCTTTTTGCACCAGCACATTGGAAGTCTCATCAGTGAAATCGAAACTGCGGGCTGTTGCCCCAAAAGCAGGGACAAAACCAGCTACCAACAAACAACTTAAAACAATACCTAATATTTTCATATTTACCCCCATTAACTCCTTTTAACTTCCTGATACTATTCTAAGGAAAGGCAAAATAATATCAATTGTACCGGGGTATAACGATAGAATTATTCTTCTTCCGTAAACTCCGGCAAAGAATGCGAAACCTTCCCACATAAAAAATCATCCTCTTCGTCATATTGAGCTAACCAACCATGGATAGACTTAGAAAATTCTTTCTCCTTGTCGCTAAATTTACAAAACTTTCGGTCTTTTTGATTTGTCATAGAACCCTCCTTGTTATGTGCCTTCTAACAACTACATAAATATTTTTCTCTTCCTTTATTAACTAAATGCACATGCCCTTCCCGCACCAGCCAACCAATGCTCATATACGTCAATTCCTTTTCATTTTCTAAATGGGATTCAATCTCACTGAGGCTGACCGGTCTTTTTTTCTCATCGATCAGATTTAAAATCTCTCCTGAAGCAACTCCAATTTGTGTAATCATAGCTTTTCCCCCATTGAGCATTACTGTTAAGGATGTGAATTGTTTATGATCTTATTTTAGGGAGGGGACAAAGAAAAACAATTGTACTGGGGTATAACGCGGCCTTACTTCAAAGTTTCACGGAACCATTCCCGAATTAAACGCAGCATCTCATCTTTGTGCTCAAGAAAAAGATGCTCAGCATGCGGTCCATTTTTAATAATGCTTAACCGTTTAAAAGCCGTCGTATTTTTATAAAGCTCCTCCGAATGCCAATACCGGATGACCCAATCAGAATCGCCATGAATATAAAAAATGGGGGTTTTTGTTTTCTTAACTACCGCGAGGGGTTTTTCTTTCTTAAACCAGAAAGGCCCCGGCCTGACTCCCTTACCTTGCCTGCCCTCACCGAACAAATTATAAAATAGGTCATTTTTGACATTAAGCTCCCAAAAACGATAATCAATCTTTGTAAATTCCACCGGAGCGCTGATAGAAATAATACTGTTGATCAAGGACGTCTTGGAGGCAGCAATAATGCTTGTGGCTGCCCCTAAAGAAAGGCCGATCAACCCGATCCGCTCATAACTCCTGCCGGCAAACTCGACAACACTCACCAGGTCTAAATATTCCTTTGCTGTCCAATAAAACAGTCCTTTGCTTTGGCCATGGCCCCTAAAATCAAACAAAATAACATCATATTCATTGTTTAACGATCCTGCCAACCGCTTGAGAACAACGGCCTGTTTACTGTTGAAAAAACCATGAGCAATAATGATGACCCTCTTATGACCAGCCTTAAATTGGTCATAATGGATCCGATGATGGTCTGAAGTCGTTAAATATCCCGATTGTTTCATGCAGCGGCTTGCTCCGGAACAAGGGCTGGAGATATGTAGGCTTCTGTCGCATGGGTCAGATTTTTAGCTGTACCCCATTGGGCCTGGATAGAATGTACAGCTTTTGACCAAAAGCCTTCTTCTTTATGGCGACGGCAAAAGCCATTATTAGTGGCAAGTGAAACATAGATCTTCAAGGCTTTCTGAGCGCAATCCTTCATTAAGAAATGTTGGGCTGTTTCTTTGCACGCGTGTTTGATCTTTTTGACTTGAGGAGCAGATAATTTATTTAACCACACTAGGCCCTCAACAAAATCTTCCATTGATTCATGGGCAAGTAAACGGCCATTCACGCCGTCTTTCACGACTTCCCGGACACCAGGAGCGTCAACAGCCACCACAGGGATGCCGGCGGCCATGGCCTCAGTAATGACCAAGCCTTGTGTCTCGCTTTGTGACGCGAATACAAACACATCCATGGCATGATAGGCATCCACCAGGTCTTTTCCCTTAAGCATACCTGCCAAATGTAAACGGTCGGTGAGCCCTTCCTGGGCCATGATCTCCTTGATAGAACCTTCAGAGGGACCCGTACCCCCTATTAAAAAATGGGCCCTGGGTTCCTTCTTAAGAAATTGGGCAGCAGCGCGCGTGACAAATTCCAGGTTCTTTTCAGGGGCGAGCCTGCCCACATGGCCCACCACAAAAGCATCCGCAGGGATATTAAATCTTTTACGAAAAGCCTTTCCAGCTCCCCGGGAAAACTGCTCTGTGTAAATACCGGTGGGGACCACGTCAATGGCGGTCATCACCCCTCTTTCTTTCAACATCTGCATCACACTTTCACTGGGAGCAAAAACATGGTCAGCCAGATTCGCATAGCCCGTTGATAATTCGATCATAAAACGTTTAAGGGCCTCGATATTACCCGGCATATAATGGACATTTTCTTCGTACAAGCTGTGATGGGTAAAAACTAAGGGCACATTATACTTAGCCGCTATGCGCAAGGCCGTGTCCCCAATAAGGAAGGGATGCTGGGAATGGACGATATGAGGACGAAAATCCCCCAAAGCCTTTGTCAGGGTCCCCTGAATAGGCAGCTGCACAGAGAAATTTGACCCGTTATAATGCTTGAACGCCGGGATACGGATCACATCCTCTTCAGGCTGCATATCAGGGAATTCAGGGGCTATGATAATGACCCTATGACCTGCTTCTCTATATTCTTTAGTAAAACTGCTCACGGATTTTTCCAATCCGCCTACCAATGGCTTATAGGTGTTGGTCATTAATAAAATATTCATGGCGTGCCTTTCTCTTTTAGCTCTATAAGCGCTTTTCTTGCGGCCAGGCAAATGGCTTCGTAGGGATCTTTTGTGCCCATGCTCAAGCCTTCCTTTTGCAGATCTTCCGGAAGAAGAGGTTTGCCGAATCTCACCCGGATCGGATGACATCGGGGATACTTTGACGTACTCGGCCAGGCTTCATGGGCCCCTTCTATAGCCACAGGTACCAGTTTTGCCCCTGTCTCCTTAGCCAAAATGCCAAAGCCTTTTTTAAATTCCCCCACTTCACCGGTAACACTGCGTAACCCTTCCGGAAAGAAACACAAACCTTTGCCGTGTTTTAGCACAAAATAACAGCTGCGCAGGGCATCCAAAAAATGCGTTGAAAAATCAAAAGGAATGAACCTTCCCATCTTGACCAGGTTCCTTAAGACACGATTCTTGACGAAGGGCCTGAAGAAATACGGACCGAAAACAAAATAAAAGATCTGAAACCCCGGTCTACGCGGCAGACTGGCACCGATGGCCGGCCCATCAAGAAAACTCGTATGATTGCCGTATAAAATATAGGCCCCTTCTTTGGGCACATTATCAGGACCTTCTGCCTTGACCCTAAAAAATACCTTGAAGATCAAAAAATCTACGGCTGTTAAAGTAAATCGAAAGAGCCACGCGAAGTAACCAGCTCCCAATTCCAGCATATCCAAGGTTTCTTTCTTTGGCAGTATTTGTAAACGTTCTTTCCAATAATCTTCTCCTGTAACCACCCCTTCGTCCTCCGGAGGGATCTCTTTGGCGCCTCTTAACGCATCTGTTATTCCCAGGATAAGGTCTTTGACACTAAAGGCCTGCGCGATCGTTTCTACTTTTAAATCAGCGCTAAAAGATGACTCAAGGCAAGAAGCAAGTTCTATCCTGCCTAATGAATCTATGCCAAGGTCCAGCTCTAAAGAATCCGACGGCGTGATCGGTCTTCTAATACCGCTTTGTTGCTTCAGGCATTTCAGGATCCTTATGCCGACCACGGACTTTGTCAACAAAAGGTCCTCTGCTGGAAGCTCTCCTGATACAGGAAGCGCCCCTTCTTTGCCTGCTATGACCCTGGTTTCATATATTTTCTTGACCGCGGGCCTATCTAATTCATCAGCTGTGGTATGCGGCAGGTCCTCAAGGGTAATGGTAAAACCTTTAAGCCTTTTATTAAAAGGGACCGATTGCGAGGCATTATCAAATCTTTCCTTAATGACGGCGCGTAAATTCACTTCGCCAAATTTCCTGAAACTATCCAGGTCCGGCTGAATGATGGCCCATAGGACCCTTGATTTCCTGACACCATGCATTCCTGAGACAGTGAGAACACAGATCTCTTTGACAGGAGCCACCTTGGCGTAGAACTTCTCCAACTCCTGCGGATCTATCTTTTCTCCTGAATTCAATATAACAAGATCATCAGGTCGCAGGGTAAGGGCTTTTATCGTTTTCTCCACTTTTAATACCTCTCTTCTCTGCTATCAAAGAAACCTTAAAAACCCAACATTTAAAGAAAATAAAGGTAAATAAACACGTTAATGACGTAGCTGTGATCAAGGCCATGAGAACAGCCCCAGGCCAATGGCTCAGGACACGATGATTGATGAAAACATTGATCCCCAAAGCTAAAGAATTAATGAACACATAACGAAGCACTTCGGTATGCGACGGGTGGATGTTCTTAAAGGTCCAGTACTTGTAAAGCAAGTACCCAACAATGCCCGCGCAGACAAAAGAAGCCCCTTTAGACACATTATATGGAAAAAAATGGAACAGGACATAGTAAATACTGAAATCCACCACGGTGACAATGGTCCCCGCGATCGTAAACCGGATCATTTCTTTTACCATGAATACTTTTCCTTAAAAAGACAAATTGATCAGATCAACCAGCTGCTGGTCATAAAATGGTTTTTGCAAAGATCCCAAGGCCCCTGCTTTAAAAGCCCGCTCTTTGAGGCCTTCTTCTTTGTCCGCGGTGATCATAATGACCGGACGATTGGAGCCTGATTCCATGAGCTTTTTCTTCGTGTCCCAGCCATTCATCCCCGGCAAATGGATGTCCAGGATCAGGCATCCCGGAGTGCTGTTGGAGACCACGCTCAGGAATTTCTCCGCGGAAGAAAATGTCTCCACCACAAACCCGTAGGTCATCATCAGTAATTTAAGGGCACGGCACACGGACTCATCATCGTCGACAATAAAGATCTGTTTCTTTGCTAATAACATCTGGTCACGCTCCTTAAGTCAGTAAATTTTTTACCTGCATATTCATATTTTAGGGACACGTCCAAACGAATCAATTGTACCGAGGTATAATAAATACCCACGTGGATGGCAAAGAAAAGGAATATATGTTATATTTAAGTTGGAGGACGAAATGCAAAGACTTTTCATCCTGTTGGCACTTACAACCGTTATCTTCCTGCAAAGCATACCTGCCTATTGCGCGACTACAACATTCCATCTTTCTGTCACCATACCGGCACATGTGATCTTGAATGGCCCGAACATGGCTCCTTCTTCAAAAAATGCTTATCAGATGGTCCAAACAGCGACCGTGGTCAGGAATAATAAGAACATCAGCCTGACGTCCATTGTCGTGCCGTAATTATCTTTGCTTGAGATATTAGACTGTAGCGGAAGTGATGCCTGCTTTTTGGGCAAGGTGGATGAGTTCGGTCACGGTTTTAGCCTGCATTTTCTGCATGACCCTGCCGCGGTGGACCTTGATGGTTTGCAGGGAAGTCCCCCGCTTTGAAGCGATGTTCTTATTCATCATTCCCTGGGCCACAAAATGAAAAACTTCCAATTCCCGCGGTGACAGGGTGTCAACGCGTTGCTTTATTTTTGCTACCTCGGCTTGTTTTTTATTCTGGACCTTGCTTTTTGAAAGGGCAAGTGTGATGGCATCAATTAATTTCTTTTCAGTAAAAGGCTTAGGCAGAAAATCGACCGCCCCCGCCTTCATCGCTTTGACGCTCATGGGAATGTCCCCATATCCGGTCATAAAAATAATAGGAATAATGATCCCCTGTTGGGCCATGATGTCCTGAAGGGCAAACCCGTTGATATTAGGAAGGCGGATATCCAAAAGCAGGCATGCGGGCATCTTAAGATGCTTGAAAGCCAAGAAATCAGATGCCTGGACAAAGGGCTCAACGATAAAGCCGTTCGACCTTAACAATAAGGACGTGGCCTTGCATATCGAGGCGTCGTCATCAACAATATAGATGATGGAAGTATTCATTGGCCTTTCTTCATATAAACCGGAACGGTGAAATAAAAAGTGGCCCCGCGATCCGGGTTATTCTCTGCCTCCAGGCGGCCGCCATGCGCCTCCACAATGGAACGGCTGATAGACAATCCCATGCCTAAACCATCCGGCTTGCTCGTAAAAAAATGACCGAAGAGCTTAAGTTTATTTTCCTCCGGAATGCCGCATCCTGAATCCTTAACCTTCACCATGATCGTCCCGGCATCCTTGAGGCATGTACTGATCACCAATTCACGAGAATCATTGCTCGACTCCATTGCTTCCAAACTGTTACTGATAAGGTTCAGGAGCACTTGCTGCAATTGTATCCGGTCCCCCTGGATAGATGGAAGGTTACTGCCTGATTCGAATTTGATCACTTTATTCTTTGCCGTGATATGGGGCATCATCAGCGTAATGGTGTCTTTGATCAATGTATTGATATCAAGAAGCTCAAAGGTGGGCTTGCTCTTTTTTAACAAATACCTTAAGCGGCGGATAACTTCAGCTGCCCGCTGGTCATCATTGATAATATACTGCAAGACCTCCTGCAGTTGTGGCTCCCTGTCCTTTAACATACGCTGGGCCGCTTGAGCATAAGAAAGGATGGCGGTCAAGGGTTGGCTGATCTCATGGGCCAAAGACGAGACAAATTCCGCGAGTTTCCCGACCCGTGTCACATGCAAAAGCTCCTCACGCTGTTCTTCGATCTCTAAATTCCTTTGTTTCATCAATGTGGTATCTGTTTTATTACCCACATAATGAGTGACGGTCCCATTCTTATCACGCACCAGGGTTATCCGCAGTAAACTCCAGAACTTTTCGCCGTTTTTCTTGGAATTGAGCAGCTCCCCCTGAAAAGACCTTCCTTGAAGCAGGGCTTGTTTTATTTCTTCCAGGGCGTGCAAATTATCAACAACCCCATAAAGCAGGAAATAATTCTTTCCAATGACCTCATTTTTTGTAAAACCGGTAAGATGGTAAAAAGACGGATTGGCATAGATAATAGGGAAATCCGGCTTCAGGGCATCGATAATAAAAATGCCGTCGAATGTAGCTTCCATCGCTTTAGTACGGATATGTATTTGCTCTTCCGCAAGCTTTTCCCTGTCTGCCCCTTCCCTTAATTGCCCGTCTTTTAATTCTATTTCATCTGTTTGCAAACGAAATTGCTCTTCCGCAAGCCTTTCCCTGCCTGCCCCTAATTTTTCCCTGTTAGCCCCCTGCTTCTCCCTGTCCGCCCCCAGCCTCTCTCTATCTGCTCCCTGCTTTTCTCTATCTGCCCCTAATTTCTCCCTGTTTACGCCCTGGGTCACTTCCCCGCGGAACTTCTCTTTGGAGAGCTTCTCCCTGCTGACCCCTCGCTTTAATTGCCTTTTTATGACGTTCAAATCACGTGTCAGCAGACGGATCTGTCCTTCCAGATTGATGCGGGATATTTTTTTCAATAACGGCTTTTTCATCTTCTTTGGTGTGACGGCAATTATTTTCTTTTTCATTGATAGCCCTTTGTCAATTTTTTGACGCGCCATTGATCATGTCCACCAAGGTCTGGCCGTTAACGGGTTTTTGCAAGAAACCCACCGCCCCTACCTGTAGCGCGCGGACAGAAGCATTGTCTTTTTTCTCGGCGGAAATAAAAATGACCGGACGGGTCGACCCGGAGGCAAGGATCTTGCGCTGGACTTCCCACCCGTCTGTCCCCGGCATATGGATGTCAAGAAGCAGACAGCCGGGAGCATCATGGGCCACGTTATCAAAAAAACCTTGGGCCGAATTAAATGTTTTTACTTCAAAATCATACGTCATTAAGAGGGTCTTGAGCGCGCGGCACACTGACTCGTCGTCATCCACAATATAGATATTTGCTGACATTTAACTCCCACCTTTTGTAAAATACATTGCTTTCCCTACTGTCAGCAGTCAGGGTATTATGAAGAAGGACTTTACATCATCATGATAGGCTTTTAGCTCCTACCATACAAGGATAATGTCTCTACCCGCCTTGTGTTAAGAAACACAAGACGGGTAGAAAGAAGAGGCAACTAACTGCTTCCTAGGCCGTAGTCACCGACTCCCGGGAGAAAAAATCATTTAGAAATTAAGTGTAAACCTCAGTGTCGCCTGATTGGCGGAATAACCGTCACTCCGCCAGAAATAATCGTAATCAGCCGCGATCGACCAATCGTACTTCTTGGTGCATTTGCACGAAAGGAGCGTGAGGCCGGTACCGACATCATAGGTCTCACGGGACGTCCTTAACCCCGGCGTTGTAAACGCTGACGCGCCTTGGGTGGTGAACACCGCCGTCTGCTTCATCGTCGGGTTGATGAAATCATGGAACCACTTGACATGCAGATCAGGAATAATTGTCCACTTATGAAAGCTAAAGGGGCGCTCCACCTTCGCTCCCAAGCCTGACTCGAGAAAATGATAACCCTGGGGCTTCACATGCAGATCAATATCACCGGCACCTGTTTCCGTGTAGCCATTCATGTTCACACGGCTGTATTGAAGCGATACCAGCGGTGTCACGATGAATTTCGCGGGAGCGGCAATATGATACCCTGTGTTAATATAAGCTGTATAATCTTGTCCGGCATACTTGGCGTTTGCCCTACGAGCTACACCCGGAAACGAAATGTCCCGCGTGCCTACATACTGGTTCCAGCCAAATGACGCACTGCCATCAACGTACCATGGCCCCTGCTCATGGCCGATATAGACCGTCGGCCGATAGCTGTCAAAAGTAGTCTGATCCCGGAACTCTTTGCCATTGATGATGCTTCGTGTATACCCAAGACCTAAGCCCGCGCGCGTGTCAGCATTAAGGGGCACATCGTAAGCGATCATGCCACCGGCAATAACGGAGTCATAGCCTGGGAAGGCTCCCCTGTCATTCCGGTGACCAAAATATCCGAAACCTTTCGTCCACCAACCGCTTTGCGGGTTGTTTTCCTGACAGCTTGGATCATCTTTATAAAAACTGCTGAACTGATCACACATGTCTAAGCGGGACAACCAAAGATTTTGAGACTCCCTGGCCCCTTCGAATGTCACCTTAGGCGCTACCAAAGCCGGAGTCAAAGGGCTAAGCTGTTCAAGCGCTGAGGCGGCCGCCTGGGTGCTGAGAGCAAGGATTGAATTCTGGACCGTTGCGAAACCAGGAGACGGATTAGTAATGGTTAGTACTGCTGGTGCCACCGCAGCAGCTACCGGTGGTATTACTGCCGGTATGTCGGCTGTTGATGTTATTGTTAACTGACCGGCGAGGGTCGCAACGGTGAACGTAAAACCACCGGAAGATGTGACTGTCCCAGCAGGGGCATTGCCGGACGGAGCTGTGACGAGAGAAAACGTGGTCCCGGCCGGGATGTCAACCAACTGTAAAGGAGTCACATTGACTACGAAAGCTGTTCCCAAAGTTGAGGCTCCCGTTGCTGCGATGTTGCCGTAGATCGCCGTGCTGGCCAGGCTCGTATTGATATTCCCACCTGCTCCGGTCGTTAGGGCACCGTGGACATTCAACCTGTTTACCCCCAGATTATAGGTAAAGGCGTTCACCGCGCCAATGATGGTTGGACTTGTTGTGTCAACAAGTGTCCCGGGAAGGGTGATCGCCCCAATCTCAGTTCCGCCGACTGCGCCAGTCACTGTAGTATTATTATTGAGCACCAACGTGCCCGCACCGGACGTCGTGGTCGTAATAGCGCCTGTGAATGCCGTATTCGCTTCAAGATCAATCGTGCCGGTACCAGCAGCACCAGTAAAAGTTGAGCCTCCGGATACGACGTTCGTGGTCCCGCTTGAGAAGTCCGCTGTACCGGTTCCGACATGCATCGTGGTGGTATTAACCGTCCCATCAAAATTAACTGAGGCGCTACCGGTAAGGGTGATGTCTAAAAACTGATTTGAAGCACCAATGGTCCCATACACGTTCGCGTTGTCGCCAGTATCAAATAGGAGGTTGGCAAAACTAGCCGTGTCGGTGTCAACAGCGGCACTGATGTAAGGGCCGGCTGAGTTGTTGGTAAAAATATTAGGAAAACCGTTGGTGAGCTTCAAGGTATATGAAGCACCTACATCCGCCATAAAGTAACCCGCAGCCTGACCGGTTGCTTCAGAGGAATAGGGGTTACCTCCGCCTCCGGTACGGGTAATGGTCTCCGCCGCAGCAAAGGCTGATGTGCACCAAGCCGCCACAACAGCAGCAACAAAAAACGTGGAAAAAAGTATTCGCTTCATTTGAACTACCTCCATTTAGGTTGTACTTGATCACTAAAATTGTTGATTCAATGGTCTTATTCTAGGCAGCGGCGAAATAATATCAATTGTACCAAGGTATAATGCCGGATTTGAATTTATCGACGGATAAAATTGCGGTCTTTAAAATAATCAAGAGGATTGCAGTTTATCAAGGACCTGATACAAAACCCCTCCAGCGATATCCGGCTGGGGAAGCATGTATTTTCGTGCGGAAATGGTTATTTCGGTTTTATTGCCTTCAGCCTTCCTAAGTATAAGAGCAACCGTGGACCCGTTGATCTTGGCTTTGATCGCCCCACCTGACTCATCCTGTTCAGTCACTGTTCCCATGCGCTTTACTACCTCAAGACTGATCTCATACGTGTGTTCAAAACCGGCATCAACAACCTGCTCCACGCTGTCTTTGCTTGTAAAGGTTGCCACTACAGCAATAGGCAGCATGGCCACACCGGTGAACATGGCAACCCCATAGATTTCAGCATTCTTGATCGCGGCAGCCTTCATGGGCTCTGCAAGCACCAGTAAGGCTAATTGCTGGGCCGTGGGAACCCGTTTATAACTTTTGTGCCCATTAATATCAAAAACCTTAACGCTGGGTTCCGGGCCATTCGTATAATCCTTGTACACGATCTTGCCGATGCTTAAATTAAGAAGATCTATCCGCATGGGGGTAGATGAAGCAGACTTAGACGGATGCACTATTTTTAACGAATCAACGTTAAGCTTGCCTGCTTTGTTCTTGGTAAGCACCATTTCTTTGAGCTCAACCTCCACCAGTAAAAAATGAGGGTCCTGCTTTAATAGGGAAGCACTGTCATAGATGACGTTTATTTTAGGGCAGGATACCAGAACCCCTTCCGGGAAGCCGCTGGGGTTACCCATTTTAAATCCGGTAATATGGATGGTTGAGCTGAAAATATCCATTGAAAAACCATCCATATGTACCGGTGCTCCTGTGACATTAGAAGCGATGGCTGTTACCACGGACTTAATGACCTGGTCTTTAACAAAGGCGATGCCCACTAAGCCAATAACGATCAGACCCGCCACTATAAAGATTTTCTTCATAGGTCTCTCCTGGCGTCACCCAATAATCGTAAGACATTGGCCTTGATAAGCTGCCACAAATGGCTCCAGCAATCTGAATCTTGGTCCATCATCTTGACCTCTATGGTGTGCTGCTGGTTGTTGTTGTGACCGTGGTTGTCGTTGTATGCTGTGGTGCATACAACGTAATGGAATATACTTGTTGCTTTTCATCTTTTAGCACAAATTGGACCTGCACTGAATCACCAGGCTTCAGTACTAATGCCACCGGCTGAATGCTGGGGCTTTGCAGAACAACGATATTATTGGGATCAAAGATAAAACTCGATAGATTACTCTCTTCTTGGACACCATTGCGCATCTTCTCTTGCAAGGTGAGCGTTCCTGCCTGCCCGTCAATGGTTTGGATCTGGCCGGAAGCCACCTGAAAATCAGCCGCCTGCAATGATTCAGCAACGATCTTGGCAATGATCTTATCTGCCTGGCCATCGATCACGTCAAGGGTGACATATTCACCGGGCCGCAGATCATCAATGGTGAGGAACTTTTTATCCGAAGGATCTTTGACGCGGGTTTCATAGCGGGTGATCCTGTATTCTCTTTTTTCTCCTGAACCGGAGGATTGATCAAGCTTGATCTGCATTGTCCCGAGCTTAACATCCACCCACATCACTCTTCCCGGCACCTGGCTTACCGTTGGTACTGGAACAGACGCAAACGCAGAGATACCAGCAAGTAAGATCCCTGCTGTCATGACGAAAAACAACTTTAAGTAATTTACTTTCATAGCACACCTTCTTTTCTCGTTATTGGTTTATACGGACATCTTCCTTGTTGTTATCCTAGGGATGGTCAAAAAAGAATCAATTGTACCAAGGTATAACGGAGCCATGTTGGATCAAGTTTCAAGTTTTGCCAGTGCCTCAGCGATCTGGCTGCTTAGCGACGCACAAGCCGTGCTTAACGTCTTGTCTAAACCGGAGTAATCCTGCGGGATGACGGCTGCACGGAATTCGGACCTTTTGATGATCAGTGTTTTCAGGTCTTTCACATCAATGACCATCCATTGCACGGCAAGGAACATGTCACGATCAAGTTCACTGTCCAATCGGACAATTTCCACGGCCACCTGGTATTTAACCGGAGTGGACGGGTTCCAAGGGTACAAGGTAAATTTTCCCCCGGGAAGCATGACCGTGAGGTCCTCCCTGATCAAACGCGCCAACCCCAGGTCAAGAGGTTCTCCCCAGCGGTCGAATTCAGCAAATTTAAGAGTATTTTCTTTGCGCTGGGTCACTATTTGCGGCCTGTCCTGATATTCCGGGATCTTGACAGGCCCGATGCCAATAAGCATGCCGGGAGCAATATCTATTTTTTTACTTGATTGGTCTCCATTGATAGCCTGAAGCATATAAAAACGCGGTGTCGGACTAATGGACGTAGATATGCACCCGCTTAAAACCAAGGTAAGGCACACAACGCCTGGACCCCAACAGGATTTGACCTTGATCTGCTTCATCTTACTCTCCTTTAATAACGGATTTTCCCTTTAAAATAGCTTCCGGATGCTGCTCAAGATATTCAGTAAGCAAACTGACAGAACGCATAGCCTGTGTCGTCTCCTGCAATGTACTATGCATTTCGTAAAGGTTCCTTTGCAGGTCGCTTGAATTGACCAATCGATTGATCCCCTGGGTGGCAGACTCCAGGTTTTTTGTGATCTCTTTGATCGGTATTTCATCCATGATCTCAAAAATATCCGGAGAAGTGGGAAGGGTGGGCAACTCAGGATACTCTTTGAGGATACCGCGGAGTTTCACCGGTTTATCCGGATAGAAATCGAATGAGATCATCAGCTGGCCGGTCAGAAAACTCTGCACTTCAAGTTTCCCGCGAAGGCCCAATGCGATCATCTTCTTGTCCACACCCAATGCCCCAAAACAGGGGGCCCCTTTGATACGGTCCTGTTCAATCTCGACAATGACAGGAAGCATGATGGTCCCGGCCTTTGGGTCATAGATCAGGCTGATGTCTTTGACGGTACCGATACTGACTCCTCGGAACATCACCGGTGCCCCTACGGAAAGACCTTTAACAGAACCGTCAAAGTATAAAACAAATTTAGTCGTCCGTTTAAAAAGTTCCCCTGAACCAAAAACCGCTATCCCTACCATCAGCATTACCATGGCCCCGACCACAAATACCCCGATCGCTGTTTTATTGACCTTTCTGCTCATTTTTTAATTCCCTCTCGTTAAAAATCGGATGACCCTGGGATCTTTAGAACCAGCCAATAGCCCCTTGGGGTCACCGGCTGCGATCATGGTTTTACTTTCTGCGTCAAGAAATACGGAATTATTCCCGATGGCAAAGATACTGGCCAGTTCGTGCGTAATGACAACTATCGTGGCACCCAAACCATCCCTTAGTTCAAGGATCAGGTCATCAAGCTTTCGCGCGTTGATGGGGTCAAGCCCGGCTGACGGTTCATCAAAAAAAATAATATCCGGGTCAAGGGCAATGGCCCGTGCAAGGCTCGCCCGTTTACGCATGCCTCCGCTTATTCCCCCAGGAAAAAAATCCCCATACCCTTCCAAGCCCACTAACGAAAGTTTTAACGATACTATTTCCCATACCTGCTGGTCGGATAGCTTTGTATATAATTGTAAAGGAAGCGCCACATTCTCCCCTACTGTCAAAGAGCTCCAAAGCGCTCCGTCTTGATAAAGGACCCCGAAACGCCGCATAATATCCTTTTTCCCTTTTTCATCTTCCTCCCAAAAACTCTTTCCGGAATATAAAACCTTACCCTTAGTCGGCGCATTAAGACCGATCAGGCTTTTGAGCAAGGTGCTCTTGCCGCATCCGTTTATTCCCATGACAATAAAAATATCGCCTTTATTCACGCTAAAATTAAGACCACGCATCACCGTGTGGCCGGTATACCCCAGATCAAGATCGAGCACTTCGATCACCGGCCGCATGGTGGGGTCCATCGCTTAGACCCCCAATATCTGACAAATAAATGTGATGATCGCGGTTGCAATGACAATACCGGTGATCCCGGTAACCACTGCCGAAGTAGTTGCCCTTCCCACACCAGCCGCGTCCCGTTCGCACTGAATGCCGCGCAGACACCCGGCAATGGCAATGATCACACCAAAAACAAAACTGTGAATAAGTCCGATCCACACATAACTGAATTTCAGGGCATGCTGGGTATGATTCAAATATTCCACGGAATTAAGGTTAAGCATCCCGACACTGATAAGAAAGCCTCCTAATACACCCATAAAATCCGCGTATATGGTCAGGACCGGCATCATCATGACCAGTGCCAGGACGCGCGGCAGGACCAAAAACTCAACAGGAGAAACACCCAACGTTTTAAACGCGTCGATCTCCTGGTTTGTCTGCATCATCGCTAGCTCCGCCCCAAAAGACGCCCCGATGCGGCCGGATACAATAATGCCCGTCATTACGGCTGACAACACGCGCACCATGGCGATCCCGACGATGTCGGAG
>Ga0206995_1008_pt1 | contig 62610 bp, 50 predicted proteins | sample Alteio_BWMinCont_5_FD_153480 | JGI IMG/M metagenome (GOLD analysis project Ga0206995, IMG submission 153480) | Enriched cells from forest soil in Barre Woods Harvard Forest LTER site, Petersham, Massachusetts, United States -... | ecosystem: Environmental > Terrestrial > Soil > Temperate forest >... | reverse complement strand
AAAGAAAACCATTCAAAATTATACTTGCAGAACATTTGACACAGTTCTTTAAATCTCCTCAAGGGCACATTAAAAGTATCATCCAGAAAAATAATTTTATTGATGTTGCCGCGCCGCAATATCGACTGGATCTGCTGTTCTGCCATTTCAATGGGCATGGCAAAGTGCCCTCCCGCTGTTTCAGGATAGGAGCAAAAAGCGCAGGTAAAAGGACATCCGGAAGCTGTCCGGACCTGGATCGTATTATTTAAAAAAGGCATGTCCAGCTGCTCCCAATGATCAGGAAGACCATTGATCAAAGGGTTGTTCCAGACTTTTTTGGTGACCCCAAAAGCCGTCTGGCCGTTTGTTCCTGTCCTATAAACAAGATTATTAACAGACTCAAGGGGGGCTTTACTTTTATGGGCAAGGACCAGGTCTTTGAGGTCCACTTCTGAATTAAAACTATGGACGGCATAATCGATCCCTAATTTCTTCATGGCCTTACTTAAAGGCCCCGGGTCGTCCTTATACATCTCCCCGTTGATAAACGCGCCCCCTAAGACAATGGACATCTCCGGGTATTTGGCGCGTAATATTTTGGCCAAGCGCGTGATCTCCGCGTAATTCAAATGGAAGGTCGTCGATATGGCGACCATCGGCTTAGGGTCGCTGTTCTCATATACCTGGCAAAGGATATCCCATTCAGAATCAAAATTATTGACGATATGCGTATTAATATCGGATTCTTTTAAATAATTCGCGATATGCGGGCCCACAAAACCCGGAAGATTCCAAATGCTCAGTAAGCTGCGGCGGTCCTGCGGGGTTGCCTCTGTCCAGAATTTCCCCGCGCGCAAATGATTGATAATATCGTAATGGGAACGAAAGCCGTTCTTATAGTAAACCATCCGCGGGTAAACGAGATTTTTATAAATAGCGACCCTGTCAACAGGAAGTTTGGCATATCCCTCAAAATTGACAACCTCTGACTGGGATATAAAGATCAAATCTATATTGTTATTAATCATGGCCTGCCCGGATCCTCATTAAACTGCCCTTATATGATAGCAGAATACTAACAGAAATTGAGAATATATTCAAATGGCGGCTTAATACCTATGTAGCGCTCCTCTTAAGTGATCCGCAATGACCGCAGCCACATTTCCCGCGAGGAGTTTGTAGCCCTTGGGCGTGCAATGGCCAAAATCCCCCCCGGCTTTATCCCCAAAAATATCCTCGTAGGAACTGCGCGCTACCGCCTCTTTGAACGTTGGCCCATTATCAACAAAAAGTAAATCACTATAATCCGGCCTGTCTTTGAATATTTCTTTCAATGTATTTAAATCTTTAAGAGGATATTGAGCAATGACGGCTTTGATCTGCCTTGCGTTAAGCTTATCAATATAAATATTATAATTATGATACAAGACCGGATAGGACTGCCGGACCCCCCGGGACCGGGACAATCTTCTATAAAGGCCGGCTTTTTTAAGGTCCCCTCGGGTGGTATAACAATCGCCTAAAAGCACATCCAGCTGCGGAATGCCTCTCTGGTCAGTATCAATTGTTTCAATGATATCACCGACGGATGACGCTAATCCCTTTTGACCGCACAGCTCCTTGCCCCATTCTGCCACCAGCGCATTATAGGGATCAAAACGCATCAGCTGCGTGAAAGGCCCGACTAAAGCCCCTGTTTTATGCTGCGCCATCAAGGACTTGCCCAGCTCAATGGCTATAAAATTCTTGTTGGTCTCTTCAACATCAACGGCCTGTAGGCGGGACAATATGGCCTCCGCTTGGCTGTATTGGCCATGACGGTTTAATTGTTCGGCTATCTTAAAATATAAGATCACCCTGGGATCATAATTTTTAGGCTCTTCGGGAGGTGTGCTGGCTTTATGAACAACCGCCTTGGCCTTATTCAGGCGCAGGCTGATCGTTTCAATTTGTTTTTTAAAAAGCCGGTACACCAAAGACCTGCTCAACAGGTCATCCAACGGCATGGCTTTTTTATCAAAAATATCGCCTTTCAAATTCTGGTCATTCATGCCCATCATCATAATGACCATGTCTGGTTTATATTGGTCCATCCAGGAGGAAAAGTGCGGCATGATGGTGTCGCTATTTTGGGCAGGCAGCCCTTTATTGATCACTTCAAAGTGATACCCTAAATTTTGGCCATTTAAGATTCCTTCCAATTGGCGGGGATAAGAATCATTCTCTCCATACGCGGTCATGGAATCGCCCACACAAACGATCCTATATTTCTTTAAGCCCAGCAGGGAGACATGCTGATTTAAGAATTCCTGGTGTAATATATAAATACCTCCGCCTGACCTTAAAAATATTTCAAGGAGCAATAAAAAAATCGAAATTCTGAAAAACGCCCTTAAGAACATACACAAACCAATTCTAACCTCCCGCGAGCGAATGGATGGCCTTGGGCACGATCTTTAAAAAATGCTGGGCAAGTAAAAGTCCGACGAGACCTGTAAAAATCAACTGCATCAGGCGATGTTTGGATAAGGACTTATAAAGCGACACTATCAGCATTGTCGCGGCCATGACCCCGATGGGCGTCAGATAAATAAAATACCGGCTGGTGATGGGAAATTGGCCGGTTTTAGTATGCAGGGTAAAAAGGAAAAGCACCACCGCCGTTGAAGCAAGCACTAAAGCCATGAAAATAACATAGGTCACGGGTTTTAATATCTCCTCCCCCGGCGCGTCCTTAGGCATCCGGACCTTTTGGCCCCAAAAGTAAGCGGCTAAAGAAATAAGAAAAATAAATAAAATATCAAACTGTTGCCGCGATATATTGTCGCGGATCAGCTGCTCGGGGCTTAGATCACCAAAGAAAAATGGATACTTGGGTGCTTGCGCGTAATAAAATAAAGTGATCATGGCCGGCAGCAGGGTCAGCGCTATATATTTTTTCCAATCACGGTCTTTGAATGCCCACCATAGTGCAGACACTGCTAATATTTCTCCCAAACTCAAAATAGAAGTCAAACCCAATAAAATATTAGTCCCTGCCAGTGTCTCCCATGGGCCTCCTTCCAAGAACACCACCGACTGCACCGTTGTCAAAAAGACCATCAGTGCATAGGGACGGGCTTCCGCCCAGTAAGCCCACAACATATAGGATGAAAAATAAATAAATAAGCTCAAAAAAGCTGTCCCTAATGAATAGCGACGGCAAAAATAATAAAACACCAGGGCCACGGACAATGACATGAAAATGATTGGATTGATCCGTAACAAAATTTGGGAAGAGGCATCATTGCTCCAATGCCCCTCTAACCATGGGGAAGGGACCTGATAGTGGACCAATTGCAAAAATGATTTTTGCAGCGCGTAAAAAAGCGGAGCGTTGCCGCCCTCGGCAATATGCCCTGAAAATTGGTCCGCGTAGGATGTGCCGTGAATGCTGGAAACCTGTGAATAATACTCATCGTTCCATAATGGCCTGTGCCGCGCGATCCAAAACCCCACGCAGAGGCACCCTATAAAAACCAGTGTTGCAGCGATAAGTGCTTTAGAATTTTTCATAAGGTCTTGTGTTTCCTTATCGAGTACATAATAACGTAAATGGTCAAGCCGGCGTTGCTCCAGATCTATTCGGACATTGTGTTCCCTTCTCAGGCACGCTCGCCGCATCCAGCGATGCGGCTTCGCTAGGGCCCGGGCCGATTTGCCGCCACATGAAAACGCCTGCGGACCATGCCAAATCGGCCCTCTACTGCCTTCGAAGGAAACACAATGTCCTCATAGATACACGTATATCGTAAATGGTTAACCGGCGTTGCGGACGAAACATTCAAGGATTTTTTGCCGAGAAGTTTTTCCATGTCTGCGAGGAATTACGTCAAAAATTTTCCAAATGAAGAGAATCTTTAGAAAATTTTTGACGTAAACCGAGCAGACCGGCAAAAATATCCCGTTTCGGGAGCAACGCCGGTTAACCATTTACGTTAGCGGGAGCAAAAAGAACAAATCTATCTCTTACAATATGTTCATAAACTATGAATTATATGAACTTAATCTTCTTCATCGCAAAGCCGCACATCTTAAACAATAACAGTCCGTGACGGAAGCGCTGGATCTGGGTTGTTCCATAGGTTCGGCTTTTATAACGGACAGGCAGCTCAAGCACTTTCAAATTAAGTTTCACCGCGCCGAAGATCAGGTCAAAGTCCCCAAAGGGGTCAAAGTCACCAAAATAATGGCGGTTGGCCACAAGCTCGTCGTAATGGCGCTTAAACATCACCTTGGTCCCGCACAAGGTGTCCTTAAAACGCTGGCCCAAAAGCCATGAAAAGAACAAGCCGAAAAATTTATTGGCCACCAGGTTCAAAAACCGCATGGCCTCATCTTCCATGGGATAGATCAGGCGGCAGCCGTTGATAAATTCACCTTTACCGCTCCTGACAGCTTCGTAAAACTTCGGCATTTCTTCAGGGGCCACGGTCAAATCCGCGTCGAGGATCATCAAGATTTCACCCTGGGCCTTGGCAAAGCCGAAACGCACCGCATCTCCCTTGCCACGGCCCTGCTGCTTGAATAATTTAATGTCCTTTTGCGGATAGGCTTTGATGACACGCTCAACTTCTTCATACGTGCCGTCCTTAGAATGTCCCTCGACAAAAATAAATTCCTGATGGGTGCCGAATAAAGGTGTACGTGTGATGGCTTGCTCAATATTGCCCTTTTCATTACGGCAGGGAACAAGGATGGTCACGGAGTAGTCCTTGGTGTGTTCAAATAGGGAGCGGGCAACGATGAAATGATTAAGGGTCAAGGCATTAAAGAAAGGGAGTTTGGCCAAATATTTATTAAAGAGAAAGCTGATGCCCCAGATGTTAAAAGGCAAGAGGATGGTGCGCTCTTTTTTAATAATTTCGTAATCCGCCAATTCTAAAAAATTGCCGATATCATTAAAATCAAGCCAATTCTGCTCGCGCTGGGGTATTTTACGGCCTGCGGCCTCGGCGATCTTTAATAAGGACTGCCAAAGATAACTGTAATACTCAATAATGATCCGCGTATCGGGTGTGCAAAATCTTCTTAATGACTGCAGAAAAGCTTGTATGTCTTCCAGCTCCCCTAAAAGCCCGGAAAGGACAATATAATCAAATTTCTCATCAGTAGTGATATTATCGACGGTACCGGCATAAAAATGCAGGGACGGGTATTTTTCTTGCGCGCTCTCGATCATCTTGGGGCTTATATCCACCCCCATCCCCAAAGAGGGCTTTAAAGCAGCTAACAGGTCCCCTGTACTGCATCCGATCTCCAGGACTTTTTTCCCTTCGGGGACAAAATACCGGTACTGTTTATCCAGTAAAGCATAATAATACCGGTTCTTGCGGCGAAAATCATCCCGCCTTAACGCCAACGAATCATAATACCGGGCAATTTTTTGTGTCATGGTTTTTTTACCGCCAGAAAATCCCCGATGGCCAGGACATCCAGCTCCGTGCGCAAAAAGCAATTAACAGCATCTTGCGGGGTGGCCACGATCGGTTCGTTCTCATTAAAAGAAGTATTAAGCAAGACCGCGACACCTTTGAGCTTTTCGAATTCCGTGATCAGCTGCCAATATTCCGGGGCTGTCTTACGGCTGACGGTATGCACCCGGGCCGTGCCGTCATGGTGCGTTATCGACGGCAAAAGTGGTTTTTTGTCTTCTTTAACATCCGCGATCAGGATCATGTACGGCGAAGCTTGCCCTTTAGGCATGATAAAATAATCCTGGGCGCGTTCTTCCAGTACCGAAGGCGCGAAAGGGCGGAACATTTCCCGTTTTTTGACCCGCGCGTTAAGCCGGTCTTTCATGGCAGGGTCAGTCGGGTCAACCACGATGCTGCGATGCCCCAAGGCCCGGGGACCGGCTTCCATGCGCCCCTGGAACCATCCGACGATCTTGCCCTGGGAAATATGTTTAGCGGTGTCACCGGCAATATTATTGGTCCTGACATACGGCACGCCTTTTTCTTTTAAAACAGCCTCAATGCTTTCATTGCTGTACTGCATGCCTAAATAGGGAGACTCAAAGACTTCCACGCGGGGCTTCTTCAATATTTGGTGGTAATAATACAAAGCGCTGCCCAGGGATGTCCCCGCGTCATTGGCGATGGGCTGGAAAAAGAAATTCTTGAAAGGCGACTCTTCGATGATCTTCTTGTTCATCAGGCAGTTGAGCACGACCCCGCCGGTCATGCACAGATTATCTGATTTTGTACGCTCCCAAATGCCTTGGGCCAGATGCACGCCTGCCCTTTCAATGGTTTTCTGAAGAGCATACGCCACATCGAAATGACGCTGGTCATAGGCCTGGTCTTTGCGCCGCTTAGGCCCAAAGATGGCAAGGAATAGATCGCTGACCCAGCGGCTGCTGCCATGGGTATGAAAAGAAAAATAATCTAAATTCAGGCGGTAAGTCCCATCAGGGAGAAGATCGACGATCTTGGCGAATGAGGCCGCATAGGTGTCCTGACCGTAGGCAGACATGCCCATGACCTTCCATTCATCAAAAAACGGTTTGAAGCCCAGATAGTCCGTCACTGCCGCGTAAAGATGCCCCAGCGAGTGCGGCACCGTGATCTCCGCCAATTTTTCTATCGCGTTACCCTGCCCCCTTGCCATCATGGTGCTGGTAGACTCTCCCCGGCCGTCCAGGGTCAGGATGGCGGCTTCCTGGAACGGGCTGACAAAAAAGGCACTGGCCGCGTGGGCGAGGTGATGTTCAATAAAATGCACCGGGGGGACCTTCTTTAAACCAAATTGCTGGGCTATTTTTTTCCCGATACCTTTCTTCAAAGACAGCCTGTTTAAAACTGAAAGCTCACCTCCGCCGGAAGAAGCGCGCAGTAAATTCAAACTTTGGGGAAAATATTTCAAAACGTGTTTTATGTTCCCTAATATCTCCAGCTCAGGTTTCCAGAAAAAAGTAATGTGGTCAATCTCCGCCATCGTGATCCCCTCACAGGCCAGACACTGGGCAATGGCATTGGCCGGGTATTTCCAGGTATGTTTTTCACGGTTCAAACGCTCTTCTTCAATGACAAAACAGACCTCTCCATCCTTGATCAAAGCGCAGGAAGCTTCATGTGAATAACTGCTTATGCCTAGTATATACATAAGAAATAATGGGCCACAAAATTGACCCTGCCCTTGTGTGAGAGAAACAATGCTGATAAGATAGTCAATATTAAAAGATAACCCATAGGATTGCAATCTAAAAAATGAAACGGACCTCATTGCCTCCGGGCATCATCGCTGTTTTTCTATTGTCCCTGGCCTATTGGCTTTATTTGGCGCACGCCACCAGGATGAACATCTCCTGTGACGCTATCGGCTACCAGGACCTCGGGCGTCTTTTGCAAAACCATGGCTTGCTTGGCTATTTTCAAACCGGCCCCAACCGCGAACCGATCTATCCCTTATTGGTGGCCGCATCCATGCACCTTGAACATATCACGGGTCTTGCCTATGTCAGAATAATGGCTATCTTTGGCGTTTTGATCCTGCTTTTGACACAAGCATTGACCTATAAGATCTTGCGCCTGTTAAATATCCGCGACGGTGTCTGCGCTTTAGTGCTGGCCTATCTGGCCTTGTCCCCTGCTTTAAATAATACCGCATTCAGTTTGTATTCGGAAATTTCAGCACTGCCGTTTATTTTAGGCATAGTCCTGGCCAGTTACTATGCCTGGGAAGCTATTAAACAAAATAACCGGCAAGGGGCCATGGGTTACAGCGCATTATTAGGGATACTCTTGGCAGCGGCAACGCTGATCAAAGCTGTTTTTGAATGCGTCAGCCCGGTTTATTTGATCATTTTCTTTATGACTATATCTTTAACGGAAAAATCAAAAAAAATAACAACGCTTTTGCTCTGTTTGGCCGCCGCGGTAAGTTTTTTCTATGTCCCTATCACCGGCTATAAATGGCTCAACAAGCAATACAACGGCAATTTCGCCATCACCAACCGCGCCTCATGGGCCCTTTACGGCAATACCGCCCGACGGATGCAGCCATTGACCGTTAAAAGATTCGCGGAGGCTTTGGCCTACGCCCCGGGGGAAGGCGTCTGTAACAGTATATTCGGGGCCCAGGAATGTGATTTCTGGTCTTACCGGGAATCTGATCAATTAGGGCATGATGAAGAAGGCGGATTGATCAACCGGCACCTGTCCCATGAAGAAATAAATGCCGCCCTGATCAGGGCCTCTGCCCAAAAAGCCCTTCACAATCCTTTTCAGTACACCCTATTGACCCTCGTGGAAGGGTTAAAAATGTTCTTCTGGGAATCGACCCAGATCGGATTTGTCGACTATCCTCATTGGCTGAAAAGAATTTATGATATTAAGATCCTCAATAACGGCCTGCGCTTCCTGGCCTCCCTGGTCTCCCTGATGGCTGTTGTATCCATATGGCTTCAAGCTTTCGCACCGCAAAGAAATCCGCTGGGGTTTCTCATAGGCCTGCTGGTCTTCCTATATATTTTATTTTTCTCATTCTTCTTTATCCTCACCCGCTACGCGCTGCCCATTGCCCCGCTCTATTTAATCAGCATCGGCATTTGGATAAATCAAAATGCAAAAAATCACTGACATCTTCGCCCATCAAAAACTGACCTTTTCTTTTGAGCTTTTCCCTCCCAAAACACAGGAAGGTTATTTAAAGCTGCTCAACACCGTCCATCAGCTCTGTGACCTGAAGCCGGATTTTATCTCCTGCACCTACGGGGCCGGGGGGGGCAGCCGCGAGAAGACCCTGGACATTGTGGAGCACATCCAAAACCATCATCATGTCCCCTCGGTGGCGCACTTGACCTGCGTTTTGCACACTAAAAGCGAGATCAAGGACATCCTGACCGAAATGAAACGCCGCGGTATTTGCAATGTGCTGGCCTTACGGGGAGATCCCCCTAAAGACAATCCCAACTGGGCGCCGGGGAAGGATAATTTTAAATACAGCTGGGAATTAGTTGCTTTTATCCGGGAGCATTTCAAAGAGCATTTTAGCATCGGGGTGGCTGGTTTTCCCGAGGGGCACATGCTTTGCCCTGACCGGGACCTGGATGCCCAATATTTAAAGAATAAAATGACCAAGGGCGCTGACTATGTCATCACCCAGCTTTTTTTCAGAAACCAGGATTATTTTGATTATGTAGAACGCTTGAGGAAATTAGGGGTCAGTGCCCGCATCATCCCGGGGATCTTGCCGATCACTGATTATCCGGCCTTAGTACGCTTTTGTGCGATGTGCGGGGCCACAGTCCCCCAGGAAGTGCATGATATTTTCGAAGCCATCGCAGAGGACCGCGAAAAAACTTATGCAGCGGGAATTGATTTTTGCCTAAAACAAACCCGGGAACTCCTCCAGGGAGGCGCTCCCGGCCTGCATTTCTACACGCTCAACAAGGTCCATCCGGTTGATGTAATCATTAATGCCGAACGACGCTGATAATGATCAACTACCGGCAGGAGCTTACGAGAACGGGCGTGGCGGCGGCTGTTGTTGTATTTAGGTCTGCTACGATCTTCTTCAATGATTTCCCGACAACTTGATACTTTGAACGATCGTCCTTGGATAACCCTAAGAATATCAATACTGCTTTGCGAAAACCAAAAATAGAAATGGTATTGCGCACCACCATCCCTTCCCAAAAAGCTTCGCCTAAAAGATCTATGCCCCTATAAACCAACGGGGAAGTCTTTAAAACGAATTTCCAGTATTTAAAGCTCCACCAGGGGTTTTCTGACCTGCCGAATGCCTTTATCTTTTGCTCAGGGGTGAATTTCCAATGATGCTCTTTTAGCCATGCGATCCTTGCCAAAAATACCATCTTTTTTTGCCACGTCATGACACGTCCCAAGGGCGATTGCGTGACATTGATATAATGGGAAAATTCACAGGCGTTGACATCTGAAACAGACAGCAAATAGCGCTCTTCTTCGTCCACCGACCTGCCGACTAAATGATAGTGCTTCAAAAAATCATACGACGGTGTGCCGGGAAGGGACTGCAAATAATTAATGCTCAGCATTGGCGGATACGGCAGGTCTTTGGTCACTTCAATGGTAAAATCCGTTGTTTCCTTGACGGTCTCATCGCTTTCCCCCGGCATTCCCAAAATGAGCTGGATCTCGGTATAAACCCCCGCCTCCGCGCACGCTTTGGCCGCCCTGATATTATCCACGCGGCTGGCCCTTTTTTCCATGACCGAAAGTATCTTGTCACAACCGCTTTCCATCCCGAAATAGATGGCCACCATTCCCGCCTCTTTAAGGCGGCGGATGCTTGTCGGGTCTTTTTTAACAAGCCCGACCCTGACCCCGCTGCACTGGAAAAGAACGTCCAAAGGGGCCATCTGACGGATAAATTCATTTAACCACCGGATGTCCTCGCCAAAACATTCGTCACCGAAGTTAAAAAAACCTATATTGTGTTTTTCCTTTAAGGTCTTGACCGTTTTGATGATATTTTCCATCGGGAACACCCTATAACCTTTTACCCAACGGTGGCAAAAGGTACAGGTATTCACACAACCTTTGGCCGTAAAAAGAGTGGCCAACTTTTGGCCTTTGCGATGGGGCTCATACGACCTTTGGTCCCCGGGAAAATCATTGCGCAAAAAAGGGTCGGTCACATAAGACCCCAGCACCCCGTCATGCATCGCTAAAATTTCATAATCCGGCTGGGAAAGCTCCTCTTTGGGCACCAATTCACCTGTGCCTGTATGGACCACTTCATTGTCCTCATCCAAAAAAGCTATCCCTTGAATATTTTTAAGCTCTTCCGTCACCGGGAAAAAGTCCCCATGTTTGTCAAAATACCGGGCCAGGGACAACATCACCTTCTCCCCTTCTCCGATGGCGCAAATATCGATCTCGCATTTTCTCAGGAGGACTTCATGGGTCGCGGCCAAATTCCCGCCTACAATGACCCTGGTTGACGGGGAACCCTTTTTGATCAGGAGCGCCAGGTTTTTGGTGTAGGCATACCCTGTCGAGACCACCGCGCTGATGCCGACAATATCAAAACGTTCCCTGGCAAAATATTCCAATACTTTCTTGTCTGAAGGACGCTTCGCATCGATATCAAAGAACTCCGCCTGGTAGCCGCCGCGCTTTAAATAATTGATGATGCTGGTGCACGCCACAGGAGGGAAAGGATCAGGCTGTGCGCGCAAGGCAATGTTGCATAATGAGATTTTTACGCCCATAAAGACAGGAAACGGCTTAGTTTAATCATTGGACGTTGGTATTATTGAATAGTGCCCTTTTAATGTCAATGATTATATTTCCTATTTGCCCATTTTTATCTTAGAATACTACTCATTATGGAATTCTCCAAACAATACGGCATTTTATGCAGGCTCCTTTCCCAACGCATCCTCATCCTCGATGGCGCCATGGGAACCATGGTCCAAAAACATAAACTGACCGAGGCCCAATACCGCGGTGAACGTTTTAAAGATTGGCCCAGCGACCTTAAAGGCAATAATGACCTTCTGTCCTTGACCCAGCCTGCGATCATCAAGGAGATCCACGCTCAATATTTCAAAGCTGGCGCGGATATTATTGAAACTAACACCTTTAACAGCAATCGTATCAGCATGGCTGATTACAAAATGGAAGGGTTGGTGTATGAACTAAACGTGGCCGCCGCTAAACTTGCTAAAGAAACGGCAGAACAATTCACCAGGAATGACCCTGCTAAACCACGCTTTGTGGCCGGGGCCATAGGCCCAACGACCCGGACAGCCTCCATTTCCCCGGATGTCAATGATCCGGCTTTCCGCGCCGTTAATTTCGACCAATTAGTTGAGGCCTATTCAGAACAGCTCAAAGGCCTTATTGACGGCGGGGTTGACCTCATTCTGATCGAAACCATCTTTGATACCCTCAATGCCAAAGCTGCCATTTTTGCTTATGAAACTACCTGTGAAAAGATCGGATATAAACTGCCCCTCATTATTTCAGGGACTATCACCGATGCTTCCGGCCGCACGCTCTCCGGACAAACCACGGAGGCCTTTTGGATCTCTGTTAAACATGCCAAACCATTGGCCATTGGTTTAAATTGCGCTTTAGGCCCTGCTGATATGCGCGCCTACATTGCCGAGCTTTCGCGCATTGCCGGCTGTTTTGTCAGCTGCTATCCTAATGCGGGCCTTCCTAATGCTTTTGGTGAATACGATATGGAAGCCCGTGAAATGTCCGCCATTGTCAAAGAATTTGCTCAAAGCAAACTAATTAATATTCTCGGCGGCTGCTGCGGGACAACACCCGCCCACATCCAGGCCATGGCTATCGCTGTTAACGGCCTTGCGCCAAGAGATCTGCCGAAACTTAAACATTTAAGTTCATTTTCCGGTCTGGAACCGTTGATCGTCACTGAGAACATTAATTTTATCAATGTAGGCGAACGGACCAATGTCACCGGCTCTAAACAGTTTGCCCGGTTGATCATTGCCGGAAAATACGATGAGGCTTTGGTGGTCGCCCGTCAACAAGTTGAAAACGGTGCCCAGATCATTGACATCAACATGGATGAAGCCATGCTTAACTCCAAGGAGGCCATGACAACCTTCTTGAACCTCGTCGGCTCTGAACCTGATATTTCCCGCGTTCCCATCATGATCGATTCTTCCAAATGGTCTGTCATTGAAGCAGGGCTTAAATGCGTCCAGGGCAAATCGATCGTTAATTCCATCAGCCTCAAGGAAGGTGAAGCTTCTTTTAAAGAACAAGCCAAAAAAGTCCTTTATTATGGCGCTGCTGCCGTGGTCATGGCTTTTGATGAAAACGGCCAGGCCGATACAGTGGAAAAACGTGTCAGCATCTGCCAGCGGGCCTATAAAATATTGACCGAAGAGATCGGTTTCTCCCCCAATGACATTATTTTTGACCCCAATATTTTCGCGATCGCCACCGGCATTGAAGAACACAATAATTACGCGAAAGATTTTTTTGAAGCCACCCGTCTCATTAAAGCCAGCTGCCCCGGCTGCATGATCTCCGGCGGTGTATCGAATGTTTCCTTCTCTTTTCGCGGCAATGATCCTGTACGCGAAGCGATGCATTCGGTGTTTTTATACCATGCCATCAGATCAGGCATGGACATGGGCATCGTCAATGCGGGCATGATCGCCGTCTATGACCAGATCCCCAAAGACCTTTTGAAGATCATTGAAGATGTCATCCTCAACCGTGAGAAGGATGCCACGGAGCGGTTAGTTACTTTTGCCGAAACTGTTAAGTCCCAAGGCGAGAAAAAAACAGAAGACCTGGCCTGGCGCAGTCTTCCTGTGGACCAACGGCTCTCCCATGCGCTGGTCAAAGGGATCGTTGATTTTATAGACCAGGACACGGAAGAAGCCAGGAAACGCTCCAGCCGGCCCCTGGATGTCATCGAAGGCCCCTTAATGGCAGGGATGAATGTGGTAGGCGATCTTTTCGGGTCCGGCAAAATGTTCCTGCCCCAAGTTGTTAAAAGTGCCCGGGTCATGAAAAAATCAGTCGCCTATTTAAGCCCTTTTATTGAAAAAGAAAAAGACCAGGACGCTAAGGTCGCCGGGACCGTGGTGATGGCCACCGTTAAAGGTGATGTGCATGATATCGGCAAGAACATCGTCGGTGTTGTCCTGGCTTGCAATGGATTCAGGATCATTGATCTGGGTGTCATGGTGGCCTGTGAAAAGATCCTGTCCCAAGCCAAACACCACAAAGCCGATGCGATAGGCCTCTCCGGGCTTATCACCCCCTCTTTAGATGAAATGGTGAATGTGGCCGGCGAAATGCAGCGTCAAGGATTTACGATCCCCCTGATGATCGGAGGGGCAACCACGTCCCCCGCGCATACGGCTGTCAAGATCGCACCGGCCTATGAGGGGGCTGTCATCCATAGCAAGGATGCTTCCCGATGCGTCGGTGTTTGCCGAAGCCTGATGGAACCTCAACTAAAAAAAGATCTCATCAATAAAACCAGGGCTGATTATGAAAAACTGCGCCAGGAACATGCCAGCCGCCAATCTGTTAAATCGTTTGTCCCTATCGAAAAAGCCCGGCAGCAAGGCCTTGTCACTGACTGGAAAAAAGCCGACATCACCACCCCCTCATTCATCGGTGTTAAGACTTTTAAGGATTTTGACTTGAATTTGATCCGCCAACGGATCGACTGGTCGCCTTACTTTTTCACCTGGGAATTTAAAGGTAAATTCCCTCAAATATTCAAAGACCCTGTCATAGGCAGGGAAGCCCAGCGTGTTTATAACGATGCCAATGCTCTTTTAGATGAAATTATTAAAAAGAAACTTCTCAAAGCCAATGGGGTCGTCGGGTTTTTTCCTGCCAATGCGGTGGGCGATGATATTGAACTTTATAAGGATGATGACCGTCGAGAAGTAACGGACATCCTTTATAATTTGCGTCAACAGATCATTGCCCGTGACGGCCAACCTCTTTTATCCCATGCCGATTATATTGCCCCCAAATCTTCCGGTGTCAAAGATTATATCGGGGCGTTTGCTGTCACGACGGGTATTGGCTTAGACGAGCTGACCGCGCTGTACGAAGCTGACCATGACGACTATAAAAGCATCATGGCCAAGGCAGTGGCTGATCGCCTGGCTGAGGCCTTTGCGGAACTCATGCATGAGAAGGTCCGCCGTGAACTTTGGGGATTTGCTAAAGATGAGAACTTAAGCGATGATCAAATTATTCTGGGTCAATACCGCAGTATCCGTCCTGCCCCGGGATACCCCGCGTGCCCTGATCATACGGAGAAAGCTACCCTGTTTAAGATCCTTGATGCCACCAAGGCAACAGGCATTACCTTAACAGAAACCTTTGCCATGTTCCCTACCGCAGCTGTCTGCGGGCTCTATTTTGCCCATCCGCAATCAAAATATTTTGCCATAGGCAAAATAGCACAAGACCAGATCATTGATTATGCCAAACGAAAGAAAATGCCGGAAAAGGTGGCAGAAAAATGGCTGGGACCTAATCTAGGGTATTGAACGAGTTTAAGTCTTATTTTTTAGAGATATACCGCACCAGATCAACCACGCGGTTGGAATAACCCCACTCATTGTCATACCAGGAAACGATCTTAAAAAAACGTTTCTCGCCTTTAAGATTGTTTTGCACCGTGGCCAACGAATCATAAATGGAAGAGCGCGGATCATGGATGAAATCCGTGGACACTAATTCCTCGTTGGTAAAACCAAGATACCCTTTCAGATAGGTTTCGGAGGCTTTTTTCAACAAGGCATCAATTTCTTCGATGGACGTATCTTTAACGGAACGGAAGGTCAAGTCAACCACGGACACATCCGCGGTCGCGACACGAAAAGCCATGCCCGTTAATTTGCCCTTGGTCACCGGTAACACTTCTCCGACCGCCTTGGCGGCACCTGTTGAAGAGGGGATGGTGTTGATCGCGGCAGCCCGTCCGCCGCGCCAATCTTTTTTAGAAGGGCCGTCCACTGTCTTTTGAGTGGCCGTATAAGCATGGATGGTGGTCATCAACCCTGTTTCAATGCCGATGCCTTCTTTGATAAGCACATGCACGAGAGGCGCCAGGCAATTGGTGGTACAACTGGCGTTGGAAATAATATTATGTTTGGCCGCGTCATATTCCTGCTCATTGACACCCATGACAATGGTCTTCACATCACCCTTGGCAGGGGCGGATATAATTACTTTTTTAGCGCCGGCTTGTAAATGCCCCGCGGCTTTTTCACTTTCGGTAAAAAGGCCGGTGGATTCAATGACAATGTCAACGCCCAGGGCCTTCCAGGGAAGCTCGGCCGGTGTCTTTGTTGCCGGTACGCATTTGATCTTATGCCCGTTGACCACGATAATGTCCGCCTCTGCTTTGGATGGATCACTTTTAGCGGTGGACACCGGGTGCTTGAATTTACCCTGGACTGAATCATATTTGATCTGGTAGGCGAAATAATCCGCGTCAGTGGAAACATCCACGACAGCCACCACGTCAATTTCTTTACCTAAAAGCCCCTGGTCGCAGATCGCCTGGAATACCATGCGGCCAATACGCCCAAACCCGTTAATACCGACTTTAACTGACATTTCTATTCTCCTTTTTCTATTGTTCCAACTGATTCATGATCTTCGTATAAACTTCCTGGGCAGTACCAATGCGCGGGAAAATAAGCTGGCGGGCTCTGACGCGAAGTTTGCTGGTCGTCAAATTAACCTGGGTAACACAAACGCTAACATGGGCCCCGTCAACGATGCCTACGATCACACCTTCTTTGGGGTGTTCCTCTGAAATAGTGCCCATGATCGACAAAACTTTATGTGTCGAGGCCAATAATTCTTCCATGCTTTTGCTGGTGACGCCTTCAAAAGCATCCCGGCCTACGGCATACCCGCCGATCGCCCCGGCACCGCCGACGATCAAAAAAACACAGCCGCTGGAAAAAATACACAGGAAAGCTGCAAGTAAGATATGCGAAAATTTCATTAATCAGCCCTTGCCGGGTTTGGCACCGTGATTAGCTTTTTTGGAACGCCAATTCAATTTGCCCTTACGTAATCTTTTGCTCATTTCTCCTCCATTAGGATTTCTTTCAATTGACTCATTTTACCGATAAACGCCCACGGTTTCAAATCTTTTAATTCTTTCTTTGAACTTGATCCCGTACTCACCGCCACCATACGTATACCTGCCCTGTGGGCACAGTTGACATCAATGGTCATATCTCCGACATACAAAACTTCTGCCCTATCAAGACTTAGACGCTTGGCAATGGCCCACAAGATATCCGGATAAGGTTTAGGCTTGGCAGCTTTATCCGCGCAAAGCACTATATCAAAGAATGGTAATACGTCCAACACCTTTAAAATGATGCGCGTAAATCTGGTTGGACGGTTGCTGGCAATGGCTAACTTATACCCTTTGCCTTTTAAAAATTTCAAGATCCCTAAAGCGCCGGGCAATAATTTCACCGCCCCCTTTAACTTCAACGCTTTAGTATGATGGGGCCGGTAAATAGCGATCGCCTGGTCGGCTAATTTTTCCCCGACGAAATGGACCATCAACTTGCGGTCACCGCCGCCGACACTGCGCTTGATCTGGGCGTGAGAACGGGGAGGCAGGCCCAAAAGACCCAGGGTGTAATTAACGCTCCGGCTCACCGCCGGGTAGGCGTTGACCAGCGTGCCATCCAGGTCAAAAATGACTAATTTAAGCATTTTTGCCGTCTTCATGCCTTGTTCAAAGTGGAAGCAAACAAAATGACCAGCCCCGCCACCGCCAAAATAGGTCCTATAAAAGCCTTGAACACCAGGACCACCGCTTCCCATTGCTGCAAAACCAGGGTGATCCCTAAGATCGTCAGGATGGATCCGGCTATAAAAATGACCGCTTTACGCCACATGTGTACTCCTCGCCAGTTCTTCGGCCTCAGCAGACCGGGGGCGGCTTTTCCAACGGCGGTGCATCCAGCCCCATTCGGTGGGATACTTGCGGATATACCCTTCAATGATATTCGTCAGTTTCTGCACATTGTATTGGATGGTCTCTTCATCTGTTGCTTTTTGCTCCAGATAAAAATGCTTTTCGATGACCACCTTATGTTTATCACTATCACCCTGGCGCAAGGTAAAGATCGGCAATAACGGGGCCCCGGTACGCATGGAAAAAATGATCGGACCTGTCGCTGTTCCGGCTTTTTGCCCGAAGAAGTCAACATATACACCGGACTTGCTGCCGGTATTTTGGTCCAGCAAAACGACCAGCAATTCTTTATCACGCAAGGCTTTGAGCGACTGGGCCACACAGGTCTCGCGGGGATAACTGTGGACTGTCTTAAGGCCCAGACGTGAACGCGAGGCCTGAAAATCCTTTTCAATGATCTGGTCACGGTTGGGACGGATGATGGCATTGGTGTGATAGCCCATCTGTGCCAAAAAAAGCAGCATCATGGGAAAATTACCGAAATGGGCGGAAATGCCGATGACGCCGTGGCCTTCTTTTAAAGCCGCGTCCAAATGCTCACGGGAATTGCCTTCAAAAGAAAATGTTGCTTTGATCAAGGCAGGACGTGTCGTAAAGGAGCCTATCTCAATGGCCGCCCGGCCGGCGTTATGAAAACAATCCTTACATATTTTTTCCAATTCCGCCTGGGATTTTTCTTTGCCAAACGCTATGCTTAAAGTACTCATGGCTGCCTTGCGCATGCGCCGCAGGACAAAATAAACCATGGCCAACAATCCGTTTGATATGACCTTGATGATAGAATAGGGCAGGGTCCTGAACAGCCAGGAGAAAAAATAAAACGCCCAGCGCACAAGGGTCCTCTCAATATTTTTCTTCAGCTCCTTGAGCATGGTTATTTCCCGATGATCCCGTCGACGGTCTTCAACAGGTCGACCGGATTGACCGGCTTGGTCAGGTGGGCGATGGCCCCGGCTTCTAACTCGGCCTTAACATCATCTTCGGAATCTTTGGCCGTCAAAAAAATGACCGGGGTATCCTTGAGAACATCGTAAGCTTTGATCTTCTTGCACAGATCACGCCCCTTGATCCCCGGCATGATAACATCCAGGATGATCAGATCCGGACGTTCATTGAGCGCCAGGTGTAAAGCCTGCTCTCCATTTTTGGCAGAAACCGCGAAATACCCGGCCTTGCTTAAAATCGGGACAATGACCATATGCACGCCCGGGTCATCATCAACTAATAAGATCTTCTTGGACATAGTCACCCCGCCTTAAATATATTTTCTTAACACCACTGCCACTAATATACACAAAAAACACAGGATAGTAAAAACATCTCCGTACTTTGTATAAAAAGTCTTTTCATGGTTTAACGGCAGCGATCCCCAGGCCGTGCCTTCGACAAAGGTTTCTTTACCCTGCCCGTTGCCAACCACGGCAATGATACGGCCCCACGGGTCCACCAGGGCGCTGACACCGGTATTGGCCGCGCGCACCAGTGAACGGTGATTTTCAACACAGCCAAAGACCGCGGCCTGCAAATGTAAAAACGGCGCCTTGGTGTCACGGAACCAGGCATCATTGGTCATGTTCACAAAAAACTCCGCCCCTGCTTGGGCAAAATGACGGCGCAAATACCCTAAAGTATCCTCAAAACAGATCAGGACACCAAATCTCATTTGCGCAGGCGCGATCGAAAAGATCTTGTAAGCCGTGCCTGATGTAAAATCATCCAAAGGCACAAATTTATTGATCCAGCCTAAGACCGGCCTTAAAGGCAAATATTCACCAAAAGGCACGAGATGGATCTTATCATAACGGCCCAGCATTTGTCCATCCGCGCCGATCAAAAACGCGGAATTATAATACTTTTCGCCATCATTGGCAACGGAGCCTATCAGGATGGGCGTATGCAGGCTAACGGCGTCTGCCTGGATCTCATTGGTCAAAAACGGGGCATCACTGATAACGCCCGGCAAAGATGTTTCCGGCCAGACGATCAAATCCAGTTTTTGGCCCTGCAGTTGCTGGGTCAATTGAATGGTTTTAGCAACGATCCAGGGCTTACGGTCCTCATCCCAATTAATGGCTAAAGGGATATTGGGCTGCACAATACCAACCTTGACCATTTGGTAATCTTTTTTTTGTTCCGTGACCCGCCAGCCATAGATAAGAACCATCGATAAAATCGCCACCACCGCGATATTTGCTTTGAGCAAAAATGAACGCGCCCGCCAGTTTTCAAAGATCAATAGATTAACCAGCATCACCAAAAACGATATCCCGTAAACGCCTGTCTTGTCCGCTATTTGAATGAGCCAAAGATTTTTGTATTGCGAATGCCCCAGCAGCACCCAGCCGAAACCGGTAAAGAGATTGGCACGGATAAATTCCAGGGCCGCCCATGCCGACGCTAAAACAAAAATGCGCGGGATTACGGGTAATTCCTGAAAATAAACAAACATCGCCCCAAAAATAGCAAAATAAAGGGACAGGAAAGCAATTAATAGAAATGCCCCTGGATAGGTAACATAGACAAACCAGCCTAAGGTGGCGAAAAAGAATAAAAAACCACAGAGATAAGCACGCCTAAACGCCCGCCACGGCCCTTGCCCGTCGAGGACAAGAAATAGCGGCACCAGCGCAAACCATGCCAGGAATGACCATTGGATTTGGGGAAAGGACAATTCCAAAAGCCCTGCGGATAGCAGACAAAGTAGAAATACCATTGGGGTATTTTAGCGGTCGAGGGTGGAAAGTCAAGCGTGGGCCATCTTGTGTAGGAATTTCGCTATAAAAGTCTGATACTTTAAACCCAGCTTCTTGGCTTTACTTTTGAGCAAGGATAAATCATTATTGTTAATGCGCATATGCAGTACGGCCTTTTTTCGATACGCAGCCAACATACGCCTGTATCTTTCATCTTCTTCTTTAGAAACAGGCACATATTCGCCTCTTTCTATAGCATCCTCAATAGATTGTTCATATTTGGTAAGCTTAATTCTTCTCATAGTGCCCCCCTTTGATAGAGCTTTGTATGCTTACGGCTTGGATACAAAGTCTTAAAAAACAGTTCCTTTTCATTCTCGACAAACGGCACTGCCCATATTTTTCCTTTATACTCAAATAGCATTAGTCTTTGATGTTCACGACTGGGGTGCTTTTCAGTCTTTATATACCTACCTTTAAAAATATCTTCAAATGAAGCACCTCGGACTTTCTTCAAGCGTTCACTCTTAAGAGCATTCCACTTTGGTTCTTTGTCCACAAATCGCCCCTTCCCAGACGATTTGTATATACAATATTGTATATACAAATTACACCTTTTGCAAATGGTTTTTATGATCCAACATTTCGGGGGAATTTTATACGCTACTCATCGTGGGGGACGATGTACTTCTCTAGTTTCTACGCTGCATAGTTTACTGGTATTAAACGGGATTGTCAAAATTATTCGAAGAAGCAAGAGGAATGACAGTGTGGGGGCTACGCGCCGTGGCATTTTTTGTATTTTTTACCTGACCCGCAGGGGCAGGGGTCGTTGCGACCGACTTTGTCTTCGGTGCGCGGTGCGGCAGCTGTGGGTTGCTGCGAAATTTTCGTTTCTTCTAACACGGTTTGCTGGGGTGAGACGGGTTTAGGGATACCTGCTTGGAATTCCTGATGCACGGCTTTTTGAGGGATGGCGCCAAACACTGAGCGCGGACGAAGGTCCTGCGGCATGGCTTCCAACCTAAAGATCATCGCCGCCACCTCGTGATTGATCGAGGCATACATGGCCTTGAACATGGCAAAGCCTTCTTTTTTGTATTCCACTAACGGATCGCGTTGGCCCAACGCCCGTAAACTGATGCCATCCTTGACCTGGTCCATGCTATACAAATGCTCTTTCCATTTCGTATCAATGACATGCAAAAGGATCATGCGTTCCATGCGGCGCATGATCTCCGGCGTCACCTGGGTTTCCTTGGCCTCATAGGTTTGGGTCAGGACACGTTCAAGCTCATCCTTGATCTGCTGGGCATTAAACGCACTCCACTCTTCTTTAAGGGCATCAATATTCACTGTAAATTTGGATTGCACGTCCGCAGCCAGACGGTTAAATGTTTCTTCATTCTGTTCCAGCGCGTAGTGGCTGTCTACCACCTCGTCGGAAGCCATCAGCACCGCGTTAAGGACCACGTCCTTTAAATTTTCCCCTTCAAGGATAGAACGGCGCAGGCTGTAAATGACCTCGCGCTGTTTGTTCATGACATTGTCATAGTCCAGCAATTGCTTACGGATCTCAAAGTTATAGTTTTCAACCCTCTTTTGGGCGACTTCCAGCGCACCTGACACCATGCGCGATTCAATGACTTCGCCTTCCTTCATCCCAAGTTTGTCCATGACAGCCATGATATTCTCGGAGGCGAACAGCCGCATCAAGTCATCCTGCAGGGACACGTAAAACCGTGACGAACCAGGGTCTCCCTGACGGCCGCAGCGTCCTCTTAACTGATTGTCAATACGGCGGGATTCATGGCGTTCTGTACCGATGACGTGCAGACCGCCGGCAGCAAGGACCTGCTCCCGTTCTTTGGATACCTGCTCTTTAAATTGAGTGATGAATTTCTTGACCATTTCTTCATGGGACGGGTCATTAGCGTCTTTGGATTTCTCAGCGGCCATGGCCCGCGCTAAATACTCGGCATTACCGCCCAGGACAATATCTGTACCACGGCCTGCCATGTTGGTGGCAATGGTCACACCATTGAAACGCCCGGCCTGGGCAATGATATGCGCCTCTAACTCATGGAATTTAGCATTAAGGACCTGGTGAGGAATACCCTTTTTCTTTAAAAGCCCGCCGATCAATTCAGACTTTTCGATGGAAATAGTACCCACTAAAACCGGCTGGTGCTTTTCATGGCAGGCAGCGATCTCTTCGACAACGGCGTTGTATTTTTCCTGCATGGTCTTGTAAATGCAGTCCGGATAATTGACGCGCACCAGCTGGCGGTTGGTGGGAATGACCACCACGTCCAAATTATAGATCTGTTTGAATTCGTTGGCTTCTGTATAGGCAGTACCTGTCATCCCGGCTAATTTGCCGTACATGCGAAAATAATTCTGGAAGGTGATAGTAGCCAGGGTCTGATTCTCACGCTCGATCTTAATTCCTTCACGGGCTTCCACGGCCTGGTGTAAGCCGTCTGACCAGCGCCGGCCAGGCATCATGCGTCCGGTGAATTCATCAACGATAATGACCTTACCGTCCTTGACCACATAATCCACGTCCCGCACAAAAAATTCCTGGGCGCGCAAAGCACAGACCACATGATGGCGGTATTCATTGGTGTCGATTTCATGCAAATTCCTGACCCCAAAAAGCTGCGCGGCTTTAGTTTCCCCCTCATCCGAAAGAGCAATGGACTTGTTTTTCTCGTCAGCTAAATAATCATATCCCTTATATAGATCCTCGCCTTTATGCTTGGCATCGATCTCCTGCGCTTCGGTGACACGGCGGCCTTTAAGCTGACGGGCGATCTGAAAAGCTTTATAGTATTTATCCGTGCTTTCTTCCGCGGGCCCGGAAATGATAAGCGGTGTGCGCGCCTCATCTACCAAAATACTGTCAACCTCGTCGACGACCGCAAAAGCATGGCCGCGCTGGACCATTTCTTCTTTGAATGAAACCATGTTATCGCGCAAATAATCAAAACCAAATTCATTGTTCGTCCCGTAGGTGATATCACAGCCATAGGCCGCCTGGCGTTCACGCGGGTTCATGTCATGTTGGATAACTCCAACGGTAAGACCTAAAAATTCATAAAGAGGCCCCATCCAATTGCGGTCACGGTGAGCTAAGTAATCGTTGACCGTGACCACATGCACTCCATCCCCGGTCAAGGCATTCAAATAAGTCGGCAAAGTAGCCACCAGGGTTTTACCTTCACCGGTGGTCATCTCCGTGATGCCCCCGCTATGCAGGACCATGCCGCCGACTAATTGCACGTCAAAATGGCGCATGCTCAAAACCCTGCGGCCTGTCTCACGCACGACGGCAAAGGCTTCATTGAGGATCTCATCCAGGACGCCTTGCTTGGATTCAAACAATTCTTTTTCCAAACGTTTGATCTCAACAGTCAAGTCTTCGCGTTCCTGGCCTGAAGAGGCCTTGCGGTAATTCTCCTGGAATTGCTCATATTCATTCTTTTTAACACTGATCGCCTGCTTGATGCGCGCCTTGAATTCCGTGGTCTTGGCTTTGAGCGCATCGTCGGACAAGGCCTTGATCTTTTCTTCCAGGGCACAGATCTCGGAAGCTCGGGCAGCTAATTTCTTGACCAGCCCGATCGAAGGCAAAGGCGCCTCCGGATGGATGTGGACCTGTACCTTGGGACTTAACCGATCGATAAAATTCTGGGCACTTTTTACTACGCCATTACGTATAAGAAAATCAAACATCCTCGTTCCCTCGTGATTTAAGACGCTTGTCCCTGTCTTCCGGCTTCGTTTTTAAAAATCCTTCAATAAACATATCAATTTCTCCGTCTAAAACTTTCTGGGCATTGCCGGTTTCCACCCCCGTGCGATGGTCTTTGACCATCAGATAAGGATGCAGGACATAGGAGCGGATCTGGGAACCCCATTCGATCTTTTGCTTGTCCCCGGCTTCCTTGTTCATCACCGCTTCCTGCTCCTGTGTTCTTAACGCCAGGAGCCGCGCCCTGAGGACCTTCATGGCCTGGACTTTATTTTGTAATTGCGAGCGCTCTTTCTGCGATTGGGCCACAATTCCCGTCGGCAAATGGGTGACACGCACCGCGGAATCCGTGGTATTGACGCTCTGCCCACCAGGGCCTGAAGCACGGAAAACATCAATGCGCAATTCCGCGGGGTTTATATCTATATCCGTATCATCCTCCACCTCCGGAATGATCTCAACAGAAGCGAAGGACGTATGCCGGCGCTTATTGGAATCAAAAGGGGAAATACGCACTAACCGGTGCACACCTTTTTCAGATTTTAGATACCCGTACGCCTTTTCTCCCTCGATGCGCAAGGTCACATTTTTAATGCCCGCTTCATCACCGTGTAAAATATCAATGACTTCGCATTTGTATTTCTTCAGGTCCGCGTGGCGCACATACATGCGCATGAGCATGGAGGCCCAATCACAGGACTCTGTACCCCCGGCGCCGGCATTAATGCTTAACAGCGCGTTAGCGCCATCAAAAGGGCCGCTTAAATGCGCTTGCAATTCCAGGTCATCAATTTGGGTCTTCAGAATGGCTGCTTCGTCAGCTAATTGCGTATTGAGGTCCTCATCATCTTCAGCCAGGGCCAAAAACTCTTTAGCATCATTGACACGCTTGACACATTCCAGGAAAGGCTCGACGATATTCTTTAAACCCTTGAGCTCCTGCATGACCTTATTGGCCTGTTCCTGATGTTCCCAAAATCCTTCCTGGGACATCCGTGTTTGTATCTCGGCGATGGATTTTTCTTTATGGGGCAGGTCAAAGATACCCCCTTAGGCCAGCCAGCCTTTGGGCAAGTTCATCGAATTGTTTGGATAATTGGTCTGTCATACGCCTTTACACGCTAAACCTGAAATACGCGCAATCTCCGTCCTGCATAATATACTCTTTACCCTCGAGGATGACCAGATTTTTTTCCTGTACCGCCTTATAGGTGCCAAGCCTTTTGAGGTCATCGCATTTATAAATTTCAGCGCGGATAAACCCGCGTTCAATGTCTGTATGGATCTTCCCTGCGGCTTTAACAGCTATTGTCCCCTGAGGGATAAGCCAGGCACGGGTTTCCTGCGGGCCTGCCGTAAAAAAGCAAATAAGCTTGAGCAATTCTTTGCCTGCCTGGGCCAGGCGCGCTAAACCCGGCGAGGTAATGCCCGCGGATTGGTAATATTCGTCACGCTCCTCCGGGGGCAATTGCACGATCTCAGCTTCTAATTTCGTACATAAAGAAACCAGGACAGCACCTTCTGCTGCCGCGCGATCACGCAAAGGCTTAAGCAGGGCCTCATCCGGCGTTCCCTCGTCGGTATTGGCCACATACATTAAGGGCTTGGCTGTCAAAAACTGGAATTCATTTAAAATTTCCTGTGGGATATTGTTTAATCGACGGGCAGGCACCCCTTCATTAAATGCTTTCACGCAATCATTTAAAGCATTGCATTTGGCAATGGAGTCTTTATCCCCGGACTTGGCTTTTTTAGTCCAGCGGTCAAGGGCTGTTTGGCATTGCTGGATGTCTGCCAATAACAGTTCAGTGGTGATGATGTCCGCGGCAGACTGCGGATTAAGCTCAGTCATCACGTTGACCACGTTCTCATCTTTAAAACAACGCACCACGTGGGCAATGGCATCCACCGTACGGATGTGGGCCAGGAATTTATTGCCCAGCCCCTCGCCTTGGGAAGCGCCCTCAACGATACCGGCGATGTCCACAAAACGGATGCCCGACGGAGTGACCTTAGCAGAGTTCCATTCCTGGGCCAAAAATGGCAGGCGCTCATCAGGTAAAGGGACGACCCCGATATTCGGCTCAATGGTGGTAAAAGGAAAATTCTCCGCGGCCGCGGCAGCACCGGTCAAAGCATTAAACAGCGAGGACTTGCCGACATTAGGCAAGCCTACAATACCTATTTCCATTCAAAACCTTTCTAAAGATAGCCCTGTAAAAACTTGAACATGATAGTCTTAAAATCAGGGCTTGTCGAGGTGTTTTTACGGCTTGATCCGGCGGACAATCACTTGTTCAATGGCCAATAATTTGGCTTTTTTGCCATCCATTTTGCCGGCATAGGCACCCGGCGTCCCATCTGATTTGACCACCCGGTGGCAGGGAATGATCAAAGGATACGGATTTTTACGCAAGGCCGAGCCAACGGCGCGCACGGCTTTAGGATGGCCTATTTTCCTGGCGATCCACTGATACGAACGGGTTTCACCTAAAGGGATGGATAAAGACGCTTGCAAGACCTGCCATTCAAAATCGGTTAAGTTGTTCTTTTCTTTCATTTTTCACCTCCTAAAAATTTTTGGGCACGCAAAAGCGTGTGGTACTTTAGGCCGAAGCGATGGGCTTCGTCGCGCACACGCATCAGTAGTTTGAGGCCAAGTGAATCATGGGAGAGCTTAATGGGATTACGTTTACCCGGAGCGAAGATCTCTTCTTCACGTTTGGCCAATGAGATCAGCCTCAAGGACAAATTTAATTTCTTTAATTCCTTTATCGCCGCGCCTAATTGGCCTTTGCCTCCGTCGATCACGACCAAATCCGGAAAACTTAAACCTTCTTTTTGAAGCCGCGTATAGCGCCTGCGCACGATCTCCGCGATCATCTGAAAATCATCAATGCCTTTCACTGTCTTGATACGGAATCGGCGGTAATTATTCTTATCGGGTTTGCCGTTTAAAAAAGACACCATGGAACCCACCGACTGATTACCCATGATATTGGAAATATCAAAGCATTCGATACGCACCGGCGCTCTTTCAAGACCTATCGCCCTTTGTAATTGTTCAGCTTCTTTAAAATAATTAATGTCCCCTGTCCCCGAATACAAGGCGCCAATGGCGCGTATCTGATCGCGCAGCCGGGCTGCTCCCTCGAAATTTTTCTGACGGGACAATATCTCCATTTCTAAATGCAAATTACGGTACAGGTCATCCTTTCGGCCATCCAGGATGAATTTTATGCTGCGGATATTGCGCTGATAATCTTCCTTGGTTGTCTTATCCTCACAAGGCCCTTGGCATAGGCCCAGGTCATAATAAAGACATAATTTATGGGCAAAAGGCTCGCAGGTGCGAAAAGGAAATATCTTGCGGATGATCTGCAAGGCCTCGCGGATAAGCGTTGGGTTAACATAGGGCCCATAAAGATCTGCTTTGATGTCCTTATGTTTACGAGCGTTAAACCTTATCACTGAAACTAAAGGAAATTGGTCTTTAGTAATTTGAATATACGGATAGGTTTTACCATCCTTGAGCTCAACATTATATTTAGGCTGGTATTGTTTAATGAGGCTGGCTTCCAGGATCAGGGCTTCAGCCTCGGAGGCGGTTTGGATGGTGTCAATATCAGCGATATGGCTGACTAAAAAATCCGTCTTCAAGCTTCCGGTATCCTTACGGAAGTACGATTCGACACGCTTACGGATATTGACCGCCTTGCCGACATAAATGACGGCACCCGCGGCGTCCTTATACAAATACACGCCACTGCTCGTTGGTAATCCTTTAATTCTTACTTTGATATCTATCATTTAATGATGCGTCAAAACAGACGAAGGGATAATTTTTGAAGCCAAAATGCGTGTTTTTGCTCCTAACTTATCCAGGAATAAGTAAGTAGCAATTAGCATTTTGGCGGAAAAAATTTATCCCTTTGGCTGTTTTGGTGCGCTTTCAATTTTTTATTAAGTCCATGCCACAGCAAGAGACAGTTGACGGCACCCGCGATACTGCTGGCCAGGGCAATGCCGCCGATCTTTAAGGGGAACATCAGGCATCCATTCAATACTGCGTTGACGACCAAACAAACCGTGGCCGCCTTCACCGGCGTCTTAGTGTCCTGCAAGGCATAAAAGGCAGAGACTAATATCCTCGAGGCCCCGACAAAAGGCAGTCCAAGTGCCGCGTAAAACATCACCTGCGAGGTAACAGAAGTTGAATACGCGTCAAAAGCCCCTCGCTGAAAAACAAGATGGATGATCCATTTCGAAAAAATGACCATGCCCAAGGCCGCGGGTATTAAGATCAGCATCAAATTGCGCAAGGCAAAAAACAGCGTCGATCTAAAACGGGCCATGTCCCCTTCCTGCGCAAGCTTAGATAACGACGGCAAAGCAACCGATGATAAAGCATATCCAAAAACTCCCAGGGGAAATTGGATCATGCGATTGGCATAATAGATCGCGGCAATACCGCCGGTCCCCACGATCACCGCCAGTGACGCGCAAAAAGTATCCACAAATATATTGATCTGATAAACGGTGCTCCCCCATAAACGCGGAAGCAAAAGCCGGCCGATCTGACGAGCGCCCTCATGGTTTAAAGATACCGGCATCTTCCAATACACTCCCCTACGGCGCAAAGCCAGCCATTGGGCCCAAAACTGCCAGACGCCTCCGATCAAAACACCAACGGAAAGCATATACGCCAACGGCCATGAGAACAAACAAGCCACCCAGACACTTAAGATCATGGCCAAATTCAAAAGGCAGGGGCCCCAGCTCGGCGCAAAAAATGCGTTTAAAGAATATAATATCCCCGCCTGAAACGCGGTTAATGCGATCAGGACCAAATAAGGGAACATGATGCGCGTCAGGTCAACCGTCAGCTGTAATTCCCCGGGCTCTCCGGCAAATCCCGGGGCGATGAGCCGCACGATCCATGGCGCCGCAAAGATACCCAGAAAAGTGATGCTTCCTAAAATGATCACTCCCCAGGCCAAAACCACGTTAATGCATTCCTGCCATTCTTCTTTGGACTTTTGGTGGGCGTACCCGGAAAGGACCGGCACAATAGCAGCGTTGGCAGCACCTTCACCCACCATGTCCCTTAACAAATTAGGGATGCGCTGGGCCACAAAAAATGCCTCAGCTAAAAAGCCGGTGCCTAAAAAGCGTGCCAGGAGCACATCGCGCACAAATCCCAGCATCCTTGAGGCCAATACCCCGCAAGCGACGATGCCGCTGGATTTTAAAAGGGTACGGTGTTGGTGCGGTGGTTTAGATTTATCAGTTGACATATAGGGGGTGCTTTGCTATTATTCTCACCTTAAAACAATTAAAGGGAGAGTTTATTCATGCCACAACGCCGTACTGCCATTAAAGATTTACGTAAAGCCCATACCAAGCACCTGCATAACCTGCAGATCAAGACTGACCTGAAAAAAGCGGTCAAGAAATTCACTGTTGCAGCTGCTGACAAAAAAGCCGACGCAACGGAATTGCTCAAAGAGATCTACAAGAAATTCGATAAAGCGGCCAAACGCAACGTCATGCACAAGAAAACAGCTGCCCGACGCAAATCCCGCTTTGCACGGTCCTTAGCTTTACCGGCGCAAAAGCAAGCCTAATTCCACCACCAATTTTTCCACGGCGTATTGAGGGTCCAGGCGGCTGCGTTTAATGTTCAAGTCCGCCTCTTCCAAACTCTTGAGCCCCCGCTCAAAACGTTCACGCCCCGCAGCCTTGCCTTCCTTGCCCCAATACCACACCAAGGCACCCATGATCTGTAAGGGATGCACATCCGCGCGATAGAAACCATCCAACATTTTCAATGCGTCACCGCTGCGATGGGCTGTTATCAATTTGGTCATATCAAAAACATTGGGACCTTCAGGCCGGGCCATCACCGCTCCCTTGGCATAGAGCGGCAGGTCTTTTAGATCGCCTTTGAGCGTATTCTCGGTGGATTCCAAGACCACATCACAGTGCTTCGCCGGATTTTGGCAAAATTTAATCAGCACTTGGATGTCGGCGGATTTTAATTTATGGACCTGGCGCAAAATGATCAGGCGGTGAGGGGCGATGACCGGCAGGGTCAAGAATGCTTTTTTTAGCGCGTCATCCCCAAGTTCCTTGGCATCAAGGTTATCAAGATCAAAGGCGAGGGCTTCCTGGGAGTTCTTGAAGAATTTACTTTTGATCTCGGCAATTCTGGCGTCTTTGGCTGGCAGGTCATCGCCCAGGAAAAGATAAATCATGGCTTACCAATTCTCAACGGTACGCTCAACAACACGGGTGGCAAGGTCAGCCAGCGCCGCGTCTACCGCGGCGCTCTGTGAGGTGGCCTGGGACCCTGTGAGAAAATACGTTGTCACCCCGGAAAAAGAAGGTTCTGTCCAGAGGACCTTGCCGGTTTCCGTGTCCGTCAAGGTCAAAGAAACAGTGACCGTGATACGGTATTCCTGGACATTTTGATTGATGTCCTGGCGCAAAGTGTCCTGTGAAATATTGATCAGGTCCCCGCTAAGCACCAGGTTGGCCTTGTCCGGGTCAGCAATATGCAAATTCCCGTCAAACAAAAACTTGTCTATAATGGCGGTACGGACACTGGTTTCCATCTGCGGCAGGTAAAGCCCGGTGTTATTTTCATCGAGATTGTTGGTCTTATTCTTAAAAGGCTCAACGGCGATCCTGCGGTATTTGCCGGGCAATAAGGACCCCGTCGTATAACCGCAGCCGGCAAGGTCCAAGACAAGCAGTGTGCACAAAAGAAAACGTACCATTATTCACCAATGATTTTCAACTGGGCCAGGGCCTTAGGCCCCCAGGAAGTGTCCGCGTAGTTACTGGCAACTTCTTTATAGTATATCCGCGCGGCTTTTAAATTTTTCTGCTTTTCATAAAACTTGGCGATGACAAAATTATTTTCCGCTTCCCTGGCTTTCAGGCGGGCCATCTGCGCCTGTGCCTCCGGGGTCAGCTGACTGTCCGGGTGGGTCTTGACAAATTCATTGAACTCTTCCATGGCAATGCTGGTCACCTTCTGCTCATGCTGCGCGTCCGAAGCCCGGCCCGTGTCTGCCATGGCGATTTGGAATTTGGAAGCTTGGGCCCATTCGCTGTTGGGATAATCATTCATGGTTTTCTCAAACTCGTCCCTGGCTTCCTGGTACATGCCCTTTTCCTTAAAATAAAGCCCTATCTTATACTGGGAGATCGCCGCGAATTTACCATAAGGCGCGTCCTTGATGACGGTACGTAATATTTCAATGACCCTGTCATCACTGCCCACCACCGTCTCCGCCCATTTACTGCGGTCCTTGTTCTCCAGGAGATGGTTGGCGATGTTATATTCCAGGCCGACGATCTGCGCGGCGCGTTCGCTAAAGGGATATTTATCAATGACCAGCTGATAGGCCTGATACGCTTCATACGGCTTATGCATGTCTTCCTGGCATTGGCCTATAAAAAATTCAGCTTCCGGAGCTTCTTTGGCGCGAGGATAGGCCCTGATCAATTTTTTGAACTCTGCCATGGCTTTCTTGCAATTGCCCTTGTCCTTAAAACTCTGGGCATATTCCAGCTGGTCTTCAGGAGTGGGTTTTACTTCCCATTTGGGATTGATAAACTTGCCTGTCTCGGGGGTCCAAATCCAGTCAGCCGGGCTGAGCGAGGGAAACAAGACTAAAAATATGGCGGATAAAGCAACGTTTCGACGGAACATATTTTGTAAATTTAACATAGTTAACCGGCTTTGTCAACTCGCTTGGCCGTAAGAGCGCCCGCAGTTTTAGCCGGCAGGGAAGCTTTCAGGCGTATGCCTTTAGCCAAAAACTTGACCTCATGCACCACCCCCTGGCCATGGGCCAGATTGACCAGGTCCATGCGATTGGCTGGTAATACAATGTCAATATCCACTGAACCTTCCGATAAAATGTCCTCGATCATCAAAAACAACTGCTGGATATTTTCTCCCTTAAGGGCGGAAACTCCTATGTAATAGGGAACATCCCTCTTAAACTCATTTAAACGCTGCATGTCCTCGAGTTTATCTATTTTATTAAGCACCATGATCACGGGCTTGTCCAAGACCTTCAGTTCATCCAATACCGCGCGGACCGCGTCATAAAACTTCCGATAGTCAGAGTTGCTGATATCCAGCACGTGCAATAAGAGATCCGCCTCCTGGACTTCCTCGAGTGTTGCCTTAAAGGCTTCGATAAGCCCGTGAGGCAAGGCGTGCATGAACCCGACAGTATCGGAGAAAACTACTTTAGTATGGTTGGGCAATAGCGCCTGACGTGAAAGTGAATCCAGGGTCGTAAAAAGCCCGTCATGAACGAGCGTGTCTGCCTCTGTTAAAGTATTTAAAAGGGTCGATTTGCCGGCATTGGTATAGCCAACCAGGGCCACGGTCGGTATCTTTTGGTCCTGGCGCTTTTTGCGTTTGACTTGACGGCTCTGGGTGACGGCTTTGAGGTCTTTCTTTAATCTGGTAATGCGCTCACCGATACGCCTGCGGTCGATCTCAAGCTTGGTTTCGCCGGGGCCGGAAGTACCGATGCCGCCGCCTAAACGTGACATTTCTTCTCCATGCCCCGTGAGCCGGGGAAGCCGGTACTGCAGTTGCGCTAACTCCACCTGCATTTTGCCTTCCTGGGATGCGGCGCGCCTGGCAAAAATATCAAGAATGACCTGGGTGCGGTCCAGGGTCTTGACCCCGAAATCAGCTTCAAGATTGCGCTGCTGAGTGCCCTTAAGGTCACAACTGACGATGACGGCATCAATGCCGCCTGCCTGGCACAAGAGCTTGATCTCCTCGACCTTGCCCTTGGTGAGCATATGGGACGCGGTGGGCGGCATGGTTTTGCAAAAAACCGTATGGACAATTTCACCGCCGCAGGTCGCGATGAGTTGTTGCATCTCAGCCGCCTCGTCCTCAGGGGACCAAGAACTATGCGCATGCTCAACGACAACGGCTAGTATGATCTTTTCTTTCATAGCGCTCCTGCAATAATATCCGCCACTTGCTCCGGAGATTGGTCCGGCGTAATGTCGATCCACGTCAGCCGCTTGTCCCGCCGAAACCAGGTCAATTGGCGTTTGACGTAGTGACGGGTGTTGAGTTTCATCAAATACTTGGCGCGCTCGAGATCATATTCCCCTTTTAGATGCCCCATGACTTCAGGAATGCCGATAAGCTTGCGCGCGGTAACGCTCAAGGACAGCGCTGAGACCTGCTTGATCTCCTCGACTAATCCCTTAGTAAACATCTCATCCACGCGCGCTTCGACCCGTTGGTAAAGCTCTTCGCGCGGCCGGTTAAGGGCGAATATTTTAATGGGCATTGTGCCCCACAGCCCTTCGCGTTTTTGCTGCAGCCGCGATAAAGGCTGGCCTGTTGCTACAGCTACTTCTAAAGCCCTGACAATCCTTTGAGAATCATTAGGGTGGATCTTCCTTGCTGCCTGCGGGTCTAAGGTTTTGAGACGATCATGGGTCAATAACGATGAGTCTTCTATACGGGCACCGGCTTTTACTTCAAAGATCCCATCCAGCAAAACCGCCATATACATGCCGCTTCCCCCGACGATCAAGGGTGTTTTGCCGCGTTTCTGTATGTCCTGAATGGCCTGCGCGGCCAGCCCGCGATAACGCGCCACATTAAAATCTTCTGTCACGGAAACCACATCCACCAAATGGTGCGGGACAAGGGACCTGGCCTTGGCTGATGGTTTATCGCTCGCGACCGCGATTTCCCGATAAACCTGCATGGCATCGCAACAGATAATTTCGGCATTACGGCGTTGGGCTAAACACAGGGCTATTTCGGATTTTCCGGCGGCGGTCGGCCCGACGATAAAAATAAGGGCGGGATCTTTCATCAGGGATAGATCAAGGTTGGATATCCCAACTTATCTAACCGTTTTTTCAAGTCCTCGGCACTTTCAAGCGAGCTCATCTGCCCCACGCGCACACGGTAATATTTCTGCCCGTCGGAAGCGGTGGTCTCGACCACATAGGCATATTGCCCGTTGCCTTTTAGATCATCGATCAAACTCAAGGCCCTGCCTTTATCTAAAAATGCCCCCACCTGGACCGCGAAATACTGCTTTTCTTCCAAAAGCTGTTTGGCAACCTGGACTTCCGGGCTTTTAGGGAATTCGTTGATGATCTTGTTTAAATATTTATTCGCGTCTTCCCATCGCATCAATTTCAGGTCAGCTCCGGCGATCTTAAAATAAATTAAACTCAAAAATGAAGAATAGGGGCTCTTTTTAAGCAATTGTTTGGCCGTATCAAGGGCATCCGTATAAAGACCCTCCATATAAAATCCTTCGATCAGGCTGAGCGCGGCCTTGTCATAAACGTCATGTGCCGGATGGGTATCCATGACACTTTGGAAAGCGCTGCGCGCCTGGCTGTATTGCCCCAAACGCAGCTGTGCCAGACCATAATAATATTGCGCTTCCGTGCGCTGGGCGGGATCATTGCTGTCTTTGATGATCTTGGAAGCCAGGTCCCTGGCCTGGGCATAGTCTTTGTTCATCACCGCAGCTTCAATATCCGGCAATGCCGCGTATGCCAAAGGAATTAGTGTCAAAAGGCCCAATATCATCGACACCGTAAGGTTTTTTCCCAATGTCATTACAAAGTAATCTCTTTTCATCTCACCCTTTCAACGCTTGATCCAGGTCAGCGATCAGATCATCAGCATCTTCAATACCGACGGAAACACGTACGGTTTCCCTGGTTATTCCGGATGCACGGAGACCTGCCTCCCCCATGGAGGCATGGCTCATGTACCATGGGGTCTCCGCCAAAGATTCTACCCCGCCAAGAGACTCAGCCAAGGCAAAATATTTTAATTTTTTGAAAAATTTATTTAACGCCACCTCTCGCGTGTTTAATTCAAAAGCCAACATGGCCCCAAAGCCCTTCATCTGCTTTTTGATAAGTACCTGCTGTGGATGGCTTTTAAGGCCTGGATAATAGACCTTTTTGACGTTCTTATGCCCCTCGAGGAAATGGGCGATCTCAATGGCATTGACCTGATGCGCTTCCATGCGAGGCACCAGGGTTTTCGCCCCGCGCAAGACCAGCCAGGCATCATAAGGAGATTGGGACACCCCCAGGGCATTGACCAGATAACGGCCGCGCTCCTGCAAATCTTTGCGTCCATAAATGATCGCCCCGCCAACGACATCGGAATGGCCATTGATGTATTTGGTCGTCGAATGCACCACCATGTCCGCCCCAAACTCAAAAGGCTTCTGGAAATACGGCGACAAAAAAGTATTGTCCACGACGCTTAAGGCCTTGGCTTTTTGGGCAATAGCGATCACTGCCTCCATGTCCACGATATTAAGCAAAGGATTGGATGGTGTTTCGATCCACACCATTTTGGTATTCTTCTTCACAGCGGCTTTGACCGCTTTAAGGTCACGCATATTGATAAAGGAAAAATCATAACCCATGGGCTTTAAGACCGCGTTAAACAAACGGTAGGTGCCGCCGTAAATATCATCCCCGGTGATGATGTGGTCCCCTGCTTTAAGAAAAAACATCACCGCCGTGATGGCCGCCATGCCGGTGGCAGTCGCCGAGCAATTAATGCCCCCTTCGAGGGCCGCGATATTCGCCTCCAGGGCCGCGCGGGTGGGATTGCCGGAGCGGGTGTAATCATATCCCTTGTTCTTACCGATCTCGTCGAAGAAAAAGGTGGACGTGGGATAGATCGGTGTTATCACCGAATTAAAAGTTTTATCAATGTTGACACCGGTATGTACGGCTTTAGTGCGTATCTTCATACTCTTATTATATGTTCCCCTGCCATCCATGCAATCTTAATCTTAATTTCGCAAGCCAGAACCGGATGATGACCCCGAAGACAGAAATTGAATAAAGGGCGGCGGCACCCAGCCGGGCCCCCCGTTTCTTGCCCTTGTAACGGCAGCTTTGAGGCACTTCCCGGACAGGAAATTGATGGAAGACCGCCTGTACAATGATCTGAAAACTAAAAAGGTATTCGTTGCTGTTATGGATGAAATCAATATTTCTTAATAATGCCGACGAGTAGACCCTGAATCCCTGGTGCAGGTCTCCCAGACGGGTCCCCAGTGCACGATTACACGCCCAATTCAACACCTTGATAACAGGGTACTTCCAGAAGAACATTCCGTTTTTTAAAGGGCCTCCATCCAAAGCGAACCTGTTTCCCAGCACAAGGCCGGCCCCGTGTTTGACTTCTTCAATGGCCCTGCCGATCGATCCGACACCATATTCCCCGTCAGGATGGATCTCGACGATGATGTCAGCGCCAAGCTCAAGGGCAATGCAAAGGCATTTTTTGATGTTCCCGCCATAACCAAGGTTTTTTTCATTGCGATACGCGAGGACTGACTTGTCTTTTGAAGCAATTTCAAAAGTTTGGTCCCTGGAATGGTCGTCCACCAAAATGATATATTGAAAAAATTCACGCGGGAGCGCGTTTAAGACGTCGGAAACGGTAGCAGCTGCTTCGTAAGCCGGTAGTACGACGGCGACTTTTACAGGGTTCATAAAGGGCTGGAAGAGTTAAGGACCTTGACCTCGGGGATCGGGACAATATAGTTACCGCCTGTTTGATAATACTTGGCTGTTTTGTTCATGAGCTCCTCGGTAAAATTCCAGGCGAGTATGAGCAGATAATCGGGGCGTTCTTTAAGCATCCGGCTTGAGTCCACAATGGGAATATGCGTTCCGGATTGGAATTTACCCTGTTTTTGGGGGGTGTCATCAATGATGTAGTCAATGGTTTCTTTGCCTATCCCACAATAATTAAGCAGGATATTGCCTTTGGCTGACGCGCCGTAGGCAGCAATGTGTTTTGACTTCTGCTTTAAGGACGACAAAAGAAGCCGGAGCCTGTCGCGCAGATGGTGGATGCGTGCCGCGAATTTCAAATAAATATCTTCTTCGAGAAGCCCCATGTCTCTTTCAAAAGTAAGAAGCGCCTCGACGCTGGCAGACACGGCGTGGGCCGCGCTCTTCTTGCCGCAGATGACCCTGATGGACCCGCCATGGATCTTAAGCCGTTGGACGTCAATGATGCAAAAGCCATTGGCCTCGAGGACCCGTTTCAAGGGGCTGAGCAAAAAATAAGAGAGATGTTCGTGATAGGTAGTATCAAATTCAAGCTGCTCGATATAATTGGCCATATAGGGGACTTCAAAAACAAGATGTCCCTCCGGGCCCAAAATCGAATTGACCGCGCCTAAAAATTCGTCCAGGTCATCAACATGCGCCATGACATTGGTGCCTATGACAAGGTCAACCTTACCAAATTGACGCTGGATCTCGACGGCAACGCCGGGGCCCCAAAATTGGCAAAATGTCGTAAACCCCTGCGCTTGCGTCAAAGAGGCCAACTCTTTGGCCGGCTCTACACCGATCACTTGAAATCCGCTCTCGGCGAATTTTGACAAAAGACACCCGTCATTGCTGGCGATCTCCACCACAAGACCCTTAGGCTTTAGGTCAAGATGCTGCTTAAGCGTCGAAACAATTTCCCTGCAATGCTGTTGGAAAGTTTGGGAAACAGAAGAATGATAAGTGTATCCCTGATACAAAACCTCCGGCGCCACCACCAGGCTTAGCTGGGAAAGACCGCAGGTTTTACAAAACAACAACTGCAGCGGAAAGACAGGTTCCTTTAAGTCAAGCTGGGAAAGGGAAAGATTACGGTTGGCAAGAGGCATCAGGCCGAAATCAAAATAGGTGACCAGGTTTTTTGCCTTGCAGACGCGGCAGCTCTCTTGCGGTTTTACCGAGCTTGGGTCCACGGAACTTAAAGTTTGTACGGATTTGGATGCCATTTATTTCGATTAGTGTATATAAATTTATCCGTCAGGTCAAGTATAGCTCACGGGGGACTTCGATAGGTTTGATGCCGATGAGAGAATTGGTCAAAAAAGCGGCATCGGATCTTTTGAGGGCCCCCGGCGTCAAATTCCTTTCTTTCACAGGAATTTTCAGATTGCCGGCGTGTTTGATGACCTGTTGGCGGGTGATACCGTTCAAACACCCCGAAGACAATGGCGGCGTATACAAGACATTGTCCTTGGTCCAAAAAATATTTGCCCGGCTGGCTTCAAAAATATGGCCGCTACGGTTAAGCAAAAGTGCCTCATCAAACCCGTGTTTTTGGGCTTGGGCATGGCTTTGCGCGAACAATCCATAATCTAATGATTTTACGTCGGCCAAACGGGCATTGGCCGCACGGTTGGTCTTGACCAAACAAACGCGATAAATTTTCTTATTAGAGATCTTATACGGCAAGGCCGCTGCCATCACATGCACCTCTTTACCTGCTTGCCAGACCATAAGCCTGACACGCCCAGACGGTAGATGATTACGCTGCAATAATTCCTTTAATATCAATGGATTGATAAGTGGTGCTTTGATGCTCAAGAATTTCAGACCTGTTCGCAGGCGCTTTAAATGCAGGGCCGTGTCCAGCACCGCCCCGTCCAAGCCCAGCATGGTTTCAAAAACGCCTTTGCCCTTAAAAGAACCTGGTGTGAAGGCCTCAGTGATCTGGGCGTTCACGTTGAGATATCGGCCGTCGAAAAAAATTGTTTTCATAAAAAAGACCGCTTTAACGTTTCGATCAATGGCTTGGCCTTGTCCCAGGTTTCCTGCCACTCGTCTGCGGGCTTGGAATCTGCCACGATCCCGCCGCCGACGTGAAAAGTGATCTCTTTCTGGTCCAGGAACATGGTTCGTATCATTACATTAAAATCCATGTCCCCTGAAAAACTCATATAGCCCAAGGCACCGGTATATAGTCCGCGCGGACAAGCTTCCAATTTCTTAATGATCTTCATCGCCTCAATTTTAGGACAGCCGGTGACTGAGCCGCTGGGAAAGGTCGCTTGCAGCAGATCAAATTGATCACAACCGTGCCGCAGGCGGCCCTCGACCGTCGCCGTTGCCTGAAAAACAGATGCGTATGTCTCAATGGTGCGCATGGCCTTGACCTCGACTGATGCATAATCACAGACCCTGCCCAGATCATTGCGCTCCAGGTCCGTGACCATCAAAAGCTCGGCAATTTCTTTAGGACTCTTTTGCAATTGCTCTTTTAAACCCCTGTCCTGGATCTTTGTTTTTCCCCGTGGACGCGTCCCCTTCATCGGCTTGACCTGGGCAATCCCGTTTTGCAATTTCAAAAAACGCTCTGGTGAGGCGCTTAAGATCACCTGCCTGCCGTCATCAAAATAAGCCCCAAATTCCGACGGGAAAGCCTGGCGCAAATTCTTATAAATGGCAGCCGGCTCTGTGTATCTCTGCCAATGCCGTATCTGCACCTTTATTTGGTGAGAAAGATTGATCTGATAGATGTCTCCGCGGCGGATGTGTTCCAGCGCCTGGCGCACGGCTTTCATGTAGCCAGCTTTAGTGAAATTACTTTTGAAACGCAGATCCTCGGGTCCTGTCTCGTCTTTGCTGTTAAGCAAGTCCGAGCCACCCGAAAATACGCATTTCAAAATATCTTGAATGCGGCCCTTGGAAAAACTGGAAATGATCAGCTGCTTTTTTCGATGGTCCACGGACAAAACGGTATCGTAAAGCCCAAAAAATAAAGAGCCGTCATACCCTAAATATCCCACTGCTCCGGCGGGAAAAGACAGTCCTGAGGCCGCAATACGGTATTTATCAAATACTTTCTTGAATTTAAACAGGTCCTTGCCCCTCACCGTCGTGAAAGGAGCAAAGCCGATATAAGAAAATTGGCCCCCGGAGCGGTGTAAACTGCTGTCCAGGAAAAATGGATGCGGCTGGTCTTTAAAAATAGAGAAAATACTAAAGGCATCCCCGTTAAAGGAGAGAGTGTGTCGATGCACCGAAGGCATAGATTAGAAAAGCGATGCTTGGGATTTTTGGGTTAATTTGAAATTGGGCTTCTCAACGCCAAATTGGTTCAGGAAAACCGAAACTTGCTGGAGGTCCTTGTCCCCTGCCATGTCCATCAGGCGCAGGAACACCGCGACGGTAAGCTCAACGTCTGCCATGGCGCGGTGGGTCTGGTCAACGACCACCCCCAGGGAACGCGCCAAATAACCCAGCTTATGGTTACTTAAATAAGGCAGTAAGTCACGGGCCATTTTTAAAGTATCCACGGCCGGGGTCTGGTCATTAAGCCGGCGGCCGGTCAGGGCCAATTCATAACATAAGAAATTAAGGTCAAAGCGCACATTATGCCCGGCCACACATGCCCCGCCGATAAAATGGATCATTTGAGGCAGGATATCAGCGGCGACGGGTGCTGATATAAGCATATCATCCGTGATATTATTGACCTGGGTTGCCTGCGGCGGCACAGTCCTTTGAGGATTGACCAGGGAATAAAATTTATCCACCACTTGGGAACCCTTGACCTTCACTGCCGCGATTTCAACAATGCGATCACCGTCAATAGGGGAAAGGCCGGTTGTTTCTACGTCGAAAATGACGAATTCCGCGAGCTTGATATTCATCTGCTGTCCCCGATCTTTAACGATACAGTGTATGAAGCAATTAATTCTGAAGGATGATACGCTTGCTTGGCCCGGGCCACCTTGGGCATGGCAAAATCATCCATGGTATTGATCCGGTTGAAATCCTTTAACGCTCTGTCCGCGCAGAAACTCCTGAACATATACGCCGCAGCCCCGGGGACCTTCAAATCTGAAATTTCCGCGTAAACACAAAACGTATTTTCATCCAGGGCGAAACCAAAAGTGTACCCGATGACCTGCTCGCCCTTCTTCAAGACCCTGGCGATAAGCCCCAGGGCTTGCCAATATTTCAATAAACGCGCGTGCACCAGGCGGTTTTCCTGCAGCATGGACCGGTAAACATCGTCGCTGTTAGACTGCGCGCGATCATCCGCCCAGCGTTCATACAAGTCCCTGCAAAGATCGAAATCCGCATCCATGTAAGGCCCAAAAGAATGTGCTGCCTGATGCGCTATAAACCCATTGCAATCATGCCTCTGGGATTTATAGGCATTGCCTTTCAGGGCGATCAGGTCTTCTTTGCGATACACGTACTCCGCGGGCTTTAAGTATTGATTATAACTACCTGTGCCAAAGGCTGACAATAAGTTTCCCGGAATATTTTCTATACGGTTGACCGCCTTGATCCTGCCCCCATGGGCCATATGCTTAAAGGCAAGCTCTATCGTCGATGGACCAAAACTTTTCCCCAAAGGCGGCAAATATAAAAAGCACCCCGGACCTCCGTGAGCAAAGATGCACAGGCAGTCCTGGACCATTTTAAACTCAAAATCAAAAAAATCACACCAGGCAAACAAGCTGACAAAAGAAAAACCGGATAAGGGCCTCGCCCCCAAGTTAAGATATGAATCTACCAACGGTTTTTGGTCAAGCAGTGCCGTGTCCTTCATAGCAATGACAGATCAAATAAATACAATAATTCAGGAGCATACAGGCTGTAATCATGGAACATGGCCTTATTGCGCGATAGAAATTCCCGGATATCCGCCTGATGGAAAAACTCTTTCAAATAAGCCACATAGGCATCAAACTGCACGTGCGGCAAATGGTCCTGGACATAAGGACAGCTTAAATGCGCATAGACCTTAACAGTGTCGGGTGTCTTGGCAAGGATAAAAGGATACAAAGAACATTCAAAAGGCCGCTTGGTATAAATGCTACAGGTGTTGTCCCCCCCGTTGAGAAATTGGCAAAAATGCTTTCCGCAAGATTGAATGGTTTTGACATACCCTTGAGCATCCAGGACATCCCCCGCGGTTATCAGGTCAGCCAAACCCGCCTTATCGCCGGCACCTAGTTTAGGGCGCCAGGCAGAATCTGCCTCCTTGTAACGGCAGCAGCCGTCGCATTTAAGGCAAACTTCTGAAGGGACAAATTGTTTAAGGGACAGTTCTGGCATAGTTTTCTAATAGTTTTGAATATGGTTAAGCAGGTGTTGTGGACGAAACAATAGGGATTTTTTGCTGAGAAATTTTCCATATCTGCGAAGATTTACAGCGAGAATGTTCCAAATGAAGGGAATCTTTAGAACATTCGAGCTGTAAACTGAGCAGATCAGCAAAAATATCCCGTTTCGGGAGCAACACCTGCTTAACCATATTCACAAGCATTACTTGACGATGCTGCCTAACATCATTTCTTTGTCCGGCGCAAGCAAGGACATGCCGTTGACATCCGATGCTGCCAAGAGCATGCCGTTGGATGTTTCCCCACGAATAACTGCGGGATCCATATTAACGATCAGGATGACCCGGCGATTGACCAGCTGCTCGGGCGTATACGCTTTGCGGATCCCTGCGACGATCTGCCGCACATCCTTTCCCGTGTCCACCTGCAGGACATAAAGACGGTCCGCGTTGGGATGTTCCTTGACCTCTTTGATCTGGGCTACCACCAATTCAATTTTCTTAAAATCTTCTATCGTTGCCATAATATCCGTTCTCCTGTTTTATTGACGTTTTAATGCTGCCAAGAATTCTCCCTGCTTATACGACCCATAGTGGCTGAAAATATACGACAACAGGGCGATCAAATCCTCATTATCGTACAAATATGCCCGAGGTATCGGGGAAACAAGGAATGTTTTCTCTACAAATATATATGGAGGCTTGAAATTCTCAATACGGCTGATCTCCCGCTGTAAATTACCTTTGGTATAAAGCATGGTAACGGGGAATTTACGCATGCGCCTGGGCTGTGCGTTGACCAGCATATAGGTATAGAAAAAAGGACGGCGCTTGGCTTGCATGAGGACCAGATTTTCAAACGAAGAGACCAGCGGGACCTCTGTTTCAGGAGCGGTCAATGATTGGATCAAAGCGGCATCCTTAGCGTAATCCGATTCTTTTCTGAAAAGTTCCTTCATTTGATTATCATCGCTAAAATCATTTTCCGTCACCAGCATCTCGTCCTTCTGCCCCAACCCATTGACCGGCAGTTTAAAGGCGTCCGGATAACTGATGAACAAATGGCTAAAATAACTGTTCCTTCCGATGGGAACTTCGCTTACCACCGGGTGCGTCATGGGGTTACGCGACAAATTAAAAATATTCGGATGCAGCAGGAATTGATGCGTCGTCACCATCATCACAAAAACTAAAATACCGCAGGCAATCTTCCAAAGCCGTTGATGATATTGCCCCAGGCGTGCCGTCATCCCTTTAAGCACATAAACTGTCAGCATCGCGATGACCACCCCATTGCGCAAATAAGACGGCATATTGTTGGCAATTGCCGCGTGATAATGATAACTCATCAGCAGAAAAACAGACGCGCCAAGCATGAGCAAGCCGTCTATTTTAAGGGCCTTTTGCATCAGCTTTCCTAACAAAACAACCAGGACGAACAAATACAGCACAGGCAAAAGAAAGGCGATGGAAGCGCGGTCAACAAAAGGAGGTGTCAAATTATTGATCATCAAAGCAGCCTGGCCGCCCGCCTCATAAAAACGGATAAGTTCAAGCTGATTGGTCCAGAAAACCTTAGTAAAAATATGCCCGCCTGCCACCATCCAGAAACCGGATAAAAAAACCACCCATGGGGTCCCTAATAACAGGGCCGCCTGTCCTTTGTTGACACGCCGCATCAAACCGCCGGGATTCATCACCACAAACACTTCACGCAGGACCAAAAAGACATAAAAGGCGGCCAAGGTGAATACTCCCTCGCCGGTAATATAAAAAACAAAAAAGCCGCTCACCGCCGAGGCTAAATACAGCCATCTCATCCGGCCGCTTTGCGTATGCAGGACCAAAAATAAAAAAAACAAACTATCGAAAAAGAACCGCAAAGGCGTGTCCTGAGGATAGGTAAAAATAAACGGGAAGGTCTCTATATTAAAAAATTGCAGGCGCAAGCCCAGAAAAATAGCAATGAATGCCCAGACAGCGTCTTTTAAAACAAGGCGCAAGGCATAGAACCATATCCAATAATACACCACACTGACGGCCATCGTAACGATCACTACATGGACATAACTAAATTGGCCCAATAAACGCTGTGCTATTTCAGCAACAAGCACAGGCGCCCCGACGCCGTAACGGGATATATTATCTATCCCTAAAATATTCCCCGACAGATGCACCCATCCGGGCACCATCAATATCGAATCAATATGGTGGAACTGTTCGCCAAAAAACATCCTGGCCACGGAGCCTTCCACATCCGGGACCCAGATGATCAAGGGAATAAGCACCCCTGCCGCTGCTGTCAGCCAGAGAGAAAGATTTAAGAAAGGCGTTTTATCTTTCATACGCTTATCAAAACGCCGCAATGACTTCATGACTTCCGGAGTGAATATTTTGATGGCGGCACTTGCCATCAACGCTATGTAAAACCCATTAAGGAACACCGGATAGCGGTAAACGGCAAATTTGAATAGAAAGAATGTCTCGGTAATAATGACCGCTGCCTGCACAAAGGTAAAATATTTGAATGAAGCATGTTTTTGCGGGGTCATCCGGCCGCAAAACCGCATCAATAAAATAAAAGCAGCCACACCCGCCACGATAAAAAGCCGCAAGAACAATACATCATATTTAGGCGTGATCGCGTGCTGATAGGTGGTAAAAAAATCCTGGACCAAGGGCGACGGCTTGGGGGGAAAAAGAATGGAAAAGCATGTGCCGGCAAAGACACATTCAATGGATATTAAGACACTTAAGACGGCGGACCAATAGATCATCATTTGCGTTTCATAGCCATTAAATATTCCCCTGCCTTATAAGGCGCATAATGCAGGCGCACATAATCAACAATGGGGATGATGTTTTCCGGTTTGTCCGCGTATGCTTTAGGATAATCATAAAGGAAAATCCTCTCCAAGAAAACATATTCCGGACGGGCCTCTTCCAATTCTTGGATGGCCTTGCGGTTAAAGCGTCCGGGGCTCGTATGCAAAAAATTAAGCGGCATGGTCCGCATATGCTTAGGTCTGGAGCTGAGCAACGGGAAATAATAAAAAAGAGGCGGACGGTCTGCCTGCATCAGGATCTTGGTTTCAAAAGCGCTGATCACGGCAACCGGGCTTCCAGGCAATGTCAGCGATTTTATCAGACCGGCATCCTTGGTGAAATCATATTCCCGCCGGTAATACGCCGTCAGCTCATCATCCGACTTGAAATCTTTTTCCGTCAAAAGCTCCTCATCTGTCTGCCCTAAGGAATTGGCGGGAAGTTTCAATGCCGCGGGGTCATTGCGGTAAAGATGGTTAAAATACGTCGACAGATCCGCAGGCAAGGGCTGGGCTGTCAGCATGTCAACCATGGGATTGCGCGAAAAATTAAAAATATTAGGATAGGCCATAAAATTATGGTTGGTGACAAGCGCCCAAGCAGAGATGAACAGCGAGGCCATGATAGCGTTGGTCCGAACCCTGCGCGGCCAGCTCCACAACAAAAGCTTCAGCCACCAGCCGCAGACAAAAATAAAAGGCAGGGCTGTCACATAATAACAGGTCAGCAGGGCGCGCACGACATAATAATGGTTGACCCCCAGGCCGTAAACACAGACCACGATGATGAGGATATTTTGCCTGGAAAATTTCTTAAAATAACACATCCCTCCCGCAAAGATCATGGTAAACACCCACACCGCCGGGATGATAAAGCCCACCAGCCCTGCCCAAAAATTATGGTATATAAAATTGTTATAGATAGGATACGTCCAGATGCCGCTTAAATAATATTCTTCGATGCTGGTCATGTTTTGAAAGAATTGCGCCGTGAACATATGATGGCCCACTGTTTTGTAAAAAAACACAAATATCACCGCCACGGGCAAAAGAAAATACCCTCCTAAAGGCGCCAAATCCCTCTGGGTCCTATAAAGCATGGAGCGGGTATACGGCATGCTCAACAGGCATGTCAAATAAGCGTAATACGCGGTAACTAAGAAGACCCCGGTGCAATCCATATAAAACACCGAAATGCCGCTCACAACAGCAGCGGCCAACAGCCAGGCCGGACGCCCACGCCGCAAATGGCAGAAAATGGCCGCAAAGAAAAAAATATCAAAGAAATACCGTATTACCGTGGTGCTTGGATAGGTCAACACAAACGGATAATCCCCCGGATGGAACATCTGCACGCGTATGGCCCAAAGCATAAGCGCCAAAGTGAAGGCCGCACTTTTAAACCAGCGCAAAGAAAGCCAGAAGAACAGCACGTAATAGATCATGGTGCCGGTCATGATGATGAGAAAAACATGGCTATATGAAAACCCGCCCATCCAGCGGCATAACTCGGCAAAAATATACGGCATCCCTACGCCATATTGAGAAGTCTGGTCCACATCAATGAGGTGATGGTTATACGCGGCCCACCCGGAAGACATCACAAAAATATCATAATGATGGAATTGCTCGCCGATATACATGCGCGCCAGGACCCGCTCAAAATGCGGCACAAAAATAATAAGCGGCAATAAAACCGTCCCAATGACGATGGTCCATGACCTCAATATTTTTTCATTGGCCCTTGCGTTGATCAGCACCCAGGCCCGGCGTCCTGTTTCCCTGACTTGAGGCCAGAACCATTTATTTAAAACAGCCAATATCAAAAGAATATTGTACGCGCGCTGGGCCATTTCCCCCTTGTAATCATAAAAAATGGTTTTGACCAGGGCGCTCAACAGGAAAAAAGTCAACACGGCTTCCACGATCAAAAATGCCCGCAGACCATTTTCCTTCTCCCCTGTTTGGGCCCTATGCTTATAAATTATCACTGCTGCTATTTGTCCGATGATAAAAAGCACCAGCCCAATGCCTAAAATGACGAATTGAGGCAGCTGTTCAAAAAAATTAACAGCTTTCATCATCAGCAGCAAGGCCTGGATGCTCAAGAGCAGGGCTGTCAGGGAAAATAGCCCCCAGTTTTTAAGGTCTTTTAAACTACTCATGGGTCTTCTCTAATAAGGCCAGGTTATCGCTTTGTTTGCCTGTGTATTGATAATGCGCTTTTAAGTAATCGGTCAATGCGCTAATTGCTGGGTTATTGGCCATGTTCAATATGCTTTTATTAACAAACACCTGCCGCGGCTTGGCCTTATCCAATTGGTCCATCAGCGCCAGGCTATTATTAAAGAGAGGTGCCCGGTCAGCTTGCAGCAATACTTGTATTTCAAAACCGCTGATCAAGGCCACCCGCTCATCAGGCGATGTCGCTTGGCGGATGAGATCAGCATCATTCTTAAAATTAAAATTGGCCTGGTAATACGCCATTTGCCGGTCCCATACTTGCCCGGCCATGTTAAAAACATTCGGATAGTAAGTAAAAATGACATTGGTGAATAAGCCGATCAAGGTAAGCAGGGCCAAGATCAATTTAACTAAACGCCGTTGGGCATTTTTAAACCCGTCGAGGTACTGGGTCATCCAAAAACAGACACAGCCAACCAAAGGTAAAGGCGCCATGTAATAGTAGTTGATGCTGGCATGCCATAAAAAATGGGCATAGACTCCTAAGCCATAAACACTTAAAGGGACCAAGAATAACTTTTCACTTTTCCAGGAACGAAAATAGACCATGCTGACCGTTGCTGCCATGCCTGCCGCGTAGAGCAAAGGCGGAAAAAATGAAGCAAAGAACGCAAAAAAATTCCTGTCCCTTAAGCAAGAATACACCGATATGGAATCAGCACCGGCGAGCCAACGGGGAACATCTTTGAAGCTCTCCATCCAAAATGCCCTATGCAGGACAGCAGGGCCAATGCAAAAGAATAACGCGGCGATCATCACCAACCACGGCAGAAAAGCCAATCCTAAAACCTTACGCCACTGCCTTGGGGTTGGGCACAATGAACAACGGGTATCTTTGAACGACATAAGCGCGGCCACATACGCGTACAAAGCCACCAGCAAATACACGCCGGTATCAAAAACAAAACTCAAAGATATCCCCACCGCTGCCGCGGCCAGCCAAAGGAACAGCTCCCCTCGCCCTTGGGCATAAAACAAAAGGCAGAAAAATACCGCCACGTCGAATAAATGCCGCAGCATGCTCTGCGCCGGGAAAGCCCAGATCAACGGGTTAACGCCTATGTTAAACATCTGCAGCTTTACCGCCAACAGCACGCCAAAAATGGCTGTCAAGGTCCCTAACCAGGAACGCAACAAATAATAAAAAACCGCATAATACACGATGGCCAATAAACAAAGGACTGCGATCACATGCGCACACGTCACGCTACCCATCAAACTCACCAGCGCGTGGACCAAGACCGGCACTCCCCAATTTAACGGATTAAAAAACTGCAAGGCAGGTATCAGCCCTTTATGGTAGGCCCACAACGGCGCCATCAGCCATTGGTCAAAATGATCATTACCGTCGGCAAGGGCCATGCGCAGCAACGCTTTTTCGCCATTAGGGACCGCGATCACCGCCAACAGGATAAAAATAATACCCGCGTCCGCAAATTTACGCCATGACACCGGTATTTCCCGCCGAAGGTAATCCTTTAAAAAAGCAAGGCCGCGCTTTAATTCCGGCCAAAAGATCTTTGCCAGCAAGGCGGCGGCAAAACCGGCATATAATAAAACTTCTGCCCACCCGGGATTATTGTATTGCAGGACCTTGAACACCGCGAAAAGCTGCCACGACACCCATACCGTCTCGCAGAGCAAAAAGTCCCGGACCTCCCCTGCCACGTCGGCATGCTCCAAACGTTTACGGTATAGATAAAGGGCCAGCATTTCCCCTATGATCGCCGCGGCAATAAAGGCATGATAGAAAAAATAATTGCGGTTAGGCTGGAACACCTTGAGCAGTGACGCAGGAACATCTTCGGTGATCGCGGCCGCCTTCAAAGGGATGAACTGGTAAATAAAAGCCAGGATGATCAGTACTTGCAAAGATAAGACGAAAACAAGCGCGGATAAATAGAGGATATTGCGCTTCATTTATTCTCCCATTTCAACGCTAAAAAAATCAAGAGGGGAAGTCCCAAGGTCGTTAACAGGGCGGAAATAAAAAGAAATATCCTCAACGGCGAATGCGGCCAATACTGGACCAATATTTTATGCTCTCCGCGACCCAGCGGAAAACCGATAAAACTTTTATCCACCCGGTAATAAGGCACTGGTTTGCCGTCAACAGATATCCTCCATTTAGGATCATACGGATAATGGCCGACCCACCAGCCATCCCTCTTGGCCCTGTAGATGGTCCCTAAGTTATCAAATTGCTTGCGCCACACTTTTTCAACACCCTGGTTCTCACTGGAAGGATAAAATAAAACGCATTTGTGGTGCATGGGAAAATCATTCTTGGAAAAAGCTGCCTTCAATTCACCTTGCTTGATATTCTGCACATCAAAGGTATATGGCCTGATCAATTCGCCTTGGGCTGCCTGGAGTTCCCGCCATTGCCCTCCTTCTCCCTCGACAAAGAACCGTAAATACCTCTGTTCGGCGGGAAACCATGATGATGCCAAATGACCGGGAAAATCAGAAGGTAAATACAGGGTATAGATGATCATGCCCCCCGTCTGAAGATACTGGTTGGGTTGGGTATTATCATCTATTGTCCCTGCCACTTGACTGTACTGCAGATCTTCCTGGGGTTTGGGCGTGATGCTGCCCGGCCATTGGTCCGCTAAATTCAAGTTCCCCTTGGGATCTTCTACTGTCACCACCTGACGGGCGAGCCCGGCTGAACAGATCCGGCCTAAGGCCCCGGGTGAGGCCTTGATCGCTGACTGGGCCAGGAAAATGAATTCATTGTTCTGCGTTAAATAGGTCAGCATTTGCGGGTCATTCAGCCATTTCGCAAACTCCTTGTGCCTGGGATTATAGCCGTTGAGAAAAGTAAAATTCAACGCCTGGTTGATGACATGGTGCAGGTCCGACGACAGGCCGTGAGGGAACCATATATCGAGTTCGTCATTATAAGAAAAATGGAAGGTGTACGAATTCCTGTAAGGAAAAATAGACGGGTTTTCATAATCATACTCCACGACACCCGCCTGCGGGGCAGCATCCAAAATAGTGGGCTTACGGTAACAGAAACGCTCAAAGGTGTGTTTTGACTGATAAATAATAAAGCAAATATCAATGACTGCCAAAAAACAGATGGTCCCAACGAGAAAACTCCTCGCCCGCGGGGAATTCCTAAAATGGACCCGGGCAATCCCCCCTATCAGCAATAAGCCGCACGCGATCAGGTAAGCAGAAACCTCAGGAGGTACTATAAAAATACCGTTCAATACAAGTAAAAACGTCATCCCGGCCAAAGAACCCAAGGCCGCGGCAGGATATTTTTTTCCTTTAAAGAGCTCCACCATGGCCTCTATGCCCATCACAGCCAACGGCATCAATAAATAGGGAAGCATCCCTTCACAGGTAAACCGGTAGGAACGGGGTAAGGCTTTTAGGGGGTTTGTCAAAACATTGACCCAGTGCGCGATAAGGCCGAGATGGATCCCTTCACGGGGAAAACTTAAAAGCCATAAAAAGAACACCCCTAAGGCAAAAAACCACTTTAATTTATGGCGGTTTAAAATAAACCCGGCCAGCGCCAAAAAAAGAAAGGACAGGCCTACATAAAACAAGGCATCCACCTTTTGTATATTCAAGAGCGCCCCGAAAAAAGTACCGGGGCTGCCTAGATCTAATTGGGGATTTTGAAAATACCATTGCGGGCTGAAAGGATGCGCGATGCGGCTATTGTCCTGGCCAAAGGCAAGATCATTCAACGAAAATTTCATGATGAACAAATACGGCGCCATCATCAGGGCCGCTGCCAGGATGGCCCATGCCATGTCCTTCCATCGCCAATAAGTCCAAAAAGGCCTGTCCACGGCGGGCTTAAAGAAAACCCGCCATAAAATGCCCGCGATGATAAAAAAATGCATGGGCAAATATAAATACGCGCCGTGAAGCAATTCTGTGCTGAGCACGATCATAAAAAAGAAAAATAGGGCGACCAGAAAACGCAGCTGCAGGTCTTGAAACAGGCGCACGACAAAATACATGCCTAAAGGAAAATAACTCATATAGGGCGTTCCCCTTAAGAACGCCATTTGACTAAAGAATACGGCAAAGAGCACGGTGCCGGCACTTAAAAAGGGGCGGTTTTTCGTCACTGTTTTTAACAACAGGAATATCCCTGTGACCCTTAAGAATAAAAGTGTCATCAAATAGCCCCAGATAAAAACCTGGTGGAAAAGATGGCTGGAATCTTCTGTGAAAGGCGCCAGCAGATAATATGAAATAGCCGTCACCACGTTGGGGAATTTAAATAATCCCAGCACGGCGTAGGTGTGAAAATACGGCATCTGCGCGAAAAAATCCCACAGCTGAAGCCCGCCCTGGTATAGGAAGGTGGTTAAAATAAAGGTTGGCGCGTATTCGACACAATAATCAGACCAGATCACGACACTCATCTTGGAGCTGATAAAAACCTCAGGGTAGACGGCTATGCTGACCAAGACCGCGGCCGCGAACAAGACAAGCGCGGTGATAATGTTTGATTGGAATAATTTCTTCATCAATTAAACCTTACGTTTTAAAGCCATTAAGAAAAGCCCTTCCCGGAAATTCTCATAATGCGCGTTGATATAATGCATCAAGGCCAAAAAAGCCGACCCGTCCTTATAAGTGACCAGGTCAATGCTTTCTCGACGGAATATCCTCTCAATAAAAATATATTCCGGCGCTTGGGCCTTGATCTGGGCAATGGTCCTGAGCAAATGGTCCTGCGTATATAACGCTGTCACCACCATGGTACGCATATGCATGGGCCTTGAAATGATCAAGGGTACATAATAAAAGAATGGCGGGCGTTTGGCATCCATCAAGATCTTGGTCTCAAAACTGCTGACCACCGCTGCCTTGCCTTGCGGTGGCACAAGCGCATCAATAAGGCCGGCATCTTCGCTAAAATCAAATTCCTGGTTGTAATACTTGTTCATTTCATCGTCGCTGGAAAAATCCTTCTCACTGCGCAATTTCTCATCTGTTTCTCCCAAAGAGTTGCTGGGCAGCCGGCTATCCATCGGCAATTGGCTGTAGAGATGATTGAAATACGACCTGCCATCCGGCAAAGGGCTCAAGACCAGCGGGTCTGTCAAAGGGTGACGGGATAAATTAAATATATTCGGATAAGCAATATAATTATAATTGGTCAAAAGCGCGTACGCACTGATGACGATACAGGCCAAAGTAATATTACGACGGGTGCGCTTGGCTGCTTTTTCGAGCCCCAAGGCCAGCCAAAAGCATAATATAAAGGCGTACGGCAAGCCTTCATTATAAAAGCCGGTTGATAAGGAACGGGCAACGAAATAATGATAAAGGGTCATCCCATAAAAAGCAATAAAAGCCGCCAACAGGTGCTCTACTGACAGTTTGCGCCAAAAATAAAGACTCATCACCATAAGAAAAGTCCCCAAGTAGACAAGAGGCATCCACAAACCCATCCAAAAAAATAAATAATTATGGTCAGTGATATTTTGGTCCATGGGAACAGTACCGAAATAATTCAGGAAATAATTATTGAATTCCTCGGTATTGCGCCAAAATTCAGCAGTGAACATATGCTGTCCTTCGGCAAACCAAAGGCAGGCAAAAATGGCAGCCGCGACAGCAGGCAGGCAGGCTGACAAAGCCAGCCAACTACGGCGATCAGGCAAAAATCGGGACCGCAGACCAGGAAAAACAGCCAAACTTCCCAAATAAACACCCCAAGTCAATGCCAGGCATAGGCCGGTGGTGGTCATGTAAAAAACAGCAATGCCGCAAATAATGGAGCCGCCCCATAAATAAAAATACTTGCCCGTTCTTAAATGCCCCAGCATCAAGGCGAATACGGCCACATCAAACATATACCTTAAAATGGTCTCGCTGGGATAGGTAAAAACTATCGGGTAGACCCCGCTATGGAACATCTGGATCTTGACCGCGAAGAGCATGCCGGCGATGACGATCAGCGTATTTTTAAGCCAGGAACGCAAAAGCAAATACCATCCCAAATAATAAATAATGTTCACACCCATAATGACCCGAAGCACATTTGCGTAAGTAAATCCTCCCAAAAGTTTTGTCAACTGGGCCACAAAGATAGGCAGGCCTAAACCGTATTGGGAAATGACATCCACGTTTAACACAGAACCGCTCAAATACGCCCAGCCTGGTGCCATCACCGCGCTGTCCCAATGATGATATTGTTCCCCCAAAAAATCACGGGCCATCACTCCCCTGGCATCGGGGACATAAAGGACCAAAACCAAAAGAACAGGGAAAGATATTTCAGCTAAATACGCCAGGCGGCTTGATGGGCTGTGCAGGTATTGGTAAGCCCTGTGTAAAAACACGCTCAAAGGTTTAATGAATATTTTACCGGCGACACTTACTGCGGCAATGACCCAAAAAACACGGGCCGCTAATTGCGGACGCTGGGCGTAAACGATCATTTTAAAAGCCGCGCTTAAAAGCAAAAATGTCCAGATCATCTCCAATACTAAAAACACGCGTGCTTTTTGCATTAACAAAGCATCTGCCAGTTTCAAGCGCATCTTCCAAAGGACCATGGCTGTCAAGCCCAAGGCGACAAAAACAAAAATATGAAAATGCAGGGCATCCCGCTCGGGCCTGACAAAGTACCGCCATTCCGGAAAAACAGTCTGGGAAAGCGTGTCTTTTAAAGGAAGATACTGCAAGGCAAAAATAGATATCAGCCATGCCTGTATGCTCAGGGCAAAAGCGATCAGCACCAATGTTAAAATATTCTTTGTTTGTCCCATAAGATCATTTACGCTTCATCGCTATCAGGTATTGGCCCTGGGCATCCGGCGAATAATTCTCAAAAACATAGTTAAGTACCGACGCCAGGGAAGCATCCTTAAAATTGGCAAAACCCGGCGCCTGCAAAAAGACCTTCTCCATAAATATATATTCCGGCTTGGCTTCTTGAAGCTGGTGCAGTGTTCTGCGCGCGTGGATGAGGCTGTACATCGTGCTGTTAGGAAAGGTGCGCATGCGCATGGGACGGGCCAGCAGGATCGGCGAATAATAAAAGAATTGCCGGCGGTCCGCCTGTATCAGCATTTTAATTTCAAAACTGCTTAATAAAGGCACTGCGTCTGCGGGCTTGGTCAAAGCCGCGATCAACGCCGCGTCCCGGCCAAAATCAGATTCCTGGTCGTAATATTGGTCGAGCCGGGCATCTGTCTTAAAATCTTTTTCGTATTTGATGCCCTCATCCTTATTGCCTAAAGAATTGGCAGGCAGTTTCTGGTCTTCGGTGAGCTTGCTGACGCTTTGGTTAAAATAAGAACGCCCATCAGGTATAGGGCTTACCACCAACGGATCAACAATGGGGTTTCGTGAAACGTTAAAAATATTAGGATAGGCCAAATACGTATGATTGGTGAGCAAAGCATAAACAATGACCGCTCCCAAGGACAGAAGTATCAGCCGGCGCCTGTCCTGTTTTAAAACCAAAAGCCATCGCTGCAGCCAAAAAAATAAAATAAACACATAGGGAACACAAACCACATAATAGCTCGTCGGTGCGGAGCGGCCGATATAATAGTGGTACAAGGTCATGCCGTACAAAGAAAGGACCACGGCCATGAGGTCTTCCCGTGGAACTTGTCGATAGAACAAAAGTCCTGCCGTGACTAAAAATGTGCCCATATAAACAACCGGAATAAAAAATCCCATTAACCCTGCCATGGTTTCATGGTTCTGCAGGGTCTCGTACATCGGCATCAAACCAAAGCCGGACAAGAAATAATTATTAAATTCCTGCATATTGGACCAAAACTCCCCTGTCCATAAATGGGCGCCCTGGGTCAGAACCAGAAAACCTAAGGTCGTTAAAGGTACGACGAAAAGAAAGCTGCAAAACCTGACAGCCTCCGTGATACTTTCACATACCAAAGGCCTTAAATGTTCCAAGACCATGAAAGCCGTCAGATACGCGATAAAAGCGATCGTCAGGCAATAGCCGCTGGTCGTCATGAAAAAGATCTGCACTCCGCAGCAAACAGCTGCCCTGAACAAATAACGCTTACGCAAGGTGCGCAAATGCCCCAGCAGGGACAGAAAGAAAAGGATGTCCCAAAAATAACGCACCACCGTGGCACTCGGCAATGTAAAAATAAACGGGGTGACCCCGGAATGGAACATTTGGAATTTGATGGCCAGCAAGGTCGCCATCAGGCTCAGGGCAAAAGACCCCAGCCAGCGGCGTAAAAATACGAAACACAAAATAAAGTAGGTGATCGTCCCTCCCATCCAAAACCATAATAGATGCGTATAGCTAAAGCCGCCCGTGAGCTTGGCAAACCAGGACATCATCACCGGGATGCCGATCCCATACTCGGTCATCACATCCACATTTAACACAGCACCTTTGGTAAAAGCCCAGGCAGGTGCCGTAAAACTGTCAAAATGCTGAAAATTATTGCCGAAAAACATCCGGGCCAGCACTGCCCTGTCATCGGGAACATACAGCAGCACGACCAAACCAAGGCATGCCGCCACATCAGCTTTAATACCAAACGAACATGTCGTGATCTTCTGATAAAAACACTCTGCCCAGCTTTTAAGCTCCGGCCAAAACACCTTGCTGGCCAATGCCCCTGCTGAAAGGAATATAAAAGCATCCTGGGCCAGCCATGGACGGTCATGATAAACGATCACTTTAAAAGCGGCATTGAGCATCAGGGCGGTCCACACCATCTCCGCCGCTAAAAAAGGCATCACTGTTTTGGTAAAAGAGGCTTGGTTTAATTGATGCCGCATTGACCAAATACCAATGGCCTGGGCCAACAAAGCCAGCCCTACAAAACAGTGGAACAATAAAGCATCCCTCTCGGGGCGCACAAAATACTGCCACTCAGGCCACACCGCCGTGCTTACGGCGTCCGTCAGCGGTATGACACCGGACAAGGCGATCAATACCAGCCACACCTGCACCGTGACACAAAAAATGACCAGGGAAAAAGGGATAACAGGGTTCATAAGTTGTAGAGATCCTTCGCCCGTTGGCTCAGGATGACACCTGACATTTCGTCAGGTGTCATTTGCGCTTTAATGCCACCAGAAATTGGCCTTGATCATACGGCGCATAGTTCTGGGTCAAATACCGGACTAAGACCGTCAATGTTTGAAAATGCTGATAATAGGCCGCGGGCAATTGGCCTGAGAACAATTTCTTCTCGATGAACACAAGGCCAGGTTTTTCATTTTCTAACTGTCCCAATGTCCTTCGCACACGGTCAATGGTGAACAATTGCGTACCCTTAAAGTCCAAATTTTCCATGGGCTCGGGATTGATCATGGGAAAATAATAAAAAAATGGTTTGCGGTCAGCCTCCATCAGTATTCTCGTCTCAAAACTGCTGATCAAGGCCACCCGCTCATCTTGCCCTGTCAGGCGGTCGATCAAGGCCGCGTCAGGTTCAAAATGAAATTCTTTTTGATAAAAAGCCAGTTCCGGGGCCAAGTCAAGCCCTGACAGGTTAAGCACATTAGGATAAACGGTAAATAAATACCCCGTTACCAAGGCCCCCAAGGTCAACAGCACCAGCACGGACAAAATGATCCGGCGCAATTGCAGGGCCACTGGTTTTAAGATCTGCTGGAGCCAAAAACACAATACAAAAACAAAGGGAACGCAGACCACGTAATAACTGGTCACCGCGGAGCGGTAAACAAAATAATGGTACATCCCCAAGCCATAGACAGCCGCGTAGACGATGAACATTTGGGGAGTGTCTATTTGGCGCAAATACAAAAATGCCCCGACGATCATGATGGTCAGGACATAAACCGCCGGGATGATAAATCCCATGCAAAAAGCAAAAAACTGTTTGTCGTTAAGCCCGTCCCAATACGGCAATGAGCCAAAGCCGTTGAGGAAAAGCCGTGCGAACTCAGTGGTGTTGTTCCAGAATTCGCCGGTCACAACCGCGCGGCCTCCCACCATCCATAACAAGGCAAAAGCAGCTATGAACGGCAGGACAAAAAGCCCGGTCATTTTGCGGATATCGCGGGGAAAATGAAAAAGTTTTGTCCTTAACTGCGGCAAGGTCAAAAGCATAAAGGTGTAGGCATAAAAGCCAAGGATCAAATAAACTCCCACCTCCATGGTGTAAGCCATCATCAATCCGCTGGTCATAGCCGCCAGCCATAAATATTTTTCACGGCTGCCGGCTGCCCCGCCTGTGGCAAGGCCTTCGGCATGTTTGTATATCAAAAAGATGGGCACGAGATCAAAAAGGTAGCGCACCGGCGTGGCACTGGGGTAGCGCCACAGCACCGGTAAAATGCCCCAGTGGAACATTTGGAGTTTGACCACCAGCAAAAATCCGAAAGCAGCCAGCAAGGTGCTTTTGAGCCAAACACGTAAAAAAGCCCACACCGCCGCATAATAGGCCAAGGTCATGATAACGATCAAACGCATGACATTCTCATAATTAAAGCCCCCGCAATATTTAGCGACGGTGCTTAAAAACACGGGGGTCACGACACTGTATTCACTGACAACGTCCTTATTAATGGCCAGGCCGTGCGTATAGGCCCAGCCGGGAGACATGACGAAAAAGTCCAAATGATGGAAATAATCCCAGGCAAAAACATGCGCTAATAATTTAGCCATGTCTGCCGGCCACAGCAAAATAATGATACCGCACACAAGCAGCACGTCCACGATGCGGCTGACCAATAACACCGCGGCAGGCTGGGCCAGCCAATGATAAGAGCGTGTTGACCACTTTTTAAACTCCGGCCAAAAAATAGTGTTCAAAACGCACCCGCACAGGGATAAATATAAAAAATACTTGGCCCAGGCAGGACTGCCAAAAACAAAGACCTTGAAGGCTGCCGTCGCCTCTATCAGCACCCACGCCCATTGCATCAGGGCAAAGGGCCATAAGGCCTTGGCAAATCCATCATCCTGCAGCTGTTTCTTTAAAAATACCATGCCCCAGGCCTGGGCCAAGGTCCCGAAAATAATGAAGACCGCGTAGATCTGCATCTGGCGGTGCGGCCGCACCTGGTCCCAATACAAAGGCAGGAGTGTCTGGACAAAACTGTTAAGCTTGATAGGAATAAAGCTCGAGATGACCGCGAGGATGATAACAAGCTGCACTGATAACACCAGGACCAGCGCTGAGTAGGCCACAATATTTTTTGTCTTTACGTCCGCCACTATCCCTCCTTACGTTTCATGGCCACGAGGAATTGGCCGGTTTGGTCCGGTTGATAATAAGCTTCTATGTATCTGATGAGAGCAATGCTGTCTTCGAATTGATAGCCGTACCACATGGGCACCTGGGGCGTTAAAAATATGCGCTCCATAAATATGTACTTAGGTTTGGCTTGTACTAATTGACTAAGCATTTGGGCCACCTGGGTTTTAGTATAAAGTGTCGAGGTGACAAAAGCCCTGGTGCGCATCAGCTTGGAACTCAAGAAAGGGAAATAATAAAAGAACGGCTTGCGATGGGCCTCGCTGAGGATCAATACCTCAAAGCTCGAGATCAAAGGCACCCGCGCACCTTCAGGTGTAAGCCGGCGGATCAGATCAGTGTCCTTGGAAAAATCCGTTTCCTGTTTGTAATAATCAACCAACTGCGCGTCGGTCTGAAAATCATTTTCATATTTAAGCTTCTCGTCTTTTTCACCTAAAGAATTGACCGGTAATTTCACCCATTCCGGAAAATCAATGTACAGCTGATTAAAATACATTTTTCCGTTACTGAGCTTGATGGAGACATTGGTGTCAACAATGGGGTTGGGCGACAAATTAAAAATATTAGGATAGGCCGTGAACATCGGCGCGCTGATCAAGGCGAAAAAACCCGACGCCAGCAGCACCCCCCTGATTTGTTTTTGCCTCAAAAGGGACAGTCCTTTGCTTGCGCGGTCGATCCAAAAAAACAAAAGAAAAACACCTGGAAGCGTAAAGGTGGAATATGAATAGTCCATTTCAATGTAATACGTTTGCAGGCACAGCCCATAAATAGCCACGGGAATAGAAAACACAAGCCCTTGGTCCGCCTTTTTAAAATAAAGCTGATGAATGGCATAAAGAATGGAACCGGCATAAAACAAGACCAGCCCCAAGCCGATGGCTGCGAATAAAAATTCTTTCCGTTGCGTGATGGCCGCGGTGAGGTATTCGCCGCCAACCCCATTGGCAAAAATCAAGTGGAATTCCATCACGTTCTTCCAGAATTCCGGCCTAAAAACATTGCCTTTGACTGTCAGCCACGTCAGGAAGATCATGACAAGAGGCGCCAAAGAAATAATGCGCGCCAGGGACAAATAATCGCCTTTGGAGCGGACCATGTGGGAACGGATATTAGGGATAATAAAATGGATACCCATATAGGTTAACAAAGCAATTAATAACCACGCGCCGGTTGAGGACATGTAAAACATCCCTATGCCGGCCATGACGGACGCGCCCCATAAAAATATCCTGCGATGGGTGGTCACATGTTTGTATAAAAACAAAAAAAATAAAGGGTCAAAACAAAATCTCATCACACTTTCCGTCATCGCGTTCCAGATCGATGGGATGACGAACATGGGGAACATCGCCACCCGCATGCCAAAGAGGATGGCGGCAAAAGCCAGCAGGCCGCTAAAAAACCACCGTCGCAGGATAAAAAACCAGGTCACATAATAAAAGATCCCCATCCACAAGAGCCCCTTGATAACATTGACGTAATCAAAACCTCCGAAGAATTTCATGATCCCTGCCATCACCACCGGCATCCCCAGCCCATATCTGGAATTAATATCCACATCGGGAAGAAGGCCGTTAAATAAGGCATACACCGTTCCAAGACAAGAAGTGTCCCAGGTGTGGAACTGGTCGCCCATATAAAGCTGGGCCACCACGGCCTGCGGGTCAGGAATATAGATCACACCAAAAATAAATAAGACCGCCAGCGCGTTGCCGCGCCATCCCGAACACCTTGATGAAATCCAAAGCACCAGGCGCGGCCAATTCTTTTGCGTAAAATAAGAAATTTCAGGCCAAAATATCTTGTTTAAAAAAGAAGCGGTCAGTCCTGCGTAAAGGAGTATCCTGGCCCAAGGCGGGTCATTGTACACAATGATCTTAAAAGCAGCATAAAGCTCTATAAAAACCCATGCCCCCTGTGCTGCGGCCCAATGGTTTAATTTTTGACGCCATTGGAGATTTTCGAGGCGCGTGCGGAAGATGGTCACTATTCCCGCATAGGTCCCAAAACATACTAATAAGAAAAACGCGTACAGGTATAGGTCTCTTTTAGGAAATATGCTGCTTTGCTGATTGGTCAATACAGTGTCCCAGAAGGGATTATGCACGAAGGGAATGGCATTGGAGACAAGAACAGCGACGATCAAAACTTCTATGGCCAATAAAATGGAATAAATAACCACGATCATTGGGCGATCCATTTCTTTAGCACCGCGGCAATGGCATCAAAAATAAAGAAAAAATTCCCTTCCCGCCCGATCCGGTAAAGGCCGTCTTTTTCAATGATATCTCCTGAGCCCAAGAGCCGCTGTAAGCGCAAATTGACCATGATCTCCGTGTTATAACACCGGGCTAATTCCTCCATCGAGATGCCGCCGGGAGGTGCCAAGGCAATTTCACGCACCAGGCGCATGCGCACCGATGTCTCATAGGGCCCGAACACGCAAAGGACATAAACAAAACACAGCAAACCCTGCAGCACCGATGCTAAGATGGCGGCACAGATCCACGCCTGCAGTGTTGCGTCCGCCGCCTTTAAAATATAAAAAAATCCCATCAGTAAAACAGGGAAACCCATCACCGTGACCACACATACAAGCAATGATCTCAACAAATTTTCGGGGCGCACCCAGCGAAATGTAATGAAATGAACGGATAAAAAAATAAGGAATGAAAATATCCCCGCGCCCGCTGTCAAAACGTCCATGGTCATCAGTCCCTCACCCTCCCACATTACGGCCAAGGATGGATTGCATAAGATTTAAAATGGCCGCGATCTTTTGGCCCTCTGAAGTAAGGCTATGCTTATCATTGGTGCGTGCCACGCACCCACTGGCGCATAGATCGTTCAAACGCGTCATGATAAAGTGCTCCTCTTGAATACCGGCCAAAATATCAGCGCGCGATAATGCTCCCCGTTGGGAAATGCTCAGAAGGATCTTTTTAGAAGGGCTCGTCAACTGAGTCAACACGTAGAAACACAAATAAACCGGGACCAATAAAAGAAAAATGAGACCAGCGGTGATCCTAAACGGCAGGCCCCATAAAGAGCGCGGGTCAAGCACCGGCGAATGCCACAGGGCCAAAACAGAGAGCGCATAAACACCAAAGAAAATAATAGCCGTAAAAATAAACGCCTTGGCATGTAGGCCCGTCTTCACCACTCTACGGCAGAAGAATATATGGGTGATTACCGAGGCAATAAACAACGCTACAGCAAAAACGATATAAAACATATTGGGCCCCTTAGAGTTCGTACAGGATGAATAGCTACTATGTTTTCGGAACGGGATATTTTGGCCGTCTGCTTCGGTTTACGTCAAAAATTTTCTAAAGATTCTCTTCATTTGGAAAATTTTTGACGTAATTCCTCGCAGACATTTGGCCAAAAATCCCTGAATGTTCCTAAAACATAGTAGCTATTCATCCTTCGCTCGTATTCTGAAGATACTTCTTAGTGTCTTCCAGGCCTTGGAACGACCCTATCTCATAAAATCTCGTCTTCACTTCATATCCTGCCATATGGCCGCCATTGACCAATTCCGTGCATAGATCCGCCAGGTCAGCCACCCGCCCTTCAATGATCTTGGAAAACACCTCTTTTTTAAAAAACAACAAACCGTAATCAATATACTTCATCTCCTTGGTCAAATTTTTCTTGTCGTATTTAACGAGCTGGCCGCCATCAAAAACGATATTGCTGATGTCCCATTTGTTCTCATTCTTAAACACGGTCATTAACCCTTTTTTACCGCTTTTTAAGAAAAATCCGGCAATGGGACGAAAATCTTCCGTTAAATAAGAATCCCCATACATGACCGCGAAATCATTCTCCAATAACGGCAGTGCCTTTCTGATGGCCCCGGCAGTCCCAAGAAGTTTATCGCCGTCAAAGGAAAATTCCACCTTTAGACCAAGGTCACCTGCCTTGTGGATATAGTCTTTCACCATGTGGCCAAGATAACCCGCGCAAATGACAACACGTTTGACGTCATTTTTTTTGAGTATTTCCAACTGATGGGCAATGAACGGCCTGCCTTCTAATTCCACCATGGACTTGGGCATTGCTTTTGTCACAGGGGATAGACGGGTGGCCTCACCGCCGGCAAGTATGACAACTGTAGGCATCATGATTTTTTAAAAAATCCAGGGTCTTGATGACAGATTCTTTGATCGTTAATTTCGGCTTCCAGCCGGCGTTATTGAGTTTGGCAGTGTCCAGGAATATAAAAGGATTGTCCCCGATCCACCCTCGCTCGCCGCCGCTATATTTAAGTTTTGGTTTAACGCCCAGATATTCCGTGATCCAGGCAACGGAATCATTGACCTGGCAATATTCATTGGCCCCGATGTTGAGGATATTGACCTTGTCATTGAATTTATCCATGCTGAAAAATATGGCATCCAAACAATCCTGTATATAAACATACGAT
>Ga0206995_1007_pt1 | contig 74474 bp, 80 predicted proteins | sample Alteio_BWMinCont_5_FD_153480 | JGI IMG/M metagenome (GOLD analysis project Ga0206995, IMG submission 153480) | Enriched cells from forest soil in Barre Woods Harvard Forest LTER site, Petersham, Massachusetts, United States -... | ecosystem: Environmental > Terrestrial > Soil > Temperate forest >... | reverse complement strand
AATTTTTAACGATATCACCCCTTTATTCGAGGAGATCAAGGAAAACAAGCCGGACATTATCTTTAACATGATGGAGGTCTTTAACGACCAGACCCAGCTGGAAAAAAATATGGCCGCGGTCCTGGAAATTCTGGATATTCCCTATACAGGTGCCTCTTCAGGGAACATGTTTGTTTGTAATAATAAAGCATTGAGCAAAAAGATCTTCACCTTTCATCGAATCAAGGTTTCCCATTTTCATACGTATTATCGCGGCAAGCCCGTAGGGGTTGTGTCCAAACTGAAATTACCGGCGGTGATCAAGCCTTTATGCGAAGAAGCTTCCCGGGGCATTTCGCAGGCGTCCATCGTGGACAACCCCGAAAGCTTTGTGGAACGGGTAAAATTCATCCATGAGACCATGCAGATGGATGCCATTGCCGAAGAATACATCGAGGGCCGTGAATTGTACATAAGTGTGTTTGGGCATAAGCAGATCACGATACTGCCGCCCAGGGAGATGCTCTTTGGCGATCTGCCTGAAGGAGAGCCCCGCATTGCAACCTACAAGGCCAAATGGGATGACGCGTACCGGAAAAAATGGGGGATCAAGAGCAGGGCGGTCGCCCAATTGCCCGAAGGCTGGCAGAAGAACATTGATGATGTCTGCCGCCGGGCGTATCGCGCCTTGGACCTGGACAGCTATGTCCGTTTTGATATCCGTGTCACCGAGGCGGGCGAGGTTTATATTATTGAGCCCAACGCCAATCCGTGCATTGCCAAAATTGATGAAATGGCCCAGGCCGCTCTAAAGGCGGGGATCAGTTACGAAGACCTGATCCAGAAAGTTTTGGACCTGGGTTTGTTACGGCATGAAAATTAATTCTTCCGGGGGTGTAAATGAAATTAACTAAACCGTTGGTAGTCCTGGACCTGGAAACCACCGGTATCTGGATCGAAAAAGACAGGATCATCGAGATCGGGATGGTCAAGATGACCCCCGACGGGAAACAGGAAATTTATTCGACCAGGGTCAATCCCTGCATGCCCATCCCGCCGGTGGTCACGGAATTGACCGGCATTACTGATGCTGATGTGAAGGACGCGCCGGCCTTTGGCAGTATTGGGGCACAAGTGCTGGCTTTTTTGGAAGGGTGTGACCTGGGCGGTTTTAATGTGGAGCGTTTTGACCTGCCTTTATTGGCCAGGGAATTTTCCGACGCCGGGATCAAGTTCGATTACGCCGGCCGCACGGTGTATGACGCCCAGAAAATTTATCACCTGCATGAGCGCCGCGACCTGTTTGCCGCCTACGCTTTTTATTGCCATCAGGAACTCAAAGACGCTCATTCCGCCACTGCCGATGCCCAGGCAACGCTCGCCATCCTTCAGGAACAGCTCAAACGTTACGTGCCTGCCGTTGAGGCCATCGAAGGCCTGAAAGATTTTGAGTATAAACAATCGAGCGAATTTTTTGATAACGAACGCAAGTTCCGCTGGTGGAATGGCGATCTGTACATGACCTTTGGCAAATACGCCAGGAAAGAACCTTTAAAGACGATCGCCAAGAAAGACCCTCAATATTTGGAATGGGTCCTGGACAAGGATTTTTCTGATGAAGTGAAAAATATGATCCAGGGGGTCCTGGGCGGCAAGTATCCCAAGCAGGAAGGACAAAGTTCTTAAAAGACTTGAGACAATTTTATTTTTTATGTTACAATAAAAAAATTAAAAGTGCGGAGGCTGGTCAATGCCCGGTTCGTTTAAAAATACATGGTGGATCTTTCTTTTGGTCGCGGCTGGCGGGACCATTTTCTTTTTGAGTTTGCATCCCAATAAACCGCCCAGCGACCAGGGAATGGTGTTAAACGATATTTTCCATCAGAAAGCTGATCCAGTGCCGCCTCTCAAAAAGACTGATCCGGTGCCTCCCATGGCGATCGTGACCAGTCCGGTCAATGGCCATGAGACTGATTTTACCATTCAGGTATATTCTTTCCAGGACAAGAACAGGGCCGCGGCTGCCTTGCAGACTTTAAAAAGCAGCGGGTACCAGGCTTTTTTGATCATGAGTGATCTGGGAGAAAAAGGGGTTTGGTACAGGGTGCGGGTGGGCGGCATTCCGGATGAGGCCTCGGCGCATAAAATGTTAGACGAGATCCGTAAAAATTATAACAGCGGCTTTATCCTTAAGCCCCAAAAATAATATGAAGATCCTTTTAGTTGATGATTCCATACTGGACCGTAAACTTTTGATCCGTATTTTAATGAAGTCAGGGATCACCCAGGAGATCCTCCAGGCCGAAAATGGCGAGCAGGCGATGGAGGTACTCGCTGTCAACTATAAGGACATTGGGCTGGTATTATTGGACTGGCAGATGCCCAAGGTTTCCGGCGTTGAGTTAATGGCAGGCATGGTCAAGATCCCGGAATTGGCCGGCATGCCCATCATTATGGTCACTGCTTCCGGTTCCGAGGAGAACAAGCGCATGGCTTATCAGGTCAACCCCAAGCTGGCCGGTTTTTTTGTCAAGCCGTATAAATCCGAAGAACTGATAGCTGCTATAAAGTCCCATTTGCATTAAACAAGTCCCTCTGGTTGGGCCAAAAGGAGAGTGCTTAGTGGCAGAAGGAACCTCAGGGTCATTAGACCTAAGCAAGATGAAGGAAGTTGTCCGGCAGGAAAGCGCCAAGCTCAACCTGCGTTCTTTTTCTGCTGAGGGCGAGAGCGCGTTTACCCTGGGGCTGGCCCTTTCCGCGGCCGTGAAAAAAGTTTTCTATGAAAAATCAGCAACGACTTTTTCCAGCGAGCCGAAATTGGAAAAGAAGCTCATTACCCAGTTCGTCCACCGGATGCGTGTTGACGCGATGGAGAAATTTAACGCCACCACTGTTTTTTCTGTCATTAAGTTTTCCGGTAACCAGGCAGGTTTGGAGAAAAAAGAATACCTGATCTCCCTGGTCGTTTATCTGGAACAGAAGTTCCTGCCGGAATTTCTGCGTTTGCTGCAATATCCTTATATTGATTCCGATGAAGAGTCAGAGGTCCTGGACGGCTGCGGGACGCTGTGCAATCTTTTCGCGGGGCAATACAAAAAAGAAATGGCGGTCCTGGGGTATAAAGACATGATGATGTCTCCTTTTGAGAGTTATATCAATACCATCGCGGACGGGGTGGAGATCCCCTATGGATCGACGGAGAAGTATGAGATCAGTTTTGAGGTTGAGGGGACCAAACGTTTGGTGGTTGAGATGGTGACCCTGGCCATTCTTCCCAAGGACAAAGGTTAAAAATATCCAGAGACAACTATGATCACCACACAGGAAAATTCAGCGGTCATCGCAGGGTTGAAGGCTTTGGGCATAGCCCGGACCGAGGGATTTTTTTATAATCTTTCTTTTGATGAACTTTTTTCCCATGAAACTGATCCCCGTTTGCAGGGCTATGAGAGGTCCCGAGTTTCTTCTTTAGGCGCCGTCGCGGTTGACACAGGAAAATTTACCGGCCGTTCACCCAAAGATAAATACATCGTCATGGATGATGCCACCAAGAGCACTGTCTGGTGGGCGGACGGCAAGTCTTCAGGTTCTGATAATAAACCCATCAGTAAGGAAACATGGGCGCATCTTAAAGACCTCTGCGTTAAACAATTGAACGCCAAAAAGCTTTATGTGATGGACGGGTTTTGCGGGGCCAATAAAGACACGCGCATCGGTGTGCGTTTAGTGACGGAAGTGGCCTGGATGGCGCATTTTTTCAAGAACATGTTCATCCTGCCGACGGCCGAGGAATTAAAGGATTTTAAGCCGGGCTGGACCATCCTTAATGCCTGCAAGACCACCTGCACTGATTTTGCCAAGCACGGCCTGCGAACAGACGTATTCGTGGCCTTTAATATCACCGAGCGCATGACGGTGATCGGCGGCACATGGTACGGCGGTGAGATGAAAAAAGGTATTTTCTCGATCATGAATTATTTCCTGCCCTTAAAGGGCATTGGGGCTTTTCATTGTTCAGCGAACATGGGGGCCCGGAAGGACACTGCTTTATTTTTTGGCCTTTCCGGTACCGGCAAGACCACCTTGTCCACCGACCCCAAGCGCGCCCTTATCGGCGACGACGAGCATGGCTGGGACAATGAGGGGGTGTTTAATTTTGAAGGCGGCTGTTATGCTAAATGCATCGGACTGACTCCCGAACGTGAGCCGGAAGTTTACGCGGCCATCCGGCGCGACGCGCTTCTTGAAAATGTGGACATTGATGATAAAGGCCTTGTTGATTTTGCTTCCAAGAAAAGGACAGAGAATACCCGCGTTTCCTATCCGATCAATCATATTGAGAATATTGTCAAGCCGGTATCCAAAGGCGGGCACCCTTCCAAGATCATTTTCCTGGCCTGTGACGCTTATGGGGTGCTTCCGCCGGTGTCTAAATTGACCAAGGAACAGGCCATGTACCATTATTTAAGCGGGTATACGGCCAAGGTCGCGGGTACGGAGTTAGGGGTCAAGGAACCGCAGGCTACTTTTTCCGCCTGTTTCGGCAAGGCGTTCTTGATGGTGCATCCTTGCCTTTACGCTGAAATTTTAGCTAAAAAAATGCAGGAGCATAACTCTTCTGCCTATCTTATCAATACCGGCTGGATCGCAGGGCCTTATGGAGTGGGCCACCGCATCCCTTTAAAAGAAAACCGCCTGGCCGTGGATGCCATTTTAGACGGCAGTATTGACAAAAATGGTTTTGATGTCTTACCGGTTTTTAATCTGCAGATACCCAAGCATGTTAACGGGGTGGATGACAAAGCATTGGATCCGCGCAGCCTTTGGCTGGACAAGAACGCCTATGATGCCGCCTTGCACAAATTGGGAGGGATGTTCGTCGAGAATTTCAAGCTTTTCATGGATGCCCCTATTGGCCGTCAGCTGGCAGGCGCCGGCCCGCAATTGGCCGGTCCGGTAACGGCCCATAAAATATCTCATGATGATTAACGATATCCTCCTTGTTTTTATCCCCATGTTCTTTACCGTTGACCCTATCGGCATCCTGCCGGTCTTTGCATCCCTGACACAAGGGTTGTCTCCTCAAGAGAAGCGCTCGATCATTTTCCAATCACTAGTCACGGCAAGCTTGTTGGCCGTCGGGTTTATTCTTTTGGGAAAATCCATTTTTCATTTTTTAGGCATTACCATGGGGGATTTTATGGTGGCAGGCGGGGTCATCCTGTTCTGCCTGGCCATGGTGGACCTGACCGGCCAGGGGAAGACCCGGCGGGGCATGGCTTCAGAATTGGGGGCTGTCCCTATCGGAACGCCATTGGTCGTGGGGCCCGCTGTTTTGACGATCTCGTTGATGCTGGTGAGCGTGCACGGCCTTGCCATCACCTTGATCGCCTTATTCCTTAATATAGCTATTGTAGGCATTGTTTTTACCTTTTCCGACATCCTGATGCGTGCCTTGGGGCCCTCCGGTTCCCGCGCCCTGTCCAAGGTAATGATGCTTCTTTTGGCTGCCATCGGAGTGATGATGGTCAGGCGCGGTATCCTCCTATGCATAGGTTTAAAAGGCTGATAACAGCCATTTTCCTGACGATACTTTCCGTTATACTGCTGTTTAGCGCTGTTTTTGCTTATTTGATCGTCACCCCTTTAGGCGGCAAGATATTGGTGCGTTATGTCAGGCAGCAGTTTGCCCCGGTGGGCATCCTGCATATAGGGCATTACGAAGGCTCATTGCACGAAGGCTTTGTCCTCAAAGATGTGAAGGTCACAGGCTTGTCTTATTTTCCCAATGCTTTGCTGCGTATCCAGGAGATCCATGTGCGCCTTCCTTTATGGGACCTGCCGCATTCCGACCTTGGCATTTTTAATGCCCGTATATTCATACCTGACAGTGATCCTGTTGTATTTACCGGCGAGGTGACGGGTGCCCAAGTCAAAGGGAATATTTATGCCAAGTCAGTGGACCTTCAGGCAGCCGGCCGTTTCTGGGCCAGTGAGGACATCAGGAAGAATTTACGGGGGTTTGTTTCCAATATTGACCTTACCATCCAGGGGCCTTTGCCGTCACCCACGGTCACCGGTCATTTTTTGATAGACAGTATCCGGTATAGATCAGTGTTCCTGACAGACGGATTTTCACGGCTGCAGTTGACCTTAATACCTGCCGCAGGACAGGTCCGGGTGAATGGCGAAGCGGTCATAGACTCCGCGCTTGTCAATGTGCATAAGACGGACCTGGAGTTAGCTTCAAGCAAATTTATCTTTCATGGGGATGTCTTTAACCCGACGATAAACATCCACCTGGGCAACAAGGTGGAAGATATGGACATCCATTTGGCCATCAAAGGGACCTTGGCAAAACCGCAGCTGACAGTGACCTCAGACCCGCCCATGCCGCCCCAGGAGGCCTTACGTGTCTTATTTACCGGCAATGCCTGGTCAGCTTCAACATCCCCGTTCAATGGGGTCACCTCGAGTGACTTGGCGGAGAATTTTTTAGACTATTCCTTATATGACATCAATGAGGACCAGAACCTTGGGCTTAAAACAAAATTAACGGACAGTTTAAAACTGGGGGTAGAAATGGACCAATTACCGGCACCTCCGGGAGAAACGAACATTTATTATTCCCGTAAGGTCAACGGGGAGATGGACATGAATGAGAACATGAGCTTGAATGTTTCACGGGAAGTCTTGCCCCAGAACAGGGACATGTCCCAAAGCGCCCAGGACGCGCAGCCGGCCGCGGAAACGCAAATTTATTGGCAGTATAAAAAAAGATTTTGAAAAAAACGGGATCATGAGTTAGAATGTTGGCCGTTGATGTAAATAATTTTGGAATTATTTTAAAAATAGTAATATCAAGGAGAGGGGCTTATGAAAAAATTTTTAGCGGGCAGTTTTGTATTGGTAGTCATGGGGATGTTCAATCTTTACGCGTATGCGGATGACCCTGTCGTGGGGCCTGGTAAAAAAGTCACCTTGGATTACACCTTGACCGTTGATAATAAAGAAGTGGAAACTTCCGTAGGTAAAACCCCGCTGAGCTATGTGGTTGGCAGCCGCAATATCATTCCAGGCCTGGAAGCCCAGTTAAACGGCATGCATGTAAAGGAAGAAAAGGTCATTAATGTCGCTTCCAAAGACGCGTATGGCGATGTTGATCCAAAGGCATTTAAAGAATTTCCTGTGACCTCTTTACCCAAAGGGTTGACCCCTAAAGTGGGAATGGTCTTACAAGCCACCGCTCCGGACGGCTCGCGGTTTCCTGCTGTGATCAACGCCATTAACGGGGACAAGGTCCAGTTAAATTTCAACCATCCTCTGGCCGGTAAGGCCTTGACCTTCAAAGTGAAAATTTTGAACATTGAAAACGCGCCGGTTGTCCCTGTGGCAGCAGCTGCCCCGCAGACGAAATAAGATATCTTTTAGCGGTGCTTTTAAATAAAAAAACCGCCTGTTTAAGCAGGCGGTTTTTTTATGGACAGATATTACGGGGTGGGGAGCAGGTTGATGAGATTGGTGATCATCAGCATGGTACACAGGCCGATCATGACGCCCCACGCGGCCAGGGTTTTTCCGCCTTCTTCGATGGCCTCAGGAAGCATTTCCGCTACAACTAAATAAATCATAGCGCCTCCCGCAAATCCTAAACCAATACCCAGTACCGGAGCAAAAAACCAGCCCAGGAGTGCCGCTGGTGCTGCCAGGATCGGCTGAGGCAAGCTGGTCAAAATGGAGGCCCAGGCGTACTTGATCGTTGATACTCCGTCTTTCTTTAAGGGAAGGGAAACGGCAATGCCTTCGGGGATATTGTGCACGCCGATGGCAATGGCCATGATAAGCCCGAAATGGAAATTGCCCGTGGCAAAGCCCACCCCAATGGCAATGCCTTCAGGGATGGAGTGGATGAACATGGCGATAAAAATAAGGATGCCTTTGGGGGAAACTCCTTTGGCCAGATGGTGGTGTTCCAAGTGCTGGTGCTCGACGAAACGTGAGGTCCACCAGAAAAAGGCCGCGCCCAGCAAGAGCCCCAGGATGACCTCATAGGGTGCCAAAGGGAATTTGGTCCTTAGTGATATGCCTTCCTGGGCCAGGGAAAATACCGCGGCTGAGATCATCATCCCGGCGGCAAAAGCCGAAGCGAAAGAGCGCATCGGTTTGGAATTGTTCTTGACGAAATGGACCGGAATGGCGCCCAAGCCCGTGGCCAAGCAGCTGATGATGCCGGTCAGCGACGTCCAATAAATTAAATTCATTTGTTCTGACATAAGGATTATTTTATGCTATAATTTTCTTAATGTCATTGAAAAAATCAGATATTAAACAATTCCTGTTGGACACCAAGGTCAGGGAAGTCATGGCCACACCTGTCATCACTGTTAAAGAGACCGATGATTTTGCGCTGGTGCAGGAAAAAATTGCTTTATACGATGTGAGGCATTTACCGGTGGTCAATGAAACAGGCAGTGTCGTAGGCCTTATTTCCCAGCGTGATCTCTACCAGATCCATTCCCCCAGGCGATTAGAGGACGGCAGCTGGTATTATGATAAGGAAGCGTTGAGCCAATTTTTGCTTTCAAAGCTGATGACCACTAAACCGTTCACCTTAAAGCCCAGCAGCTCTCTTTATGAAGCCATTGAGGCGACTGTGCGCTTCAAATTCGGCTGTATCCCCATTGTGGATGATTATAAAAAGCCCTGCGGGATCCTTACCCGCGACACCATCCTCAAATTTCTTATCTCCTAACTCTTAATCTGTCCTTAATATTTTCTTAACATTGGGACGTTATATTTGATGTGTTCTCTTATAATACCCATTAAAGCCTGATACTTCTTATCGCACAGATCTTATCAATTTTAAAGCAGTATAAACAGGAGGGTTCATGAAAAAAATTGTACTAACATTAACAGCAGCAATGGTTTTTGTTTGGCAGGGTACAAGCTTTGCCAGCAGTTCAGTGGATGCGCTTATCCAGAAATTAGAGGATAAAGGGATCCTGACCCAACAGGAAGCCAGTCAAGTTAAAGGCGAGGTTGCCTCTGAAGAGAAAACATCCCAGGAGGCAAGTTTTAAAAGTTTGCTTCCGGATTGGTTAAATACCATGAAAATGTCCGGAGATTTCCGTTTACGTGATCAAGTTGAGCGTAGAAACATTCCCGGTACTGTCTCTTCAGAGTTTACAAAGGGGCATCTTCTCCGTAATAGAGGCCGTATCCGTGCCCGTTTGAATATTGAGGACCAAGTTAACGACAAATTAAAGGTCATTTTTGGTATTGCTACCAATGGTGAAAATAGCGCCGGAGCCGGTAATCCTCGCTCCAACAATGTTACCTTTGGCGGTAATGCTACCACAGAAAATGCTTTTAACAAACCTACGGCTGTTATCAATAAGGCCTATGCTGTTTATACGCCTGCTTCATGGGCCACCCTCATAGGTGGTAAGATGGATAACCCTATTTGGGAGCCAGCCAGTTTGCTTTGGGACCCGAATATTACCCCTGAAGGCGGCAATGTTCAGTTACAAAAGAAACTCAATGATTACGTCACTCCGTTTGTGTCACAATCATTTTTTGTTCTTGCTGATAACACGCCTACATCTTTATCAACAGGTTTCAAAACTGATCCTTATATGAGCGTGACCCAGGGAGGTATTAAGGGTAATTTAACTGAAAAAGTTTACTATAAAACAGCATTATCCTATTACGGTGTCAGTAATCCGAACCATATTCAGTTGAGTAATAGGCCGTCTGCCAGCGGTGCAAGCGGAACTAATAACACTAATAGCATGACTGATCCCACCCATGGCCTATATACGTATAATTATTATCTTTTAGGCGGTGCCGTGGAATTAGGCATGAATGATCCATTTGGAGAGCTTTTGCCTTCTCCTTTATATGTCCCTCAAATAGGAGTTTTTGGGCAATACTTCCAAAACCAGGACCCCTCCACCCAAAATGCCGCATGGCAGATGGGTGCGTATATGGGCTCTTCTGCGTTGAATGGTTTTGGTACCTGGAAAATCCAATCTTATTATAAAGTCCTGGAACGGGATTCCTGGCTGGATACCTTTCCTGATCAGGATTTTTATTCCGGAGCAACTGATACGGCAGGCTGGCGCACTGAGCTTGACATTGGCTTGGCTAAAAACGCCTGGCTTACCTTGTCGTATTACCGGACACATGTATTCAAGGCCATACCTAATCTTATTAATGGCGCCACTAATGATGCTGCTTATAGTGGAACTGCTCCGGAAGACCTTGTGCAAATAGATTTGAATATGAAATTTTAATTGGAATGACAAAAGAGTAAGAAAGGGGATCGTGTATGAAGAAAATTCTGGCCTTAGTGGTGGCAATGGTTATGGCAACGTCCTTGGCCTTTGCAGATGCAACGCTTATTAACGGGGCAGGCGCAACGTTCCCGTACCCCATTTATTCCAAATGGTTCGATGAATACAGTAAGGTCAATCCGGGAGTATTATTTAATTATCAATCCATTGGTTCAGGTGGCGGTATCAAGCAGATCACAGCCAAAACCGTGGATTTCGGTGCTTCTGATGGCCCTATGACCATGGATCAAATGACAGCAGCTCCTGGCCGCATTTACCATATTCCTACTGTGATGGGTGCCGTGGTAATTGCATACAATCTTCAGGGCGTAGACAAGGGCCTTAAATTAAGCGGGGATGTTTTAGCGGACATCTATTTGGGCAAGATCACCCAATGGAATGATCCCCGTATCACCGAACAAAATGCCGGGGTCACTCTTCCCAGTAATTCTATTATAGTGGTACACCGTTCAGACGGCAGCGGCACTTCTTATATTTTTACTGATTATTTAAGCAAGGTCAGCGGTGAATGGAAGGGCAAGGTTGGCAAAGCCACCTCTGTCAACTGGCCTCTCGGCTTAGGCGGTAAGGGTAATGAAGGGGTGGCTGGAATGCTCAAGCAGACACCCGGCGGCATCGGTTATGTGGAATTGGCCTATGCTAAAGAAAATAACCTGCCTTATGCTTTTATGAAGAATGCTTCGGGCGCTTATATTGAGCCGACCTTAGACAGCACTTCCAAAGCCGCTGATGGGGCTGTTATTCCTGATGATTTTAGGGCTTCAGTGACCAACAGTCCGAATCCGGAAGCTTATCCGATCTCCAGTTTTACCTGGCTTTTGATCTACAAGCAAATGGATGACCCTGTTAAGGGCAAGGCCATCGTGGATTTTATCAAATGGGCCATCACAGACGGCCAAAAGTACACTACAGACCTGGATTACGCGCCGCTTCCGGCTAATGTAGTGCAAATGATCCAAGCGAAGCTTGATAAGGTGAAGTTTTAGTAGTAGAATTAGCGGCGTTATGAGTAGACAGGATACCAGCGACATTGTTTTCAGGAGGATATTGGCGGTTTTCCCCATCTCCATCCTGATACTGGTCGCTGGTATTTTTTTTCAATTAGTTTCTTCTTCGCAGCTATCACTGCATAAATTCGGGATCGGTTTTTTATTCAGCCGTGTTTGGGACCCGGTGGCGGAGCAATTTGGCGCCCTGCCATTTATTTTCGGCACCTGTGTGACGTCCCTGGTGGCGCTTTTATTAGCTGTTCCCATCGGAGTTGGCGCGGCTATTTATTTGGCTGAATACGCGCCGCCAAAAGTATCCAAAGCTATATCCATCCTGGTCGATCTTTTGGCTGCTATTCCGAGCGTTATTTACGGGTTGTGGGGTATTTTTGTATTGGTGCCTTGCATGCGCAACAATATCCAGCCGTTTTTAGGAAAATATTTAGGTTTTTTACCTTTTTTTCAGGGGCCTAATTACGGGGTAGGTTTCCTTGCGGCCAGCATCATTTTAGCCATTATCATTGTCCCTTTTATTATTTCTGTTTCACGGGAGGTCATCCTGGCTGTTCCTTCGGTTTATAAGGAAAGTGCCTATGCCTTGGGCACCACCCGCTGGGAGGCGATCTTTGATATTGTTTTAAGTTACGGCAGGGTGGGGATCCTGGGTGCCGTGATCCTGGCCTTAGGCCGGGCCATCGGCGAGACCATGGCTGTTACCATGATCATCGGCAATAATGTGGTGATAAGCCCTTCTTTATTTTCTCCGGGCTATACCCTGGCCAGTGTGCTTGCCAATGAATTCGCCGAAGCCGCGACCAACATGTATCTGTCAGCTTTGATTGAAATAGGTTTGGTCTTGTTTCTGGTTTCCATTATTGTTAATATATTGGCCCGGGTATTGATCTGGTCTGTGACCAAAGGGCCGGGGAATGTGGTTAAATGAAAGCATTGATCCATACGAGCTTTGAGCGCACGCGCCTTCGACGGGCCATCTGGGACCGTGCCATGGTTTATATTTTGTCCTTATGCGCTCTTGGCATCTTGTGCATCCTTTTTCTTATTATTTTCCATTTGTTCATTAAGGGTGTCACTTCGTTAAATTGGGATTTTTTTACCCATCTGCCTAAACCCGTCGGTGAAAAGGGCGGCGGTATGGCTAACGCCATTGCCGGTACCTTTACTCTTCTTGGGCTGGCAGTCTGTGTGGGGGTGCCCATCGGCCTTGGGGCAGGGGTATATCTTAGTGAATACGCGGACCTGAAATTCGCGCAGACGGTCCGTTTTATAGCTGATGTGATGAACGGTATCCCGTCTATTGTTTATGGGATATTTGCCTACATTGTCTGTGTTTTGCCGATGAAAGGTTTTTCAGCCCTTTCCGGAGGTTTTGCCCTGGGCATCATGATGATCCCCATGATCTCGCGTACCAGTGAGCAATTTGTGCGGATGGTGCCCGGCCAATTAAGAGAAGCTGCTTTGGCTTTAGGTGTCCCTAAATGGCGGGTCACGGTGGATATTGTGGTACCCGCGGCCCTGGCAGGGATCACCACCGGGATCATGGTGGCCCTGGCACGCGTGGCCGGAGAGACGGCACCGCTGTTATTTACAGCGTTCGGAAACCATTATTGGCAGCATTCGTTGACACAGCCTATCGCGGCCTTGCCTTTACAGGTTTTTAGTTATGCGATCTCTCCTTTTGATGATTGGCATCGCCAGGCCTGGGCCGGGGCGATCGTATTGATCTTAATGGTTTTGCTGATCAATGGCTGGGCCCAGTTTTATGTGATGAGCCGCGGCCGCTGGTCAGCCGGAAAATAGATTATGAGCCTTAAAGGAAGTATAAAAGTCAAAGACCTGAATTTTTATTATGGTGACCATCAGGCGCTGAAGAATGTTTCCATGACCGTTGAGCCCCGCCAGATAGTGGCCATGATCGGACCTTCGGGTTGCGGCAAATCGACGTTGATCCGTGTCTTTAACCGCATGAATGACCTGATCACTTCGTCAAGGGTCGAAGGCGAAGTTTTAGTGGATGGGGTGAACATTTATGATAAGAATACGGATGTGGTCAGTCTAAGGCGTAAGGTGGGCATGGTATTTCAAAAATCCACTCCCTTTCCTAAGTCTATTTATGATAATATAGCTTATGGCTTAAGGATCGTAGGTATCAAAGACCACCGTATCCTTGATGAAACAGTTGAAAAAAGCCTTAAACGCGCGGCTTTATGGGACGAGGTCAAGGACCACTTGGGCAAAAGCGCCATGTCGCTTTCCGGCGGCCAGCAGCAGCGGCTTTGCATTGCCCGGGCCATCGCGGTTGACCCGGAGATCATCCTGATGGATGAACCCTGCTCAGCCCTGGACCCTATTGCCACGGCGCGTATTGAGGAGCTGATGGGAGACCTGAAAGATGAATATACCATCGTGATCGTCACGCATAATATGCAGCAGGCGGCCAGGGTTTCGGATAAAACCGCCTTTTTGATGCATGGGCAGATCATCGAATTCACCAAAACCACGGATTTTTTTACGAAGCCGTCTAATAAGATTACGGAAGATTATATCACGGGTCGATTTGGCTAGACTTTGGAAACAATTTTTGAGTGCTGCTGGAGGCCCGCCAGCCTTCGTCACCGATCAGAAAAACCTGCGCCAAGACAGTGTTTTTTTCTGAGATATTAGAAAAGGCTGGCGGAAAAAGCCGACCGCAGCCGAAAAAATTCGTTTCCAAAGGCTAGCCAAGGGCTACACATAAACGGAGAAAAGCATGCTAAGAGAGAAAATCACGGAATTAAAGCACTTATTGATACAAGATGCTGGCCTGGTTGAAGATATGATAAGTCGCAGCATGCGGGGGCTTTTGGAGAAAAACCCTGATATGCTCTATCAGGTGGTCAAAAATCAGGAACCCAGGGTCAATGCCTATGACCGCTCCATTGATGAGCTCTGTGTCCAGACCATTGCCCAGTATGAGCCGGTGGCCCGTGATTTACGCCTGGTTATCATGATCATTAAGATGAACAAAGACCTGGAACGCATGGCTGATCACGCGGTAAACATATCCGAAAGCGGCTTATATTTGATCGCCAACCCCTTTTTGGGCTCTTATAATGACTTGCGCGCCATGGGGGAGAATACGGTAGCCATGATGAAGGACGGCATTAATGCCTTTGTCAATGAAGATATAGCCCTGGCCCAGCTAGTTTGTGACCGGGACGATATCGTGGATGAAGCCGGGGACAAGATACTTAAGGACCTGACTGACATCATGAAAGGCAAAAAAGACGTAATACCAAGGGCTTTGGCGCTTATGAGGATCGCCCACAACCTTGAGCGCATCGCAGATCTGTCCACCAATATCGCGGAAGAGGTTGTCTATATAGTAGAAGGCCGCGATATCAAACATCATGGCGGCGGGCACCATCAATAATCCTCCCCAAAACTTACATTATTAAAATTTTCTTAATTTTTCTTGACATGGGCTTGGGCTCATGGCAAAATACCGCAAATCTGACAAGGATGAAGTTTACCTTGTCAAACTTACACCCTGGTGATTTCAGGCTTGACCGAGAAAGGAGGGATGCGCTAGAACCGGTTAGGGATCATCATTTGGGGTCTATATCGTCAAATTCCTAGGCCATAGACACCTAGATATATTACATATAAACTTTTCCTTAAATCTTGGGAGATTAAATGAAAAAAATATTAGTTGCAGCTATCGCGGTATTGATGGCTTCACCGGCTTTCGCGGCTATTCAGAACGTGAAAGTCAGTGGGGACATCACATCCACGTTTGTAGATCGTAATAACTTCGACTTGGGCGATACCAACGCCACCAATGGCCAAGGTACCCTTCCAAGTGCTGTACCTGTCGGTTTGAAGCAGCAAAACGTGTTCATCACCCAAACCCGCTTACGCGTGGATGCTGACCTTAGCGATAATGTCTCCACCACCGTTGGTTTGATCAATGAACGCGCCTGGAATGCGGAGACAAGCTCCAATTCCGGTTACACAAATGACACCAACGTCCAGTTGTATTTGGCTTCCATCACGATGCGTGAACTTTTGTATTCACCGCTCACCGTGACTGTCGGACGCCAGATCTTCAACTATGGTAATGGTCTTATCATGGGTGACGGCGGTGTTAACAATCAGGGTACAGGCAATTTGCAGTTCATTGCCCAGGACCTGACCATGAGAACAGCTTATGATGGTGTTAAGGCTATTTTGGATTATAAGCCTTTGACCATTGATATGTTCTATTTCAAGAATAACCAAACATTGGTCAATGGTAATCCTAACTCGGATGAAACCAGTTCCGATGTTTATGGTATCAATGCCAATTATCAGTTAAGCGATCCCTGGACCACGGTTTTAGAAGGCTACGTGTTCAGCAGGATCGATGGGCATACCAATTACACTGCCCAAGGCAGCCCAACGGTCCAGCTTGATAAAGGCGACACGTTGTTTGTGCCTGGTTTGCGCGCAAGCACCAATCCCATTAAAGGATTGAACGTCCAGGGCGAATTGGCCTGGCAGCTTGGTAATCACCCGGTGCAGTTAGTCAATACTTCAGCCAATGCTATCCAAAATTCCGAGCGTCGCGGTGCCATGGCTGCCCAATTATTAGGCAGCTATTCATTGCCGGTTTTGGAAAAATACAAACCGAGCGTGAATGCTTCTTACACCTACGTCTCCGGTGATCCTAACAGCGCCAACGGTACAGGTACCCATACTGAAAGATACACGGCTTGGGACCCGTTCAATGAGAGCCAAGGCAGCGGTACCATTTACAATACCTTGTTCCCATTGTCCAACATGAACATCGTTTCCATCGGAGCTTCAGCTAATCCGTTGGAAGATGTGACCACTTCATTCACCTGGAGCGGATTGTGGGCAGTGGACCATTACAGCGCGACCAATCCTCTGGCCTTGTATCAGCCGGATGGCGGCACCACACAGATCACGCCTACGACGAACAATGGTCATAAGAACACCGGTTTAGGTAATGAATATGACCTGAACTTAAGCTATGCTTATACCGAAGATGTCACGTTCGGTGTGAGTGTCGGTTGGTATGTTCCCGGTAACGCTCTCGCCAGCGTTAACCGTAATACAGCCAGCCAGGCCTTGGCCAATGTTGCAGTAAAGTTCTAATATTGGTAAGGTTTGCGGCAGTTTCAAAACCCTCCGTCGATTTTTTGGACGGAGGGTTTTTTTATTTGTAAAAATATTTCATATTATTATTTTCATTTATAGTTTCTTTGTTATGATAAATAAAAGGTTGAGTGCATGACCCGTGACGAAATATACGATCACCTTGCCAAGGTTTACTTGGGCAAGCGTGAAAACGTTTCACCCAAAAAAAGTAAACCTAAGGCCATTAACCGCTCACTGCTGGTGATCAATATAGTGATCACGGCGGTGATCACTATATCGACGGTGTATGGGTTTACGGCATTTTTGACGCGTCGGGCGGACTTGAAGTCCCAGGTTTTTTACGCCCTTAATAATGACCCTATCCGCATCGCGTATGACCTTAATGAGCCGTATCCGGCAACAAAAACATTTTCGATCACCATCCCTAACAAGGATGTTTCTAAATATAAGGTCTTGAATGTCTCTTTGCGCGGCATGGATGGCGCGTATCCGGGGATCGTAAAGGTTATCGTCGCCAACCAAAAGAATGAGCAGGCGATCTATTATATCCAAAATGTGCAGAGCGCTTGGGCCCGGACCAGCATACCTTTTGAAAAATTGAATTTAACGGACTGGACAACGATCACGGATGTTTCCTTTGTCCTGGAAGCCTGGAATGTGGATTTTCGCCGCGGAACGGTATTGATCGACGGGGTAAGTTTTTCTAACTGAGGAGAAATGTCTTTATGAAAATCATTTCAATCGCGAACCAAAAAGGCGGGTGCGGTAAAACCACGACGGCGATCAATTTGGCCTCGACACTCGGGGCCAACAGTCAAAAGACGCTGTTGATCGACTTAGACCCCCAGGCGCACGCGACCCTGGGACTTAACGTGGATGACCAGAACAGCCTTTATAACTGCATTTCCAAGCTGACCCCCCATAAATTGAAGATCAAGGACATTATCCGGAAAGTTAGCAAGAATTTTGACATTGTCCCATCCAACGTTTTAGTCGGCACGCTCGAGCAGGAATTGGCGGATGAGATCGGCCGTGAGCTTAAACTTGTCGAGGTCATCAGTGAGATCAAAGACCGTTATGATTATATCCTGATCGATTGCCCGCCAAGCTTAGGGTTCCTGACCGTCAACGCCATCCGTGCCAGCGACGAGCTCATTATACCCGTTGAGACCAGCCGTTTTTCCATGCAGGGTGTTGACCACCTGATGGACATCGCTAATTTGATCCGTGAGCGGCTCAACCATCCTGTCAGTGCTAAAGTGCTGATCACCATGTTTGACTCGCGTCTGCGCCATTCTTTTACCATGCTCGGTAAAATGAAAGAGAAATTTACCGGCATGCTTTTTGACACCATCGTGCATACCAATGTTAAGCTCAAAGAAGCCGCGGTCATGGGTGAGGCGGTCCTCAAATATGATAAATATTGCCGGGGCTCCAAAGATTATATGAGCCTGGCCCGCGAGATCCTTTTCGCGCAAGTTCCTTTGCAGGCCCCTGCTGCCGCTGCCCCAGCCGAGCCGTCCTATGAGCCTTCAGAGCGCATGCAGGAGCTGATCCAAAAAGAAACCAGGGAATTCCTGGGATCGACAGCTTTTGTCTTAAAGGCCCCTGAGGCCAAGTCCGTTTATGTGACGGGGTCCTTTAATGACTGGTCGCTTGATGAAAATTGCCGCATGTCCCAAAGCGACGGCGTTTGGACCTTGAAGGTCGATTTAAAGCCAGGCATTTATAAATACCAATTTATCGTTGACGGTAAATGGCAGGAAGACCCTGCTAACGCAAGCATAGAACGCAATTCTTTCGGAGATATTAATTCTTTGATTGAGGTCAAGGCTTGATGCCCCCTGAAGGCAGCTTTTCCAAGGCGGACGTTCTCGACGGAAAAATGTACGCGGTGTTGGCCTACCTGTCCATCTTTTGCATTGTCCCTTTGATCGTCAAAAAAAATAATGCTTTTGTTTTGAGCCACGGCCGCCAAGGGCTGGTGCTTTTTGTCGGCGAGGTCGCGGCCCTGGTTGTAAGCATTGTTTTTCCCTGGTCTTTAAGGCCTTTCCTTTTTATCCTTTTCGGATTTTCATTTTGGGGAATGGTCGTGGCCATCCGCGGCCAATTTGTCGAATTGCCGGTCATTGCCCAGATCGCTAAAAAAATCACCATATGATCCGTAAAATCGTTGACGTTCTCAAAGAGGTGTTTTGGATCAAGCCCTCGCCCAAGAAACGTAAGTCTGCCGCTGTCAAAAAATCTCCCGTTAAAAAGAAGGTTGCCAAGAAGGCAGCTTCCGTTATAAAAACGGTTAAGGCAGTTAAAAAACCTAAAGCTCCGGCTGCGGTCGACCCAGCATTAGCGCAGGTGGGGGCCATTACGCATTATTTTGACCGTATTAAGGTCTGTGTGGTCAAATTGACCCAAGGCACCGTCCTGATTGGCGACAAATTGACGATCCTCGGGCCCAAGACAAAGTTTGTGCAAAAGGTGTGGTCGATGCAGATTGAAAGTGAAGATGTGAAGGTGGCGAAGAAAGGTCAGGTTATTGGGTTAAAAGTAGATAAGCTCGTTGCTGTAGGGGACAAGGTGTATAAAACCGGGACACATTGACTTTCTAAAGACAAAAAGTCAATGTGTCCCGGTTTTAATGCTATACTTATATTATGAGGAATTCCAAGGGACAGAACATGGTGGAGTATGTATTGCTTGTGACCGCGGTCCTTTTAGTCTGCATTTATTTCTTTACGGCCAGTTCAGGCGGCCCTATGCCCGGCGCCATCAATGCCAGCCTTAACAGCATTGTCAATCAGCTCAACAACCTCAACAGTCAAATTAAATTTTGATAAGGGTTGCCGAGCAAGAAATAGGGAATTTTGTGTCCCGGTTTTTTTAATGCCCCGAGTCTTCCATTTTCTGCTTTATATCGTCCATCAATTTCTGCTGCTTATCCTTGGTGTCTTCAATGGTTTTCTGCTCTTGGGACTTGATCGAGGAAGAATCCAGGCTTGCAGGGGTATGCGTGAAGGTCTTGGACAGCCCTCCGATGATCCCAAAAAAAATGCTCAAAGCCCAGAGTCCGGCAATGGCGATAACAATGATGATTCCCATGTTCATGCGGATAGTATATAATAAAACACTTATGAAGAGAATATTGTTTTTGCTTTTATGGGCGGTCCTTGCCCAGGGAACACAGGCCCGAGGGGCCCCGATAGAAATTTATGCCAACGGGCATAAATATGCCTCCTTTCAGTCATATCTGGAGTCAAAAAACCCCGTTGCTGTACCGCCGAAAGTCAGTCAAAAAGGATTATCTGATGCTGCCCTGCATAAATTATATGTCCTGAGCGTTGAAAATGGGGTGGCGGGTGCTTTGCGGGATTTTTATGAGACCCGGGCGCAGTTTGATCTTCAGATGGCCCATAAGATCTCTTCAGAGCAATTGCAAGAGGCCATTGCCCAGGCAGTTGCAAAGTCAAAAGACCCTAAACTTTTGATCTCCCGGCAGGGGAAGGTGCGCATTATGTCCATATTCCCTGATAATTCGAAGCAGTAGGTTTCACAAAGGCCCTATCGCTTCATTTCGCTTGACTTGAGACCTCCACGCAGGTATAATTTCACCTTCTAAAAGGTAAGGTAAAAACAAAGGAGAAGTCAGTTGGCTATTGTCAAAGAAAAGAAAACAGAGGTCATCAACCGTTTCAAGACCCACGCGAAGGACACCGGTTCAGCGCCGGTCCAGGTCGCCGTCTTGACGGAACAGATCAATCAACTCAACGAGCATTTTAAGACCCACAAGAAGGATAACCACTCCCGCCGTGGCATGTTAATGCTCATCGGCCGGCGCCGCCGTCTTTTGGATTATCTCCAAAAGCAAGATCCCAAAAAATACGAAGAAACTATTAACAAGCTCGATTTACGCAAGTAATCCATTCGGGCACAAGAAAGGGTCTTAAAATGGCACAAGCGCGTGTGGAAATTCCTTTTGGATCTTCCAATCTAATCATTGAATCAGGTAAAATTGCTAAACAAGCCAACGGGGCTGTCACCGTCTCGGCGGGCGGGACCGTTGTTTTGGTCACTGCCTGTATGGCCAAGAAACCAAGAGAGGGAATGGATTTTTTCCCTCTAACGGTTGAGTACCAGGAAAAAACTTATTCCGCAGGCAGGATCCCGGGCGGTTTCTTTAAGCGTGAAGGCCGTTCAACGGAGCGCGAAATTTTAGTCTCCCGTTTGATCGACCGCTCGGTGCGTCCGTTATTTCCGGCCGGCTGTCTTAATGAAGTGCAGATCGTTGCTTCAGTGCTCAGCCACGACGGAGAAAATGACCCGGATATTTTGGCCATGATCGGGGCTTCAGCAGCGTTGATGATCTCCGACATTCCTTATGACGGTCCTATCGGCGTGACCAGAGTATGCTTGATCGATGGAGAGTTGGCAGCTAATCCTACCTTCGCGGAACGTCGTGAGAAAAATACCATGGACCTGGTGGTTGCGGGCTGGGGCAGCGGCATCGTCATGATCGAAGGCGAAGCTAATGAAGTCCCTGAAGCAAAAGTCCTGGAAGGTTTGAAATTGGCTTTGAAAGACTTGCAGGCGTCCAAAGATGCCCAGGTCAAATTAGCCAAAGAAATTGGAAAAGCTAAAACACAGATGCAGGTCAAAGAAGTTAACCCTGCTTTTGCCGCGCATGTGCGCCAATTGGCCTTGGGCCCTTTGAATGATGCGTATACAAAAATTGCGGACAAGCAAAAGCGTGAAGACGCGGTCAACGCGGTGCATGAAAAATTGGCTGGGGATTTAAGCGCCTACGCTCAATTTAACACCGAGAAACATGAGATCGGCACTTCTGATGTGGCTGCCCAATTTGAAGTGTTGCAATATGAAGTTATCCGCAACAATGTTTTTGATAAAGGTATCCGTGCTGACGGCCGTGGTTTAAAAGATATCCGTCAGCTTGACTGTGAAGTCAGTGTGCTGCCGCGCACCCATGGTTCAGCCTTGTTCACCCGCGGGCAAACCCAAAGTCTGGGCATTGTCACGCTCGGCACCAAGGACGATGAGCAATTAGTGGAAGGTCTGGAAGAAACAACGTATAAGACCTTTATGCTGCATTATAATTTCCCTTCTTTTAGCGTCGGTGAAACCAAGCCCATGCGCGGCCCCGGCCGTCGTGAGATCGGTCATGGCGCCCTGGCTAAAAAGGCCATTGCAGCAGTACTTCCCACCAAAAATGATTTTCCTTATACCATCCGTGTCGTTTCAGAGATCCTGGAATCCAATGGTTCTTCATCCATGGCCTCTGTGTGCGCCGGATGTTTGGCCTTGATGGATGCCGGTGTTCCCATCAAAGCGCCGGTGGCAGGTATTTCCGTCGGACTTATATCTGATGAGAAGAGGACAGTCCTGATCACGGATATCATGGGCCTGGAAGACCATTTCGGGGACATGGATTTCAAGGTGGCAGGTTCCCGTGAGGGCGTTAATGCCATCCAGTTAGACCTTAAGATCAAGCAATTATCCATGGAGCTTATTGAAAAGGCCGTTGCCCAGGCCCGTGAAGCCCGTATGATCATTTTAGATAAAATGCATGCTGTCATGCCTTCTGTGCGTCCTGATCTATCACCGTATGCGCCGCGCATCATGACCCTGCAGATCCCGCAGGACAAGATCGGCGAGATCATAGGGCCCGGCGGCAAGAACATCCGCAGGATGATCGAAGAAAGCGGAGTTACCTCCATTGATATCGAAGAAGACGGCAAGGTGATCGTGGCGTCTCCTGATAAAGATGCCCTGGAAAAAGCGATTGGCATGATAAAAGCTTTGACCGAAGAGCCGGAGGTTGGTAAAATTTATGAAGCGACCGTCAAGCGTATCATGAATTTCGGTGCTTTTGTTGAGTTCATCCCCGGACGTGAAGGGTTGGTCCATGTTTCCGAACTGGCCAACAAGTTCGTTAAGGATGTTAACGAAGTCATCAAGGTCGGCGATAAATTTAAAGTCAAGCTCATGGAAAAAGATGAGATGGGCCGTTTTAACCTGAGCAAGAAACAAGCTGAAGCAGCTTAAAGAACCCCTAAGGACCAGGATGAAGCTTGAACATCTCAATGAGATCAAGGGCATTGTGATTCTGGCCTTAAGCCTCATTCTTTTGGCCAGCCTTGTATCTTTCACACCGACGGACCTTTCCTGGTTTACTTCCAACCCGAACTTACGCGCGCATAATTGGATCGGGATTGCCGGTGCTTATGGTGCCGGCATTCTTTTTTTTATGGTCGGCTTCAGCGCTTATTTTTTGGTGGGTATCGGCGTATTTTTCAGCTGGAACAAATTCACCTCCCGCGACCTGCCCTTTAATTTTTTTAAATTCTTAAGCATCCTGATCTTATTTACCGTGGCTGCCGGCTTGTTCAGTTTTTTTGCCGGGGACAAGGGGGGCTCGCGTTTTACAAGCGGCGGGATCATCGGTGTTGTTTTTAGCGGTTTTTTGGTGGGGTATTTTCAGCCCTTGGGGGCCTTGATCATCCTGCTTACCCTGGGCGCTTTGGCCCTGGTGGTGACGGGTGAATTTTTAGTTTCGCCTTTTTTTGTATGGCTGGGGCAGGGCATTATGCAGGCTTTTCAAAGGGTTGTTAAAGGCGTGCCCATGCCAGCCATTGCTCGTCCTAATTTCAGCCAAAAAGAAATCAAAGACGAAAAGAAAAATGAGAAATTTAAAAGCACGGTGCTTCCAAAAACTGCGGTGCCGCCACCTGTGACCCCGTCAACCCCCGGGGTTGACAAGGTTAGGCCCAACATAAAGATCGTTGACGCGCCTAAAACACAAGCCGCTCCTGACGCGGCCAAGGTTGTTAATGCGAGTTTGTCAACCCCCGGGGTTGACAAGGTTTATAGTCTGCCTAGTGTCGATTTGCTTAAAGACCCACCCATCGTCTCAGATGACAAGATCCAGGAGAGGCTCATGAGCGGGGCCAAGATCCTGGAAGAGACCCTGAGCGATTTCGGGGTCAATGTCAAGGTGGTGGATATTGAGCGGGGACCAGTGATCACCCGTTATGAATTGCAGCCGGCTCCCGGTGTCAAGATCCAGAGCATTTCCAGTTTGGCTGATGACCTGGCACTTGCTTTAAGCGCGTCGGCCGTGCGTATTTTGGCCCCTATTCCCGGCAAAAACAGGGTTGGTATTGAAGTGCCTAATGGTGCTTCAGCCGCGGTATTTTTAAAGGACGTCCTGGTCCAGAGGCATGCGCGCGGTACCGGTTCAAAATTAGACCTGGCCATCGGTAAAGATACGTCCGGTAAACCCCTGATCGCGGACCTGTCAGATATGCCGCATTTGCTGATAGCGGGGACAACAGGTTCAGGCAAAACCGTTTGTTTGAACAATTTGATCATATCCATTCTTTTTAATGCTTCACCGTCGGAAGTCAAGTTCATCATGATCGACACCAAGATGGTGGAGCTGGTCCCCTATAATGACCTTCCGCACTTGCTTTGCCCTGTCGTTACCGATGCTAAAAAAGCCGCACCAGCGCTGAATTGGGTGGTGATGGAAATGGAGTCCCGTTATAAAGCATTCAATAAGGAAGGCGTGCGTAATATCAAAGGTTATCATGAAAAAGGCCTTCTGATGCCCTACATTGTTGTTGTGCTGGATGAACTGGCGGACCTGATGCAGGTCTCTGCCAAAACAGTCGAAGGGGCCATTGCCCGCCTGGCGCAATTGGCGCGCGCGGCCGGTATCCATTTGATCCTGGCCACCCAGCGTCCGTCGGTGGATGTCATCACCGGTGTTATCAAGGCCAATTTTTCTTCCCGCATCTCTTTTAAAGTCGCCTCCAAGGTCGATTCACGCACTGTACTGGATACCAATGGTGCTGAGACCTTGCTCGGTAAAGGGGATTTTCTTTTTATGAAAACCGGTGACCCCAAGCCGATACGCGGGCAATGCTGCTTTGTGTCTGATGAGGAGATCAACCGGGTCATTGATTTTATCAAAAAACAAGGCCAACCGGAGTATAATGAAAGCGTCCTTAAGCCCGTGGCCGCGGCCGGTATGGGCGGCATGGATGAAAAAGATGAAATGTATGATGAGGCAGTAAGGGTGGTGGTTGAAACCAATCAGGCCTCAGTGACGATCTTGCAGCGACGCCTGCGTTTGGGGTATTCTCGGGCCGCGCGTTTAATTGATATGATGGAACAAAACGGCCTGGTTGGGCCCTACGCGGGCAGCAAGGCCAGGGACATTTTAGTGGACCGCGAAAAATGGCTTTTAGAGAACATGGGGGAAGTAAAAACGAATGTCAGCGACGGACAACAACAGTAAGCCTTCTATTTTAAAAAGCACGCGCGAAGCCAAGGGGCTTACTTTGGAGATCGTGCACGAGGCCACCAAGATCCCCATGGATGCCCTTCGGGCCATTGAAGAAGGCTATTCTGTGCGTATCTTGTCGCCTTTTTATTACCGCGGCTTTATCAAGATCTACGCAGAATTCTTAGGTTTGGATGCAGGGGAAATGTATAAGCAATATGGCCTTGATCAGGCCCCTAAGCCCACGTCTTCCGCGACGGTATCAGTTAAGGCCAACCGAAAGCTGGCCCAGCCGCAGCCCAACATATTTTTAGAACAGGTACAAGATTCGTTTGCGTTTGTTTTTAAACCTAAGACCCTCAAATTAGTCTTTAAAGCCTTTGGGTTTTTACTATTGTTTCTTTTGTTTTTCAAGATGGCGGGGTGCATTGCCTCGCATATAAATAAAAAAGCGGAGAAGAAAGTTAAAATTTATAATGACGTTGAGGAAACAAAGAGCACATTTGTTCCGCAAAAAACCAAACACGAAGTTGTCCAGGCCCCAAGCCAGGACAACAGGGTAGAGGTCGCGGTCAGGGCCATTAAAAGCACCTGGATACAGGTCAAGGCGGATGGCAATGTGGTCTTTCAAATGACCTTAAGCAAAGGCTCCATGGAAAGCTGGAGCGCGGATGACCGTATTGAATTGTCCGGACGTGACATTGAACAGTTGGACATGGAAGTCAATGGCAAGCATATCGGTTCTTTGGGCGGCGGCGAGCGCAAGATCAAGAGAGTGCTGGTCACCCAGGAAGGATTGACGGTGAAGCGGTGAAAACGACGGTTGATTTTCAGAAGGAGCGCTTGAGCGCCGGCCAGAAGGTCGGCGTTATTAATTTAGGTTGCGCGCGCAATTTAGTGGATGCGCAGATGATACTGGGACGTCTCAAGAAAAACGGCCATCGTATTGTAGATTTACCCCAAGCGCAGACAGTGATCGTCAACACCTGCTCCTTTATCGAAGAAGCGCGCAAAGAATCCATTGATACCATCCTGGACCTTATTGAACTTAAAAAACAAGGCAAGATCAAAAAAGTGATCGTTGCCGGATGCTTAGCCCAGCGCTATGGCAAGGATTTGGCCCGTGAATTTCCCGGGGTGGATGCTTTTGTGGGCACACCCACGCTTAACCGCGATGAGATGCCCCAGCAGCTCCAGTTGACTCCCAAACATTTTGCCTATGTTAAAATTTGTGAAAGCTGTTTTAACGCGTGTTCCTTTTGCGCCATACCCAAAATAAAGGGTAAATTCATCTCACGCACCATTGAATCCGTTGTCAAAGAGGTCAAGGCATTAGACGCTCAAGGCGTTAAAGAAATTAATATCATCGGCCAGGACATCACCGCCTATGGCATGGATGTTTATCGCGAGAAATCCTTGGCGCGTCTTTTAAAAGAGCTCGTTAAGGTCATTAAGAATATTGAGTGGATACGTTTATTGTACGCCTTTCCTTCGCATGTGACGGACGAATTGATCGAAGTGATAGCTAAAGAGCCTAAAATCTGCAAGTACATTGACATGCCTTTACAGCATATCAGTGACCATATCTTGCTTGAGCAAAATCGTAACATTACCACTCAAGGGACAGTTGACTTGATCCAAAAGATCCGCCGGGCCATGCCGCAGGGATTTGTGCGTACGACCTTTATTACCGGTCTTCCAGGCGAAACACAGGAAGATTTTGAGCAATTGCGCGGCTTTGTTAAAGATTTCCGTTTTGAGCGTGTGGGGGTGTTTGTTTATTCGAAAGAAGAAGGGACGCTCGCGGCCAAGATGAAGGAACAAGTCCCGGAAAAGACCAAGAAAGCCCGTCTGGATGCGTTGATGCAGGACCAGCAAGTTATTTCTGCGGAAATTCAACAATCTTTTGTGGGCCGTACTCTTAAAGTTTTGATTGAAGAAGAGGAAAAGAATGGGCCCCCGATTAAAGCATTCGGGGGTGACAGTGTGGAGCGTACTTACATCGGCCGCAGTGAATATGATGCCCCTGATGTGGACGGCGTAGTGTATGTACGCTCAACAAAGCCGCTGAAAGCAGGGGATTTTGTCCAGGTGATGATCACGGACGCGTATGAATATGACTTGGCAGGGGTTGTCGCATGAACTTACCCAATGCCTTGACCCTTTCACGCATTATTTGGGCCATTGTCCTGGTTTTCCTTCTGCAAGAAAGATCTTTGGCAGGCAATATCCTGGCGGCAATAGTTTTCGCGATCGCTTCTTTAACAGATTATTATGATGGCCATTTGGCCAAAAAAAGGGGATTGGTCAGCGATTTCGGCAAGATCATGGACCCCATCGCTGACAAGATATTGATCTTGTCCGCTTTCGGGGTTTTGGCACATCTTGGTATGGTCAAATGGTGGATGTTCATCGCCATTGCCATCCGTGAAGTCCTGGTGACTGCTTGGCGGCTTTGGGCCATGCGTCAGGGCCAGGTGCTGGCCGCGGAGCGTGCCGGCAAGATCAAGACCGTGGTACAGATCATTGCCGTGTCAGTGATCCTGCTTTATCTGGTGGCCCAGCAGTCGGAGAATTGCTCATTTTGGTTTCATAATGTGCAAAGAATTTGGCTTGGTGTCAATGATGCCCTGATGGTTGTTGCGGTTATATTGACGGTGTATTCGGGCATAGATTATTTTCGCAGGCGTGATGGTTAAATGGTGTTGTTCCCGAAACGGGATATTTTGGCCGTCTGCTTCGGTTTATGACAACAATGTTCTAAAGATTCTCTTCATTTGGAACATTGTTGTCATAAAGCCTCGCAGACATTTGGCCAAAAATCCCTGATTGTTTCGTCCACAACACCATTTAACCATCACTAATTACAAAAGACAATAAAATGAGAAACTTTCTAATTAGATCCATAGCCACTGTTTTTGGCGTGGGGTACTTGCCTGCCGCTCCGGGCACTTGGGCGACTGTGGTGGGAGTGGCGATCGCTTATTATTCAGGCAGGAATTTGCCGGTTTATACCATTATTTTGCTGGTTTTATTGGTCCTGGGCGTCATGACATCAGGCATCATTGAAAAACAATTGAGTCAAAAAGACCCGGGATTTGTGGTCATTGATGAGGTGGTGGGTGTCATGATCGCTTTGTGGGGCCTGCCTTTGATCTGGCCGGTCATGATCAGCGGATTTTTCTTGTTTCGGGCCTTTGACATGTTTAAAATATATCCTATCAACAAGCTGGAAGCCCAGCCCGGCGGTTGGGGGATTATGCTTGATGATTGTATGGCCGGGATGTATACTAATATCATCTTGCGTATTGCTTTGCGATGCGCGGGTTTTTTTTAGGCTAAAAATGGTACAGGAGGGCAGTAAGATGGAAAGTTCTAATCCAACACTTAAGAATGATGTTTTCTCCAATGCCAGAGCGGCTATAGGTTCTGGACAAACGATGACTATTCAGGGAACAATTAATAAAACTTTTATTCTTTTCGCATTGCTTCTTTTAGTCACAGGGTGGAGTTGGAACTTACCGATTGGTATTAAGGCATATTTACTGTCTTTTCAGGCAATGCTTATTACTTTTGGTATTTGTATGGCTATTGGTTTTGTGCTTTGTAGAAATCCCCAGATGTCTCCTGTATTAGCTCCTTTATATACAGCCATCCAAGGAGTTTTTGTGGGAGTTGTCTCATCGCTCTTTGAGCAGAGGTTCCCAGGGATCGTAATACAGGCTGTTGGCTTAACTTTTGCCGTATTATTTGTTATGCTTGTAGCGTATCAGACAGGATGGATCCAAGCTACACCAATGGTTAAGAAATGTGTTATCATTGCCACTATTGCCATTATGCTCTTCTATTTTGTCGTTTTGGCTGCTGGAGCCTTTGGAATTCACCCGCCAGCTTTTCTTTATCAGGGCAGCATGTTAGGCATTGGTTTTAGCCTATTTGTTGTAGGCATAGCCACTTTTAATTTGATCCTCGATTTCGATCTTATCGAACGTCATTCCCAAGAAGGTTTGGAAAAATACATGGAATGGTATGGAGCTTTCGCTTTAATGGCGACCTTGATCTGGCTCTATATGGAAATCCTGCGTCTTTTATCCAAGCTCAACCGCCGAAATTAAAAACAGGGCCAGTTGAATAACACATTAATAGCTTTATCCCTCCTGCTGTGGTGTTATCTCTTTAGACTTTTTTTGAATGCTGACGCGCCCCTGCAAGGGGACGCCTACTCCTACCTTGGGCATATCCGGTTTTATCTGGAAAATATCACGCGAGGCGTGTATCCGCTTTGGCACCCCATGGAGGACCATGGGACCGTCAATGAATTCTTTCTGCGCAGGATCGGGGAATACAATCCATTTTTTTTCATCATTGTATTTTTGAATAAATGCGGCCAGCCTTTTGCCATCGCCTACCGCTTATTTTTGGTTTTGTACTTTTTCCTTGGAGTGGCCGGTTTTTATTTACTGGCCCGGAAGCTTTTTTTTGACCGCCTGGCCTCTTTTAGCGCGGCGCTGCTGCTGTTATTTTCCTGCATCGGGGCCGGCCTTTTTGAGTCCTACCTTGTGCTTGAGATCGTCCCGTTCATTTGGTTTTCATATTTTCTCGTCGCTTTCACGCAGGCCCCCCGCAGGGTATTTCTCTTAGGGATAGTATTTTGCCTGATGCTCATTAATATCACCTATATCCCTTTCTATTTTTATACTATTTTGTTCGTCTTCCTTATTTGTTTTTGTATTGTTTACGCGCCGCGAATGGGCGCAAAGTACCGGCAGGCCGGGGATTTTATCAGCCGGCATAAAATATTTACCGGGATTTGTATTTGCCTCCTGATTGTTTCATTTGTCCCCGGGATCTCATGGTATCAGCAAACAAGCCAGGGGGAAGTTTTAACGATGCAGCGCAATACCGGATCGCAAAATACAAATTCGTCCACTGTCAGCATCGGCAAGATCAATGAAGGGGGCATTATACCCAATTTCATTTTTGACAGGCAATTTGTGAATTTAGACAAGATAGGGCTGCATGATTTTTACGTTCCTTTGTTCGCGTTTTTGATGCTCTTGTCCGGGGCGTGGGTGCGTTTAAACCGGAGACTGGTCGTCCTTTTTATTTTTGGATACACGGTTTTTTTGATCGGGCTCGCGGACGCGTCCTATATCCACCAATTTTTATACAAGCATGTGCCGTTCTTTAAATATTTCCGCAATGTCCAGTTTTTCCTGCAGTTCGCGATCCTGCCTGCCTTTATCCTTTTTGTCGCCCAGCAAATACGGGGCTTTGTCGAGGATTGCCAGCGGTCTTTGATCGACCGTAAATGGATGACCGCATGGGTGGTGATGGTCCATGGGTGCGCCATAGGGTTGTTTTTGTACAACCATGTCGGGTATATGACGTATGCCGTGATCATTTTTAATTTGGCATGGATCTTGGGATGTATTTGGTCCAAGGGCAGTAGGCTGGCCGTGACCTTATTGCTTTGGGGAGCAATAGTCCTTCAACCCTTTGAGGCCTACAGCCACATTGCCGCGGACTATCCACCGTCGCACCAGTGGACGTATGACCAGGCCTATGCTTTAGAACTTCCTGTTGCGAAGAATTTGGGAGAGGTCATCAACAGGAAAAAAAGGCCGGACATAGATATGTTCCGTAAAGACCTGCCCTATTTCGGCACACGCTGGGTCTATGAAGCAAGGGGGTCTGTTGATAATGCTATTTTAGCCAATTATCTTAGTATGTCCTTCATCCTGTATGATCGCGTCCAACAGGTCACTGATAATCTTGATCCTGGCCGTTTGCAGGCTTCTTTGGCGCATTTCGAGGACCTTGCTTTTGTTTATTCTCCCGAGGCCTTAGGGACGCAGGGGCCTGCTTCTCCTAATGCCAGGATCATCACTTCTATAGACCAGGACTTTAAGATCTTGAAAGCCGGGGTCAATGATGTTATGGTCAAGACCGCATTTACGAAACCGGGGTTTTTAGTCAGGACACAAAGTTATCACAGCCGGTGGAAAGCGTTTATAGACGGAAAACCAGCACCGTTGTTCCGGACAAATATCTGTGCCCAGGGACTGTGGGTGCCGGCAGGAGAACATGTGGTCCATTGGCGTTTCGGGTCCGCGGCCCAATACGCCTGGGCTTATTTTTTCGTGGTCCTATATCCGTTTGTCCTGGGATGGTTAATATGGCTATCGTTGATCTGATCTTCCGGCGGGTGATGCTCCTGTTTTTGACGGGAGCGGTTTTATCTTTGGTGCTTATTGACCAAAATAAGCTCAAGATAAAGACCTTAAATACCACCTTGCCGTCTGTTTCGGACCTCAAAGAATTTGTCTATCACCCCGCACAAATGGACCAGGGGAAGATGAGGGATGTTTTTACTTATTATAAGTTTGAATGCGATTATATGGGGGCCAATACCTACGAGAAGCCGGCGGCCTGCGGGATCGTCGGGTACGCGTATTATTATTTAGGGGATAGACCTAAGTCCATTGAATATTTATCCCAGGCCGCTAAACTTTTCGGGCATTCTTTTTGGACCTATTATGACCTGGGGGTCATTTATTATAATGAAGAACATTACACCCAGGCGATGGATTGTTTCGCCCTGGCCAAAGAAGCGTATCCTTATACCATAAGGTTTTTCCTGGCAACGATGACCTACCGTCAAATGGCCGGACTTTTGGGGCTGGGCCCGCAGGATTTTGAGCAGGGCCTGGAACAAGGCGGGGAACATGTCCGGCAACTGTATCTTGTCAGCAAGTTATTCCTTGAAAATCCTGACTTTAAAAAGCAATTCGCGAAGAAAACCATCGACCTGCGTTTATTTTAGTGAAAAAAACCTCTCTTAGTCAAAAACTGCTGCTTATTATCTTCGGCCTATGCCTTGCCGTCATCCTGCTCGAGGCCGGCTTGCGTGCGGCCGGCGCTCTTGTCCTTTATTTGCAAGAACGGCATAACCATTTGTCTTTTGCCGGCAATGAATACCGTATTTTATGCCTGGGAGAATCCACGACGGCATTAGGGGGAGAAGATTCATATCCCAGCCAATTGGAACAAATGCTTAACGCGAAGGGGGAGGCCAGAAAATTCACGGTCATTAATAAAGGGATCATCAGTACGAATACCAATTATATCCTGGCGCATCTCGAACAGAATTTGGATGCGTATAAGCCGCGGATGGTGGTCTTAATGATGGGGGTCAATGATAAGATCTATTTGCTGCATGAGCCGGATAAATCTTTATGGCGGGAAAATATTAAATTCTATTTAAAAGACCTTCGGGTCTATAAACTGGCCCGTCTTTTATATGAGCACATCACCCATCGGATCAAAGAGATCAAGGCCCCGGCACAGACGCCTGATTTGTCCCCATCGGGTGACGGCAAGTACCAGCAAACGGAAGATTTTTTAAAGTCTGCCATCGCCCAATGTTTAAAACGTTTTTCCCAGGACCGGTCTGCCAGGCAATATGTCATGCAAGCCGGCTTGTTTTGCGTTGAACTGGCCCAGCGCTACCGTCTTAGCGGCAGGTTCCAGGAAGCGCAGGAGCTCTTGAAGCAAGCCACTGTTTTTGCTCCCGGCCTTCCGGCTGTTTACCAAGAGTGGGGAGAGCTTTTCCTGGCCCAAAAGCAAGGTGCCCAGGCAATAAAAGCTTTTCAAACAGCGCTCGCGCTGGGCCCTCAAAACAGCGATATTCTTCCGGGGCTGGCCCGTGCCTACTATCAGGAACATAATGATAATGCTTTTTTTATTTATGCCGGGTATTTACGGTCTAACCCGAAGGATTATTGGGGGGACATTGAATTGGCCCGGTGGCTCAGAGAGACCCATCATGATGACCTGGCAGAAAAATATGAAGATATCGCCCAGGGATATTTCCGGAAAGCAGCTCAGCATGGGACAGACGACTATTTTCCAATAACCCTGGTCAATTACAGCCTTGTGCTCAAAAAGATCTTAAGCCGTCATATTAAGGTGGTGGTGATGCAGTATCCTTTAAGGGACATAGGTCCTTTAAAAAATTATTTGGGGCAGCGCAAGGATGTGATCTATGTCGAAAACAAAGAGAATTTCAAACAAGCTTTGGCCCAGGCAGGATACAGCCGTTATTTTAAAGATAGTTTTGCTGTTGATTTCGGGCATTGCACGCGCGAAGGTAATGCATTAATAGCCCGTAATCTCGCGGGAGTTATTTTAAAGAATAAATAATGGTTCCTTTGAATTTTGAATGGGTATAAAAAGCATCTCTTAGCGGGTGGCTCGGACGACGTGTTAACGAGCGCACGACAAGTGCTCAACTCATCTGCTTAGGGAAACCACCTTTCTGGCCGCTGGTAGGGTTGAAATTCGCCAAGAGGAGCACGTTAACACGGCGGTCGAGCCAGGACCCGCGTAAATTAATCATGGTTTACCCATTCAAAATTCACAAGAGGCTAAATAATTAATGAAGCAATCTGTCATTTCAATCTGTTTGGTTTGTTTAGGTTTGATCAGCCTATCGGCCTGTGTTTTATCCTATTGGCGGCTGGACAGTGTTCCTTACGGGTTTCATGTGGATGAGATGAGCGGTTCAGTGGATATAGGGTGCATGGCCACCGAGGGGGTTGACGCGCACAATGTCCCTCATCCGGTCTTTTCGAATTTAAATTACGGCACGCCCAAACCGCCGACCTATATTTATCCCGCTGTTGTCTGGGCCAAGGTCTTTGGCTATCCCGTCGCCAGTTTGCGGGCCTTGAGCGTGACCGTGCATATTTTAGGGATCGTTGGACTGTTCTTTTTGGCCCGGTCATTTTTGGGATGGCGTTATGCTTTTTTTACCGTGACCGCGGCCTGCCTTTCGCCCTGGACCTGGGGCCTTTCCCGGGTTGCTTTTGAGTCTTTATTTTCCGCGACGTTTTTAATTTGGGGGATGTATTTCTTTTTCAAACGTCCTAAAATTTGGAGTGTTGTCCTGTCAGGTTTGTTTTTTTGTGCCGCCATATATTCTTATCCTCCTTTCAGGCTGCAAACGCCGCTGATGCTCTTGTCGCTGGTCATTTATACGCGTTGGAGGGGGCCATGGCCGCTGAAGTCATGGCTGGTCTTTGCCTTTACAGTGATCGTGCCGCTCATTCCCTTGATACAGAAAACGTTAAGCGGAGAGATACAAGACCGTTTCAATAACATCAGTATATTCTCTAAAGGATATCTGAATGCCATCCATAGCGTGGGCCATCTTAATGATATCACCGGCATTTTTGTGAATAATTACCTTATGCATTTTAATGGGGATTTTTTGTTTTTCAGGGGAGACCCTTCCTATGTCCATTCGACACGGCATTTTGGTATTTTAAGCGGGCTTGATATGGCGGCCTTGAGCTTGGGGTTGATATGGGCGCTGATGCTTTTGTTCAAAAAATACAGGAGCAATAATCCATTGGTCTTACAAAAGCCGTTTGTCCTGTTTTTATTGGCCAATATCCTGATCGGGGTGGTGCCCGCGGCTTTGACTAATTCTGAACTGCCCAATTCTTTGCGGATCACAGGGGCATGGCCGTTTGTGTGTTTGTTGAGCGGGTATTTGCTGTGGCAGGCATGCGAGCGCTGGTGGGGATTATGGATCGTAACGTGCGCCATTGCAGTTTTTTTCGCAGCGGCCTATTTTAATGTGTATTTCAACACCTTCCCGCAGGAAGGCAAGGGCATGTTCAGCTATTGGACACTGGAAGAGGCCAACGCGCTTAAGACCGACGAGGATTGGCTGAAATTCGTCCTGCTTTACCGTTACAAGGATTATAGCGCCCGGTATTTTTTGATGCAGTATCACGGGCTAAGCTGTACGCAGTCCAGGACGACATGGGAAGGGATGAGGGATTTTTTAAAGGCCCGCGGAACATATTAATATGTATATTTTAGGTATCTCTGCATTTTATCACGATAGCGCGGCCTGCCTCGTCAGGGACGGTGAAATTATTGCCGCGGCCCAGGAAGAACGCTTTACCCGCCAGAAGCATGATGCTTCTTTTCCGTTGAACGCGGTGCGCTATTGCCTGAAAGAAGCCGGCATCACCATCAATGATGTCAGTTATGTGGCTTTCTATGAAAAACCGTTTTTGAAATTCGAACGGCTTTTGCTGACCTATTTGGCTTACGCGCCACGGGGCTTAAGTTCGTTCTTAAAAGCCATGCCTGTCTGGCTCAAGGAGAAAATATTTATTAAAGACCTCATCAGGCAGGAGCTTAAATTCGACAAGGAGATCCTGTTTCCCGAGCACCATGAGTCCCACGCAGCATCGGCATTTTTTCCCTCACCTTTCCAGGAAGCGGCCATCATCACCTTGGACGGGGTGGGCGAGTGGACGAGTACCAGCTTTGGTATTGGCCGCGGCAATAAGATCGAGTTAACGAGCGAAATACAATTTCCCCACTCCTTGGGGCTTCTTTATTCCGCGTTTACTTATTACACCGGCTTTCGCGTTAATTCCGGTGAATATAAATTAATGGGTTTGGCGCCGTACGGCCAGCCTAAATACGCGGATTTGATCAAAAAAGAATTGATCGATATAAAGCCCGACGGTTCTTTCCGTTTAAATTTGGATTATTTTAATTATCCTGTCGGCCTGACCATGACCAATGAACGCTTTCACCGCCTTTTCGGCGGGCCTCCCCGCACGCCGGAAACAACCATTACTCAAAGGTATAAGGACATCGCCCGGTCTATTCAGGATGTAACGGAAGAGATCATGGTCAAAACAGCCTGGCATGTGCACAAGACCACTAAACAAGATCATTTATGTTTGGCCGGAGGTGTCGCCCTTAACTGTGTGGGCAACGGGAGAATTTTAAAAGAAGTGCCGTTTAAAAATATTTGGATACAGCCGGCTGCCGGAGATGCCGGAGGGGCCTTGGGAGCAGCACTTTTGGTGTGGCATCAATATTTGAACAACCCCCGATCAGCGGACAATGTCCATGATACGCAAAAGGCCTCTTTACTGGGACCCTTTCCTGATAAAGATATTCAAGGCCTGGCTGATGCTAAGGGCTGGCTTTACGAGCATATTGCTGACAGCGCGCTTTCAGGCAGGATCGCCGGGTTAATAGGGGAAGGCAAGGTGATCGGCCTTTGCCAGGGGCGCATGGAGTTTGGTCCACGGGCGTTAGGGGCACGCAGTATTATCGCGGACGCGCGCTGTGAAAAGATGCAGTCTGTCATGAATTTAAAAATTAAATTCCGCGAATCTTTCAGGCCTTTCGCGCCCAGTGTCCTGGAAGAAAGGTCTTCGGAATATTTTGACCTTCCGGTTAAAAGCCCGTATATGCTTTTAGTGGGCAAGGCCAAATCTTCTTCACTGCCGGCGGTGACCCATGTGGATTCTTCCGCCCGTGTCCAGACAGTATCTGAAAAAGACAATCCTTTGTTTTACAGCATCATCAAGGCCTTCGAAGCCCAAACCAAATGCCCGGTCATTATCAACACGTCATTTAATATCCGGGGCGAGCCCATTGTTGCCACCGCGGCTGACGCGTACCGTTGCTTCATGTGTACCAATATGGATTATTTATTGATCGGTAATTATTTGTTTGAACGGGAAAAACAACCTCATCAGGAAGATTACAAAAAAGAAGATATTTCAACTATTTTAGATTAGCCATGAAAAAACCAACATTTTTAAATTATCTACTTCCCTTGCTCATGATCGCCATAGGTCTACGGCATTATGTCAAGCACGGGGTTGATGCGGTGACCATCATCCCCATTGTCCTTGGGGTCTTTGCTTTGTATATGGTCTTATTCAATCATCCGTTATTACAGCGCGCAGAAACCTTGCTAATCAAAGTTTGGTACCCAATAGGCCAGCTCATTACCATCATTCTTTTGACAGTGACATTCTATCTTGTTTTTGCACCCGTCGGGCTGCTGTTAAGATTGTTTAAAAAAGATATTTTAAACAGGAAATTTAAGGTAGACAGGGCCTCTTATTGGCTTGACAGGCCTGTCAAAGAACACAATAATTATACTCAACAATTTTAGGTTTGGCAGGGGGGATATGTCGAAGATAGGGTTGCTCAAAGAATTATGGGATTTTTTAAAGACACGTAAACGTTTCTGGCTGGCGCCCATTATCATCATTTTTATCGTCTTAAGCCTCTTGGTCATCTTTGTGCAAAGTTCAGCGGTGGTGCCCTTCATTTATTCTCTTTTTTGAAAACTTTAATACCAGCCCCGGCTAAAATAAAAAATAAAGGCACGATCGGCAGGGCATTGCGTTCATTTAAAAAGAACAAGGAATGCGCTGCTATATAAAGGAAGAGCAAGATCATGGTGATCGCCATATATGTTCCGGCAGGCTGGTTTTGAAAAGGCCTTCTGAACAGGAGATAGAAGACGGCCCAGCAAACAGAAATAAAATTCAGTAAATTAATTATTATCAGGACCGAATAGTAGGTCATCGGGGCCTGGTACGCAAGATGTAATTCCTTCGGCAAGGCAACCATTCCCCACGCCGGATATTCCCAAAAGATAAGTTTTGCCCCTTCCCAAAACATCCCCTGCAGCGTTGCCCAAGGATGGGTAACCATGACCTTTAAGGACATTGTCATTAATTGTCGGTCGATCTCTGCATTTGATAAATTTTGCGCTCTTAATTGCTGGTATTCCTGCATCCCTAAGTTATCGGACAATTGGTAATGCCAATGCGCGCAAGCCGCTGGACTGGCGGCGCGTTCACACCATGATTTATCAGGAAAAACATAAAGCATTTGCGCCAAATGTTCTTGGGGTGTGACAGGCAGGGCACGCCGTGCCGCAGTGCCGTATAAAGCCCAGGAACCGCGGTTAGTAAAAGCAAAATGCCCGTTATAGATCTTGTTGACTGTTTTGTACATCAGCACCGGCGTCCAGAAGGCCGTTAAAGCCGCGATCAGAAAAACAGCTGCTATCTTGATAGCCTGACGGTCCATCTTCCACTTGATGGCGGCGGCTACACCTAAGACAAATAAAAAAACCGGCGTGATCAGCTCGAAAATGCCCTTAACAAAAATAAGAGGGACAAAAACCAGGCCTGTATAAAGCCCCCTTTGGGCGTAAAAGCGCCACGGACTTTTGTTTCCCATCAAAAAATCCCATGTTTTGCAGGAAACAAGGACAGCCGCGATCATCAAAGGATAGGTGATTATTTCAGAGTACACGATCAGCGAGGAGCGAAGCACTGAAGGTGAAATGACAAAATACAAGACCAGCAAGGCTGTTATTTTGTCTGATAAGCCGATGGTCTCAAGTACCAGGGCCATCAGCCATTGGGCCGCCAGCAGAATAATTCCTTGCGTAAGCAGGACCAAATTGGTATAAGGAATATGCAAAATATCAGCCAGCTTCATGTTAAGGGCAAGGAACAAAGGATAAAGCGGCTCGCGGTTAAGGTCGCGGAAATAATCCAGGATAGGCCCGTGCGCTATTTTTTGCGCCAGCTGTTCATACCCGAAAGAATCAAAATAAAGGATGGTCTCAGAAAAAAGGGTAACGTAAAAGACCCAGAAGGTACTGAAGACCAGAACGCGCCATGTCCATGCTCTCGTCATATCGATTTTTTCTTCTTACCTTATTATGGGCCTTGCTGATGGCCTTAGGGTTGACCGCGATAAAGACGCAAAATACTTCTCATCTTAATATTCTTTTGAAGTGGTTTCAAGATAAACGTCTGGAAGCGATGCAAGCCAAGGGGATCAAAACTCTCGACATGACCACACCTCCCGCGGACGCGTATAGGGCCTTGATCCGGGCCAATGGCAAGGCCCAAGGATGGCAGCCGTCGGAGGACCTTATCAAATATTACGAATTATTGGTGAGCGTAATGCCTGAAAACCCGCAAGGGCACAGTGTGCTGGGCTTTTGTTATTACCGGCAAGGGCTTAAGGACAAGGCCTATGAACAATTTCAAAAGTCCTGCATGTTAGACCCGCATTCATTTTGGGGCTGTCAGGATTGGGCAGTGATGGCCCTGCAAGCCGGCCAATACAGCGACGCTGAAAAATTATTTTCCTTGGGGCTGAACGCGGACCCGCGTTATACCCTGCGGGAGCTGTATTCATCAAAAGTTTATTTTGATATTTTGTCATCAGACCATTCTTACAATCCTGTTGTTTCCCTTCAGGAAGGTTACACCCGCGCGGCAAAGGCGCTTTATTCATTGAAAAATAAAATTCCCTTGCAAGCCGCGGGGATTGATGCTCAAATAAAAATCCTCTAATGTCCCTCAAGCCCAAAAGAAAATATATCCTCGCTGGTAAATGGCTTTCCCTGCTTTGCGTTTTCTTATTATTTTGTTTTTTGATCAGCCGGGAATTCCACAAAGCCCAGCTTCGGACGCTCAATTATTTTATGCCGTCTTCCTACGAGGTTTTACTGGACCCCGCGGCGCCGGCCAGCCAGGATACTTTGGGCCGTTATATCATTTATTACAAGATCATATCCGCCCTAAGCCGGGGGAATGCCGACGCGGATGTTTTGTTGGGTTATTGTTACAGCCGTATGGGCCGGAATGATACGGCAGTCAGTTATTTGGAAAAAGCGGCTGGCTTAAAACCCCAATCCTTTTGGGTTTACTATGATGCAGGTGTCCTTTATTTGAAAGAAAATGATTTTCCAAAAGCCGGCCAAATGCTGGGTCAAGCCATCAATGTTGTGCCGCAAACCGCGTTGGAAGCCCTTTATTCTTCCAAGATCTATTTAGATATCCTGACAGGGCAGGGGATACAGCCGCAAACGGTGGCCGGACGGTTAAATAAAGGTTATCAAGACGCCTACCGATTGCTGATGCTCACCCGGCAAATCATTGCCAAACAAGTGCTCCCGCAAGACGCGGCAAGCCTGATAAGGTCGATCAATGTACAGATCTTTTAACATACCCGCGCAAACAGTATTGGTCTTTTTATTGCTGCTGTCCGTCGGATTTTGGCTGGCTGCCAAGAAACCATTGTGGAATGATGAAGTATATTCCCAGGTCAACAGCGTCCAAAAGCTTTCCTTCACACAGATACTGGCCGGCCAGGTCCCTGAGGGCAATGGCTGTCCTTTATTTTATCTGGTCCAAAAATCCATTAACAATATTGCCGGCTATTCCCTGCCTGTGCCTTGGGATCGGAAAGGCGCGCTTGACGCAAAATCCCGGTTGATCTTGCGCATTGCCCCTAATATTTGCATGTCTTTAGGGCTGGCACTTATTTTTTATTTTTTCGCAGAGGGGTATGGCTGGTGGTGGGGGATTTATGGCTTAATGCTGTCTCTTTCTTCATTCATGGTCTGGGCTTATTGGGCGGAAGCACGGCCATACGCGCTTTGGTTTTTGTTGACGACTTTGCAATTGCTGGTTTTTATCAAACTATTAACGGATAAAAAGCGGGAGGGTTTATGGTCCTCACGTTTGGTCATCATCCATTTCCTGTTGAGTTTTACGGTGATCTTTTCTGTCATTCAGATCGCGGTTGTTTTGGTATTGTTGTGGAAAAAACCGGGACACATTGACTTTTTGAAAATAAAAAGTCAATGTGTCCCGGTTTTTTTCTCCTTACTACCAATAGCCATAGGTCTTTTTTATAAAGCCCAAGCGCCCAGGTATGTTTTTTGGTCGGATAAATCATGGTGGGACTTGATCAATCTTAATTTGCCGGCGGATATTTTATGGATCGCGGCCATTTACGCGGTTTTTATGCTGTTTTACAGGACCAAGGCCATGCCAAGGCCGGCTGAGGGGAGGGCATTGCTTTTATTGATGGGTTTATTGTTTTTTGCGGCCGTGGCATTGATCATAGGGATGACCCACGGCCATCAGCCGCCCCAAGGATTTGAATTGTCCATGAGGTATTTTATTTTCCTGGTGCCTTTGGGCATCATCTCGGCATTGGTCTTTGCCCGCGGCATGGCGGAAGCTTTTAAAAAAGATTGGTGGCTCTTGACGATGCTGGCCATGGTCTTGGGCAGTTTGCTGGTCATCCGCCTTCTTCAAGGTTATATATTGATCTTAGGATTGTATGCATTTTAATTTTTTGTGTTATCATGTGTTTCGATGTCAGAAATAAATATCATGACAGACCCATTTAAGCGGCGTCTTAAGCATCTTCTTGCCAACGATTTTTTTGCCGCCTTCCTTTTACTTGCCGCCTACCTTTGTTGCAACAGCTATATTTACGGCTGGGACAATCAGCACCTAGAGATCCCGTTGCTTAAACGCCTCATTGATCCTTCTTTGTATAAAGGGGACTATTACGTCGATAGTTTGGTGAATAATTTCTCTTCCTACCTGTATCCTATTCTCGCCAAATTCATCACGGTCGCACAGGTGCCGACCGCCTATTTTGTTTTGTTTCTGGTTTTCCGTTATTTGATCTTTTTATTACTGTATAAGCTCTGGCGATTGCTTGAGCCGGACAGGTTCACGGTCGGGTGCGCGATCATTATGTTCATGGTCCTGGGCCGTACGGAAGAACTGCTGTGGTGCACCTTTTCCCATGAGACCGTCGGCCAATGCCTGATGTTTGCCGGTATCTATTTATTCTATAAAGAGCGGTTTATGTTAGCGGCCCTTATATTCGGACTGGCCGCCAATATCGACGGTATTTATAGTTTATTCGGCTTGTTTTACATGCTGGTGTTCCTGTTCTTTTATCATGCCCGGCGATGGGAGATGATCTTTAAGGCCAATCTCATTTTTATATTAGGGTCTTTGCCTTTTTTATTTTGGCAGGTCCCCAGGTCTTTGCACGATAAATTAATAGGTGCCTCAGTGCCCATCAGTGAATGGCTGCCGCTATATTTGGCGTCCTGCCCGCAGAATTTTTTATTTGGCGGCACGCCTTTAGAGCAGGCTTGGGCTGACAAGGCGGCTTTCTGGGGGAGCATTGAACCCTATGTTTTTCTTGGGTTTTTGTATGCCTTTCTTTATTTTATTTATCCTCCCCTTAGGCAGGACAAGAAAACAAATGTGCTGGTAGGGACGGCTTTTACGCTGGTCATTTTTTCCACTATTTTTACCTACGCTATTCCCAGCCGGTTTGTCATAGACCTAAACCTGATACGCAATGAGCAGTTCATCCGTCTTTTTTTAATGAGCTATACGACTTTTTGGGCCTTTAAAACCGTCAAAGAAGCCAAGCCCTGGCAGGCGTTGATAGCGGCCATGACCTTTCTTTTTATAGGGTTTGGGAATTGGTCCAGTTTTCCCGTTAAGGTCCAGAAGAACATCTTTCCATTGATCGCCATGGTGCTTGTATTTATTATTCTTAATTTTAAACGATGGCCAAAACTGGATATTTATTTAAGGAAAGCCCTCATTGTCATCCCGCTTTTAGCGGCCTTCATTTCATTTTGTATTTTTCATTATAATTATCTTCAGGCAAGGAATTACGGCGACGGGCCCTGGCAGCTGCTGCGCAACTGGATCAATATGCAGGAGTATGTGCGAGACCACACCCCTAAAGACGCGATGGTCCTGACGCCCATTGACATCGCCTTTGGGGGCTTTAGGATCAACAGCGAACGCAAGGTGCTGGTGTGCCAGCGTGATTGCGGGATCGTTGGTTTTGATTATGGGGCTGTTGTTGAATGGCAAAAACGCATGCAGGACATGAAGGATTTTGTGATGCTGGCCTATCATCCGGTAAACCAGGCGGTGTACGTGGCTATCATGAAATATAAAGTGGATTATGTCGTTTTTATGAAATATTATGAGCCCCAGGCAGACAGCCCTGCTTTAAAGAAAATGTACCAGAATGAGGCCTTTTCTTTATACCAAGTCTTGATCCATCCGTCTGGCTAACTAAGGCGCCCTCAATTTGCCTTTCCTTATAATATATGGTATACATTCCTTAAGGGTGATTTTGCCCTAAAATCCACTTGAAGACTAAAATGAGAAAAATAATCTCTGTATTTGTTTTGTTTGCCTTTTTGGCCAATGGCTTGATACCGCAGAGCTGGGCGCAGCTTGCCTCGCCAGTAGGCGGGGAAGTAAATCTGCCCAAGCCAGGTGTGATGGTGCATTTAAGTCCTGAGTTTACCCCGGCTCTTTTAAAAGGCATTGTCATCCATCCGGAGAACGCTTTTAAGTTTGATTTTATTGTTTATAAGGGTGACAAAGGTTTTACAGAGGTTCAGAAAAAAGAAGAGTATACAAAGTTGATCAAATATTTTTTGGCTTCTTTGGCAGTCCCTGATGAAGACCAATGGGTCAATCTTAGCCCGTATGAAAAGAACCGCATTATTAAGGATGATTTCGGCAAAACCGAAATGGGCCGTGATCTATTGGCCCAGGATTATCTGCTTAAACAGATCACTGCTTCTTTAATATACCCGCAGGGCAAGTTGGGCAAGAAATTTTGGGATGAAGTCTACAGCCGCGCCTATAAGCAGTTTGGGACGATCAATATACCGGTCAATACCTTTAACAAGGTATGGATCGTGCCGGATGAAGCAGATATCTATGAAAAAGGCAATATCGCCTATCTCTATAAAAGTCATTTGAAGGTAATGCTGGAAGAAGATTATCTGTCTTTAAGCCGTCATTCACAGCATGACAAATCTCATGCAATAGGTTCCCAAGTAGTCCGCGAAGTAGTCCTTCCCCAATTAGAAAAAGAAGTCAATGAAGACAAGAATTTCGCTCCGTTACGGCAGGTCTTTAGCGGGATGATCCTTGCTGCCTGGTATAAGCGCGCATTAAGGGAATCATTATTGGCTAGAATTTATGCTAATAAAGCCAAGCTCAAGGGCGTTGACCAAAACCCCAAGAATAACGAAGCCATTTATCGGCAATACCTGAAAGCCTATAAAAAAGGCGTGTTTAACTATATTAAAGAGGATGTGGATAAATATACTAATGAAACGATCCCAAGGAAGTATTTTTCGGGAGGGACTTCTTTATTAGGAATTGACGGAAGCTTGGCTTTAACAAGGCATGTTCAAGGAGATAGAAGTGCAGCAATGGCAACAGTAGTAAGTTTGGGAACGCGCAGGCAATTTGACTTTGCCACTGTATCAATGGATCCCAAAGACGCGGCGATGGGGGTGAAAAGAAAAAGAATCATTCCCCCTGGTCTTCCCGATCAGTATAAGGAAGGTTATGGTATAAGGCCAGTCAGGATGTCACCGCAGGAGAGAATTACTTCAGCCAAGGAAAGGTTAATTGAAATTCGGCAAAAATCCAGTCCTTCAGTTCCCATTTCTGAAAAATACAGGGTTATCCTTAAAGAAATATTCGTGAAATTGGATGAACAGTTGGAAAAATATAAATATCCATCTGATTCTAAAGAGTTCAAAGAAATCGAACAGATCTTGCGGGACATAGAGGAGCTTCAGGAACAGGGGACCGGCCACGATACGGCGATGAAGGCGAATGACAACAAGATGGGGCGCAGGGATTTCTTAAGAATTGCCGGTGCTGGAGCGATAGCAGCAATAAACCCGATTTCGGCGGAGGGGCAGAGAACAAAGCTCCATGACGTTGTCCACAAATTAGAAGAAATTGGAAAGATCGTCATTGGTAAGAGCGATAAAGAATTTGTTTTTAGCAATGGACTTGAGATTCATGAAGGGAAAAAATTATATTATAAATCCAAACTTGTAAAAGTGGTTTTCATAAGACCGCTTGCGGGTCCCGGCAGGCATATTAACTTTAAATTAGTGCCTGTGCCGGAGCATTCTGCGATCATATGGGTATTCACGACTGAGTTCTTGGATGAAGATCTGGACCATCACAGCCCTGAAGGTTTAATGACAACTAAGGAGTATAAGACAAACCAAAGAATTAATAAATTATTTTCCCCCGATGAGGCGATGACGGTCCATCATGAAGATGCGAGGCTGGCATTTGAAAATGTTTTTTTAGGAAAACCCGAGGTTTCCTATTGCAAGTTATTGCCGGAACATTCTGTCGAGGTAAGGTTCACCAATGGAGTTGGGCTTTCATTGGAGATAGGATCCGCGGGTTGGGCGACTCGAACAAGGGTCAATATCAGTTATCAGGGCCATGCATTTAATTTTTATGTATTCGGGGCAAAGATCTTTAATAGTTCATATGTTCCTGGTCAAGGGCTTATTAAAGATGATCAGGACCTGTTGCGTGAGATTTATGGCCATTTTGGGATCCGTGAGACGATGCACAAGTTTTACACTGCCTTGCTGGGAGACGTGGAAGTGACTTCATTTAATGAGCATAGTCATAAGATCGTATTCGCCAATGGGGTCACACTTACGCTGGTAGCGCAGCATTCCGGTGATGGTCTGAGCACCGAGGCTGTTTTGAGCGGTGATGGGTTTGAGTTGAGCGCTTTTTTACAGCTGGAAGAAGATCAATTGTTACAGTATAGGCCTGTTGTCGGCCAGCCGCTGAGAGAGGAATATCAGAAAAATTTGCATGAGATGTTTGATGGCCTGATGTCCTTCACTACGTCCAGTTCGGCGATGATACATGGTATAACAGCGGACAAACTTGATCATTTGGGCGGTATTGACATGAATGCCGCGCATTTGGACTTGCATATCAAGCGTGATGGCAACGGCGTACCCTTGCCAGTGAGCCAGCAGGACTTGGCCCAAATCCACATTGACGGGCTGGTACCGGTGATCCTTGAGATCAGGCCGGCTTCCGCATCGCCTATCTTGGCACAGTTGACTGCATCATAAAAATTATTTAAATTTCTTCTTGTTAATTTCGTAAGCAACATCGAGCAGGATGAGCGTGATGGCCATGCCTGACAAGGTCCATGACATTTCGGTCATGGGTTTATGTTCGAGGAACAATCGGGTTTTGAGGTAGAAAACCACCAGCAGTATAAAGATCCAAAATACAGTTTTGTGTTCCTTGCTGTTGATGAGCCGTTGCAGTTTAAAAGGCCATTTTTCGCCTTTGCTGTAGGGGATGAGGCAAGGGACCATGGCAGGCACTTGTTTGCAATAATCACTGTAAGCATCCTTATATTTTGCCAACAGCATGCCTTGCTCACCCTTGATGGTACGGTAATACATAAAACTTAAGGCCAATAAAAATATGCCGCCCGCGAGCCATTCTAAATAGGGCGGTTGGCTTTTCAAGATAATAACAAAGCCAATGGCGATGAGAAAGGTGCCCAAGTATAGCGGATTGCGTACAAAGGCATAAGGGCCTGAGGTGGTCAATTTGTCATTTTTGATGGCATAGCCGTTGGACCACAGCCGGATGAGCGTACCTGCGATGATATAGCCGATGCCTGCCCTGATGGAAGCGTCGTTTAAAGAGCAGAAGAATATGACGAAGAAACCAAAGGGATAAATGACGGCAAAGCGTGGTTTAAAGGAGCGTTCAAGCCGGTGAATAAGATCCATAGGTGGATATTATACCGAAAAGGGCTTACTTAGCCAGCATTTTTAGGGCTGTCTGGCAGGCTTGGGTCTTGACGGCAAGGCGGGTGCCTTTAAAGAGGAATCTTTTAACGATGGTTTTGGAGCGCGTGCTCAGCGCGATAAATACCAAACCTACGGGTTTGCTTTTGCTGGCACCGGTGGGGCCGGCGATGCCGGTTACGCTTAGGCCATAATCTGTTTTAAGTATTTTACGGACACCCTGGGCCATGGCAGAAGCCGCCGGCGCGCTGACAGCACCATGTTTTTTAAGCAGGGCAGAGGGAACGCCTAAGATCTTAGTCTTGGCCGCATTATCATAGGCGATGATCCCCAATAAAAAGAAGGCTGACGCGCCTGCGATATTGGTCAAACGGTCGCTTATAAGGCCGCCTGTGCAGGACTCAGCAATGGCCAATGTTTGGGCGCTTTGGGTGAATTTTTTAAAGACTTTTTGTTCGGGTTGCATACTATTAATAATACTGGGGTTAGAAGAATTAAAAAGCATTATAGGGACGGGGAATTCAATTGACAAGGCCTATTTTTGGGCATATACTTTGCGGATACTTATTAAGTAAAGTACCTTACTTTGGAGAAAATCATGTTTAATTCTATTGCAGAAGTCATACAAGATCTACGGGCCGGGCGCATGGTCATTGTCATGGACGATGAAGGCCGTGAGAATGAAGGCGATGTCCTTATTGCCGCCCAATTTATCAATGCGGATGCCATTAATTTCATGGCGAGAGAAGCCCGCGGGCTTATTTGCGTGCCTATGGAAGACGGCCGGCTCAATGACCTGGACCTGCACCCGATGAAAGAAGATACGAATTCCAAGCACCAGCGCTGCAACACGGCCTGGACAGTGTCCGTGGACGCGGCTTATGGGGTCACCACCGGTATTTCAGCGGCAGACCGCGCGAAAACAGTGAATGTCCTGATCGATCCAAAATCAGCAGCGAGCGACCTGGTCACGCCCGGGCACTTATTTCCGTTGCGTGCCCGTCGGGGAGGGGTTTTGGTGCGTGCCGGCCATACCGAGGCTTCTGTTGACCTGATGCGCCTGGCTGAGCTTTATCCGGCCGGTGTTATCTGTGAGATCATGAATGATGACGGCACCATGGCCCGTACGCAGGATTTGATCAAATTTGCCCAAAAACATAAATTAAAAATTTGCACCATTGACAGCTTGATCGAGCATCGCCGCAAGACTGAAAAATTGGTCCAGCGTGTTGAAGAAGCGGTGTTGCCGACGGAATATGGTGAGTTCAAGATGGTGGCTTATGAGTCTTTGGTGGACAATGTCATTCACGTGGCCATGGTCAAAGGTAAAATTGACGGCACCCGGCCGGTTTTGGTGAGGGCCCAGTCAGAATGTTTGACCGGGGACGTGTTTGGGTCATTGCGCTGTGACTGCAACAGCCAGCTGAAAGCCGCGATGAAAACCATCAATGACGCAGGCCAAGGTGTAGTGCTTTATATCCGCCAGCATGAAGGCCGCGGCATTGGTTTGGTCAATAAGCTTAAAGCCTATAATCTGCAGGATGACGGCATGGATACCGTCGAAGCCAATCAGGCGCTGGGATTTGCCGCGGACCTGCGTGACTACGGCATCGGCGCGCAGATCCTGGTGGACTTAGGGGTCAAGCAGATCCGTTTACTGACCAATAATCCCCGTAAAATCGTGGGGCTTGAGGGCTATGGCCTTTCCGTCACTGAGCGGGTGCCGATCAAGATCCCGCATAATCCCGTCAACGAGAGTTATTTGAAAACAAAAAAAGATAAATTAGGCCACATCCTCTAGTCCTATGAAAGCCCGCATCGCCATTGTGGCCTCAAGTTTCAATGATTACATCACTAAGGGATTGCTCAAGGCTTGTTTGGCGGAATTGCAGCGCCAGGGTTTGCAGCAAGGCCAGATCACCACTGTCTGGGTGCCCGGCTCCTTTGAAATTCCCGTCGCTGCCCTGAAGCTTGCTAAAAGAAAAAATATTGATGCTGTTATTTGCCTTGGCGCGGTCATTCGGGGAGAAACCTATCATTTTGAAATAGTTGCCAATGAATGCGCCCGCGGTATTATGCAAGTCAGCCTTATGACGGGCAAGCCCGTGATCATGGGGGTCTTGACGACGGAAACCGTGGCACAGGCCCAGGCGCGCGCCGGGGGAAAAGGCAGTGACAATAAAGGCCGCGACTGCGCCCGCGCTGTTTTGGAGATGATAGCTCTTTTAAAGCACATATGAGACGCCGCACGCTCGCACGCGAACACGCCTTAAAGATCCTGTACCAGTTTGATATCACCAAGCGTCCGATGGAAGCGGTGGTGGAATCTTACTGGAATGCCGAAGAGACCAAGGACCAGGAGATCATCACCTATGCCAATCTTTTGAGTCAGGGTGTCGTTGGCGTTATCACGGACATCGACAATAAGATCTCTGATTATGCCACTAATTGGCAGATCAAACGCATGGCCATCATTGACCGCAATGTCATGCGCATCGGACTTTATGAATTACAGCACACCACAGACATTCCCCCGAAAGTGGCCATTAATGAAGCGGTGGAATTAGCCAAAAAATACGGTGACCTGGAATCCAGTAAATTCGTCAACGGCATCCTTGATAAGATCCACAAAAAAGAGATCGTCGAGCCGCAAAATTGACCCAAAGGCCTTTCATGGCTCCCAGCGCAGACCTGCACATCCATACATATTTTTCCGACAGCACCTCGTCCCCGCAGGAAGTCGTTGACGATGCTCTTAAGGCCGGACTTTCCTGTATTGCCATCACTGACCATGATATTGTCGAAGGTGTTGCCCCCACCATAGAAGCCGCCCGTCCCCATGTCCTTGAAGTGGTGCCGGGCATTGAATTATCGTCGGAATTTGAGAATTGTGACATCCACATCTTGGGTTATTTCGTTGATCATCTGCAGGGCCCGCTTTTGGAGAAGATCAATGTTCTTTTGGACGCGCGCGTGGAGCGCATGAAACAAATGTTAGTGAACCTTAAAGCGGTGGGCGTTAATAATATTGAATTTGAAGAAGTCTCTGCTTTAACACAATCCAGGGCTGTGGGCAGGGCGCATTTAGCGACGCTGCTGCAGCAAAAAGGGTGGGTGCCTAATTTCAAGGCGGCCTTTGAAAAATATATCGGACCCGGATGCCCGGGCTATGCCCATAAGTACAAGCAAACACCTTTTGAAGCCATTGAGCTGATCCGAAGTTCCGGCGGTGTAGCGGTGATGGCGCATCCGATGCTGACCCAAAAGGATGAATTGATCCCCCGTTTTGCCAAGGCTGGTTTAAAGGGTTTGGAAGTCTATTATCCGAATTCCATGAACACCGTCACTGAATTTTATGAGCGCATTGCCAAGAAAAACAATCTCATCGCCACCGGCGGCTCTGATGCCCACGGCAAGGCAAAATCCTTTACCTATGTCGGCAAAAGGACCGTGCCGATGGAAGTCGTTGAACAGCTGCGCAGGGCTAAAAATGGAAAATGATTTTAAATATATGAACCGCGCCTGGGAATTGGCCTTGCAGGGATGGGGCAGGACTTCACCTAACCCCATGGTGGGTGCTGTGATCGTCAAGAACGGCAAGATCATTGCTGAAGGCTACCATCATTATTGCGGCGGCGATCATGCGGAAGTTGACGCTTTGAAAAAAGCAGGCGTCAAGGCCCGTGGCAGTGATTTGTATGTTACTTTAGAGCCGTGTGGCCATACGGGGCGCACGCCGCCATGCACGCAGGAGATCGTAAAGGCCGGGATCAAAAAGGTGATCGTCGGGGCCTTGGATCCCAATAAGCTTAATAATGGTAAATCATTAAAGTTTTTAAAACAGCAGGGTGTTCAAGTAGAACAAGGGTTGCTGGCTGATGAATTAACGCATATGAATGAAGCTTTTAATTGCTGGATCACCACGGGCCGTCCTTTTGTGACCGCTAAAATTGCCCAAACGCTTGACGGGAAAATTGCGACCATGGCAGGTGAATCCAAGTGGATCACCTCAAGTTTCGCGCGGGACTACGCGCATCGTTTGAGGTTTGGTTTTGACGCCATTATGGTTGGGATCAATACGGTGATCAAAGATGACCCTCAGTTAAGAACGCTTCCGGCCAAACGCATTAAGAAAATAATTTTAGATACGCATGGCAAAATGCCTGCTCGTTCTAAGTTGTTGGCGGGCACGAGACCTGAAGATATTTTTGTGTTTACTGCCAAGTCCGCCCCTTTATACAAAGGCAAAATTGATTTAAAATGGGTCTTAAAGTTTTTGGGTGAAAAAGAAATAACCAGCGTGCTTATTGAAGGCGGCGGGGCAGTGGTGGGTGAAGCTTTGCGGCGGGGCCTGGTCGACAAAATGATGATCTATACCGCGCCCAAGATCATGGGTGAAGGCCTGGTAAGCGTGCGCGGGCTTAAATCCAAGACTTTGAAGCAAATGGTCCACTTAAAAGAGATGAGTTTTGATAAAATAGGCGAAGATATTTTAATACAGGGGTATCCTAGAAAATAATGTTCACAGGCATTATTGCACACATAGGCACCATCAAGAAGATCGAGGCCAAAAAGAACCTATTGGTTTTTAGCATTGATCTGGGGCCGCTGGCTAAAAAAGTCCACTTAGGCGACAGCGTGTCTGTCAGCGGTGTTTGCCTGACGGCATCTTCTAAAAAGGGCGGGGTTGTTGGTTTTGACCTGATGAAAGAGACTATTGAGAAAACCTCTTTGCGGTCTTTGGGCGTTGGGGATAAAGTGAATTTGGAGCTGGCTTTACAGGCAGGCAGCCGTTTGGGAGGGCATTTTGTGACCGGGCATGTGGATGAGGTGGCGGTCATTAAACACATTGCCAAAGAAAAGAACTGGGTGGCGCTGCGTCTTAGCGTAAGTCGTGCCAACCATAAATATTTTGTGCCTAAAGGTTCAGTCAGCATCGATGGTATCAGCCTTACCATCGGCAAGGTGGGCAAAGGTTATGTTGAGGTCTATTTGATACCCTATACGCTCAAGATCACAACTTTAGGTTTTAAAAAAGCAGGGGATCGCGTCAATATTGAAACGGATATTTTAGCAAAGTATCTCTACAAGGAGACCTTATGAGATTAGAAATTACCGACATCCAGAAAATTATTCCTCATCGTTTCCCTTTTTTAATGATCGACCGCGTTCTGGAGTGCAAGCCCAATGAGAAGCTGGTGGCTGTGAAGAATGTGTCGGTCAATGAGCATTATTTCCTGGGGCATTTTCCCCAGAACCAAGTAATGCCCGGGGTTTTGATCATCGAAGCCATGGCCCAGGCAGGCTGTATTTATTTTTATTACAGCAAGAGTTTGCAGGGCAAGAGCCTGATCTATTATTTGGCCAAGACCGAGGCGCGTTTTCATCATCCGGTGGTGCCCGGCGATCAGCTGATCATCGAGGTGACTTCAGTCAAACTATTGCCTAGAGCCGGCTTTGTCAAAGCTAAGGCGATGGTAGGCGACAAGCTCATGGCTGAAGCGGAAATTGGATTTGGGATCAAGGAATCCTAAAAAAACTTCCCAAAATGGGAATTTGTGGATGCAAAGGAGATATGATCATGAGAATTAAAATCCAACCGATCTATTCAAAAGAGGATCATGACAAAGCTTTGGATTTAATTGACCGTTTATGGGACGCTAAATTGGGTACTGCGCAAGGGGACGTGCTCGACATCCTTGTTACTCTGGTTGAAGCTTATGAAAATAAACACTATTCTATGCTGCCTCCGGATCCAATCGAAGCCATCAAATTCCGTATGGGGCAGATGGGGCTTGAAAAGTCCGATATAGCCGGTATTCTTGGGGGAGGCAACAGGGTTTCTGAAATTTTTCATAGAAAACGGAATCTAAGTTTAAAAATGATCCGCAATTTGCATGATAAATTGAACATTCCTTTTGAATCTTTGATACCTGTGTAGCTTTTGATTTATTTTTAAGATTTAGGCAGCTTTCGGGAAGTAGCGCAGTTGGCTAGCGCGCTTCGTTCGGGACGTGTCCTAAGTACATTTCATAACTAATTCAAATTCATTAAATTACATACCTTCTCGTCGATGAGAAGGTTTTTTTGTGTATGCTTGATTACTGCTATTTAGTGCTGATCTGTGTGTGGTTTGACACTAGATTGACACTGGGGGAGGGTCAAACTTTGCAGACTTTTGAAGATTTTGTGTAGGTCTTCTACTGTAGCCTTCTCGGAGCGGGGGTTAAAATTTGGTCTTTTAAATTGGACTAAGCTCGTTTGAGAAAAAAATCCTTGACAAAAAACGATTCAATCGTCATAGTATGTGCAATTGTATCAATGAACAGGAGGTTATTATGGCAAAACCAACGATCCAAGAATTACAGGCTTTATTGAACAGCGAAGAAGAAACGCCCATACAAATCCTTCCAAACGGTGAAATTAGAGCATTGGGACAAACTACCGCTGATCTTACTGGGAAAAAACCCATCACAATGAAAGAAGATTTAGGCGGAGAATATTGAAAAGAGGGTAGCATGGATATTAATCGCATTAAAAGAGAATTTTTAGAAGCCCAAAGAAATTTTCATCATTTAGAGCTTCATCCAACCGTTGATGGCCAAGTTTATCTAAAGGCAGCCCTGCAGGCCGCAGATCAAATGTATATTTTATCAGTTAGGTTCTCAGGCTATCCCAATGAAATGCCACGGGTGTTTATCGATGCTCCGATTGTAACAGCCGCGCCCCATAAGTATCAAAATGGGAATATTTGTTATCTTCATCCTACCATGTGGAATCCCGGCATTCATAATATTTCTTTTGTGATGGCGCGGGCAGCAAAATGGCTAAATAAATATGAAGTTTGGAAGCGACAAGGTAAATGGCCAGGCGCCGAGATCAAACATTAAGGACGGTTATGAAAATTGACTTTAAGATTTTAAAAATGATGGAGTTGAGAAGTTCCCCTGGAGAGGTGCTTGATCGAGTTGCTAGGGACGGGGAAGTGTTCGTGATTGAGAGAAATGGCGAACCTAAGGCATGTCTTGTCCCTGTTTCATTTCTCTTGCCAGATATTTCTCCCGATAGAATAACGGAAGAGCGAAACAAGCTGAAAGATAGAAAAGAGAGTTATAAGCTAACCATTAATGAACAACAAGAGCTTGAGATTAATTTCCATGAGACCGCCGCTGGAGAGAATATTCTGGTCAGTATCATCTTGCCTCATGGGTATCCTAACTCTGCTCCACGGATTTATGCAGCAGGTGTCTTGCCTAATACACCTAATCGCTGGCACGATGGATCATTAGCTATATTTGGGTCAGTAACAACTTGGAATGCTAAAAGCTACGACGTCACGCACGCGTTGGACTTAGCGAGGGGTTGGCTTAAACAGTATGCAAAATGGCGGAAGACTGGTCAATGGTTAGAGGGGTCACATGAAACAAGACAAAACATTTGAGAGAATAGAGTCCCTTTTCGATATTCAGCTTTTAGCCCCGGTTAAAGTGCTAGTGGCTGGTTGTGGATCAGGGGGCGGGAGCGTAGCATTACAGCTCGTCATGTCCGGCATACGGAATTTTACGCTTTTGGATCGCGATACCCTTGGGCCTGAAAATGTGATCAGGCATGTTTGCGGAAGACGATTTATAGGAAGCAAGAAGGTTGACGCATTGATGGAGATTTTGCAGGACAGAAACCCAAATGTTAACGTTAAGAAGATTGATACTGACATAATGAACTTCCCGGGTATAGAAGAAGAAATCCGTTCGTCTGATGTGGTTGTTCTGGCGACTGATAACGAGCCGTCCCGTTATAGAATCAATGAGCTTTGCGTAAAGAATGAAATTCCCTTTGTTGTGGGTAGAGTTTTTACCCGCGGCATTGGCGGTGAGGTCTTTAGTTACCGACCTGGCTTGGGCTGCTTAGCGTGCTTGGAGTCCTTTTTACAGAGGACTACCTATAGAGAGGGCATAAAAGAAATAGACCTGGTCTCTGATGAAGAGAGGGAGAAGATTTATGGAATGGAAGTATCGGAAATAAAGGATTCTCCCGGCCTCGTGGTAGACATTTCTTTCATTACTTCGTTTCATACCAGGTATGTACTAGATGCTGTGGCCCGGCGCTTAAAGGAGCGACCAAAATATTTACATTTGATAGATGAAAATTACTTAGTTTGGGGCAATCGACCGGTACATCCGTTTAAGAAGCATTTTCAATTACAAAGGTTTACTTTAGATCGGCAAGATAGTTGTGCCGTCTGTGTGGCAAAAGGAGGAGGCGATGTTTAATTTTAAGAAACCAGATGTTGAAGTTTATATTTCTAAAAATGCGCTCAACGTGATCTTTGATGAATGTGATCGATATGATCTTGATGAAACCGGCGGTAGGATTATTGGAGCATATCAAAAGAAGGGCAATAAATATAAAATTGAAGTCCAAGGGATTATTGAGCCCGGTTCGCAAGTAACCAGATCAGCAACCATTTTTATCCCGGACAGAGAACACCAAGCAAAAATCTTTAGGATGGTGGAAGAGAAGTACCCTGCCATAGAACATCTTGGAAGTTGGCACACCCATCACATGAATGGGCTAACTACTTTAAGTTCGGGCGATAGAGCGACATACCAAAGAACCGTGAATCACCATATGCATAATACAGATTTCTATTATGCCTTGTTGGTCATTGAGAAAAAGCATGGCTCAAAAGAAAGGTATGTAATTAGGCATTATTTTCTGCGTCGGAATGATGATAACATTTACGAAATCCCCGATTCTAAAGTGCACATTACAGATGAGCCCCTCGTTTGGCCGCAAACTACGACACCGGCTCCCGATATAGCTAAGACCAAGGCTAGAGCAGAAGTGAAAGTCAAAATAAATGAAGAGCGCGCCAAGGATCAAGAGTTTTTTGAAGAGTTCCATCCAAATCTTAAGCCCTTGTTGTCAAAGAAGACCAATGTCTTTTATTGGAAAGGGAAATTAGACCTCATTGGCAATACCTGCCTGGACGCGCTGGTAATAGAAAGTGATCAGGACGGCGCGTGGGTATATTCAATTACTGCTGCCAACGACGAAGGATTGCCTATCGCTGAAATTCTGGAGCGTTATAAAGATCGTGCTTTTAAATCCGCGAGGCATGCCGTATTAAGCATAGAGAGAGATATTAACCGGGAGCTTTATATTAACAGGGATAGGGTATGAACATTATTACGGTCAATGTTGGCCAAGGTGCATTTACTATCGTAAGGCACAATAAAGAAGCGATTATAGTGGATTCCCGTATTCCGCCCGCTGATAACAATACCGTTGCTTATGTAAAAGAAATCCTTGCCGTATCATTGAAGGAGCACAATGTTAAGGGTCTTATATTAACGGGTTTTGATTCCGATCATTGCGATATTGTGGGTACTTCAATCGTTTTGCTTAAGTATCGTCCTGATTGGGTAATGTATCCTATGTATTATAAGAATAGCGACGAGGCGAAAGCGGTATTCAAATTAATAAGGGAGCAAGAGTCGGCTAGGCGTAATTCAGCAGATCCTTTAAAACAGGTTTCGGTCAGATTAGATCGCTTAACGCATCGTCAACTTACGGGTCTTTCATCTAATTTTGACTTTGAGCTATTTTCTCCCCATATCGATGATATGGATTCTTCTAATAACTGTAGCATAGTGCTTAAATTAACCGGCAAAGGAACGGGCGGATTCTCATATTTAATAACAGGTGATACTGAGAATGGAAGATGGGAAAAGATAAATTCATTCTTTGGAAAATCCTTGAAATCTGATGTTATGGCTGCTGCGCACCACGGATCAAAGAATGGTACTCATCCCGCGTCAATACTTTCAATAGAACCTAATACCGTATTAATTAGTGCGGGAGTGGACAATCAGTATGGGCATCCAGATAATCAGGCCCTCGCCGTGTATAGCCGTACTGCCAAGCATGTGCATTGTACAAATGTTGATGGAGGGGTGTCGCTTATAACTAAAGCTATTCCAGGTGATTTTAAGACTGAAAGCATTCCAAGCTAGGAATGATTTATGGTGAATAAACAAGGTGTTGGATTAGCACTTTCCGGTGGCGGCAGTAGGGCGATAGCTTTTCATTATGGTGTCTTTGAAGCATTTCATGAGTTAAAGATTGACCAAAAAATTGATGTAGTTTCTGCAATATCTGGTGGGGCAGTTATTGGGGCCCTGTGGGCTGTTCATTCGAAAGATTGGGATACTTTCTGTCAGAAAACTGATTTGATTCTTAAAGATGGGTTGGAATCTCCACTAAAGAATTTAAAACAGTATTGTTCATTGATTTTTAATAGAGGCATTGATGCTGATGAGCTTGCCACGGTCTTAGATAAAATGATTTTTCATGGCACCAAGCTGGCAGAAATCCCAGATCGACCGACTTTAATTTTAAATGCAGCAGATTTAAAGACTGGAACTAATTTTAAATTTAGCAGAGAAATTTGCGGCTCATATAAAACAGGTGGCCATGCCTTACCCAGTTTATCTTTAAGTCAGGCTGTTGCCTATTCTGCTTCATATCCGTTAATCTTCTTACCTAAGAGATTAAAATTACCAAATGATCAGTATGTATATCTAACCGATGGAGGTGCGTATGATTGCTTAGGAGCTAACGCCTTAATGCCAGACAAGGATGAGAAGATTTCCATTCTTAACCAGAGTTGCGAGACGCTTATTGTTAGCGATGCTTCCTCTTCGGATTATGTGGAAGAAAAGGATTTAGCTAAATCTATTTTGGGTGGTTTAAAAGGATCGTATGCAACCGCAACACGTCGGATCAAATCTTTAATCTACAATAAGATGTTTATTTTATATAAAAACAAGGAAATTCCTTATTTAGGCACGATTAAAATGGACAGTACACATCCAGATTTGCAGTTGGGTTGGGGGGAAGAAGAGTTAGCTCTTGTAAATCGGTATAAGACTGATTTTAATCCGGTAGAGGGGAAAGCATTGCAGTTATTAAAAGATAAAGGAAAGCAATCTGCAAAGTTTATAATTAAAGAACACCTTGGACATCTTATAAATTGAAATTATACGATAGGGATTTGAAGAGGACAAAATGGAAATCCGCATTTTTGACGTTGCTCATGGCTTTTGTGGCCTGCTCATTGCTGATAATGGCAATATAATGTTATTTGATTGCGGGGATAATCAAGAAACAAAATTTTGTCCGTCATCTTGGCTATCGGCTATTGGCTGTACTAAAATCGATCATCTCATTATTCAGAATTTTGATCAGGACCACGTAAGTGATCTTCCAAATGTTCTTGCTCGATTTCCTGTAACACGATTTTTCCGCAACCAAACATTAACAGCGCAACAACTAATGCTCCTAAAATTTGATGGTGGTCCTTTAACAACTGCTATGTCGTCGGCCGTTGGTATACATAGTGACTATATTCATACGATAGCTAACCCTCCGTTATTCCCCAATATTGATTTTCAGACTTTTTGTAATCCATACCCAACCTTTACAGACACAAACAATTTAAGTCTGGTATCGTTTGTGTTTTATGATGGTATGGGAGTAGCCTTCACGGGGGACCTTGAAACTGCGGGATGGCTTGAATTACTCAAAAATCCATTGTTTTGCGCATATTTGGCTAAAACAAAAATTTTCATAGCTTCCCATCATGGAAGAACAACTGGTTACTGTGCTGAAGTCTTTGATCATTGCCACCCACAAATTATATTGATATCAGACAAAGAAATAGTCCATGATACGCAGGAGCACGATTACGGTGGGCATGCTTCAGGTATTATTTGGAATGGGGGACCTGATAGACGGTATGTATTGAGTACGCGTAAAGATGGAATGATTACGATTAAGAAGACAGTGGGTTCAGGCTTTCACATAACTATATAAATTCTTTTGGGTAAAAATTGGACATTGATCCTTGACCAGAATAAGGCGTAGGAGTATATTAAAAATATGAAATCGAGACTTAAACAACCTAGAGCAATGTCTGTTAATCAGTTAATTAAACCATACCCAGGCCGTTGGGTGGCCCTATCACAAGATGACACGTACGTTGTTAGTGTCGCCAGTAGTCCTAAAGCTGTTTTGAACCAGGCCCGGAAAAAAGGTGAGGCCCGTCCACATTTGGTTAAAGTCCCTGATGGCTCATGGGTGGCCATTGCCTTTTGAGTTACGTTACCATTCCATATAAAAAGATTCAAATACGGGCCCAGGGTAACGCTCCCCCAAAAATAATCCACGCTCCCATTTTAAAAATATCTTTGTTTTATAAGAATTATGAGCGTTTTGATTTTGATTGCGTTGTTGATTCTGGCGCAGATTTCTGTGTCTTTCCAGCCAATTTAGGAGAGCTTGCAGGCCTGGATGTTTTTGGAGGCAAGGATGTGGCCACCTATGGAATTGGTGGCAAAGAGATATTGTATTTCCATGATGTGAAGGTGGAAGCGATTATCAAAGATGAACCTTGGATCTTTGAGTGCCATGCGGGGTTTTCTACCAAGCTGAATACTAAAGGTATAGGGTTTTTGGGGAGAGACGGCTTCTTTGATCTCTTTCAGGAAATTGCCTTCAATCAAAAGACAAAAATGTTTCGTCTTAAAGAATTTTAGTAACCCTCGCATGGTTGTTGACCTCAAGCTCCCAGCCTGTTAAAATAGCGCCCTTATTAAGATTTAGGCAGCTTTCGGGAAGTAGCGCAGTTGGCTAGCGCGCTTCGTTCGGGACGAAGAGGTCGTGGGTTCGAATCCCGCCTTCCCGATTTTTAGATTGGATCCATGTCGGATTCGAAGCCGACTGCGAGCGCCACTGGTCCGAGCGAGCAGCGGCCGGCTTCGGAGGAGCTCTGAAGGAGTCCCGCCAATGGTTCGAGCCCATATCCATTTCTTTGGCACCGTTCAGGGTGTCGGTTTCCGCTACACTTGCTTTTCCTTTGCTAAAGCATTATCGCTGACAGGATGGGTCAAAAATTTATCCGACGGCAGTGTGGAAGCTGTTGCTGAAGGCCCCCGCGAGAAAATTGCAGAACTTCTATCCAGATTAAAAGGACAATTTGGCAGTTTTATCCGGGACCAGCGTGTTGAGTGGTTGGAGGATAGGGGAGAGTTTAAGGAATTTTCAGTCGTATGAATCAATCCCAAGTTAAAAAAGAGATACAGACCTTAACTAAAGCCATTGAGAAGCATAATCGCCAGTATTATGTGCTCAATGACCCTCTCATTTCCGATGAGGAATATGACCGCCTGCTGCAAAAGCTCATCGATTTGGAAAAGGAATTCCCTGACCTTAAGCCTGTCTCTTCACCGACCCAGCGGGTAGGGGCCAAGATCGAAGGCAAGCTTCCCACGGTCAAACACAGTGTCAAGATGATGTCGCTTGATAATACCTACTCGATCGACGAGTTACGTTTGTGGGATGCCCGTGTGGCCAAAGGATTAAAGCCCCAAGATTATCAATACATGGTGGAGTTGAAAATAGACGGTGTCAGCTGCGCCTTGACCTATGAAAAGGGCATGCTGAAGCTGGCTGCCACGCGCGGCGACGGGGAAACCGGTGAAAATATCACCCATAACGCTAAAGCCATCCATTCCCTGCCTTTGGAATTAAAAGGGAGCGTGCCGGGGGTTTTAGAGGTCAGAGGAGAAGTGTATACGGACAAAGCTGATTTTGAGGCCATGAACGATGAGCGTAAAAAAGAAGGCAAGGAATTGTTTGCCAATCCGCGCAACGCGGCAGCGGGTGCTTTGAAGCTTTTGGACACAAGCCTGGCCCAAAAACGTAAACTGCGGTTTTTGGTGCACTCCTTCGGCCGGGTGGAAGGCGCCTCTTACAAGACCCAGGACAATTTTTTGAAACAGTGCCAGACCTACAAATTGCCGGTCAATTCCGAGAGCCGGACCTGCCGCAACATTGATGAAGTCATTGAGCTTTGCGGGAAGTTCCAAGAGATGCGCGGTTCTTTGGCTTATGAAGTTGATGGTGTCGTTGTTAAAGTCAATGATCTCAAACAGCAGGAACAGTTAGGCGCAACACTCAAAAGCCCCCGCTGGGCCGTGGCTTTCAAGTTCCCGGCTTCTCAGGCCACGACCGTGGTCAAAGAGATCATTGTGCAGGTGGGGCGCACCGGGGTTTTAACACCAGTCGCGGAATTAGAACCCGTGCCTTGTGCCGGGGTCATGATCTCAAGGGCCACCTTGCATAATTTTGATGAGATCAAACGTTTGGGTGTCAATGCCGGTGACCGGGTACTCTTGGAACGCGCCGGAGATGTCATCCCTAAAATCGTTAAGGTGCTTGAGAAACATTCCAAGGGCAGTTTTGTCATCCCTAAGGTTTGCCCGTCGTGTAACGGAAAGATCCAAAAAGAAAAAGAAGAGGACGTGGCTTATCGCTGTATGAATCCCTCTTGCCCCAAGCAATTAGAGCGGCTTTTGGTCCATTTTGCCGGGCGCGGCGCCATGGACATTGAAGGGTTAGGCACGGCTGTTGTTGACCAGCTTTTGGCTAAAGGGGTGGTCAGCGATCTGGCGGATATTTATTTTTTAAAGAAGGAGCAATTATTGGACTTGGAGCTGTTCGCGGAGAAGAAGGCGGATAATTTGTTAAAAGGTATCGTCGCCAGTCGATCCAAGCCCCTATCCAAGTTTTTATTCGGCCTTGGGATCTCCGGTATTGGCATTAAAGCAGCTGTAAATTTAGCTGGGCATTTTGGGTCTTTGGATGCTATTATAAATGCTTCGGTTGAAGAGCTGCAGGCCATTGATGAGGTGGGGCCGGTGATGGCTGAGTCAGTGGTTGAGTATTTCAAACAGCCCCAGGTCAAAAAGTTATTGGCAAGATTCAGGGACGCGGGCCTGAATTTATCAGAGCCTCAAAAGCAGGTATCAGGCAATCGCCTTAAGGCCAAGAAATTCGTATTTACCGGTGAGTTGTCCGGGATCACGCGCGAGCAGGCAGGGCAGCGGGTAGAAGACCAGGGCGGCAAGGTGATTGCCTCGGTCAGCAAAAGCCTGGATTACCTGGTGGTTGGTGAAAATCCGGGTTCCAAGCTCGCACAGGCCCAAAAATTGGGTGTTAAAATACTAAATCAAAAAGACTTCGAGAGGATGGTGCATGAATAATTTGAATTCGCATAAGAAGGCTGTTCTTGCTATTGCGGGGCTGTTGGTCTTGAGCCTGACTTTAAGTTCATGCGATTCTTTACGCCAGAAATTCACCCGTAAGAAAAAGCAGGGACAGGAAGACCAAAGTTTTGTGCCTGTTCTTGAACCTGAAGAATATCCGGAACCGGCACTTAACCCGGAGTTCAATTATAAAGAGAATTATGCCCTGATCAAGGCCTGGTATGCGGACATGTGGACGGCCATTGATGATAAAAGCACGGCGCGGTATATACACTATATTATTACCCAGGTGACCAATCATATTACCCAGATGGAGAATTTGGTGGATGCTCCCACCCAGGCGAATTTGGTCAAACTGGCAGGTTTTTTGGATTATTACAGGTCTTCCTTGGATGATTCATGGCAAGCGCGTAATGTATCACGCATCCGGAGCGATCTGATCGAGTTTGACCGGTTTATGCGGGACCATTTACGCGCCGACAAGATCCAGGGCCATTTTGTAAAAAGTATTAGATGAAAGATCTTATCGACGAGTTCATGAATTACCTTTCCGTCGAGCGTGGGCTGGCCAAGAATACTTTGATGGCTTACCGGCGCGATCTTGACAAATACATCGATTATCTTTCCCAAAAAGGCATCAAAGCCGCTGCCCCGGTCAAACGTGAGCATGTTTCTGATTTCATGTTTGACCTGAAAAAACATGATATGTCCGCCACGACCATCGGCCGGAACTTGGCGGCGATCAAAATGTTCCATCGTTTTTTAGTGCGGGAAAATTTGAGTAAGGAAGACCCCACGACCCTGGTGGATACGCCGAAATTATGGCAAAGGGTCCCTTCTGTATTGACTTTAGGAGAGATCGAGGCGATGATCGCAGCAGCCTCGGGCAGAAAGCCCCAACAGATCAGGGATGCGGCGATATTGGAAATTTTTTATGCCAGCGGCTTACGGGTCTCGGAGTTAGCGGATTTGAAGACCGGCAGTATTGATCATGACGTGGGTTTTGTGCGGGCCGTGGGCAAGGGGAGTAAGGAGAGGATCATCCCTTTGGGCAAGAAGGCCCGTGAGGCTGTGCAGAAATATTTGCTCAAAGCCCGTCCCCAATTACTGAAAAGCCAGACCAATGATGTCTTGTTTTTAAGCCGTTTGGGCAAAAAGATCAGCCGTCAGAGTTTGTGGGCGGTGATCAAGCTTTACGCCCGTCGCGCGAATATTAAAAAGACGATCAAGCCGCACACCCTGCGCCATACTTTTGCAACTCATTTATTGGAACACGGGGCAGACCTGCGTTCTGTCCAGGAAATGCTGGGGCACGCGGACATTTCCACCACCCAGATATACACGCATGTGGACAAGGAGCGTTTAAAGAAGGTGCATAAAGAATTTCATCCAAGGAAATGAAAAACTTATTATCTTATTTAAATCCGAAATCTTTGACCTTGGTACGGGAAATTGGAGTTTTGGCCCAGGTTAAGGGTGTTGAGGCTTATTTGGCGGGCGGACCGGTGAGGGACTTGATGCTAGGGCTCTCTGGCCTTGACTTGGACATTACTATTGAAGGTAACGCTATGCGCTTGGCGGATCGTTTTGCGGCTTTGCATCCCGGCGCGGTGGTGACGCGGTATCCTGCTTTTAAGACAGCTACTGTGCGTTTGCCTGATGGGACCCTGGTTGATTTTGCCACTGCCCGTAAAGAAAGCTACACGCGCGGCGGCGCCTATCCGGCGGTTGAGCCGTCAACGATCAAGGATGATCTTTTCCGCCGGGATTTCACGGTCAATGCCATGGCCATCGCGATCAATCCCAAGACGTGGGGGAAGCTCGTGGATCCTTTTAAAGGAAAGGCTGATTTGAACAAGAAAAGTCTGCGTGTCCTGCACGACAAAAGTTTTCTGGATGATCCGACCCGTATTTTGCGCCTCGCCCGTTTTAAAGCGCGGCTGGGTTTCAAGATCGAGGCCAAAACTTTGAAACTCTTAAAATCCGCCATAAAAATTAAAGTGCTTGATACAATCAAGCCGCAGAGGTATCTTAAAGACTTTAATAAGCTCCTAAAAGAGCCAAAATCGAAGGAAGCGATTAAATATTTAGAATCATGGGGAGCGTATCATCGGGTGGCGAGGAATTATTCGTAAAACAGACTTGGAAACAATTTTTGAGTGCTGCTGGAGGCCCGCCAGCCTTCGTCACCGATCAGAAAAACCTGTGCCCAATGGTGTATTTTTCTGAGATATTAGAAAAGGCTGGCGGAAAAAGCCGACCGCAGCCGAAAAAATTCGTTTCCAAGGCTGTTAGGGATAAAATGGATTCCCGCTTTCGCGGGAATGACAAGGAGCAGAAGAAATGCGGATTGAAAAGGTCAATTCATCTATTAAACGGGAACTGGCGAATATCATTTTGTTAGGCGAGGTGCGCGATCCGCGCATTTCTTTTGTGACCATCCTCAATGTTGATGTCAGCAAAGATCTTCAACATGCCAGGGTCAAGTTTAGCGTGCTTGCCGATACACCGGAGAAGATCAAGGCGGCAAAAGACGGGTTTGACAGCTGCCGCGGCTATATCCGCAAGCTGATCAGCCAGCGGGTGCCCTTGCGTTATACGCCGGAGTTCCAGTTCATTTATGACAAGGGCATCAAGCATGCCGCTGATGTTGATAAAGTTTTGGAAGAGATCAAGAAATTGAAAGTAGCGCCAGAGAACTAAAGTATTGAGTATCTGGATTCCCTCTTTCGCGGGAATGACAGTTTTGTTTTAGGAAAGGGTTTATGAAACATTATAAGAGTGTCTTAGATATCATCCGCCGCTACCGGAAATTCCTGGTGACAACACACCATAACCCTGATGCTGACGCCCTGTGTTCCGCGCTGGTGATGGCGATGTTTTTGGAATCCAAGGGCAAACAGGTCCATGTGCTTAATGAAAATGCCTGCCCGGATTGGCTTAAATTTTTGCCAGGGACTTCTATTTTGAAAAAAGCCGGTGATGTCAAAAAAGTGGATCATGAAGCGGCCATCGTGCTCGACTGCGGTGACTTGAAGCGCGCGGGCGAGGTGGTGAAATTTATTCAAAAGGGCAAACCTTTGATCAACATCGACCATCATGTGACCAATGATAAGTTCGGAAACATCAATGTGGTCCAATCAAAAGCATCTTCCACCTGTGAGATGATCTTTGACCTATTAAAAGAAGCCAAGCATCCCCTTAATAAAAATATAGCCATGCTTCTTTACGCGGGCATCATGACAGACACAGGGTCGTTCCGTTATGAGAACACCTCGGCGCACAGCCACGCGGTGGTTGAAGAATTAATGGCTTTTAAATTCTCCGCGGCCCGTATGTATGACCGTCTTTATGTGGGCATCCCGGTGGCGGACATGAAGATGTTTACAGATGTCATCCATAATGCCCAATTGCTTGACGGTAACAGGCTTTTTTGCGTGTCCTTGCCTAAAAGAGTGGCAGAGCGTTTTTCAAAAAGCTTTGACCTCAAAGATAAGCTATTCACCTTTTTACGTTCGATCGAAGGCATTGAGGTGGTGGCGATCTTGACTGAATTAGGTCCTAAAGAAATACGGGTCAATTTGCGCAGTCAGAACAGCTTTGATGTGGCCAGTTTGGCCCAGCGATTCGACGGGGGCGGGCATAAAAAAGCCGCCGGCTGTAAAGTTTATGAACCGTTGGCCCAGGCGCAAAAAACGATCTGCCGGGCCATCCATCAACAATTATGAAATTCCAAGCCGCTGTACAAAATTCTTTTCAAGGGATAGTGCTCGTCAATAAACCCGCGGGCATCACCTCTCACGACGTGGTGGGCTTTGTCCGCCGTACATTTAAAATGCGCCAGGTGGGCCATGCGGGGACCTTGGATCCCATGGCAACCGGGGTTTTGGTTGTTTTGGTGGGCAAAGCGACAAAGCTTTCCGATAAATTTGTAGCTTTTGATAAAACGTACCGGGCGACCTTGCGTTTGGGCCTTAAAACTACGACCGCGGATATCATGGGTAAGACCTTGCAGGAAAGGCCTTATGAGGGTATTGATGAGGAAGCGGTCAGGAAAGTTTTTGTGCAATTTACCGGGGACATCGAGCAAAAGCCGCCGATGGTTTCCGCGGTCAAGTATAAAGGCGAGCGTTTGTACAAAATTGCCCGTCAAGGTATAGAAGTCGAGCGCACCGCCCGCAAGGTACGCATTGATGAGTTACGCATTTTGAAATGCCGGATGCCGGATGTGGAATTTTTGATGAGCTGTTCCAAAGGGACATATGTGCGCCAATTGGCTGAGGATGTCGGTGAGGTTTTAGGCTGCGGCGCGTGTATTTCCCAGATCGAACGCACCAAGGTGGGGCCTTTTGATATCGCTGACGCCGTGACAATGGAAAATTTGAATGAAGGTCATATCCTTAGTTGGAAATTCTAAACTGTATTTGAAAAAGACCTGTGCGGCCATCGGTATTTTTGACGGGGTGCATCGCGGGCATCAGTATCTGATCAAAAAGATGCTGAGCGCCGCCCGCAGGCTTAGTGCTAAGCCCATTGTCATCACTTTTTTCCCTCATCCGGCCCATGTCCTTCGTCCTGATCTGAAATTGGGGTATTTAACTTCTCTTGAAGACCGGTTTCGCCTGCTTGAAAGTTTGGGTGTTGCCGCTTGTTTGGTGGTGCCATTTAACCGTTCTTTCGCCAAGATCCAGCCGCAAAAATTCATCCAGGACATTTTGGTCAAAAAATTAGGGGTCAAGGCCGTGTTTGTCGGCCAAGATTTCCATTTCGGTAAGGACAGAAGCGGGGACATTGCTTTATTTCAAAAGTTGGCCTTGGAATGCGGGTATGAAATGCATCCTGTGTCCGCGCTTAAACAGGGACGGGAAGTTATCAGCTCGACCCGTATCCGCCAATTGATAGGGACAGGAAAATTGAAGGAGGCGGCACGGCTTTTGGGAAGGCCGGTGTCTGTTTCCGGAGCTGTTGTCAAGGGTGCCAAGCGCGGCAAAGGTTTGGGTTTCCCCACAGCCAATATTGCTTATGAAGCGGACATTTTGCCGCCGCAAGGTGTGTACGTCGTTAAAGTTTGGGTAGGGAAAAAAGAATATCCCGCCATGGCCAATATCGGTACAAGACCTTCGTTTGAAAAACAGGTTTCCCAACTGCATCTGGAAGTCCATGTCCTTGATTTTTCAAAGAATCTTTATGGCAAACGTTTAGAAGTGCAATTTTTAAAGAAGGTCCGCAGCGAAAAGAAATTCTCCAGCCCGCAGGAATTGGTCAAACAGATCCAAAAAGACGAAGTCCTCACGCGAAAATATTTTTCCCTAAAGCGTCAATAAAAAATTATTGACAAAGTATCTGTCTTGTATAATACTGTATACAAACAGGTGAAATAAAATGTCCGCAGAAAGAATAACCGGTAAAGAATCAGAAGCAATTCGTGAAATCCGTAATTCCCTCATGCACGTTGGCCGCATTCCTACCATGCGTGAACTGATGAGTTCCCTTGGCTATCGTTCTCCCCGCTCAGCTTCTTTAATTGTCAATAAGTTGATCAAAAAAGGCATATTGCGCCGTAAAGTGGATGGGGGCTTGCAATTTACCAGGAATTTAGCGGAAGATACCACGCGGGCCCAGACAATTGATGTTCCTTTAATAGGGATGGTTGCTTGTGGGACGCCGATGTTAGCAGAAGAGAACATCCAGGGGATGATCTCGGTCAGTACAAAGCTGGCCCGGCCGCCGTACCGGTATTTTTTGCTCAAGGCCCGTGGTGATTCGATGGACCAGAAGGGCATTAATGATGGCGACTTGGTTTTAGTGCGCCAGCAGACAACTGCTCAAAACGGGGACACGGTGGTGGCCCTCATTGATGATGAAGCCACCATTAAAGAATTCCGCATAGGCGCTGAAACATTTGTTCTAGCCCCAAGATCAAAAAACAAACAGCACCAGTCTATTGTCCTGACCAAAGATTTTCAGATACAGGGTGTGGTGGTAACGGTAATCCCGGATTTTGATGAGTGAGTTGGTTACAAAATGTAACCGACTGAAATTGGAAGCAAAAACAGGTAAAAAAGTGTGGATAAAATCGGAGATGCTCTTATGAAATCAGAAGAAATGACCAAAATAGCTGTTTTTAAAGGCCGACAGGTACGTAAGATTTTTGTTTCCGGTGAATGGTGGTTTTCTGTCATTGACGTTGTTGCGGTATTGACAGACAGTGACAATCCGCGTGATTATTGGTATAAAATGAAGGTTAGGGAAAAGGATGAAGCAGGAATTGAGTTGTCGACAATTTGTCGACAACTCAAATTGAAGTCTTCGGATGGTAAATATTATCAGACAGATTGTGCTAATGCTGAAGGGGTGTTCCGCATTATTCAATCAATTCCATCTAAGAAAGCTGAGCCATTTAAGCAGTGGCTTGCGAGAGTTGCCAAGGAACGTTTGGATGAAATTGAGAATCCGGAACTTGGTATGCAAAGGACCAAGGCCCTGTATGAGAAAAAAGGCTATCCCAAAGATTGGATAGAAAAACGTCTGCGCGGTATTGCTGTGCGCCAGAAATTAACGGATGAATGGGATGGCCGGGGTGCCGGCACAGATCAGGATTACGCAATCCTTACCAATGAGATCATGCAGGGCGCGTTTGACATGAAGGTGGATGATTATAAGAAACACAAAGCCCTTAAGAGGCAGAATTTACGGGACCATATGACGGACTTGGAACTGATCATCACCATGTTAGGCGAGGCGGCAACTACCAGGATCACTCAAGACAGAGATTCGCAGGGGGTTTTTCATTTGCAAAAAGATGCCAAAGATGGAGGGGCGGTTGCCGGAAGAACATGGAAAGACATTGAACAACAGACTGGCACGAAGGTCATTTCAAAACAAAATTTTTTACCAAAACAAGGGCAAAAGAACATTCACTAATTTCAAGAAAGGAAAAATTTATGAGCTTAAACAGCGTGAATATTATGGGTAATTTGACGCGGGACCCGGAAATGAAATATATTCCTTCGGGAAAATCAGTATGCAGTCTCTCCATCGCCAACAATCGCGTGTACACCAAGAACGGCGAGAAAGTGACCGAAGTTTCCTATTTTGACGTTGAAGTCTGGGGGCTTGCTGCGGAAAACTGTTCCAAATATTTGACCAAAGGAAGCGGTATTATTGTGGAAGGCCGTTTGCGCCAAGACCGCTGGGAGAAGGACGGCAAGGCCCAGAGCCGCGTGCGGATCACGGCGAATGCCGTTCATTTTATGCCCAAGAGGCAAAATAATGCCGAGGAGCCGCAGCCAGCCGTGTCCTCTGACAGGCCGATGGAAACCCAAACGGCCGCGGCCACATCCGCGGAAGACATCGCGTGGGAAGAATAGAGAAGCCTGCTTGTTTCGGTCCGTCAGTAATGTTAAACTATTCACATGCCTAAGCTTTATATCATTGCCGGCCCTAACGGGGCTGGTAAGACCACATTTGCCAAAGAATTCTTGCCGCATTATGCAAAATGTTCAAATTTTGTGAATGCGGACCTAATTGCTGCGGGACTATCACCATTTTCTCCGTCAAATATGAGCATCAAGGCGGGCAAATTATTGCTTGGACAAGTTAGGGAATTTATCCATCAAAAATCTGATTTTGCATTTGAGTCAACCTTAGCGGGACGCTCGTATGTTTCCCTTATTAGTGATGTAAGACGTCGTGGATATTCAGTAACGATCTTCTTTTTATGGATACCGGATGTTAAATTAGCCCGGGAGCGGATCAAACAACGCGTTAAGGATGGCGGGCATGACGTTCCGTTTGAAGATGTTAAACGCAGATTTCAACGCAGTAGAGAAAATTTCTTAAAGCTTTATAGACCTTTATGTAATTCCTGGCTTTTATTTGATAACGCCAGCGGAAAACCGGAAGAAATTGCCCAACAAGATCAAGGACGTGTTAAAATTATCAACAAAGAGTACTATAGTTCGTTTACCGGAGAATAATGATGAAAAATGGCAAAAATGATTCTGTAATGTTGGCCCAAGCTGTTAAAGCCATGCGTCGTGCTGTCAAGAATGTCATTGCTGAACGTAAATTGCGAGGTCAGCCATTGATTATTTGGAAAGATGGAAAAGTTGTGAAGGTCCCCGCTAAAAATCTGCATTGAGAAAGCGCTTTCTCAAAAGTGCCCTCCAGGCCTTGTTTTTCACCTAAATCCATTGCATACTTTATATATGAGGGACCCCATGTTCCGTTCATATATAAATGCCTTAATTATCGCTGCCTTTACGGCAACGATGGTAGCGCCTTTGCATGCCCAGGAGGCCTTGGTCCTGCCCAAACCTGGTGTCCGTGTGGCCTTAAGTCCGGAATTCATGCCGCCTATTCTCAAGGGTATTGTCATCCATCCTGAAAATCCTTTGCAATTTGACTTTCTTGTCCAAAAAGGGGACCTGCCATTAGCTGTCGGGCAAAAGAAAGAGGAATATAACAAGATCATTAAATATTTCCTGACCTGTTTGACCATTCCCGAAAAAGACCTGTGGGTGAATCTTTCCCCCTATGAAAAGCAGAGGATCATCCCTTCGGATTTTGCCATGACGGAAATGGGCCGTGACCTGCTGGGCCAGGATTATATGCTCAAGCAAATCACTGCTTCCTTGATCTATCCTGAAGATGAATTCGGCCGGAAGTTTTGGAAGAGGGTGTATGAGCAAGCTGCCAAGAAATACGGCACCACCAATATTCCTATCAACACATTTAATAAAGTATGGATCATCCCCAGTGAAGCCACTGTTTACGAACATGAGAATACCGTGCTGATCGTGCACAGCAAGATGAAGGTCATGCTGGAGCAGGATTACTTGTCGATGCAAAAGCACAGCTCCGGGTTGCCTTTGGCTACCCGTAACGAAACCGCCTTAATAGGGGCTAATATCGTTCGTGAAATTGTTTTACCCGCTCTTGAAAAAGAAGTCAACGAAGGCAAGAATTTTGCCAAGTTGCGCCAGATCAATGAGGCCCTGATCTTGGCAACTTGGTATAAGAAGGCGCTAAGGACAAGTTTGCTGGGCAAGATATATGTGGACCAAGCCAAGGTCAAAGGCATTAACCAGCAAGATGAGAGCGCGAATGGAAAGATCTATCAGCAATACTTGAGGGCATTCAAGAAAGGCGTGTTCAACTATATTAAGGAAGAGCAAGACCCCATCACGCAGGAAATAATCCCCAGGAAGTATTTTTCTGGCGGGTATGTATCACACTTGTCAGCTAATTTGCAAGATATCAAAAGTGAGATAGCTTTACGCAATAGCCCCCAGGATTTTAAAGGAGCGCAAGAGATCAACAATGCCATGATAAGCGGTGATATGGATAGCGCTATGGTGAATTTAGAATCTTCGAACAGGTCGGTCAACGCGGCGATGACTAATGACAATCAAGAAAACAAAACTGTCTCGTTGAAGTGGAAGATGCGTGCCTGGGCAAAGTCTTATCCAACCAGATTGGTGGCATGTGCCGTTGCTTCAGGGGTTGGTACGTCAGCAATTTTTTTATCTACAACAGTTGTGGCCGTCTTGTCGAGTTTTGTCATTGGGGACAGTGCCGCCAAGCAGGCAGATATTATAGCTACATTGATTTTTACTTATATGTATTTAAATTATGAATCTGATTTTATAAGCAGAAATTTTAGTGAAACAAAGGTTGGCCGTTATGCCGTGGTCACTCGGGATAAAAATAATTCTTTAGGAATGCATATTATTTTAAATTTGAAGGGATTGGCAAGTCAACAGAGGAATGCATATCCGCTCATTATGGAAGATGTGGTAAAGGTCATTTACAATTTACTTGTTAATTGGGATAAGGACCAGAGATTCTATAACATAAAATATATTTCTTTAGATTCTCCTTTACTTGTTCAGGAAACAAAAAAATATGGCCCAAGGCTGATGCCCAGCTTAAAGGCACGATTGGATGCAATGGGGGCCCAAGATGTTGGGGTTTATAATCGTGGCATAACGAGCAAAATAAGTTTTATGTTGAATAAATTTATATACAGAGATTCATGGAAGATCGTCAATAAGCCACACAGTGCTACGTTTAGATTTGATGTTTCAACACTGCAGGCGAGAAAAGCTTTGCTTGAAAAGCTAAAACCTGTCTATGAAGCGGTGAGTAAAGTGGATGATAGTAATATGGAGCAAAAAAGACGTATTTTATTTCAGAAAAACGCGGCGATGGTAGTGTTGGAGAGGCCTGAATCTGAAATCCCGGAAGAAGGCAAGGGTCTTATGACTGCAAATTTAGTTACCATTAAAAAATCTGGCGGGATTAAAAAGAAGGACGGGGTTAAAAATAAGATAGAGAGACTTCTTACGTATTATGGGTATACGGATTATATAAATGCATTACGTGCTATCCCAAAGAGCGACAAGCGATCTTTAATGAAATTTGTTGTACAGGTGGAAGCCTTAAATTCAATATTAAATATTAACCCTGCCAAGAAATTGCAATTAAATGGTGAATTATCAGAGATTAAAAGAGAGCTGCGCGGGCTTCCGCCGCTATCAGTGGTGAGTAAAGAATTGAAGAGGAGGGCAAAAGAAGAATTAAATTGGGCGATGACGACGGTGGCAGGAGTGATCCAAGATCAGGTCATTTCCGGTATAAAATCAATGAACCTGACTTCAGATCAAGTGCTGGACTTCGTAAAAAAGATTGCTACCGTCAAAGATCCTCCACGGTTGTATCAAGGGGCAGGAGAAGTCAATAATCAATTTGAGAAATGGCCCGATCCACAACAAACGGTCCTTACTGTGTACCATCCGTCCGGCACTATTCCTCGCACGGTGGTGGATGATAAGCATACTCCATCAGGAATTAAAGGCATGGCGCGAAAGAATTCCGTGCTGCATGTCATTGAATATATGGACGGCAGCACTACTTTAATTTATTTTCCCGATGCGGCGATGATGACAAGCACGGAACAAGAGTATAAAGAAGCTCTAGAGACATTCAGAAAAATATACAACAATAATGATGTGCCAGAGACATCAAAAATAGCGGCGGCCAAGGAAGTATTCACCAAAATGATGATGAATGTGTCCCAATATGAGAGCTGGGCACATCGTTCATCAATGACCACCATATCCGAACTTAAGAAGGTCGATTATTTCTTTGAATTTATCCAGGACCCGAATATACCAATGGTCCTTAAAGAGCGTCTTATGTCTGAGATTTTTAAGTCGCTTTTTTATTTGACCCCGACAACGCAACTTTCCAGAAAAGAGAATCTTCCTAAATTTGAATCCATATTAAGGTCTGACAGGTATTCAGAAAAGTTAAAAATATTCTCTATGCTGCTGATATTTAATGCTGATTTGGGGGGGAATGCGCAATGGGATCCAGGGTTGGAGGAAGTGGTTTCTTCCATTGCGCATAGTAACACCGCATCGACTTTGCGAACTCTGGCAATCGTGGGCTTAGCCCGTCTGGGCCGATGGGATGATGTGCGGGGGATCGCGGGTTTGGGTACAAAAGAAGCCGGTAAAAAAATAGGGCTGATCGTCTATGAGCGAGCTTCCCTTAATGCGGCCCGGGGCTTTGTTAAGAGTTTAGGCCTGTCAGGAAATGATGTTAGGGTCCTTTACCATAAAGAAATCACTAAGGAAGACATGTCTAAGCCAGATATGAAGGAATTTACCGACCATGGACCATATCGCGAGGAGGCGGAATATAATGATCTAATTCTTTTTCGTTTTACGGATTTTCAACTTGGCAGCAAATTAGATGGTGAGCATATTTACACAAACATTCCCTATTATCCTTTTAAGACATCCAGTCCTGTGGTCATTTCTTCAGAAGAGCGCAGCCAGTTGCGCAAAGAGCTTGGTATTGGGGAACGGCAGGTCATTGTTCTGGGATCGCTGGAAACCTCAGAATTCCATCGTGTTTTGGATGTTTTTAATGATCTGTATAAAGATGTACCTGCTTCTCAACGCCCGCTTTTGGTTGCCGCCATGAGGTATCGCCTGGGAAAAGGCACCTTTTATGATTGGAAGAAAGATGACCGTATCACCGATCATAGCCGTGTCCAAGAGCGTAATCTATCGGGAGAGACGCTTGATCTATCTGATAAAGATATTCTTTTTTTGAATACAGGCGGGGAGCTTACGAAATTTTATGGTATTGCGACCATGGCGGTTGTCGGCCAGGATCGCAACCTGCCTGAAGCTGTTGTGCAAGGAGTTCCTGTGTTGACCTTTGATGAAGGGCATTGGGGCAATAACAGAGAGGTGCAGGAGCGTCTCATTAAAACCGGTAAGGTCGGATTATTTCAGAAACAATCCTTGGTTGATCTGATGCGTGATCCGGAGTTGCGTAAATCCCGAGTGCATGACGCCCAAGAGGCATTGCAGGTTTTTGACGAGGACACTAAGCGTCAGGCAGAGAATTTGAAACCGCTGATCCAAATCTTAGCAGAAAATCCTTTGCATGTGGACAGTGCCATGACAATCCCACAGAAGAAAGACGCGGCGATGATGAGTTTAGAAGATTTGGAAAAGGAGGGGACGCTATTACATAATGAAAGCGTTTCGATGCCGGTTTATGATGGTCAAGCGTTCTCAATTGGTGTTGGGGAATTTCTTTTAGAACTGCAATATGGTGGTAAAATGTTGGAAAAGTTTACTATTTGGATTGAAGGTAAACCGTTGAATGCGAAGAATATACAAGCAGGAAGTTCGTTAACGTTGAACAAAAAGAGTATTTTAGAATTATATGATCCAAAATCTTCAGTTCTAGAAGAAAGCAGTCCGAAGTTTAAGAATGTATCACAAAAAGAGCACTTAATTATTGAGTATAACCAAAAAGAAAATCGAATTATACTCACGGATCATTCAGCGAGTGGAACCCATTATAAAGAGATGTCAACAGATAACAGCTTGCAATTTAAAGACTTACCCCAAGGTGAGGAGAAAGCGACCCAAGGCCCGTTCACTTTTAGGGTAGGGAATGACTATTTTCGAATTATAAAGCATAGTAGGCTGAATGGATTTGGAGGTAGTCTTATTCTTCAATATGGAAAAGGTTCTATCATTCTGGATGGAACACAGCTGAGTTTGCGTAAAAGACAACTTATTCCGGACGGTGGAGATATTATCGTAGAAGGAGGAGGTTTTTTTGCAAATGTAAAAAATGGTAGAGAAGGAGTGCAATATAATGAGGCGATGAAAGCTAATGCCCCAGAGGCCGCCAACGATGCGG
>Ga0206995_1006_pt1 | contig 81271 bp, 78 predicted proteins | sample Alteio_BWMinCont_5_FD_153480 | JGI IMG/M metagenome (GOLD analysis project Ga0206995, IMG submission 153480) | Enriched cells from forest soil in Barre Woods Harvard Forest LTER site, Petersham, Massachusetts, United States -... | ecosystem: Environmental > Terrestrial > Soil > Temperate forest >... | reverse complement strand
TAATGTTTTCAAATATTCCGTTGGAGCATTATAACCTAAAGCCCGGGCTTGTTCCAGATAATGGATGGCCCCCTGAAAATCCCTGGACTTAAAAGACAAGATGGATAAATTCACAAAAGCATCCTGATGACGGGGATTGATGGTGACCGTCTTTAAATACGAGGCAATGGCTTCGCCGTTTTGCCCCAAACTGGCATAGGTATTACCCAAATTATAATAGCTTTCAGCGTTCTTGGGGGCCACCTCGACGGCTTTCTCATAATAGTTGACCGCGTCACTCAACTCCCCTTGCGATTCGCTCAAATACCCTAAATTAAAATACGCATCGCCATTGTCCGGGTCTAAACCAATGACCTTCAGATAAAATTGACGGGCCCTCTGCTGGTCCCCTAAAGCATTAAAAATAAGGCCCATGTTAAGATACCCCTGGGCGAATTTAGGATGGAAATGCACCAGCCGGCTGTACAAGGCCATGGCTATTTTAAAATTCCCGGCATCGCGGTAAAGGTTGGCCAAATTATACAAGGCCTGCTCATACTCCGGCTTCATTTGTACCGCCTTGATATAAAAACGCATGGCCTCATCTTTGCCGCCGACCTGATCATACAAAAATCCCAAATTGTAATAATCAACGGCCGTGTACTTCTTACGTTTGGATAGTTGCTCAAAGTCAGCCAGGACTTCCTCACGTTTTTCCTTATAAAGGCCATTTTGAGGGTCCCCCGCGATGGCGCGGCCGTAAGCTTCAATGGCTTTGACATAGATCTTTTCATCGTCGGGAAAAAGGCCCAAAAGACGGCCATAGATGGCGATGGCCTGGTCCCACTGGCCGCTGTCCAGACTCAAACGCGCCTGCCCTTCATAAGCCCTGATGGATTTTGGGTCCAGCTTCGCCGCTTTCTGATAATATTCCCGGGCCTTGCCAATGTCCCTGGAATTGTAATGCGCATCTGCCAAATTATTCAAACTTTCTACGGTGGGATGCCGTTTGGACTCATACATCCAGAATGTCAACGGATCACGGCGAAGATTGACCTCGGCAATGCTCATCAAAACAGTCCCGCCGCAAAAAACAATGACCGCGGCCCAAAAAAGATACCTTGCTACTGCTTCCTGGTTTTGAAGAAAAATATAAAACCGTTCTGTCCCCTTAGCTAAAAATAAAAAGAACAGGAAGGCTGCCGCGTATAAACCATAAAAACGATACGGCCCCCAGATCAAAAATACAGCCGGCTCTGAAACAAAAAAAAGAAATGTGAACAGGAATACCCAGCGTTTATTTATTTTCCAAAGCGACGCGCAAAGGGCAAGGCCGATCGAACATAAAAAATGTACGATCAAGAATGCAAGTGAGATCTTCATGGGAGGGTCAGTACTGGATTACCGAATAGATCGGAAGATCTTTAAGCTTTTCTTTACCTTTGAGAAATTGCAACTCCACCAGGAAAGCAACACCGACGATCTTGGCTTTCTGTGACATCAAAAGGTCGATGACCGCTTTGACCGTGCCGCCGGTAGCCAGAAGATCATCCACCACCAGGACCCGGGCATTGGGGGGGATAGCATCTTCATGGATCTCTAAGGTATCCATGCCGTATTCCAGCTGATAGGTGACACTTTTTGTTTTATAAGGAAGTTTGCCTTTCTTGCGCACCGGGATAAAACCAGCGCCCAATTTGTAGGCCAGGGCAGCCCCAAAAATAAACCCGCGCGCCTCCACCCCGACGACATACTTGACGCGTGCTTTTTTAAAAGCTACGGCTAGCGCATCAATGGATTTCCCAAATGCCTGCGGATTTTTGAGCAGGGTCGAAATGTCCTTGAAAATGATCCCTTCCTTGGGAAAATCAGGGATATCGCGGATGTGCTTTTTGAGGTCAGAGACTTTCATGCTTTCGCCATCGATTCGGCTTTAATTAATTTAGCCAGGAGCACTTCTTTGACCGGAAGTTTGGCCTGACCATGACTGATCTGATAAAGCATTTCCAAACCTAAACGCCCCATTTCAACCAATGGCTGGGCAACCGTGGCCAAAGGGATGGAACTATTTTGCCGTAAAGGATTATCATCAAACCCGCATATGGACAACTGGGAAGGAACAGAGATCTTTTTCGACTTGGCCACATCCATGGCTTCCATGGCCATGACATCAGAAGCAGCAAAAATAGCTGTGGGCCTTACTTTTAATTTAAAAAGCTCCCCTGCCGCATGACGGGCCGGAGTGCGTAAAAACCCGCCGATCTTCACATAGGCCTTATCCGGCTCAATATTATGTTTCTTAAGCGCGTCATTATAGCCTTCCAAACGGGAAAGTCCGGCCTGGGTTGACAGGTCACCAGCGATCGTAGCAATATGCTTGTGCCCCAATTTAATGAATTCCTCGACCACGGTCATTGAAGCCTTGTAATTGTTGACGGCGACATAATTAATGGGTTCATGGATGATGTTGTTAAGCACTAAGCAAGGCATGCCGCGCATGATCGCCTTTTTAACAATATCGAGGTCATTGTCAATGTCCGCGAATAAAATACCGTCAACGTATTTACGGTCTAATAAGGTCGGGTCCAGCCATGCGGCGTGGTTGGAACGGTCGGTGATGTGCACCAGAAAATCCACGTTCAAACGGCTGGCCGCCAGGTTGACACCTTTGGTGATCTCACCGGTATAAAAAGAATGAAAAATATCTTCAAAGCGGGGCAAGATCAAAACATAAATTGGTTTACGCTTAACAGCCATCATCAGCTTTCACGTTCATGCAGCATTTTTTTCATTTTAGCCATGGTCAAATCTTCGATCTGGCGCACCCGCTCACGGGAGATCCCCAATTTCTTGGCGATCTGTGCCAGCGTGTGCGGCTGCTGGCCTTCTTTAAGACCGAAGCGCATTTCAATGATCTTTTTCTCACGCTCATCCAGACCCTTAAGGATGGCCTGGGCCCGTTCCTTGTTCATGAAGATGGACACAGACTCATCAGGAGCGACCATGTTCTCATCTTCCAGCACATCGAGCATCTGGCCTTCCCCGTCTTCTCCCAAAGGCGCGTCCAGGCTTGACATCTTGGCAATGGCCCCGTCTAATTCGCGGACCTTTTCCATGGTGAGTTTGAGTTTTTTGGCGACTTCCGCGGTGCTGGGACGGCGGCGCAGGGACTGGGTCAATTTCTCGACGGTCTTGCGGTATTTTAAAATTTCTTCATTCAAATAGACAGGCACGCGGATCATCTTGCCCTGGTCAATGATGGCGCGCGAGATCCCCTGCTTGATCCACCAGGCCGCGTAGGTCGAGAAACGAAAACCTTTTTCCGGGTCGAATTTATCCACCCCGCGCATCAAACCGATATTACCCTCCTCGATCAGATCGCTTAAGGCGATGCCGAGATTGGTATACCGCTTGGCAATGCTGATGACCAGACGCAGATTAGCGCGGATCATCTCTTCGCGGGCTTTATTATCCCCCTTTTGGACCTTCCGAGCCAGGGTGACTTCCTGCTCGGCGGTCAGAAGAGCGATGTTCTTAATTTCTTTTAGATACGACTTTATTGGATCCATTTATTTTCTTTTAGCTGTTTTTTTCTTGGAGCCAGCCTTAATATCGTTTAACGCCGCCTGCGCTGCTGCCAGACGGGCGATGGGCACGCGGTACGGTGAACAGGAAACATAATTCATGCCGGCGCTATGACAGAACTTGACGCTCGCGGATTCCCCGCCGTGCTCACCGCAAATCCCGACCTTCAGGTCTTTTTTGGTGGAGCGGCCGCGTTCAATGCCTAATTTAACCAGCATGCCAACGCCATCCTGGTCCAGGCTTTGGAACGGGTCATCCTTAAAAATGCCGCAGCCGCCGTCTTTTTCGGTGGCAACATAGGTTGGCAAGAACCTGCCGGCATCGTCGCGGGAAAGGCCTAAGGTCATTTGGGTCAGGTCATTGGTGCCGAAGCTGAAGAACTCAGCCACTTCCGCGATCTCATTGGCTAACAAAGCCGCGCGCGGGATCTCGATCATGGTGCCGACCATATAGGGCAATTTAATACCGCTTTGCTTGATCAAATGTTCAGCAACCTTGCGGGTCTGCACTTCCATGATCTTAAACTCTTTTTTGTCCATGGTCAACGGGATCATGATCTCAGGCAAAACCTTGATGCCCTCTTTACGGCATTTGATCGCCGCTGAGATGATCGCGGTCACTTGCATGTCCAGGATCTCAGGATAGGTGATGCACAAGCGGCAGCCGCGATGGCCCAACATGGGGTTGGACTCATGCAATTGCTCGCAGCGATGGCGGATCTTATCCTGTGACAAACCCGTGATCTTGCTTAATTTTTCAATACCGGCATGGTCCTTGGGTGTAAATTCATGCAGCGGCGGATCGATCAAACGGATGGTCACCGGAAACCCGTTCATGGCCTTGAAAATACCATAAAAATCATTGGTCTGGAAGGGTAGTAATTTCGCCAGGGCGAGTTTGCGCGCGTCGAGCGTTTCCGCGACGATCATTTCCTGGATGGCCAAACGGCGTTCTTCCGTATCAAAGAACATATGCTCGGTACGGCACAAGCCGATACCTTCAGCACCCATCTTGATGGCATTCAATGCGTCGTAAGGAGTGTCCGCATTGGTGCGCACCTTCAAGGTCCTGAATGTATCAGCCCATTTCAAAATAGTGTAATAACTCGACGGAAGTTCCGGCTCTTTTAAAGCCAGATCGCCGCTGTAGATCTCACCGGCAGAACCGTCCAGGGTGATAAACTCGCCATGCTTGACGGTCTTGCCGTTGATGACAAATGATTTTGATTCATAATTGATATTCAACGCTTCACAGCCGACAATACAGCATTTTCCCCAGCCGCGGGCAACAACAGCCGCGTGAGAGGTTTTGCCGCCGGTGGCCGTCAAAATACCCTTGGCCGCGTGCATACCACCTACGTCTTCGGGGCTGGTTTCCTTGCGGACCAAGATCACCTTCTCGCCCTTGGCGCCTAATTTTTCAGCTTCTGCGGCGGTAAAAACAACCTTGCCCGCGGCAGCACCTGGAACAGCGTTGATCCCGCTGCCTAAACGGATGGATTTCAATTGGGTGATGCTGGTCTTGGTCACGTCGATAACAGGATAGAACAGGCGCTCGATATCATCAGAAGAGATACGATTAACAGCCTGCTCCTTGGTGATAACGGGCTTAACCGCAGCTTCGGCATATTTCTTGGGCAAATAACCTTTTTTAACCAGATCATTGGCCTGCGCCTTAGTTAATAAAGGTTGGGTCGCATGGTCTAAAGCAATGGCAAAAGCAGCTGCCGGTGAACGCTTACCGGTGCGGCATTGCAGCATGTACAAGACCTCGTCTTCAATGGTGAATTCCAGGTCCTGCATTTCCTTATAATAGGATTCCAGGATCGCGCGCACGGCACAAAGCTGATCATACGCTTTAGGCATTTGCTCATGAAGTGTAGAAAGTTTCAACGGTGTACGGATACCAGCCACGACGTCTTCGCCCTGGGCATTGATCAAATAATCGCCGTAGAAAGTGTTCTCACCGGTATTAGGGTCACGGGTAAAGCAAACACCTGTCCCGCTTTTATCGCCCTTGTTACCAAAAACCATCTGCACCACGTTGACCGCGGTACCTTCCAAATCTGTAATTTTCTCAACGCGACGATAGGTCTGGGCTTTTTCAGCTTCCCAGCTGCCGAAAACAGCCATCACAGCGCCCATCAATTGTTTCCAGGGGTCTTGCGGGAAATCTTCACCTTTGTTCATCTTATAAAAAGCTTTGAACTGATCACATAATTCTTTGAGTTTCTCAGCAGGGATCTCAGGATCATTCTTGACGCCGATCTCATGCTTCATTTCATGCAGCATGTCTTCCATCGGCTGTTTGGAAAGCCCCATGGCTGTCGAGGCGTACATCTGGATGAAACGGCGATAAGAATCATACGCGAAACGCGCGTTGCCGGTTTTGTGGGCCAGCCCTTCGACGGACTTGTCGTTCAAACCTAAATTCAAAATGGTCTCAAGCATGCCTGGCATGGAACGGGCTGCACCGGAACGCACTGACACCAATAACGGGTCATTACCATCACCTAATTTCTTGCCGGTGACTTTTTCGAGTTTCTTGACCGCGTCGCGCAATTGGGCTTCTAATCCGGCAGGCATTTTTCTGCCTATTTTATAATATTCCGCGCAGGTCTGGATGCTGACGGTAAAACCAGCCGGCACATTGATGCCGATCGAGGTCATTTCCATGAGGCCGATGCCCTTGCCGCCTAAAACATTTTTAGTTAGATCTGAACCCTTGGCCTCCGCCTTACCAGCCCCATAAGAAAACACATGCTTTTTTGCCATTGCTTTAACTACCTTTCTAGAATAATAACGTTTAACTAAGTTTTTCCTTCAAATATCCCAAAAGGCGCTCCACGGGGATACGTTCCTGCTGCATGGTATCCCTGAAACGCACCGTGACTTGTTTGTCCTCAAGTGATTGCACATCCACGGTAACACAAAAAACCGTACCCACCTCATCCTGACGGCGGTAGAGTTTTCCGATAGCAGCTGTATCATCATACACACAAACCATGTCTTTTTGAAGCTCCGATTTGATTTTCTTGGCCAGGGCCACAATCCCCTCATTCTTCTTAAGTAAGGGCAAAACCGCCACCTTGATCGGCGCTAATTTAGGATGAAATTTCATCACCACCCGCAGGGTGTCATTGACGGTTTCTTCATGGTAGGCATCCACCAAAAAGGCCAGGGTAGCGCGGTCGCATCCGCCGGAAGGCTCGATGACATGCGGGAAAAATTTCTCATTGGTCACCGGGTCCTGGTACTGCAGGTCCTTGCCGGAGAATTTCGCGTGCTGCTTGAGATCATAGTCCCCGCGGTTAGCGATACCTTCCAACTCAGACCAGCCAAAGGGGAAATTATATTCCACGTCGGTGCAGCCTGCCGCGTAATGGGCCAGCTCATCCTTGTCGTGCACGCGTAATTTCAGGTTTTCTTTTTTCATTCCCAGATCAAGGTACCATTGAAAGCGGGCCTTGATCCATTCTTCGTATTTCTCTAAAGCTTGTTCAGGGCGGCAGAAATACTCGGTCTCCATCTGTTCAAACTCACGGGTACGGAAGGTAAAATTGCCTGGAGTGATCTCATTACGGAATGATTTTCCGATCTGGGCAATACCAAAGGGCAGCTTGCGATGCATCGAATCAATGACATTGGCAAAATTAACAAATATCCCCTGCGCGGTCTCAGGCCTTAGATAAACCACAGAGGAGGAATCTTCCATGGCCCCCAGGCTGGTTTTGAGCATCAAATTAAAAGCGCGGGGTTGAGTCAAGTCTTTCCCGCCGCATTTCGGGCATTTGCCGTTTTTAAGCTGGTCTATACGGCCGCGCCAGGAACAATTGGTATTTTTACAATCTGCCATCATGTCGGCAAAGTTAGCGGTATGCCCGGAAGCTTCCCAGGTGCGGGGATGCATCAGGATGGCGGCATCGAGCCCTACAACGTCATCGCGAAAGTGTACAGTGGCCTTCCACCAGGCCTCTTTGACGTTACGCTTGAGTTCAACCCCGAAAGGGCCGTAATCCCAAGCGCCGTTAAGGCCGCCGTAGATCTCGGAAGACTGAAAAATAAAACCCCGGCGCTTGGCCAAGGCCACAATTTTATCCATTAAATCAGCTGTCATAGGGAAAGGGTATTCTACCAAAAGATCACTAAAAAGCAAGAACGTTTCCAGGGCTTCAAGGGCTGATCCCAAGGAATTCACGGATATTGGTCAGCGGCTGGATACTGATGATCACCGGCACAAAACCGGGGGCGTTTTGCAGTTGGGCAAGTTGTGCGGGGTCAAGGTGGAACTTGATCTCTCCACCGCTATTTTGCACCTGTAGCGGCGTCTTGGCAGCAGTAAAATCAATACCGCCGCGGGCCATCATGGCCCTGCTGCCCTGAATTTCTTTCACGCTAATTGAGTTTAGACATAAAATCCCATCTTCGGGACTGAAAATTAAATGTTGATCATGAAATCCTGTCCGTTCCATAACTCTTCCTAAAGGACTTTCTTTAAAAATACTGTCAAAACCTTTAAGGATAGACCCTTCTTTTTGGGCCATTATTTGATAATCATATAAAAAATGATAAATGAACTTCAACTCAGGACGCGTATATTTATCATTTACATTCACTTTTTTAATAATATCTTGGATTTCTTTAATTCGCTCTGGATCAAAAATCATGTTAGAAGATCCTTGCTCTAGGATGGCAATCAACATATACCGTAGTGTAGGCACATTAATAATATTCTTTCCTTTAAGTTCTGTTTTTTCATCCAGCATATCTAAAAAAGCCCGGTAAATCCCTTGCTGTTGGTGCCCCCCTTGCAATTGAACATCTTCCACAGCGAGATGCAGCCTGCCATCATTTCCTATATAACCTTCTCTATTCAACGGAGAGATTTTTAACCATCCCACCGGCTCTGCAGCCCCATTGGTCTGATCAATATGTTTAATATCAAACATATCTTCTTGAATACTATCCACATATAATTTTTCCATAGTAGCCTGCGCATTAAATTCAAATAAATATTTTTCTCCATTGTTACCAATTACCCGCATCCCATGGATCTTACTCAAAAAATGCTGATCTGATGGAGAAAACGCCAATCTCCGATCAGCAAATACATTGACTTCTTTAGAATTTCTTAGAATTCCCTGAACGCGCTCTGGGATTATTCCAGCTAATTCCGGAGATGTAAAAATATCGATATATAATTGCCTCTTTAACCCATTAGGATACAGCTTTAGACTTAAATTACGCTCTTTGTCTTGGGAGGGCTCTAAAACATCACGTACATCGCCATATCCTGCTGCTTTATCAAGAACGTATGATGGCAAAAGCGGACGCACGAACGGAAACATCAACATGTGATCTTTAAGAGGATACTCCGACCACGCAGAAGTACTAGGAAACGCGTCCGCAAGAAAAAAGAATTTCAAAGAGATTTTCTGGACCCCGTAACGATAAGGAGATTTAAATCCCTTTCTTTCAAACTCGTCTTCAGGAATACTAAGAGCCCTTCTCAATAATTCCGCGACCTTGTCTTTGTTGGCATGGTCCGCCAGTAACTTATTTGTGAAAGCTTTCTGCATGGCTTTGACCATCACCTGCTTTAGATCTGTTGTTCCATAAAGATGTTCTAAAACCTGTTCGGTTGTATATGTTCTTTCGGCAATTTCATCCGCAGTTGGCTGTCCGCTAAGCGCATGAATAGAAGGATCGATACCCAAAATTAACACCCAAAGCAAAAAATCTTCCAGGGTAATATTTAATGGGTTGAATTTTCCATCCCTGCCAGGCAGGACCTGTGCTAATTCTTCTTTGCTCAACTGAATTAATGTAGACAGGTATGCTTCCAAAGCGCTGATCAACAAATCATTATCAATAAATACGGGCTCTTTTGTTTCGGGATGAAGGCCATAAAAGCCCAAATGCGTGACATGGCTTAGCACAACCAGCGATTGGCCCAAAGCCCGTTCGGACAAACTAAAAGCATCAGACCTTAAAAAGCAATCAAGCAATTGATGGCGCAGCCATAATTCTTCGGTTGAACCGCCCCGGGAAATATAGAGAATGGGGACAAGCTCAAAAATAGGACCCAATGCTTCTGCAAAAGACCTTCTGCCGTCAAAAGAGCCCTCTTGCTTCCACTTTTGATTTAAAACTTGAGCAAAAAGGTTTACTTTTCCTTCATCGATTTTGTTGCCAGTCAAAAATTCTTCCGGAGCCATCGGAAACCCCTGATCGTTTTTAATGATACGTTTCCACATGATAATATCTTCATTTCTTTTGAGGCCCAAAAAATAATCAATCACCCCATCAGCCAATTGCTCTGCCGTCATCGCCCTGTCTTGCAGCCCCAAGCCTCTTGGCGCAGATGAAATCCCATTTATTTGACTGGCAACTACTGCGAGATCACCATGATGACTAAAATTATTAGGGGCTGATCGCGTGACCTGCATCGCTTCATTTATATTAATTAGCATTTCACCGCCGGAAAAATATTTCCTGGGGATTGTTTGCTGCGTCAACGGGTCTTGGTCTTCTTTGATGTAGTTGTAGACGCCTTTTTTGAAGGCTTGGAGATACCTTTGATAGATTCCTTCGGTCGTTACGCTCCCCCGTAATGACGCAATGCCGGCGACTTTATTTTTATCCGCATACACTTGCGCCAGGATGCTGTCTTTGATCTTCTTTTTGTACCAGGTGGCGAGGATCAGTGAATTGTACACTTGACGCAGCTGGGAAAAATTCTTGTCTTCGTTGACTTCCTTGGTTAGTTCGGGGATGACGATATCCCGGATGACTTGAGAAGCAATAGAATGAGATTTATTTTGTTGATGACGGGAAAGAGACAAATAATCTTCTTCCAACATTACTTTTAATTTGCTTTCAACAACATAGGCTGTGCCGGCTTTGGCGTTTTCGTAGACGACTGCTTTTTCGGGGACGATCCAGACCTTGTTGAATGTATTGACTGGAATATTGGTTGTACCGAATTTTTTAGCGGCTTCTGCGTAGATACGCTTCCAAAATTTCCTACCTGTTTCTCCTTCAGGATAAATCAAACTCGCGGTGATCTGTTTGAGCATGTAATCCTCTGCTAACAGGTCTCGGCCCATTTCGGTTAGGCCAAAGGATTCTGGCACGATACGGTTTTTCTCATAAGGACTAAGATTGACCCAGAGGTCTTTTTCCGGAATGGTAAGGCTGGCGAGGAAGTATTTGATGAGTTTGGCGGCTTGTTGTTTTAACTCCCCCTGGCCCCCTCTTTGTAATAAAGAGGTGGAATTATCGCCCTGGTCTAAGATGAAATCAAAACGAAAAGGATTATCAGGATGGACCTTGAGGCCTTTTAATATTGGCGGATTGAATTCAGGGCTTAAAACAACCAATGTCCCAGGCGAGGGTAAATGAAAATCATCTGCCCTCGCAGGAGCTGGCCCAAGGATATTAACAAAAAATGCAAACAGAAGCCCATAGCATATAAATTTTCTTGGATCTATATTCAGGAACATGTCTTAAGTTTACACTATGTATTTATATTTTGCCACTCGGAGAGGTAACCCTGCCGAAACATGCGCCACGGCTTTGGATTCCCGGGCCAGCTTGGTTTTAAGAAGGCGGCGCCGGTTAAGCTGATAGGGGCGGGACCAAAACTTGAGTTTTCTTTTCCTGACCGGTGTGCCGTACCGGAAGAAATTCGCCAACTGCCTGATGAAATACCAGAATTCGTCCTCCGTCAGGTCGGATTTCATTCTATTCACCAGCGCTGAGGTGATCACGATCTTCCTGGGATCGCGGGGATTCCAATGGTCAAAAACCAGATACCAGGGACTTTTAGGATCGTCCAGGACCAAAGGCATTCCCGTGTAATAACAAACAAAACCATATTTGCGCAAATAGTCCAATACGGCGTCAATGACTTCACGGGAGAAGCGTGCTAGTCTCATGCGCTGCACGAGCCTTGAGCATCTGGCGCAATATTTATGCCCTTTGAATTCTATCGGCTGCCCGCAGACCGGGCATAGCCCCTTGGCCGTTAACGTTGGGGGCTCAGGCAGGCGCCAATGCACCAGCGGCCTTTTTTTGACCTTTAAATGTTTTTTCCTGTGATCGTCCAGGGCCAGCACATAATACCTGAAGTCTTTAGACCAAAGGCCTGCTTTCATCACCTCAAAAAGCGCTGCTGCAGGAACTATCCCGCTTTTATCTCCGGGATTCAGGCGGCTAAAAACAAGATACCAGGGGCCCGTGAAATCGTCAATTTCCAAAGACACGCCGCTAAGATGGCACCTACGGCCATGCTTGCGCAGATAAGCCCAAAAAACTTTCCTGCCTGCAATGGGAATGTTTTCGTCATCAAACCGGTGCTCAAATTTAAGACAGTCAGGGCAGAACTGCACCCGGCTGCGGGGAGAACGAAACATTTTCTTGCCGCAACCGCGGCATTTAACGTAAGTCCTTACGGGCTTATTTGGCTTCATTCCAGGATTTTCTTTTGGGCTTAACAACAGGGGCTTTAAGCAAAGTCAGGTCTTCTTCCGGAGCTATTAGGCGTTTATCTGTATTGGGAAACTTAACACGGTATTGGAATTTACATTCCCTATTCCCGGTAAACCACAATCTTAAACTTGTTTGGCCGTCAATCAAGCCTTCAAAACCTGTTTTATTGTGTTTAACCAAAGATCCATCTTCAAACATATACCGCTCCGTTTCTAAATAACTACGCATTATTAAGTTTCATAATAACAGATAAATCCAATTATGTTAACAAATAACATCAACTGAATTCCAATAAGCGGCCGACGACATAAGGAAGGACGTATTCGGTCCTTAAAATGCGGGGGCCTAGATCCAGGGTTTGGCAGCCGGCGGCTTTTAGCAATTCGATCTCGTGATCGATGATGCCGCCTTCGGGGCCAACGATTAGGGTGGTCAATAAAGGTGACGGACACATTTTATTTAACGATAAAATGTGTCCGTCACCTTTATTGCTGCCTGGATGGGCGACGAGGGCTTGTTTTCCTTTGATAAGGGCCGGTAGCTCATCTTGGATAAAAGGCTTAAATTTCTTTTTGATGATCACCTCAGGCATGATGGTGTCCTTGGCCTGCTCTAACCCTAAGACCAATTGCTCTTCAATGGCTTCAGGCCTTAACGATGAAGAATTCCACAAACCTTTCTCGACCCGGTTGAAATTAAGGATAATTATTTTTTTGACACCCAGCATCGCGGCGGAAAATAAAATGCGCTTGAGCATAGGGGGCCGCGGCAAAGCCAAAATCAGCGTCAACGCTAAAGCTTGCGGGGGCTTGTTATCGAGTTTAACTTCAAGTTCAATGCTGTCGGCCTTTTGACTGACAACTGTCCCCTGCCCCATGAACCCATTGATCTTGCCGACGGTCAAAATTTGGCCGCATTCTGCTTTCAGAATGTCCTGAATATGCGAAAACCTGCGACCGCTTAAACGCACACGAGAGGGATTTATAAAATCGGAGTCATGTAGTAAAATTAGATTCATTTTAGTATTGAATATGCTTATAACAATACTATTCCCGAAACATTCAGGGATTTTTGGCCAAATGTCGGCGAGGCTTTATGACAAATTTTTTCCAAATGAAGAGAATCTTTAGAAAAAATTTGTCATAAACCGAAGCCGACGGCCAAAATATCCCGTTTTGGGAATAGTATTGTTATAAGCATATTCATGTGCTCAATTTCTTGATTTCATCCAGATCAAGATGAAAGGAATGGGCGTCGTCGGGAAATTGGCCGGAGATGACTTCTTTTTTGTATTCTTTGACAGCCTGCAAAATTTGCGGGCCCAAGTCCGCGTATTTTTTACTGAATTTGGGCTGATAGCGGCTAAAAAGCCCCAAGAGATCATGGATCACCAGAACCTGCCCGTCGCAATGCGGACCGGCACCGATGCCGATGGTGGGGATCTTTAACTGCTTCGTGATCACTTCTGCCACTTCCTGCGGGATGCATTCTAAGACCACGCTAAAACATCCTGAATCTTGCATCACCTTGGCATTTTCTATGATCGCGCGGGCTGACGCCGCGTCCTTGCCCTGCACCTTCATGCCGCCAAGCTTATGCGCGGTTTGCGGGGTCAGGCCTACATGGCCCATCACCGGAATGCCTGCCTTGGCAATGGTTGCTGCCACCTTGGGACAATCCTCGAACCACTCTAATTTCACCGCCTGGCAGCCTTCCCCGATGAATTGCCGGGCATTGTCAAGCGCTGCCCGGGGATTCAACTGATAAGAATCAAAAGGCATGTCACCGACGACCAACGCATTCTTGACCGCCCGCACCACGGCCTTGGTGTGATGCAGCATTTCTTTCATCCCGACTTCAGTCGTTGATTCCAGCCCCAAAACCACATTCGCCAAAGAATCCCCCACTAAAATAATATCAATGCCTGCCTCATCCAAAAAAGAAGCGATGGGATAATCATACGCTGTCAGCATGGTGATGCGCTGTTTAGATTTTTGTGCTATGATTTGTTCGACTGTTTTCATGTTTGTCCTAAATATTGAACGATCTTTTTGGCTGCTGCTTTGCCGCCGGCAATGGCATCCACTACAGACCCTGCAGCAGTCACGGCACTACCGCAGGCAAAGACCTTCTCCATGCTGGTCATCCCTTTTAAAAAACCATTGGGCTGCTGGCCATTGGCGATGATCACCGTCTGTGCCTCTAAAAAAATGGGCGGCTCATCCAATTCACGGCATTTAACACCACTGACAAAACCATTACCATCATCCACGATCTCAAGGGCATGCATCGAATGGACCTCAATGCCTTCTTCCCTTGTTTCATTTAAAATGTCATGGCTGACCCCTGCTTGTTCCTCAAAACCATTAAGGACCACCTGGGTCGCGCTGCCTAAGCGCAAACTCAGGCGCGCCGCGTCAAAAGCCGCTGCCCCGCGGCCTACGACCACTGTCTTGGGACCTGGTATCATCTGCCGGCGGGCCGCCGGTAAGGGAGCTTCTTTATTGACCGTCTGTAAGCGTTCCAAGAATTCTACATCATAATAAACACCGATGAGGCTGCTGCCGGGCAAGTCACTGAATTTAGGCTGGCCGGCACCGGTGGCCAGGAGCACCGCTGAAAACCCCTGCATAAAAAGCTCGTCGATCATCATGGTGCGGCCAAACACCACGTCCGTCTGGACCTCCACCCCGAGCAACTTCAACTGGGCAAACTGTTCATCCAGCACTTTTTGCGGCAGGCGCAGTTCAGGGACCGCGTAACGCAAAAGCCCGCCGGGCTGGTGCGCCGCTTCAAAAATGGTGACGCTTAAATTCATCTTCGCTAAATAATAGGCAGCGCTCATGCCCGCGGGGCCGGAGCCGATAATGGCCACTTTTTTCCCTCGAGGGGCCAACGAAGGTTTTTCCGCTTTGCCCGCCCCAAAATCCGCGGCGAAGCGCTCGAGGCCCCGAATGGCGATCGGCTCTCCATCCGCATGGAAAACACAAGCCTGCTCGCAAGGCGCCGGACAGATACGTCCGCAGATCGCCGGAAAAGGGTTCTCTTTTTTAATGCGTTCCAGGGCTTGGGCCGTCTCGCCTTCGCGCAATAAACGGATAAACCCCGGGATATCAATGCCCAAAGGACAGCCAGGCAGGCAGGTCGCCACCGCGCACTGCGGACAGCGGCGGGCTTCCTCTTGGGTTATTTTTTTGATGAACCCCAAAGAGGCTTCCCGAAAATTGCGAACCCTGGCCTCTTTGGGCTGATAGATGGGGTATGGTTTTCCCATTTTACCTGCTCCAACGCATTCATGCGTAGTGTTAGATCCTGATAATCCACCATATGCCCGTCGAATTCCGGACCATCGACACAGGCCAGGCGGTATTGCCCGTCTATTTTTACCCTGCACGACCCGCAAGTCCCGAGCCCATTGACCATATACGGGTTTAATGTCACCCTTAAGGGGATATTTTTTTCTTTGGTCATTTGGGCGGCCGCCTGCATCATCTCCACCGAACCAATGGCATACACCCGATGGACGGTGTATTTGTTCAATAATTCTTTCAAAAGGCCCGTGGCCAGGCCCTTGCGCTCATAAGAGCCGTCGTTGGTCGTGATAAAGATCTCATCGCAGACCACCCGCATTTGGGACTCCAGCATCAGCACTTTTTTGGACTTGGCACCGATAATGCCGATGACCTTATTGCCCTTTTTCTTTAACCCGCGGCAGATCGGCAAGATTTGCGCCGCCCCGATACCGGTGGCCACACAAATAACCAACCCATACTTGTCCATCTGAGCGCCCCTGCCCAAAGGCCCCACCATCTGATAAACACCCTCTCCGATGGAAAGGTCCCCTAATTTCCGGGTAGCTGACCCTACTTCATGGACCAGCAGGGACACCACACTGCGGCGCTCGTCGCTGTCAATAATGGTCATGGGGATATTATGCTCACCCAAAACAGGCGTCACCATCACAAACTGGCCGGGCAGGGCGCGGGCCGCGATGGCAGGTGCCGTGATATCGATCTTCTTGATGTCCTGGGCGATAACTTGTTTGTGAATGATTTTGTACATATTAAAAGAACATCCACGGCGGAGGCAAAGGCAGGGTCGAGGCCACCCCCAGCGCCTGGCCGGCCAAACCAAACATGCCGCCGATGATCTCTCCCGGCAGGGCCAAAAGATCACAGCCGCTTTGGGACAAACATACGATCAACAACAAAGGAAAAAGCTGCTTGCTCTTCATTTAACTAAAAATTCCGTTTCCAGTATTTTATCGCCAAAACGCACGGTCACCGCCTGGGCATCAATAGACTCCAGGCCTTTCAAGACCGGAGAGACGAGATTTTCCATGTTATACATGGTCAACTTGGCTGATTGGGCGCCTGTCGCGTAATTATCCAAGAGACGGGACAGGTCTTGTTTCTGCTGTGTGTAATTAGCAATATCATCGCGGATGGATTGCTCTTCACGGCTTAAATTATCAATGGCCCCGTTGACCAAATCCGGGTCCTGGACGGCAGCATTGACCAACGACGTATTTTTCAACTCAGTTAATTTTTTCCGGGCCAGGACCAGTTCCGCGCTCTTGTCGGCGATGGCTTCGTCCAATTCATGCTTTTTATTGTCCCCGTCCTGCTTATAGGCCGCGGCCATGGAAACCTGGCCGGAGAGGTATTTATCCATCCATCCCAGGAAATCCTGGGCCCTTCGGGAAAGTTCAGATGTTTTCATCAAGGCCATGGAATGAAATTTTTCCCCGCCGGCCAAACTGAATTGCTCGATCGCGTCATCAGAAACAATGGAATGCATCGAATCATTATAGGCATCAATGGATTTTTTAAGCAGCTGGCGGCTGGTGGCAGCTAAAAAATAATCGCCCAGAAAAGCATATCCCGGGTCCATGTTGGCCCCCAACGGCAGGGAAACATAATGGATAGCCACGTGGTCATATTCTTCACTGTGCAGCGTCGTGGCCGGATTTTGAGTGAGCTTCTCCAGCAAACGCCCTGCCTTGACGCGGTCTTGTATCTTGACAAAAACCAAAAGACGGGGAAAAGGATAGGTGCCCTGCATATCAACATCCGTCAAATAGCCGCCGATCTCCTGGCCTATGACAGGCAAGATGTCCTGCCTGATATTGATATTAAAGTGTTTTTCCAACCTGCTCTTGAACTTATCGATCCCCTGGGCCAACGCAGGATACTCTGCCAATTTCTGCCTGGCAAGTCCCCAGGACTGCTCAAGATCATAACAGATCCCCCAATCATAAAAGATGGCGCTGTCGGGTATGAATTTCAACGAATCGTTACTCAAGGCCGGGCAGGCAAAAGTCTTGCGCATCCCCAAAGGCATATACTTTTCATCCAAGCCCACCATCATTTTATATTTACTGACCACGCCAGGCATGTACGACACTCCCAACACCGGAAAGGCCGCCATTTGAAGGCCCGGGACAGAAAAAAGATCAGGGTCAACAAAAGCCAAACCGTCACCCGACGGATAGGCATTGCGCTGCACAAAATTGAACGAAGGGTCTGCCTGCAGGGGATCGTGCTTATGCTGATAAACATCCACCACCTCTTCCAAATGCCCCAGCGGTTCAGGGGCAATAATGACCAGGTCCCTGATGCGCACATAGCCCAAGCCAACCCGCTGCTTTTTGAATAAAATATGATTAATGACCCGCCTGTGGTATTTTTGCTGCTTAATGGTGACATCATCGCCCCAGTGATGGGAAAGCTGGGCCAAGGCTTCCGCGATCCTCGTCGAGAATGTCAAGCGCAAAACCACAAAAACCTGATAGGAATTGTTTTGCCGATACACGGCGATGCCAGCTTCTTTGGCCAAAAATCTTTTGATCAAAGGGTTGCCCCAAACTTCCAGCAGGTCTTTCTGCCAGCGCTGAAAATGCCTGATATCTTTGGAGGAAAAATTATTACGGCTCAAAACATCCGGCACATCAATGGCGGCTATGTTTTTTCCAAAATCCGAATTGATCACCTGGTCAATATGCTCTTGTGTATGCGCCAAACGGGCAAAAACCAGCGGATGTGAAGGCAATACCAGATCCACCGGCAGCCCCGGACGCTGGGACCATATCCAAAAACCCAGTATTGCGGCTAAAAAAATACTGAGTATCCAACCGACTTTATTTTTCATATCAGATACCGAAGAATGCTTTTGCGTTTGCGTTCACTACTGTTAAAACTTCCTGTTCATCCAAATTCTTTAATTGGGCCAGGGCCTTCCACGTCCTTATCACGTCCTTGGGTTCAGCCATAAACTTCGTTTCCCCATCCCTGTAAGTGACCGGTGCATCTGTTTCAACGAGAATTCTATCTAGCGGCGCATGCCCCATGGCCTGCCGCGATTCGGGGCTATAGGCGACGCTGACACTGGTTGACACATAAAAACCGGCGCTGATAATTTGGTCCAGGATATCCACCGGGCCGCTGTACCAATGGAATAAAGCGCGCTTGACCCCGGATGCTAACGTCATGCTCAAACAATCTTGCCATGCCCCGCGGCTGTGAATGACAATGGGCAGGTCAAACTCCTGGGCCAACTCTAAATGAACGGCAAAGGAGTCTTTTTGTTGTTGACGCTCTATCTCGTCTTTGCGCACCCATTTATACCAATAATCCAAACCGGTTTCCCCGACGGCACGGGCTTGGCTTAAATTCGCGCGCATAAAATCAAGGGCCATCTGCTGTGTTTCTGCTTTGACCATGCCCGGGTGCACGCCCAAGGCCGGATGGATTTTGGGCTTCTGGTACTGACCTGCGATACTCAGGACCTTTTCCATGGAGCCCAGATCAACACTCACCGCTATTATATCACTAACACCAGCTTCATGCGCACGCTCAAGCGCGCCTGGCAAATCTTCAAGCTGATCAATGTGCGCGTGAGTATCAATGATCATTATTTACTATCAATTATAAATGTTACAGGCCCGTCGTTGATCAAAGATACATCCATCATGGCTCTAAATTGCCCTGTCTCAACCTTCGCCTTCGTGGCTTTTAATTGCGCCACAAAATAATTATACAATTCTTCGCCTTTGGAGGGGTCAGCGGCCTCATCAAAAGAAGGCCTGCGGCCTTTGTCGCAATTGCCATACAGGGTGAATTGAGAAACAACCAGGAATTGCGCCCCGCTTGCCTCGGCCGATACATTCATCTTACCTTGCGCATCCTCAAAAATGCGTAATTCCGTGATTTTTTTGACCAGATGGTCTGCCGAAGTTTGGTCATCGTCGCGGCCAACACCTAAAAAGACCAGCATCCCTTGAGCAATTTGACCAACTGTCTGCCCTGCCACCTTCACTTGTGCTTCTTTGACCCTCTGAATAACTACACGCATATTTAAATACTCACTATTTACTTTTAATTATCCCTCCTTTGTGCTACAAAATCAAGTGTGAACCTTAAAGAACTCCTGACCCAACACGCTTTCCCGCAGGCTGTCATTGATGTTTTTGAAGCCAGCGGCATCACCACCCTGCATCCGCCCCAGGCCGAAGCCATCCGCAAAGGGGTATTGGATAAAAAGAACGTGGTCATGGCCGTGCCTACGGCTGCCGGTAAGACCCTGATCGCGGAGCTGTGCATGCTCAAATCCATCCTGCAGGATGGCGGCAAGGCTTTATACATCGCCCCGCTCAAAGCCCTGGCCAGTGAAAAATACCATGACTTCAAAAAAAAATATGAACCTTTAGGCATCAAGATCGGCATTGCCACCGGGGATTTGGATTCACCCGGCAAATACTTGGATCGCTATCAGATATTGATCGCCACCGCTGAGAAGGTTGACTCCATCCTGCGCAACAAAGCCGGATGGCTGATCAACTCCCTTTCGGTGATCGTCCTGGACGAGATCCATTTTATCGACGATGAATCTCGCGGGCCCACCTTAGAGATCCTCACGGCCCGCATCAAGCAACTAAAACCGGACATCCAAATCTTGGCCCTGAGTGCCACCATCAGCAATGCCCAGGAATTGGCCGGCTGGCTGGATGCTAATCTGGCGTTTAGTAATTGGCGTCCCATCCCCCTTAAAGAGGGCGTTTATTTTAATGAAAAGATCATGTTCAATAATGATTCCATCCGCCTGGTCAAAGAGGATGCGGACGAGGATCTGAACAAGCTTGTGATGGATACCCTGCGCGGGCAGGGGCAGGTGTTAGTATTTGTTAATTCCCGTCGTTCGGCCCAGGCCGCGGCGCGTGAATTATGCCCCTCGGTAGTGACCCTGCTGACACCTGAAGAGAAAAAGGTTCTCAGTGATCTGGCTAATGAGATCAGCGAAGACCATTCCGCCACCAAGGTCTGCAAAAAATTAGCGGAGATCGTCAAGGCAGGCTGCGCTTTTCACCACGCGGGCCTCACACCCAAACAGCGCCATTTGATCGAAGACCATTTCAAACGCAATATCATCAAGGTGATCTGCTCAACGCCAACTCTCGCCGCAGGTGTCAATCTTCCGGCGAGGCGCGCCATCATCCGTGACTGCAAACGTTATGCCAGCGGTTTGGGGTCAGTGTATATTTCGGTCGGTGAATACAAGCAATGCGCCGGACGCGCCGGACGCCCCCAATACGATGATCACGGGGAAGCCGTGCTCATGGCCAAGTCCCTTTCCGAGCAAAACACCTTATTTGAACGCTTCATTTTATCCAAGCCCGAACCTGTGACTTCCAAATTAGGATCAGAAGCGGCACTGCGCATCCATATCTTGTCTTCGATCGCGGCCGGTTATGTGCATGATATCACCAGCATGTTTGACTTTCTCAACCACACCTTTCTTTCTTACCAAAAGCAGGGAGCAAACCTGATAAGCCTGGTCGGCGAGATCTTTGATTACCTGCACAAAAACGGTTTTATCGACAAAAGCGGCTTTAAATATTTTACCACCCCCTTCGGCAACACGACGAGCCGCCTGTATATCGACCCCATGACCAGCCTCATCCTGCGCGAAGGCCTGACCAAGGTCCACGAGGGAAAATCATTTTCCACCTTTGGCCTTTTACATATGCTCACCTGCTGCCCTGACAGTGAAATGTTAAATGTGGGCAAAAGTGATTACGAGGAATTGGAAAGTCTGGCCAGCAAGATCGAGGATGAATTGATCTTGACCCCCAATGATCTGCCCCAACTGCAGGATGTTTACACTTATTATGCGACACTTAAGACCATGTGGTTATGGTCACGCTGGATCGACGAAGAAAAAGAAGAAACCATGTGTGATGATTTCAACGTCGGGCCGGGGGACATTTACCGCCATGTGGAATCCGCCGGATGGCTGCTTTATGCCGCGGGCATGATCGCTGAATTGCTTCACTATAAAAAGATGACCTTTGACCTGGAGGCCCTGCGTTTGCGCGTGCGTTACGGCATCAAGGAAGAATTGCTGGAATTAGCGGTCCTGGAAGGTGTGGGACGCATCCGGGCACGGATGCTTTTTAAACACGGCTATCACACCTTGGCAGACCTGAAGCCTGCCACTGCCACGCATTTAGCATCAATCAAAACCATCGGTAAATCCCTGGCCGATAGCATCGTGCAGCAAATCCACCATCCCGGCCCCAAGCGCTTTACTTCCAAAAGGTATTCACCCGTCGAAGCTGACAACCAGCCGATAGCCGAGATCACAGAAGTCTGGACGGACTAAATAAAGGTGACGGACACATTTATTTAAGTGCCGCTGCCGGTCACGCTTCTACTCTCTTTACTGGCGGAAGTGCTTGAAATGGGCACTCCGGCATTAGTACTTGTATTACCGTTCATGCTGGTGGTCACACCTGGCTTCGTCTCTGCGTTGATGTCCACGTTAGCATTGGTTTCCGCGGTATTGGTTTCCACGGCGACATTGGTTTCTGCATTAGCACTCGTGTTCATATTAGCCTTACTCTGCCCTACGGCAAAATACAAACAGATGAGCACAATGGCCCCGAAAACCACTAAAATCAAAGTTTTTTTCATAATGGTCCCTTTCTTTTATTTAGTCCATGCCCCTGATTTCCTGGGGAATTGTAACAAAGGGAAGATTAAGGAAGGATTAAAATAGGATGAGAATTATGGTTACCATCAAAGACCTTTTTTCTTACTGCCCTTCTTTTTCTCTTTCTCCTGCGCCACCTCATTTTGCAGGAAATTCCACGTGTACATTTGTTCACCTGTAAGGACCCTGCTCAGCTGCTTTTTCTCTTCAAGGTCTAATTGCTTTTCTTTGGCCAAGCGGTCCTCAACGATCTTCTTGACCTCATCAACCTGTTGATCGGTCAATTCCAGCTGTGTCTTCATCTTGGCGACAATATCACCGGCGTTTAATTGCTGCAGCAGCTCTTGTTTTGACTTTGCAGATGCAGATGCCGCTAAAAAAGAAAATATGACCAAAGCTGCGAGCGCTTGTTTTTTATTCATGTCACTGCCTCCTAAAATATTTCCCTGCTCTTTTTGTACGGCGGAAGGACCAGAGGGTCTTTGCGGTTGTAGGCACGCTGGTCAAAAACCCAGTCAAAATCATTCTCGCGCTTGGGATACCACTGGCCAAAAAACGGCATTCTTCCCGTCTTTTTATTGATGACGACCAGATATTCCGTTGCCAGTAATTCCCTATAGGTATCGGTCAACGCGTTGCTGGACAAAGGCTCCAGAAAATTGTGCCCAAAGACCACAAACCAGTAATCCGGATATTTGTAGACCATGGGTCCGGTCTTAATGTCCGGAAACGAGATCCGGTAATTGTCCCTTTCTTCCGTATTGACCAGCATCCTTTGCGCCATGATCTTGGCCGCTTGCACATCCACCCCATGTTCAGGATGCACCATATAATCGTAATTCTTATAGATCGCCTTGGTCGAGGCGCAGCCGGCCAAAAAACATAATGCCATCAAACAATAGATTTTTTTCATGATAAGAACCTCGTTGAGCGTAAATGGCGTTCCAAATGGAAAACCAAAAAATGGTTCAAAACGTACTTGAGTTCTTTCTTGATAAAAGGCGCCATCCCTAAACGCAGCGCGGCCTCCCAATTATTTTTTTGGATATGCAGGATGGACGCCACTGCCCCCAGGGAAATAGGCGTGGCCTCTGCGTTATCCTTGCAAACCCCGCATAAAAGCCCGCCTAAACGCAGACTGAAGCGAGGGTGCTCCTCGACAATTTTATGGCAGGACACACAGGCCTCCAAATGGGGCTGGAAACCGGACAAGGACAAGATCTTGATCTGGAATGTCTGGACGAGTTTGCTGACATCCGACGTTGACTGCAGGGCGTGAAGAAACGCCTGCATCAGGCCATAGATCTCCAAATTTTGTTCCTCCGCCGGCATCAGGGTGTCAATAAGCTCCGAGGCATAACTGGCCGCGGTCATGCGCTCCAGGTCCTGACGGAGGCCTGAAAAAAAATCCTTCATGTCGCAATGGCTGACCAAATGGATATCGCTGTTACGGTATTGGTAATAGACAATATCATTGACGGAGAATTTCTCTATGCTGGAACCGAATTTCCTGGGATCTTTACGGATGCCTTTTAAAACACCTTTGACCTTGCCGAAGTCCCGTGTGAAAAAAGTGGCGATGCGGCTGGTCTCGCGGAAATCAAAGCTCTTGAGGACGATGCCCTCAGTTTTTACAATCATGCCTTGATTATGTCAAAACTATTGTGTATATTCAAGGTAATGTACAAGGATTTTTACAAGCTCAAAGAACTGCCCTTTAACACCACTTCTGATCCTGATTTCTTTTTTCCCTCTTCGCGCCACCAGGAAGCCTTCAGCCACCTGGTTTACGGCATCAGCTCGCGGCGCGGCATTGTGGTCATCACCGGCGAGATCGGCACGGGCAAAACCACCCTTTGCCGCACCCTGCTTAACCGTTTGGACAAGTCCGTCAAAACAGCGCTGATCTTAAACCCCAATTTTTCGGACCTGCAATTGCTGCAGATGATCATCAATGACCTGGGGATCTCCTATGTCAAAAAAACCAAGCTTGACCTGGTGGGCGCCATCTCCCTTTTTTTGATCGATGAGACCGTCAAAGGCAATAATGTGGCTGTCATTATCGACGAATGCCAAAGCCTCAACGTCCGCCAGCTGGAACAGATCCGGCTTTTGTCCAATCTTGAGACTGAAAAAGAAAAACTGCTGCAGATCATCTTAGTCGGCCAGCCGGAGTTGGGCGAAAAACTAAAAAGCCCGGCCCTGCGCCAGCTGACCCAGCGGGTGAGCGTGCACTACCATATCCTTCCCCTGCAAAAAGAAGAGATCCAGCAATATATCAATCACCGCCTGAAGGTCGCCGGGGCTGATCCCAAACTGCAATTCACCCCGCAGGCCATTGAGGCCATTTATGATATTTCAAAAGGGACACCGCGGGTCATCAATATCATCTGCGACCGCGCCCTCTTGGCCGGATTTGCAAGGGGCACATTTGCCATCGACCATTCCCTGGTCCAGGAAAGCGCCAAAGAGACACAATTCGCTTATGAGCATCATTCACGACGCCCTTAAAAAAGTCCAGCAAGGGTCTTCCCCTAAAACTGATGAAAGGCTTTATGAGGACGCTCCTCCTGAAGTCGAAGTTTTACCGCCCAGGAAAAGCAAGGTCAAGCCCCTGCTTGCGCTTCTTTGTGCCACTGCGGTCTTATGGTATTTTGGGTCCTTCTCCGCGCCATTGTATCCCTATCTTCCAAAGATCAAAAAATTTGCCACCTCATCGTTTTATAAATTGATCCATAAAGAAGAACTGCCTGATTTTAAGACCAGACGCCCTGAAGACCTGGTGCCTTTGGCCCAAATTACAGTTAGACCGCCTAAGCCCATCAGCCCTCCTAAACCCGTCAACCCGCCTAAGCTGGTGAGTCCGCCTAAACCAGCGACGGTCCCGGCTGCCGTGCCCAGACCGGCCACGCTGAATATCCACGGGATCATGTCCAATACCAAGGGTAACGTTGTTTTGATCGATGACCAGATCTACCAGGAAGGTGATGATGTTGACGGTGTCAAGATCATCAAGATCGATCTAAACTCCATCACGATCACCAATAACGGCAGGGAAGAAACGATCCGGGTAAAGAATTAAGACAAATAATTTTGGATAGCTTCAGTGATGATAGCGGCAGGAATGTCACGGACCACCTTGACCCGGCCGATCTTAGGGGTAAGCACAAAACGGTTATGTCCTGCAGTAAACTTCTTATCATGGCGCATCAAATCCAAAATTTTAGCTAAACGGACACCAACGATCCTCTCCGGCAGGCCGACGCTGGAGATCAATCTATTGACGCGCTCCTCTTCCTTAACTGATAAAAGCCCCATGCTCACGGAAATACGGGATGCCACACGCATCCCTAAACCCACGGCTTCACCATGATGATACTGGTCATACCGGCCGGCTGCTTCCACGGCGTGGCCCACGGTATGTCCGAAATTAAGGACCGTGCGCAAGCCCTTGGTTTCTTTTTCATCCGCTGCAACGATCCGGGCCTTGATAGCCGCACAGCGCCGGACAATAAAATTCAGGGCCTTGACCTCACCTTTAAAGAATTTCTGATGATTGGCCTCGATATAAGAAAAAAGCTTCGCGTCACCAATGATCCCGTATTTGATCGCCTCAGCCAGGCCGTTGCGGACCTGGCGCGGCTTAAGGGTCTTAAGCAGTTTGGTGTCCGTAAATACCAGGCTGGGCTGATAAAAAGCACCGACCATGTTCTTGCCGGTTTCCAGGTCGATCGCGGTCTTGCCGCCGATGGAAGAATCGATCTGGGCCAATAGGGTCGTAGGCACCTGGATATAGGGCACTCCGCGTTTGTAGATGGCCGCCACAAATCCAGCCAGATCACCGACGACGCCACCCCCTAAAGCGATGATGAATATCTTACGATCCACATCATAAGTACTGATCTGCTTGATCAAACGCAAAGCATAGGAGGCGCTTTTGCTCTTTTCACCCTCGGGAACATTAACGGCCTTGACCGTATACCCTGCTTTTTTAAGGGCAGCGGACAATGGTGCCCCGTATAGGCGCTGGATAAAAGGATGTGAAATAATAACAGCGTCCTTGCCCAAACCTAAACTTCGGATGGACCGGGGAAATTTTCCTAAAATACCATGGCCAATCGTAATGGCGTAAGGGATCATAACTGCACTCCGATCCATTGACCCACTTGCTCGATCAATGGAGATAGAAAACCCAGCATGCCAAAATTTAAAAGCACGATCACGATGATTATACCAAAAGGTTCCAGGCGGCTGTAATAATATGCCAATTTTGTCGGCAAAAGGCTGGTGACCACCCGTGAGCCGTCCAAAGGAGGTATGGGCGTCATATTAAAGACCGCCAGGGTCAAATTGAGCAGTACTCCCCAGGCGCAAATATGGGAAAACCCGGACAATGCCGGCCATACATAAAGTTTGGAAAAAATAAAAGCCAAAGCAATATTGGTCAAAGGTCCCGCAATAGCCACCAGGGCCATGCCCAATCGCTGGGGACGGAGATTCCTGAAATTGACCGGCACCGGCTTGGCCCAGCCAAAAAGCATCAAAGGCGTATGCAAAAAATAATGCGCCAAAAAAAGACCGCCGGGAACAAGGATGCTGCCTACGGGGTCTATGTGTTTAATGGGATTTAAGGTGAGGCGCCCCTGGATTTTGGCCGTGGGGTCGCCCAGCCAATACGCGCTTAAGCCGTGTGCCACTTCATGCAAGACAATGGCAGGGACGACGATAATGAGTATTAACAGGACTACATCTAACATATTAAAGGACCAGGGATATTTTATTGATATGCAGCAGCGGATACATCAATTTTTTCTGAGGGTCCGGGACAATGGCCCCCTCAAGATCAACGACCGTATTACAAAAGAATGCTACCTTCGGGATGTCCTGCAGAAAGAAAACCGATTTGTCACCTAAAACAATTTCATAATGCACGTCCGCTCGCGGGGACTGGACCAGGGCTTCCACTGTCCCCTGCATGGTGACCCACGGGCTGACCCCGACAGAGACTGGGGGAACTGCCGCCGGTTTCTCAGTAACAGGCATCGACGGCCCCATGACCGTTGGTATCAACAAAGAATCCGGCACATCCGCTGATATTTCTTTTAAAAAATCCTGATGGATCCAGGCCGCTGTCCCTGCCACCGGTGCCAGACGGGACCAGCCATTGGTCTGCCCTAAGATCCTGACGGGGGTGCCTTTTTTAACTTCCCCTAAAGAGGCCGCGTTACTATTCGCTGAGCAACGGATATTGACATTATCGCCCCAGACAACACCGACGTCTTCCCCTTCCTTTACCTTCAGGTAATCAGACCGGATATAGGCTTTTGTCGTCGCTCGTGGCTGGACCTTATACCATTCATAAGACCGGCCTAAAACAACCACCTGGGCACCCTTGCTGAGCTTGTCGATCTTTTCAAAATTGGTGTTCGGGCCCGCGCGGACATTGACGGACTCTTTGATAACTTGCGCCAAAAAAGGAAAATGCTCATCGGCATGTCCTGGCGCAGTGAACGCGAATACCAGGAATACCGATGAGCAAAAAATGATTTGTTTTATCATTTATTTTTTGGCGGCGCCTGCGGCTGGTTTAGCAGCAGTTTTGGCGGCCTCTGCAGGCTTGCCTGCAGCACCTGTACCACCCGCGGCGGGAGCGGCAGCGTCACCTTCTTCGGCCTTGGCTTTCTTCTTGGCCTTAATGCGAACGATCTTGGTTTTAGGAAGGCCAACAACACCTGTCTCTTCTTTCCAAAGACCTTTTTTCATCAACTCTTTGATACGCTCAATGCGCGTCTGCACGGTCCGTTGCGTACCGCTGGCCCTATCAATCTTTAATGAGGAATGCAGTGACATCAAAATCTCCTTACTTGACTTGAACGGTACTCGCCTGGTAATTTCCGCAAAAGTGCCGCGGCACTTTCTTTATTGGTATAATTACCAACACATACCAGCCAGTATTTCCCGTTTTTGATTAAAAAACTTGCGAAACCTTTAGCCTTCAGGCGCAATGCGTCCTGGCGGGCATACTCTTCATTCCCATAGGTGGCAGCCTGCAGCGTGTAGCGCGCGGCCGGCATAAAACCATGGTTAAAAATCGGTCTTTGTTCCGGCAGCATCCTCGCTGTTGAAATAGCCGCGGCCGCGGGCTGGGCAATTGTGCGGGCACCGACATTCCAGGCCGCGGAAACCCGTTCATCCAATGCCTGGGCCGCTATATGCTTGCCCTGCTCCACTCCCAAAGAAAATGAAAAAAGCGCAACCATTATAGCCAAAATCGCAAAAATGACAAGGTTTTCTACAGAGAGGGTCAAATTGGCCAAAAGGAACTTGGGCTTGTTGATGTCCTCCAGGGTGGCTGAATTAGCGGGAAAAAGTTCGAACTGGGGCTGCTTGTAATTAATATTCATTTATAAGTCCATTAAAAATATAAAGGTTATCAGTAATAGGTAAAGACAGCCATGATACCTGCCCCCTACGTGCAATGTAAGCCATTATAGTTCTAGGTCTTAAGCGAAGACAAGAGTTTTCTGAATTTTTTTTGTGAAGTCAGTTTTACGAAGGCGTCGACGATTTTAGGGTCGAACTGCGAGCCGCTGTGTTTGACCAGTTCATCCAGCGCCGCGTTAACTGACAGCGACGAGCGATAGGGCCTGCTCTGCACCATGGCTTCAAAAGCATCCGCCACCGAAAGCACACGGGCACCCAGAGGGATCTGCTCTTTTTTCAGCCCCGACGGGTAACCGCTCCCGTCGTATTTTTCATGATGATGCAGGATGATGGGAAGCACGGGCTTAAGATACTCGACGGGAGATATCAAAGCGACACTGTGCGCGGTGTGCTGACGGATGAGTTCAAATTCCTGGGGAGACAACTTGCCTTGCTTGGACAAAATATCATATGGCACGTCGATGATACCGATATCATGAAGCAGGCTGGCGTATTCCAACTGCTTAAGACCGTCGCTGTTGACCTTCAAGGCCACCCCCAGCATCTTAACGATCTCCATATACACCGGCGCGTGGGTCAATCCTGAAAGCGCTTGTTTCTTAAGCAGATTACCGATGGAGGCAATGGAGCCCAGGATGATCTTCTCATGCTCCTGGTGCAATTGTAAATTCTTTAAGGCAGTGACCACCTGCTCGGCAAAAACCGAAAGCATCTCGTAATCAAAATCATTAAAAGGCCCTTCTGAAACCCCTGTCCGTTGGACAAAGATGGCGCCCAGGTAATCATCAGCGACCAAAGGAAGGCCGATGCAATTATCTTTTAAGACCGACGCCCCGCGGGTGACACTCAGGACATCTTCCCCCACATCCTTTAATTCTTGGGGCTTGTCCCGCCAAATATTGATCTGGTTATCAAAACTGGCACAAATGATCACGTTCTTTTTGCCCGGGTGCACCAAATAAACACTTGCCGAGGAGGCCCGGATGAATTGGCACAATAAACGGGTCAGGCGCAGGGTCAATTCTTTGACGGTATACGTGGAATTGACCAGGCGGTAAACCATGTGCACCGCCGAGAGGACCAGCTGGTAACGCTTGTTGGAAGAAATAGGATTACGCGCCATGGCCGTCAAACCCAAAAAGTTGTTTATGTTCATCCATGGCAAAACGGTCCGTCATGGAAGCGATATAATTACAGATAATAGCATATTTTTGTGGTGTAGAGAATTTCTTGTCCCGCGCGTAAATAGTATACGGCAATTGTTTGGGGTTCTTTAAATAAACATCAAACAGGTCGCGGATGATACGACGGGCCTTGGCTGTCATGCGCTCCACCCGCCAGTGATGATAAAGTTTTTCATCCAGCAATTCCTGTAAATATTCCCTCTCCTGATGCATGGATTTGCTGAAACCCACGACATAACCCTTATGACGCTTGACATCTTGCGCTGATTTAAATTTAAGCGCCACCAGCCGCTTGTAGGTCGCGTTCAAAAGGTCTTTGACCTGCATATCAATTAATTCTTTGACCACCTGGTAGCGGAACATGTCCTGGGTTTGCCCATCCCTTCGCCCGCCGACCTTGCTCACGGCTTTCTGCCAAAGGGTGCTGTCCATCAGGTCTTCCTCGACGATACAGCCTGAAGCCAGGCCGTCATCCACATCATGGTTCAAATACGCCAGGGAATCCGCGATGTCAACGATCTGCGCTTCCAGGGTAGGGCCTTCGTCACGGTATTGTTGGGGGATATCAACGCCCGGCATGTCAAAGACCGTCTGGTGCTTGAGGATGCCCACCAGCACTTCGCGGGTCAAATTAAGGCCGTCAAAATGGGGGTATTTTTTTTCTAATTTAGCGACGATCTCATAACTGCGGAAATTATGGTTGAACCGGATCTTGGCCTCGCGGACAATGCTGTTGAGCGCTTCTTCTCCGGCGTGGCCGAAAGGCGGATGGCCCAGGTCATGCGCCAGGGCAATGGCCTCAATGAGATCTTCGTTCAAACGCAGGTTGCGCCCCAAGGTGCGGGCCAATTGCGCGACCTCAATGGTGTGGGTCAGCCGCGTGCGATAGTAATCTCCTTCAAAGATGACGAAGACCTGGGTCTTATATTCGAGCTTGCGGAAGGCCTCGGAATGCACGATGCGGTCGCGGTCGCGCTGAAAACAGGTGCGCCATTCATGCTGGGGCTCATCATGCTGGCGGGCCCCGGCATCTTGGGACTTCATGGCATAAGGAGCAAGGGTATTACTTTCGAGTTCCTCGATATCTTTTCGTGTACGCATCACTAAGTTTCTTGTAAATGACTGATAATGATTGAGAGATCACCTTGGTGCCGGCTGTCACCGGCATAAAATTATGGTCCCCTTTCCAGCGGGGAACAATATGAATATGCACATGACCGGGGATCCCTGCGCCGGCAATACGGCCTAAATTCATCCCCACATTAAAACCATGAGGCTTAAACACTTCCTGCAAAAGGTCCTTGGTTTCCCTTAAAAGCTCCATGAGCCCGACGTATTCAACTTGCGACAATTTGCTGATATCCGCAATGTGACGATTAGGCAGGATCAAACAATGCCCGTTGCTGTACGGATAAAGGTTCAAGACCGCGTAGGCATGGGGCTTTCGGATAAAGATCAGATGCTGTTTATCCTTACGGGCCGCCAGGATGCTGCAAAAGACACAGGACTTTTTCTTCTCGTCAAGTTTGGTGATATAACTCTCCCGCCACGGCGCCCACAATCTTTCCATAAATCTCCAAACCTCCGTCAATCCCGGGGATTGACAAGGTCATAATTTTATGATTTCCGCTTTTATTTTTCCCCCCTCAACGCTGATAAGGCCGTAAGAAAAGAACCTGGCCTTGACCACATCATTAGGGCTGCCGGGATTAAAATACAATGTTGCCCCCACCTGCTCGTTAAGCGCCTGGTGCGAATGCCCGAATATCACGACATCCATCTTATCATCTTTAAAGAGGGCCTGCGCGTTTTTTAATGCTTCACGGGTGTCACCGATATGGCCATGCGTCACACCGATCTTCAAAACCCCGAGACTGATGATTTCCTTTAAAGGTAATTCTTTCCGGACCGCCATTTCATCCATATTGCCCTGCACCGCCTTGACAGGGGCCAGTTTCTTAAGCATTTTCAGGGTGTGAAGATCACAAATATCGCCCGCGTGGATGATCAGGTCCACGGACTTGAAGCGTTCGATCAAGGGACTTGGAATTTTGAGGGAATGGGTGTCTGAAAGTACGCCGATGATCATCTTACAATTATAGGCTCATCGAATAAATGCATCAAGCAATTAAGCTGGTCTTCATCCCAGATCCACAGCTTCTCTTGAAGGGCGCGCACCTTGGCATTCTCATCCAGGCCGCTCAAAGAAACAATGACACTGCGCAAAGGTTTGGGGTCCAGCTTTTTGATCTCCTCAAGGATGCCGCTCAAGTCAGTATCATGCACCGGATCTTTTTTGAGGACCACGAGCCACCCTCCCTCCTGGCTATCGGCGGAGATGGCGTCAAAATAATTGCCGGCCCCGATCCGCAATTTCAAGACCTTGATGTCCTTAAAAGTGGACAATTTATAGCGTCGGCCGCAGAGCACAAAGGACTCATTATCAAATTTATGCATCAGGTCCGCCACACGGGCACAAAGGTCTTTACGGGCCACCATGCCAAAATCATTCAAGGCGCGGCTGATCTCATCCTTAAACTGCTTGCGGGAGCGCCCCATCTCAAGGTCAATGACACGAAGCCTGCGGCTATGGACATACTTGATCCAGTAGCTGAGCAATTTGTCCTTGATATGATAATAATTCCCGTTTCGCTCGACGATATTGGAATCCTGCAAAGCGTTGATGCGGGAGTTTACCTGTGCTGCCTTTAACTTCAAACTTTCTGACAGGTCGCTGATCTTATGCTTGCCCTCGGCCAGAGCGCCCAGCACCCGTTGGGCCAGCCCCGCGCTTTTTCCGGTGGTCAGGGTGTTGATCTGCAGTTCAAAATGCCGGCTGATGACACCCCAAGGATTAAAGATCACATTTTCAATGGCCTGGGTGACGATAGGGGCATAGATTTCCTGCTGGCTGTAAACACCGCTTAAACAAATTAATTCCTGGCATAAAAGATTGATATACAAAGGATGCCCGCCGGTAAAATCAGCGATGAAATTCTTTAAATGCAGGCCCATCTTAATACCCTCGAGATTGTGGTCGATCAATCCCTGGGCCTCGCTAAAATTAAAAACATCCAGGTTAATGGTCTCAAAATTACCGAACAAGAGTGACAGCTTCTCGGAAAGGATGGTTTGGCTCTGCTGGGGGTTTGAGCTGGCGACAATATACAAACAATTTTTCTGGGTCATGATGCGCTTGCCCAGTTCAGCAAAGACTTCGGGGATGTTAAAATTCTCCAGATGCCCAAATTCATCAAAGATCAGGACCACCGACCTGCCGGTTTCCTGGGTAAAAACTTCCGGCAAGGACAGGATCATATGATACGCTTCCAGGACCTTGCCTTGGGCCGCCAAATCCGCTATCGCCTGCACCAAAAACACCGTCCGGGGAAGGCGTTCTTTGGCCGCGATACACAATAATTTTAAATCTTCCTGCAAGGGCGGCAAATTTTCTTTTTTGAGGTAATTGTAAAGCAGGCTTTTGGTAAATTGCGTGGCAAAATGATCAAAATCGCGGTCCTCCAGGTCCAGATAGATAAAAAACACATCCTGGTCTTCCATCTGGGCCATCAGCCGGTGCAAAAGGGCTGTTTTACCGATATAACGGTTACCCAAGAGGGCCACGTTTTGACGATAGCCTTCCTTGAGCCCCATCACACGTTTTTTCAGGATTTCCAAAACGCCGCGACGGCCGTAAAAATTATGGTCGAAATCAATTAAATTCATGGCAAATAATACAAAGGATTCATCGCCTGGCTGCCACGGCGAATTTCAAAATGTTCAACGACCCTACTGCCTATTTGTCCGACTTCGGCGATGGTGTCGCCCTTGTAAACGTGGTCACCGAGTTTCACTAAAAGCCTGGCATTGCGCGCGTACACTGAAATAAATCCGTCTTTATGGTCTATCATCACCGTCTGCCCGTAGCCGCTCATATAACCGGCCAAAACCACATCGCCTTCGCGAACAGCCTGGACAGTGTCCCCGGCCTGGGCCTGGATATCAATACCGTGGTTGACAGTACTGACACCTATCGGGTCATCAAAATAAGCTACCACCTTGCCTTTAAGCGGCCAAATGAACGCGTTTTTATTCTGGTCCACGGTAACGTGCTCTGAAAGATCTTTGATCTGAGCGGCTCCCGGGATAAAGAGCAATTGACCGACTTCAAGGGCGCTTCCATTAGGGATATTATTGCTGTCAATAATGTCCTTGATGCCCACCCCGTACGCTTGGGCGATCTGCCAAAGTGTCTGGCCGCGCATGACCTTGTGGTACACCCCCGACTTTGCCGCAGGGGCCGCTGCTGTCGCCGTCTCTGCAGGCGGGGAAGGCATGGGCTTGTATTCTTCGGTCGCGCAACCAGTGGCAAAAATCAACAACGATACAAAGAACAAATTTTTCATAATTTTATGGAGCGGGGTGCGGGAATCGAACCCGCGCAGTCAGCTTGGGAAGCTGAAATACTACCACTGTATGAACCCCGCGCGAATTACGTGCCACCCGCCGCAATCCTTAATTCCTTAGTCGCTTTTATCACATCTTCCGCTAATAAAATGTCCCTACAAACAGCTACTCTTGTGACTTCCAATGGAATTAATTGCCCGATATTCTTCCGGCTAATACCGCCAATAGGAAAAACAGGTATCTTTATTTGTTTGATCACCTTTTGTAAAAGATCTAAATCCATGGCCTGACGCCCTGGCTTAGTTTGGGTCTGAAATACCGAACCAAAACCGATGTAATCAGCGCCCTGGGCCTGGGCCTTGAGCGCCTGGGCTAAATTTTGACATGAAACGCCAATAATCTTCCCCTGGCCCATCATTTTCCGGGCAGCCAAGCAATCAATATCTTCTTGGCCTACATGCAAGCCATCGGCCCCTGATAAAAAGCCTAAGTCAGCGCGGTCATTGACAATGAACAGTATCTGGTGCTTCGTTATTTTAAAAACTTTAGCGCAAAAATCTAAAATTTCTTTGGCGCTGCCTTTTTTGTCCCGTAATTGTACTATATCAACGCCGCCACGTACAGAATCTTTTAACACTTGCAGAAGAGCGCCGTAATCCAAGACCTGGGTATCCAGGATCAAATACAATTTAGCACTGGCCAATAGCTTTTTGTTCGAGCGCATACACCTTATACCGCAATGCTTTAAGTTTAATTGATACCCCAGCGTCGATCAATTTAGTGACTTCTTCCAGTACCCGCAAGGACTCTTTGACCCGCTGGCTATTGGCCCCAAACACCGCGTTGACATTCTTTCTTTTAGATTCACTGGCAGAAGTAGCACGGCCCACATCGCCTTGGATGTGGCGGGATTCAAGGGCTTTTTGAATATCTAGTTTGCCAACAACCTCAGTCAAATCATGGCGAAGGTCTTTGAAAGCACGGGTCAAAGTCCTTTGGTCCCAAACATATCGACACAAATCTTCACAAACTCTTAACCCTTCCTTAGCACGGTTAAAATTAGCATCCAGGATCCGGTAAAGGGTTTTGTCAGGACTTTTTTTCACTTTTAATGATCTTCTCAATTATGTTAGAGGTAGAGAAACCTTTGACATACTTTACAAGCTCCACCTTCTTAACCAAATCTTCACCAATGACCTGTTTGCCCTTATAATCAGCGCCCTTGATCAAAATATCAGGTTTTATAACAGAGATGATCTTATAAGGAGTAGTTTCGTTAAAGATAACGACAAAATCTACACTTTCAAGAGCTGCCAGGACTGCGGCACGGGATTTTTGTCCAATGATGGGGCGGTTGGAACCTTTGATGCGATGAGTGGATACGTCGCTGTTAAGACCGACAATTAAAACGCGGTTGCCATGGCCGGCTTCTTCCAAATACTTCACATGGCCGATATGCATCAGGTCAAAGCAGCCGTTGGTGAAAGCAATGGTCTTGCCTTGCCGGCGCAAAGCCGGTAACTTCTTGAGTAAGGCGGGTAAACTAAGGATTTTATTTGCAATCGCCATAAGGAAGGATGAATTTTAACACAGGAATGCTAAAAAAGGAAGGACTTTAGCCAGCCAAGAATGCTTTCAAATCATTTAATGGCTGGATATTGATGATCACCGGCACAAAGCCAGGGGCGTTTTGCAGTTGGGCCAGCATGGCAGGGTCAAGGTGAAACTGAATCCCTTTGTCATTCCCGCGAAAGCGGGAATCCACTACTTTAGTCTGTAAATCCATACGCGCAGGGGTCAGATCAATACCGCCGTTTTTCAACTGTCTCCTTACTTGACCTTTTAAACCCACCCGGGCACTTGGCCTTGTTTTAATATTCCTGCCGGCTAAAATATTTGCGGAAGACATAGCGGCATTGACAATACGAAAAACCAGTATGCCAGGATTTTTCTTAATTTGCCTTATATCGCTGGGCAGATACGTCTGGGCAATTCCTTCCGGGGTGTCATCGTCATCATCATGAAAAGCAACACCTTCTTCGAGTTCGCCCCTGCCGGACATCATAATTACAGAATCTCCTTCCCTCAAATCTTTTACTAATGACACTTTTATACCTAAACGATTTTCCTGAATGTTCAAAAGCGTGAGGACCTCAGAATGTGAGTGTGTTTTGTGCCTGAGCTCATACAGATTCCCTGCGCCCGTATAGACTACAATGATAATGGGATGGCCTTTCTCATCTTTCCCATAGGCAGCCGCCATAATATCCGGATGGTGTTTAGCAGAATCATAAACATAATTTCTATTCATGGTATGTTCTATAATGGCGCCCCATGCCTTAATGACTGACTTTTGCAAGAAAAACCTGAGCCCTTCCTGTGTATCATTGGCTATTTCCCGCGCCTCCTTGTTAGAAAGCTCTTCCGTCAACACCTGAAACCCATCCCTTAGTCCAGGAGCGTCCCCCGCCATCAACACAGCCAATCCTTTTATTGTATCAACAAATCCAAACGATTTCTTTTTATCCCCCGCATTCTGAAAGGCCCCCAAGATCAACGGATCAACCGGAACAGCTTTCCACCGTAAAGTGGGAGATGCTTTAAGGCTTCGAAAATATAACGTATATTTACCCTTCTCCCTTTCCTGAACATGGAACCTGAAGGCTTTTTCTTCAACATAAAACCCCTGCCAGGGAAGTCTTTTTACTTCCATCTCTTCTTGGGCTTCTTTCAAGATCTTCAAAAATTCTATTACATCATTGCCTTTTAAGATTTTCCGGGCAGCGTCTTCCAAACTATCATAATGCTCTTTTCCCGGCATCCTTGCCAATTTCCTACTCTCATCTTTCAATTTCGCATCTATAAAAAAATGGGGCTTTAAATGCATCTCTTCCGGGGAATCGCCCTGTTCCCAGACGCTCTCTTTATCGTTGATATCAAAAAAGGTCCCTTCAGCTGATTTTAGCTTCATTACCTTCGCCTTTACGATATTTTTTAGGGGAACACTGCCATCTTTATTATAAACCTGGAACATTACTGATCCCCCTTCAACCCAAATTTTATAATTTTTCTTGTCTCCTACTGTTACAAAATCCTCAAAATTGATCTGATCATATTCTCCTGATGGGACAACGGACACCTGGTCGACCGGTTCTTTTGTGATCATTGTCCATTTATACTCCTGCCCCGGCTTCCAAAAAAAATCTACCATCCCCGGCCCCCTCGTAACTGCTTTCAATTTTCTATCCTGTACCTGTTTGACAATGGCCGCAATATGGTCAAAGTCACCGCCATTTTTTACCATGCCCCGAAAATCACTTTCTGTGATAATAATATCAGGTTTTAAGCGCACTTCTATTTCATCTGCTGAAGGGGCAATACCCTCTTCTTTATTTGCTGGGACGGAGATTTCTTCCCAAATGTTTCGATTATTGGCATCCAAAACTGTGCCCGAACCCTCATATTTTGAAAGGCTGGATTTTTTAACGATCCCCAGTAATTTCTTGACTTCATCATGGGGCAAATATATTCCTCGTTTGACCTTATTGGTCTTGGCGTGGTTAGAAAAAACCGGAAATGTGAGAAAAAGATCATGGTTCATAAAAAACCATCCAAGCTCCTGGGCCGTCGCTTCATGCTCTTGGGCCATGGCCCTGTCGCTGGCTTGCGATGAATTCATCACCATGGCTGAATCTCTATAAGGTTCTTCCCAAACCCGATCCCTCCCCTTGCTTTTGGCAACTAGCAAATGCTCGTCAGCCTGTGCATAAAGACTGTCGACTAGTTTTCTAATCCCAACACGATCTCTGGGAAGTTTTGTTGTTTCGTTTTCGTCAAAATCAACAACACCCATACTATATGTGAGGCGCGGTCCTTCAAATTTATATGGCGATTCCGGTTGCTCCAGTTCTACGACAATTTGTTTTAAACTCTTAAACTTTCGTTTTAAGACACTCTCAATAACAGCAGGGTTCTTACCCTTTTGGGGATTCTGTAAAGCCAACTGATATATCATTCCATCATAAGCATCATCTTTATCATTTTCAAGCCTCTTTGACTTGAGCTGTTCAATCACTTTTTCCCTGGTATAAGGAAGAAACTGATGCATCTTTTCCCTGATTGCCTTGAGGATCTGTTGAGGACGATCTTCTGACCCTTCCGTTAATATGGCAAATTCATCACCACCGTGTAAATGGGCAATAATTTCATCAGGCCTAACGACAGACTCGAAAACCCCGGACGTACCTACTACGACTTTGTTACCCTGATCATGGCCCCAAATCGAATTAATTGATCCTAAATGATCTATATCAAAAACCGCCAATTTTAGATGTGCGTCATCACGTTTATCTCCTCTTTTTTGAATTAATTTCCGCACCATGAACCTAAACCCCTCAATACTATATAAATCAGTCAAATTATCCCTAAGCTTTCTAGAAAATACAGTCAAATCTTTATCTTGATACCTGGACACATCACCAATGGTTTCCAAACTGACCTCTTTCCCGGCTTGTACGTGGATCAGGTTCAAAAAAGCTTCCCTTTGTTCATCACTTGCAAACGGCAAATCATCAGGAGCAACAACAACATTCAACCACCTGCCATCACCTCTCTTAAGCGTTGTGGCTAAATTCTCCTTTGTCACTTCATAATAAGATTGCCCTAAAAACCCTAACATTGCTATAAGGGCTTCCCGCGTTCCGGGAATGTCAGGATGATAATTCAGCACGGCTACTTGTTCTGCTTCGGCAGCCCTTTTTAAACGCTTATCAATTAATTCAACCATCGCCTTATCACCAGGCTTGGCCTGCGCCTTGCGGGCTTGCGGTGATTTCGCCACCTTATTTTGGGCAGGGACCGGGGCCGACATTGCCTGACTTTCTGCTCCTCTTTTCCCTGCTTTATACAAGATAATACTTCTTCCTGAATTGATGACTTTCACCTCTAAACCGGGAGGAATATCTTTAGCAAAATCAGCCCCGCATCCACCAAGAAAAGCAACGCCTCCAGGCTTGAGTATGCGCAGGATCTCATTAAGTTTTTCAGATTCACGTGAATAGTCATGTTCTGTGATCAATTGTGCAAAAAAAACATCAACGGAATCATCCTTAATGAATGAATGCATATCTCTTACATCTTCGTGGTAAAGACCGAAAACGTCAGGAGAGACGTCCTGTTGCCTAAGATAAATATCCGCCCGATCAATAACGGACTGCATCCAATCCACTCCGAGCACCCGGCTGGCTTGGAAAAGTTTCTGAAGCATTGGCAACTCGCTAAGACGACTTCCAAACCCGGCAACAACCAGGGTCCCGCCGGGTTTAGGAAATATATGATGGGCATTAAGTATAGAAGCAAGAATCCGTACATCGCCTTGCCTAATATCATAGTTGGTCCCATATAGAAGATAGGCTTCCTTGGCGTGGCTTTCCCCATAAAGATCATGGAATTGCTGGGCCTGATTTTCCCACGATGGATGATCATGGCGGGTCCTGATAAATCCTTCCTGGTGTGCCATTGCCAAATTGATATCAATTTCCTGTAATCCTGTCTGACTCTTTGGCATCTGGGTGGTAAATTTCATCGCTACTAACATAGCTTTATTATTAAAAGCAGCCCCTCCTGAAAAATATTTCCTGGGAATGACTTGCTGGGTCAACGGGTCTTGTTCTTCTTTGATATAGTTATAGGCGCCTTTTTTGAAGGCTTGGAGGTAGCGCTGGTAGATGGCTTCAATGTTGATGGAATTCTTGTATCCTACACCTGCTACTTTCTTTTTGTCTTCATACACTTGAGCCAGAATACTGTCTTTGATCTTCTTTTTGTACCAGGTGGCTAAAATAAGCGAATTATAGACCTGGCGGAGCTGGGCGAAGTTTTTGTTTTGGTTGATCTCTTTGGTCAGTTCGGGGATGACTATCTCGCGGACGATTTGAGAGCCAAGGGCGCTCGTGTTCTGGATTCCCGCGAGCAACTGCGAGTGTCGGTCAATACGACCTTTCGCAGGAATGACATGATGGGAAAGAGACAAATAATCTTCCTCAAGCATGACCTTAAGTTTTGCTTCCACCACATAAGCTGTGCCGGCCTTGGAGTTTTCGTAGACAACGGCTTTTTCAGGCACTATCCAGACCTTATTGAACGTATTGACCGGGATGTTGGTTGTACCAAATTTCTTCGCGGCTTCTTCATAAATGCGTTTCCAGAATTTCTTACCTATCTCATCCTCAGGATAAATTAAACTTGCAGTGATCTGCTTGAGCATATAGTCTTCAGCCAAAAGGTCCCTGCCCATTTCGGTTAAACCGAAACTTTGGGGGATGATCCTATTTTTCTCATATGGCGAAAGATTAACCCATAAATCTTTTTCAGGGATGGTTAAGCTGGAGAGGAAATATTTGATCAGTTTGGTGGCTTCGGGCTTAAGAGGAACCGATGAATCACCTTTGTCCAAAATGAAATCGAAACGGAAAGGATTGTTAGGATGGACTTTGAGGCCTTTTAATATTGGCGGATTGAATTCAGGGCTTAAACGGACCATTACTCCGGGCGCAGGCAGACGAAACTCTTGAGCTTGAGCCAAAGGCAGAGGCCCAAAGGAATTAGCCAAAAAGGCGGTTAAAACGACAAAAAAACCCCACGACCTATAAAGCCGCTTTGAAAAGCAAGAAACAGGGAATCTTGGGGTCCTCTCCATACTATATAAAGTATGCAATATATTTAGATAAAAAACAAGGGTGGGAAGCTGCTATCTTACGTAAGGGCGTTTTCAACTAATTCGCAGATGGAATGGAAAATAACCAGATGGGATTCCTGGATGCGGGCGGTTTTGGAGGATGCGGCGATAATAGTGATATCACACTGGCCGGCTAATTGACCACCTTTGCCTCCGGTCACGCCAACGGTAACAATCCCCATAGCCTTGGCCTGTTTAACAGCTTCCAGGACATTTTTGGAATTGCCGCTGGTGGTGATGGCGATCAGGACATCCCCCTTTTGCCCCAAAGCCTGCAATTGCCGGGAGAAAACAATATCAAAAGTATAATCATTACCCAGGGCTGTCAGGGCCGACGTATCAGTGGTCAAGGCAATGGCCGGCCAGGCCTTGCGTTCCTTCTGGAAGCGCCCGACAAACTCCGCGGCGATATGCTGGCTGTCCGCGGCTGAGCCGCCGTTACCGCAAAAGAATATTTTATGGCCGCTCTTAAACGCGCTAATGATCGCCTCAGCCGCTCTGATTATCTGGGGCAGATTCTTTTTTAAAGTTTCCTGTTTGACTTCTATTGATTCCGCGAAGATCTGCTCTACTGTTTTTCTCATATCAATGCTTGGTCGAAAATACGTTAGCGATCTCAACCAAATCCATATTTACCAGTTTGCGATGGGACACGGCTTCTTCCATGTCCACAAAACGGATCTTGTTTTCCCTTAAAGAAGCCATTTTACCGAATTTATGTTCCTTGACAAGCTCCACGGCCTTGACTCCCAGGCGCGTGCCAAGGACCCGGTCAAATGCCGTCGGAGAACCTCCGCGTAAAATATAACCAAGAACGCTGACCCTAGTTTCATAACTGGTATTGTCTTCAATGACCTTGGCCAAGAATTCGCCCACCGAACCAAAACGGCGCTTCTCCATCAAAGACGGGGTCTCGCTGGAGTGCGTCATGTACCCGTCGATCTTGGTGCCTTCAGAAACGACAATGATGCTAAAAGGCTTGCCGCGCTTATGCCTCTCACGCAAAAGTTCATAAACTTCTTCCAAATTCACCGGAATTTCAGGGATCAAAATGATATCAGCCCCGCCGGCTATCCCCGATTGCACGGCCAGCCATCCGGTATATAGGCCCATGACCTCAACAACCATGATGCGATGGTGCGATTCAGCAGTTGTATGCAGGCGGTCAATGCATTCAGTGGCTATATTCACCGCCGTATCAAAACCAAAGGCGTAATCTGTCCCTGACAAGGCATTATCAATGGACTTGGGCACAGCAACAGCCCTGATGACGCCTGCTTTATGCAGGCTCAAGGCTATTTTGATCGTTTCTTCACCACCGACAACGATCAGCGCGTCCATGCCGCTGCGGGCATAATTATCCTTGATCTTCTTGACCTGCTCTTCGTCATTCAACGGATTGACACGGCTGGTACCTAAAATAGTACCACCCTTATCCAAAATTCCCGTCGTAGACTTGATGTCCAGGACGCGCATATCATTTTCGATGAGGCCTAGCCACCCGTTCTTGATGCCGGTAACAACGTAACCTTCCTGCATGCCTTTGCGCACCACCGCGCGAATGACCGAGTTAAGTCCCGGACAATCTGCCCCGCCTGTCATTATTCCTATTTTCTTCATGAACGATACCCGTGCAATGGGGCCTGGGTTGGAAGTTGAAATTCATCCTTGTTCCTGGATTTAATGTCATCCAGTGAAATTTTAACCACATGCACCCGTATGTTGATCTTGCCTTCCATGCCGACGGCCTCTTCTATTTTGCGGCGCACCAGGTCCTGAAAACGGGCGGTCAGCTCAGGAATATTGACTTCATGCTTCAACACCAATTTAATGTCCACTTCCAGGCCTTTTCTAACAGCGATCATGTACGGACGGATCTCTTTGACCTCGGGCATTTGCACGATCAGGCGTTTGATCAGGTCTTCAAGGGCTGTCAATGACACCGTGACCCCGCCGCTGGGATTTTCAAAAGCAATGGTGCGCTCCATCTGGCGCCTTCCATAAATAAGCCTGGCCAAAAGAAAACTCATGAACATGATGCCGCCGGCACAGATCCCGGCGATGGCACCGCTTTGATTATCAAAATAAACCATCGTCAACAGGCGTTGGATGGTCTGCAGGTCAAGAACATGGGACACAAAGAGCATGACAGCAATGCCGGTCGTCCAAATAATGAAAATATAAAATATGATGGCTATACGGGTCAGCAACCACATTACGCGCTCCTTTCAGGCCTCTCAATGGCTTGAACATTCACATTGATCTCTTTTAAATTAATGTCCACGGCATCTTCCACCGCGCGCTGGATCACGTCCTGGATCTGGCGGGCAACAACCGGAATGTTCATACCATAATAAATTATAACACGGATCTCCAGGGACACTTGGCTTTCTTTATCCACGGTCACACTGACAGCAGGAAAATTTTTATAGCCAAACGCTTCCGCGATAGGCCCGATGATGCCGAAAGTAGCAAGCTCAACACCGGGAACTTCTTTAATGGACGCGGCCGCGATGTCCCCGATGACCTTTTTATGGATCTGTACGACACCTAAGTCAACCGTATTGTCCCTGTTCATACGTCCCCCTTACTCGTTCTTCATCATTTTTTCCAGGAAGTGTGTCGTGGCTTTGCCTTCCAGGAAGGTCGGATGATGAAGGATCTCCATGTGTATTGGAATGGTCGTCTTGATAGGTGCAATATAAAACTCATCCAGGGCGCGGCGCATGATGCGTACTGCCTCATTACGGTCCTTGCCGTGGACGATCAATTTAGCCACCATGGAATCATAATACGGGCTTATCGTATAACCCGGATAAATATGCGTGTCAATGCGCACGCCCGGCCCCCCGGGGAGGTTTAACTCAACGATCTTGCCCGGGCTTGGGATAAAATTATTATAAGGGTCTTCGGCGTTGATGCGGCACTCCATGGCATGCCCATGAAATTTGATCTCTTCCTGTTTGAGCTTAAGCTTCTGGCCCATCGCGATCTTGATCTGCTCCTTGATCAAGTCAATGCCCGTGACCATTTCAGTGACGGGATGTTCGACTTGGATACGGGTGTTCATTTCCATGAAATAAAAATTATTGTGCATGTCCAACAAAAATTCAATAGTGCCCACTCCGTGATAATTGACCGCCTTGGCCGCTTTAACGGCGGCATCGCCCATTTTCTTACGCAAATTAGCATCCAAAGCCGGCGAGGGTGACTCTTCTAATAATTTTTGATGGCGCCGCTGTACTGAACAATCCCTCTCGCCCAAATGGATCACATTGCCATGCTCATCTGCCAGGATCTGGAATTCCACATGACGGGGGCCTTCAATGTATTTCTCTATATACACGTCCCCGAGGCCAAAATTAGCTTCTGCCTCGGTTTGGGCCATTTTAAAAGAATTGATCAGGGTCACATCATTATGGCAGACCCGCATGCCCTTGCCGCCACCCCCAGCCACGGCTTTGATAATTACGGGATATTTGATCTTCTGGGCAATACTCAATGCCTTGTCCTGGGTTTTGATGACACCGTCACTCCCCGGTGTTAAAGGCACGCCCATTTTCCTGACTGTTTCCTTGGCGACAATTTTATCGCCCATTTTGCGTATGCTGTCCGGAGAAGGCCCGATGAATTTGATATGGCAGGATTCACAAATTTCCGCGAAATGCGCGTTTTCCGACAAGAAACCGTAGCCGGGATGGATGGCGGACACGTCCGTGATCTCCGCGGCAGAGACAATGGCCGGGATATTAAGATAAGATTCTTTACTGGAGGCTTTACCAATACAAACCGCTTCATCAGCGAAGCGCACATGCAGAGAGTCGCGGTCTGCTTCGGAATAAACCGCGACGGTACGTATGCCCATTTCTTTGCAGGCACGGATGACCCTTAAGGCAATTTCACCGCGGTTGGCGATCAGGATTTTGGAGAACATTATAGTGGCTCAACGATGAACAAAGTCTGGCCGAATTCCACCGGCTCCGCGTTTTGCACCGACACTTCCGTGATCTTGCCGCGGACCTCAGATTTGATCTCGTTCATTAACTTCATGGCTTCCACGATACAAACCACCTGGCCGACTTCAACCGTTTGGCCGACCTCAACAAAGGACTCGGCTTCCGGCGAGGGAGAACGATAGAAGGTACCTACCATCGGAGATTTGATATCTTTATTATTTTTAGACGCGTCAGCGGCAGCGGAAGCCGCGGCAGTTGGGGCTACGGCCTTGGGCGCCGGAAGAGATTCCACGGCATAATGGGCCGGTGTTCCCATGACAAGCCCTCCATCCGCGGATTTTTTAAGCTTAAGTTTTAATCCCTCACGCTCAATCTCGATCTCATTGAGATTATTTTCATTCATCAGGGTAATGATCTCTTTGATCTCTTTTAAATTCATTTTTTGACCCTTTCGACGTAAATCCCTGTCCTGGTATCTACTTTAACGGTCTCACCCTGCCCGATAAATAAAGGCACCTGAATGGAGGCCCCGGTATCAATTTTAGCCGGCTTATATCCTGCGCGGGAAGAATCTCCCTTGAGCCCCGGGTCAGCTTCAATGATCGTGGCAATGATAAAATTAGGCACATCCACCTTGACCACCTGGTCATTATAAAGAATAGTTTCAACCTCCATGTTGTCCTGCAAATACTTGACCCCGTCCCCCAATAATGACTTGGCTATAATGGTATCTTCAAAAGTGCTTTGGTCCATAAAATGATACTCGTCGCCCGTGACATAGGTGAATTGCATGCGGCGGCGCTCAAGGTCAGCGTTTTCAAGCGTTTCCGCCGTACGGAAGGTACGCTCCAAAACAGCGTCAGTACGCAGGTTCTTTAAGCGCACGCGCACAAAGGCCGAGCCTTTGCCCGGCTTAACATGGGTCAGCTCAGTGATAAAATAAAGCTGACCATCAACGACTAATCCGGTCCCCGTTTCAAGTTCATTAATTGTAATAGCCACTTAACACCTCACACCCTTCTTTAGTTACTAATACCATGTCTTCTACTCTAAGGCCAAATTGATTGGGGATATAAACACCCGGCTCAACCGTGACGATCATTCCAGGCTCTAATATAGCCGTACTTTGGCTGGAAAGCCGGGGCGCTTCATGAATGTCCAAACCCACCCCGTGGCCTAAAGAATGGCCAAAATATTTCGCTAAACCAAACTTGCGCAAAATCTTACGCGCTTGAGCATCAACCTGTGAACAAGCCATGCCAGGCTTGATGATACTTATAGCTTCCCGTTGCGCAAGGTTAAGGGCATCAAATACTCGCTTGACACGAGGCGCTATTCTACCCAAAAAGAAATTGCGTGTCAAGTCAGACTTATAACCATTAAGATCAATGCCGAAATCCAGCAAAACGTTCTCATTGTTACGGATGACCCTGTCCGTGGCCCTGGCGTGAGGATAGCAGGAATTAGGGCCTGAAGCAATAATGGGTGGAAAAGAGAACTCTGCCCCATGAGATTTCACTAAACCCTCCAATTTCAAGGCTATTTGACGCTCCGTAAGCCCAGGTTTCACCACTTTTCTCATAAAATCAATGGCTTTATAGTGCAATTTCAGGCATTTTCTGATCTGATCGATCTCCCCTTCATCCTTAACTTCCCGAATGGATTCAACCAATCCTGTTGCCGGTATGAGCTTGCGGTTCCTGGGGCAAAATTCCTTAAGCTTTTTCCACAAAGCAAAGCTGGTATGCCGCTCATCAAATCCAAGGCGCTTGATCTTAAATTGCTTGCAAAGCTCGCAAAGCGTGGCGCAAGGCGTCTTGCTATATTGCTTGACCGTAACCCCTTTAAGCCCCTGGCGGGCTTCCAGACAATAGCGGGAATCTGTAATATAGAAAGCTTTTGTCTTGGTGACCAAAAGCCAGGACTCGCAAGCAGGGAATTGGGTCAGATAACGGATATTACTGTCATTAACGATCAAAAGGGCGTCAATATTCTTATGGCGGGAAAAATCTTCAACAAGCTTGTTTAGACGCGAATTCATCATTTAATATATGTCACCCCCGAATGTTTTAATCGGGGGTCCATTTAACTAAGATTCGACTAAAAGTACAGGAATACCGTCGACAATGGGATATTCGCGCTGACAGCGCGTACAAACGATCTTAGGCGCGGACGCCGTCTTATCTTTAAGCTCAACATCACCTTGACAGGCAGGACAAGCAAGTAATGCCAATAATTTCTCATCTATCATTTGGACAAGTCCACAAAACGCAGTTGCAGTTCGTAAATGGAGCCGTTGAGCAGATCATCCTCTTCCTTGGATAGATTGCCCTTGGTCTTATCACGCAAAATGACCAGCGTGTCGATCAGGAATTTGGCCTGCTTGAGGTTCTTTTCAACTTGATTGGTCATGGGGTTTGGCATTTCCCCTAAGAAGATCATGGTTTGAAAGCCGAGGCTCGCGATGTAATTAAAGAAATCCAGCTGCGGCTCTGCCGCAGGTGCCGCATCTTCCTGAGGGGGCTTGGGCGCTGATGCCAATGGCTGTCCGTCAGGGCCCAAAAGCCCGCCTTCATCCTTCTGCACATCATCTCCCCAACGATTTTGTAAAGTCATAGATTACTCCCAGTGTCATTCCCGAATGCTTCTGTCGGGAATCCATTTCATCTCTCTAAAGTGCATTACATTATCATTGGATATTGAAAAAGTCAAAATTAAAATTGCGGCGGGTGGCCTGGAATTTGATCAATCACTGACTTGGTACTGGATCTCAATGTTGAAGGGGTATTCGGTGAGATTCATGCCTTTTAAAAAAGGCGGGAATGGGCTGGCTTCTTGGAGACTCCTCATGGCGATCTCCTGCAGATGTTCTGAGGCATCGGTTTTCTCCTCTATGATCCTTGCGTCTTTAAGCACGCCATGTTCATCCAACAAAAACGTCAAATACACAGAACCCCGCTCCATCTTGTCATAATTGGCGTAAACTTTTTCCTTGATGCGCTCCCGCACCATTTCATTATAAGCAGCATAAACCGGATTATTTATTTTTTCCGATCTGATAGGCGTAATGGAAACCCTATGGCTTAACTCCATGGTGCGCATGCGTTCGGACTTACGTTCATAGAACATCCCAAAAGGCAGTGTCGGCCGTTCTTTGACCAGGCTGACAGGTATGCTCCCGTCGGAAAGAAATTTAGGATTATTACTTAAATCCAGGTGCTGGGCCGGCTTGACAGGATGCTCCCGGATATCAGCAGATCTTAGATGGATCGGCTTGTAGGTGATCTCGATCCGGCCCTGGCGGACGGCCTGATAATGCGGGTCATGGATCCGGCTAAGATAAGTGACGCACAAGAACGCTGTATGAGCGGCCAACGAAATAAACACGGCCTTAAAAATAAAATTTTCAGTCATTTTTCCCCAAAAGCTCACGCCCTAAATAGGCCATGAAACGAAAGGTGTCGCGCACCGGCTGGATCTTGCTCTTCTCATCCCTATAAATGGTCTGTATATCCACCGAGGCTATTTTAAAACCTTTTTTACTGGCCTTGATCAGCACCTCAGTCTCGATCTCAAAATCAGAACTTGTAAGTTTAATGGCTTTAAGCACCTTTGTTTTGATCAGGCGAAAACCACATTGCGTGTCCGGAATACTTTGGCGGCAAAAAAGAGAGATCAGCCAGGACATGAACCGGTTGGTGATCAGGCGCACCAAGGGCATTCCCCGCGGGTTGTGCATACGGTTACCGTTGATAATGTCCGCGTTTGTATTTTGATAACAAGCCGCGAATGCCGCGATATCCGACGGTGAATGCTGGCCGTCACCATCCATGGCGATGGCGGCCTCATAACCATTCTTAAGCACGTGATCAAATCCGGCCTTTAAGGCATTGCCCTTGCCGCTTTTGATTCCGGTCTTTAACACCACGGCGCCTGCTTTGATGGCCACGGCATCAGTATGGTCCACCGAACCATCATCGATCACAATACAGTCATACCCCAAGGCGCGCACAGCCCCAACCAGGGGACCAATGGTCTGGGCTTCATTATGCGCCGGAATGATAATGGCTATTTTCATGATCTCCAAAACTCCCTGAATAAAAGCCACTGTGACGGGTCCTTCTTGATCTCATCCTCAATGATCGTCAAATATTTCTGGATATACTCCTTGGCCGCTTCATCCGTGATCTTACCCTCCGGCACATGAGGAGGCTCAATGGGCGGATGAATATTAATTTCAAAGCGGCCTTCAGCCGTGCGAAGGATAAAAAGAGGGATAATAGGAGCACCTGTTTTGATGGAAAAGAAAGCGGCCCCCTTGGGGACCATTGTTTGACGGCCAAAAAAATCCATCATTAGCCCGCGATTACCAAAATCCCTGTCTACCAGGATCGCGACCAAGCGGTTCTGCCGCAAATGCTCCACGACACGCCGGACAGCCACATCGGTTTGGATTATCACGGCCCCAAACGCTTCCCGCTGCGCGTTAAACAGGGCATTGACCCGCGGGTCTTTGTGCGCCAAGGCCACGATGGATAACGGGAATCCCACCAGGGGCAATATCGTTCCGCCCATCTCCCAATTGCCCAAATGGGCACTGACAACAATACCGCCCTTGCCCTTTTCCAGCACTCGGCTAAGGTATTCGACATTATTAATATGGACATTGGATTCAACAAAGGCCGGACGCAAATAATTGGTCATGGTAAAGAATTCCAGCAAGTACTTGCCAAAATTACGGAACACCGCGCGGACTTGGGCACTGGGCACATGATCTGTCTTTAACACTATTTTCAAATTGTTTTCAACGGCCTGACGATCGGCCTTGGAAAAACAAAAATGCATGTCACACAAGAAACTGACCAGGGCACTGCTCACCCCCAAGGGCAATATCTTTGCTAAAAACTTAGCGGTCCTATAAAGATAATAATTACCCATATCTTCTTAGTTCAAGATCAGCCGCGCGATATTTTCCGCGGCCATTGGTTTGCCGTTTTTTAACGCGGCCTGCTTCATCCCTGCCAATTTCTTTGGATCATCCAAAAGCACATCGATCTCACGGGCAATATGGCGTTTGTCATCCACCCGGATAGCAATGCCCTGATTGACCAAAAATTGAGAATTACGCTCTTCCTGGCCGGGGATAGGATCAACGATCACCATGGGCAGGCCTTTGGCAAGGCATTCGCTGGTGGTCATGCCGCCGGGCTTGCTGACGATCAGGGTGGACACTTCCATCAGCTCATCCACATTGCTGGCATAATCATAAAAAATAATTTTCTTCTTTGTCTTACGCTGGATCTTCTTGAGCCAATTGACTAACTTGACATTGGTACCGCAGATGACGATCAGCTGCAAGGCCCTCTCAAGACGCACCAGGGATTTGACCGCTTCTTTCATGGGGCCCAAGCCTTGGCCGCCGCCCATGATCAGGATGGTAGGAATACTCAGATCAAGTTTTAATTTTTTGGCAATGCTCTCTACACCGAAGCTTTCCGCGAATTTCATGCGGATAGGGATCCCAAAAATCTTGATCTGCTCCTTGGAGATACCTTCTTTCACATAACGGTCACAGGCCTCTTGGGACGGCACCACATAAAAATCCACCCCTTCATGCAGCCAATAAAGATGCGGGGCGTAATCCGTCAGCACGCCGATGACTGTAAGGCCAAGTTGATTGGCCGTTTTATAATCCGCGACCATGCCGCAAGGAAAAGCCTGGGTGCAGACGATCACATCGGGCTTGAATTCATCGATCAATGGTTTTAATTTCTTATGCGAAGACTTGTGGATGGATTGTTTCCATTTTTCGGAAAACTTGATGACCTTGGGATTATCGTAAAGGTATTCCCATATCTTGGGGGCCCGTTTGATGACACCCATATAAGCGGTATTGATGATCTTTTCCATCAACGGGTAGGTGTAACCAAATCCGTTGATGCTCAAAACTTCACAATCAGGATCAAGGGCCTTAAGGGACTTGGCGATCGCCACCGCACCCTGACGATGCCCGGAAACCTGCGAAATGTACATGAGTAGAACGCGCTTGTGTTTAATCTCTGCCATGCCTTACTCGATAGTCCCCAACACGCCGCCAACCAAACCTTCTTGGCCTTCAGCGACGGAAATTGATCTAAGCTTGCCCGGGGCCGGCGCCTCAATAATAAAAGAAGCTTTGTCAGTGACCGCCTCGCAGACCTCCTGGCCTTCCTGCAGGCTGTCGCCCACCTTCGCGTGCCAGCAGGCGATCGTCGCCTTGGTGATACCTTCGCCTAATTCAGGTAAAATAATTTTTGTCATTTTTGGAAAAGCTCAATTACTTTTGACTTCACATCCTGCATCGGCACAGGATGACCTTTTAATTTTTGCATCGAGGTCATGCGCACATCAAGACCACAGGGTTTGATCAAATTAAAAAGGGACAAGTCGGTATTAACGTTGATCCCTAAGCCATGATAGGTGACCCATTTGCGCACACCCACACCGATGGAAATGATCTTGTCTTTACCAACGAATACGCCCCTCTTGCCTGAAATGCTTATTGCCAATATACCAAAATTCTTCAATAAATCAACCGCAACTTCTTCAAGCATTTCCATATATACTTTAAGGTCACGACCACGTTTATTTAAATTAAAGATAGGATAAACGACCAGCTGCCCCGGCGCGTGCAAAGTCACATCCCCTCCACGGTCAACATTAGTAACCATTACACCACGATCTTCAATTTCCTTGCGTTGATAGAGCAGACTGTCAGGATTGGTCATACGCCCCAGCGTCAAAACCGGAGGATGTTCGCAAAGAATTAAATGATCCTGCGCACCTTCAATGACATTTTGGACACACTTCTTCTGCCGCTCAAGGCCATCAGCGTAATTAATTAAACCCCAGTCTTGTATGATTATCTTTGATTTCATAGCGAGCAGCTTAAATGGTGTTGTGGACGAAACATTCAGGGATTTTTGGGCAAATGTCCGCAAGGCTTTACAATAAATCTGTTCATATACCAGTGCTTCTATAAAACAGATTTATTGTAAACCGTAGCGGACGGCCAAAATATCCCGTTTCGGGAACAACACCGTTTAAGCTGACGGAAGGAAAACTATAATTTCTTACAAATTGCTTCAGCCATTTGCATGGTCCCGACAGTCGTAGGATCATTACGATCACTCTTCAGATCGTACGTCACGTCCTTGCCTTCTTTTAAAATGGTCCGGACAGCATTATCCAAACGATCAGCCGCGGCATTTTCTTTAAGATGGCGCAGCATCCATACAGCGGAAAGAATGGTCGCGGTGGGATTGACCTTGTTCTGGCCGGCATATTTAGGCGCGGAGCCATGCACCGGTTCAAATAAGGCGATCTCATCGCCATAATTGGCCCCCGGAGCCACTCCCAAACCGCCGACAATCCCGGCGCACAGATCTGAAACAATGTCCCCGTAAAGATTAGGCAGCACCAGGCAATCATAAAGAGAGGTGTACTGGATCAATTGCATGCACATATTATCCACGATGCAGTCACCGAATTCGATCTTCCCCTCATATTCCTTGGCCACTTCACGGGCAGCTTGCAAAAATAATCCGTCGGTAAATTTCATGATATTGGCCTTATGCACCGCGGTCATCTTTTTACGCCCAAGTTTTACCGCCCAGTCAAAAGCAAATTTAACGATACGCTTAGAGCCGCTCACTGAGATCGGCTTGATGGAAATAGCCGCGTCCTGCTTGACCTTCTTAACTGACATCTCATTGATCAAGGTACGCAGGCGGTCACACTCAGGCGTGCCAAGATCAAACTCAATGCCGGCATATAAATCTTCCGTATTTTCACGGAAGATCATTAAATTCACGTTCTTAATAGGGGTCTTAACACCTTCATAATAAAGGCAAGGACGCACGCACGCGAACAGATCGAGCGACTGGCGTAATTGGACATTGACCGAACGAAAACCTTTACCGATGGGCGTCGTGATAGGGCCTTTGATGGCTGTCTTGTTGCGGCGGATGGAATCCAGCACTTCATCCGTCAAGGGCTTGCCGTGTTTTTGCATGGACTTCTCGCCCACCTCCTGCACGTCCCAATTGATCTTCACACCCGTGGCATCCACGCAGAGCTTCATGGCATTGGTCACTTCCGGACCGATACCGTCCCCTGGCAATAACGTTACTGTATGGCTCATTTTAGCTCCTTACCCGCTGGGGGTCATTTTTTCGGCATTAAAGTCTTTAATTCGTTGACATTCGTCGCCATGTTCATGGCCGTTTGATAAGTAATGATACCTTTTTCATAAAGTTCTTTAAGGGATTTGTCAAAGGTACGCATCCCGAATTGACCGCCGGTTTGCATGGCCGTGCGTAGCTGTTCCACCGCCCTCTCGCGGATCATATTGCGGACACCGGCCGTGGCCAGCATGATCTCAGGCACCATGATGCGTCCCTTGCCGGAGGCCCTGGGCGCCAATTTTTGGGAAACAACGCCCTCTAAAACCGACGAGAGCTGCAGCCGGACCTGCTGCTGTTGGTAGGGCGGAAAAACATCAATGATACGTTCAATGGTTTGCGGAGCGTCAGGGGTGTGCAGGGTGGCCAAGACCAAATGCCCTGTTTCCGCCGCTGTCAGGGCCGTTGAGATCGTCTCCAGGTCACGCATTTCTCCCACCACGATCACGTCCGGGTCCTGGCGCAGGCAGCGCTTAAGCGCTTCCGCGAAGGACTTGGTATCGCGATAAACCTCACGCTGCTTGATCACTGATTTTTTATTCGTAAAAATGTACTCAATGGGATCTTCAATGCACGTGATCACACAGGTACGCTCGGAGTTAATTAAATTAATGATCGCGGCCAATGTCGTGGTCTTCCCCGTCCCCGTGGGACCGGTGATCAGGACCAAACCGCTTTGCTTGCGCGCCAGATCCGCGATCACCGGCGGCAATTGCAGTTCTTCCATGGAAGGGATATATAAGGAAATACGACGGAAAGCAGCCTCGACAGAGCCGCGCTGGATATGCACATTGACACGGAAACGGTCCATGCCGGTCAAGGCCAGGGAAAAATCCAATTCCTTTTCTTCTTCGAATTTGGTTTTCTGAGTGTCCGAAAGGACGCTGTAGATCATGTCCTGGATCTGGTCACGGACAAGGGCCTCGGCCTTAAGCGGGACCAGACGGCCGTCAATACGAAAGATCGGAGGACTATTTTCAGTCAAATGCAGGTCAGAAGCATTTTCCTGGATAGTTAATAAAAGAAGTTCCCGTAAAAGAGAGATCTTTTCCATTATTTAGCGATCCACTTGGCCACTCTCGAAATACCTTCCTGGATGCGCGCCTCCGACGTGGCAAAACTAAACCTTATATAATTGGGAGCTCCAAAACCGTCACCCGGGATCCCGGCCACCTTGACTTCATCCAGGATCTGCTTGGCGATCATCGTCGCGTCCCCTACTTTCGAAAAATCACAAAAAACGTAAAAAGCGCCTTCCGGACGGATATAAGAAAGCTTTCCCACACGGTCTAAACACTGCAGCATCAGGTCACGGCGCTTTTTAAACACCTGGCACATTTGATCAATGGACTCTGGAGAAGCTTTCAGGGCCTCCACGGCCGCGGCCTGGCTGATGGATGTTGGGTTGGAGGTCGAGTGGTCCTGGTATTTCTTAATATACTCCATGATCTCGAGGGCCCCTGCCGCGTAGCCGATACGCCAACCGGTCATGGCGTACGCCTTAGACACACCGTTGACCGTCAAGGTCAAGTCAAAGATCTCCCGACCCAATGAAGCTATCGAGGTGAATTCGTTAGTATCATAAATCAACTTCTCGTAGATTTCATCACTAATCACATAAATCTTGTGCGCGACACAGATCTCAGCGATCTTGGCCAGCTCTTCTTTATGGTACATGACCCCTGTTGGGTTAGACGGAGAATTGATGATCAATATCTTAGTCTTGGGCGTAATATGTTTTTTTAATGAATCCGGCGTGATCTTAAACCCGCTGGCAGCATCCGTGGGGATGACGACAGACTTGCCGCCCGCGGCCTTGACCATTTCAGGATAGCTCACCCAATAAGGCGATTGAAAAATGACCTCATCCCCATCATCAACTAAAACCTGGATGATATTGAATAATGAATGCTTGGCCCCGCAGGAAACAACGATCTGGCTGGGTTTATAAACAAGGCCGTTATCTTTTTGGAATTTAGCGGCAATGGCCTCGCGCAGCTCCTGTGTCCCGATGGAAGGCGTGTATTTGGTCGCTCCGTTTTCAATGGCCTTGATGCCGGCTTTCTTGATAAAATCCGGCGTGTCAAAATCCGGCTCACCGGCGGCAAAATTGACCACATCATGCCCCTGTACCGCTAATTCCTTAGCGCGGGCCGTAATGGCCAGTGTTGTTGATCCCAACATGTCCTTGATCCTGCGATTCACATGAAGCATTTTATCCTCCTATAATTTCAAGCAGCTACTAAACAGATACTGGCTTTGTTGGCGAGAGCTACGGTTTTTTCACGGTCGATGATGAGGGTCTTGCCAGCCTCGATGGCCAGGCAAGCGGCCTTGACACGGGCCATGGTTTGGATGGTGCGCGGACCGATGACCGGCACATCAAAGCGATTGTCCTGGGCAGGTTTGGAGGTTTTGATCACCACTGCCCCCTCGCGGGCAATCTTCCCCCCGCGGGTAATGGCTTGGTCTGTGCCTTCCATCGCTTCAATGGCCACAATGGCTTTTTCTTTGACCACCACCGTCTGCCCGATATCAATGCCGCCCACGAGCTTGGCAATGGTCAACCCAAATTCAATGTCTTTTAATTCACTCACACTGGGCCCGCGTTTGGTCAGGGTACCGCGGGGCGCTAAATATTTCTTTAATAAAAAGGTGGAATCCAGCAAGGTCATGCCCTCAGCCCCCAAGCGATCAGCCACCGCGGCAAAAATGGTGTCTGCCTTGCGGTCGCGCAGGGCATCAGCAAGGGCCTGGAATTCCTCATCTAATTTGACCGCCGGATTGAATAAATTGTCCTGGTTGACCTGGCCCGCCATGATGACCTGGGCAACAGCGTTGGCGCGGAAATACCCGAAAAGCTTCTTTAATTCGCCTACTTTGAAATATTGGAATTTATCGACGGAGAAATGCAAAAGCGGTGACGTGTCCCCCGCAATGCCCGCCGCAATGATCTTGTAGTCCTGGTCACGCGCTGCCCTGGCAAAAAGGAAAGGGAACTGCCTGTTGCCCGCGATAAGACCTATGATTTTAGGATTAGGAGATGCCACGTTTGGATATCTGGATAAACTCAATGACCCGATGGATCTCAGGCAAACCGTTTAATTGCTCTTTGACCTGAAGCACGGCGTTACTGCGGTTTAACCCGGAATTAAAAAGGATCTTAAAGGCACTGTGCAAGGCCCTTTGGTTGGGTGACGGGACCACCGCGCGTTTTAATCCGACAATATTTAAACCCCGGAGAGTGGCAGGATTACCATCCACCAAAGAATACGGCGGTACATCCTGGTTGACCTTGGAACAGCCGCCGATCATGGATAAGTATCCGATGCGGGCATACTGATGGACACCGGACAAACCGCCGATCACTGCCCGGTCTTCAATGGTCACATGCCCTGAAAGCCCCACATAATTAGCTAAAACACAGTCATGGCCGATGTGGCAGTCATGGGCCACATGACAGCAGGCCATGAATAAATTATTGTCCCCGATGCTGGTGGTGCCGCCGCCTTCGATGGTGCCGGGATTGACCGTCACATATTCACGAAAAATATTATTGGCACCGATATTCAAAAAAACCTTGTCTTGTTTTTGGTGCTTCCTGTCCTGCGGCAGCGAGCCGATCACAGCCCCGGTAAACAATTGGCATCCCTTCCCAAGAGTGGTATGCCCCTCAACGATGCAATGAGCACCGATGACAACATCGTCCCCCAAGGTCACGGCACCGTCAATGACCGAATAGGGCCCAATGCTCACATTTTTCCCGAGCTTGACGTGTTCACCGACAATGGCGGTTTTATGAATGGCGTTAGACATAAGTTAGCTGTTTAAATAATGCGCATCTGTATAAGAAAACATCATCTCCCCTTCGATGGCCACTTCCCCATCAACACGGGCCACCCCTTTGATATGCGCGGTGCGTTCCCTGTCGCGGATGATCTCAATTTCCATCAATAACTGGTCTCCGGGGTAAACGACTTTACGGAATTTCACATCTGAAATAGACATGAACAATGCTACTTTACCATTATGCGCGCCGCTGGTCAATACCACAACTCCCGCGGTCTGGGCCATGGCTTCGATCATGATCACTCCCGGCATCACCGGCTTTTGGGGGAAATGGCCCTGGAAAAACCCGTCATTGATCGTCACATTCTTGATGCCGATCCCCTTTTTGCCCGGCTCAATTTCAATGACCCTGTCAACAAACAAAAACGGATAACGATGAGGCAGGATCTTCATGATCTCATGGATATCAAAAACCCTGCCCGCGGCCCCGGGCGGCACAGAGGGATAAGAAACAGCGGTGTACTTTTGGCGCTGGGCCTCTATTTTCTTGACCAGGGCCCGGTTTAAAGCATGCCCGCTTTTGGTGGCATAGACAGCGCCTTTAACAGGGAAACCTAACAGGAATAGATCACCGACGATATCCAGGACCTTGTGACGCGCGCACTCATCAGGAAAACGCAAGGTATTCTCCAAAGGCCCTTGGGAAGACATCACCAGGGTATTTTGATAATTAGCACCACGGGCCAGCCCTTGGGCCCTGATCTCATTGACTTCAGATTCCAGGCAAAAAGTACGGGCCGCTGCCAGTTCTTTAGCAAAAGAAGCCGTATCAATGGGCCGTGAAAAAAATTGTGAACGCAATAAAGGATGATCGTAATCCAGCGTATAGGAAACATTTAATTGGTCATGAGGCACCATCACGATCGTCGAAGTTTTATTGGCAACGATGATCGGCTCTTGAATGGTAAAGATATTTTTATCCGCCTGCCCTTCGGTGGACCCCGCCTGCTCTAACGCTTTTAAAAACTCCAGGCTGCTGCCGTCCATGCCGGGAAGCTCTTCGGCATCGATCTCAATGGCCGCATTATCAATACCCAGACCGCTTAAAGCCGCCATCAGATGCTCAATGGTATAAATACACACCCCTTGTGCCGTAACCGCGGTGCAGCGCGTGACCTTCTCATCCATGACCGCGTTGGCAGCCATGACCTTGACATGTGGTTTACCGGGAAGATCAACACGTGAAAAAGAGATCCCCTCATTGTCCCCTGCCGGCTTTATAGTCATCCGCACGGCCTTGCCGCTGTGCAAGCCAACACCGGAAAGAGTGACGGGATTTTTTATCGTTTTCTGTTTCATTCTATTTTTTCTCTAATTCTTCAATACGTTTTTTCAAATCTTTGATCGTTTCCACATACTTGTCAAGCCGCTGGATATGCGCGTTGTTCCTTAATGCGTCCTTGATGGGATAGGCAGGGTACCCGAAAACCTGCTCGCCAGCCTTTATGGAATGGCTCACCCCGGATTGAGCGCCAACGACCGCCCCGTTGCCGATCTCTATATGCCCCACCAGTCCTGTCTGTGCCGCTAAAATGACATGATCGCCTAATTTCGTACTACCGGCAATACCCGATTGGGCCACCACCAGACAATGCTTGCCGATGATGACGTTATGCGCGATCTGCACCAAATTATCGATCTTTGTCCCCTCACCGATGATCGTACGATCGAAACGCGCGCGGTCAATGGTGACATTGGCCCCGATCTCAACGTCATTTTCAATAAGCACCGTGCCCACCTGCGGGATCTTCATGTGCTTGCCGTCAACCGTTACATAACCAAACCCGTCACTGCCGATCACCGTACCGCTGTGGATGATCACACGCTCCCCCAAAGAAACCTTTTCACGCAAAACCACCTGGGGATAGATCAGGCAATTTTTTCCCAAATGCGTCTCATGCCCCACATAACACCCGGCATAGATGACACAGCCTTCCGCGACCATTGCTCCGTCTTCAATGACCGTATGAGCGCCGACAGCCACATTGGGCCCAAGCTTGGCACCCGTGGCAATAACAGCGGTTGGATGAATGCCGCGAGGTTTATAATCAGGCGCGTCCTTTAATAAATAATTGACCACCTGGGTGAAACTCAAAGAAGGATTATCCACCCTAATAAGAGTTTTCCCCGGACAAGTGATCTGCCGGGGAACAAGGGTGACACCCGCCTGGGTGTCAAGGAGCAACGGCTCATATTTGGGATTGCCCAAAAACGTCAGTTCATTTTTTTTGGCTTCTTTGATCCCTGAAAAACCACTGATTAATACCTGGCCCTCACCGATCAATTCTCCCTTGACCAACCGGGCAATATCAGCCGCGCTGATCTGCATGAGGGATAAATTACTTCTTGTAACTGTCATTTAAGGTCTTCAACACTTCATCAGTGACATTGAATTGCGGGTCACCGTAGATCATGACACGGTCGTTTAAAACATAGGTGTAGCCGTCTTTTTTAGCCAGGTCACTGACAACAACCTGGATCTCGGCCAATATCTCACGCACTTTATCATCACGTTTCTTGGACAATTCCGTGCGCTTGTCCTTGTCATAGGCCACGACCTCATCTTTTTGTTTGGCAATGTCCTCCTGCAGGGCCGCTTTCTCTGTATCTTTCATCAAATCCAGCTTGCTCTGGGCATCCTGGATCTTCTGGATCATCACATCACGCTCTTTCTGGAACGCCTGGCCCTCGCTTTGCAAAACAGCATCGAATTCTTTTGTTTTTTGATAACCATCAAAGACCTTGCTTAGGTCCACATAGGCGATTTTCAGGTCCCCGGCCAAAGCGGCCCCCGTTGCCATTGATCCAAACATTACCGCTAAACCCAACACTTTTAACGCTTTCATAATGATCCTCCTGTTTATACTATTAAAGGATGTTAAAACCCGCGGCTGACACTGAAATAAAATTTACCGGTCTTCTTTTGCCCGGGTTCACTGCTTAAAGGAATACCATAATCCAGTTTAATGGGGCCGATGGGCGTCTTGACGCGCAGGCCGACACCGGTACCGGATTTAAGACCGCCGGTACCGTAATTCCTGACCTTGTCCCACACATTACCTGTATCGAAAAATACAGCGCCTTTGATGATCTCAATGATGGGGACAGTATACTCGACACTGCCTAATAATAAGGCATCGCCGCCGATAGCATCATTCGTATTGGGATCAAGGGGACCCACGGTACGCTCGTCATAACCACGGATCGAATCCTGGCCGCCGGTAAAATAACGTTCAAAAATAGGGACATCCGGTGTTTTCGGGTAAGACTGGACAATGCCGGTGCGTCCGCTGATCTCGATGACCGTTGTCACATCATTGAATTTGATGGGATAATAAAATTCGCCGCTGGTCTGAAGGCGGTAGAAATTCTTGTCTCCCCCTAAAGGACCGCCGGCCAAGTCCGCGTTATTGGTGATGGCCCAGCCCCTGGTTGGAGACACTTTACTGTCGCGATAATCATTGGTGACACTAAAGCCCAGGGAACTGACTAAACTGCTCCCCGCCTGCTCCGCTAAAGCCGAGGAGACATCTGTGTCCAAATTGCTGATCGTAATATGTTCCAGGCGATAAACAGACCCGACGGAAAGATTATCATTGAAGCTTTTGCCCAGGCGTATGTCCCCGCCGGCTGTTTTTTGGTCATAGGAAAACCCGGTGGACCCATCCTTGAGGTTCTCCGTATAATAGCCGTCAAAACCAGCGGAAATCGGATGGTCAAAAAGCCATGGTTCCGTGAAACTCAACAGGAAATTCCGCTGGCTGGAACCGATCTGGGCACGCAGGCGCAGGTCCTGGCCGCCGCCGGTAAATGAAGACCAATTGGAGATGTCGAAATTCTTCTGCTCGACTTCCACGAAACCCACTAATTTGTCCACCGTGCTGTAACCGCCGCCAAAGGAAAAAGACCCTGTCTTGGCTTCTTTGACCTGCACGACTAAGTCCTTAAGTTCTTCCTGGTCAGTGTCTTCAATATCGTAACCAACATCTTCAAAATAACCCAGGTCTTTCAAGTGCTGTTTGGAAACGCGTAATTTGGCACCGTCAAATTGATCGCCGGGATACATCTTTAACTCACGGCGGATGACAATGTCACGTGTATGGGCATTGCCTTGTATCTTGATCTTGTTGATATACGCCAGTTTACCTTCCTTAATAGTGACCTTAACGTCCACCCTGGCGGTCGCGGCATTAAATGACGTTGATTCTTCAACAAGGGCGGAAATATAACCGCGGTCAAAATAAGCCTCACGGACATTGCCGACATCTTCTTCCATCTTTTCATGGCTGAAGACATTGCCCTCTATCAAATTCTTGAGTTTGCTTTTGATATCATAATCCGAAAGGATGGAATTGCCCAAAAAGCTGACATCTCCGACGTAATAACGCTTGCCCTCCTGGATGGTGACATTCACATTGACCAATCCCTGGTACAAGGGCTCTATCTGATAAGTGGCCTTAGAGTCAAGAAAACCATTTTGTTCATAAAAAGACTGGATCGCCGTCATGTCTGTTTCTAAAACATCTTCTTTTAAAAGGCCTGAACTAAAAAGCCATTTCCAGCGGGATTTCATGACCTTGATGATCTTCCTGTCCGGATAAGCCACATTGCCGTAGACATTGATCCGCTTGATCCTGACCCTGAAGCCTTCACGGATAATAAAATGCAGGCTGGCTTTGCTGGTGGTATCGTCAATGAAACTTTCCACATCCACCTTCGCCTGGGTCAACCCTTTTTTCTTATACAGGTCTTCGATGGTATTAATGTCGTCCTTAAGGGTCTTATTATCAAGGAACTTGTCTTTCTTTGTTTTCATCTTACTTAACAAATAATGCGTATTATAATAACGGATCTTGGAAAAAGTTATTTCATCCACGATCGGCTTTTCCTTCAGCCGCACGATCACCTTATAGCCGCCATCCAGGTCTTCATGGTCAATTTGCACATCAGAAAAATGCCCGGTATTGTACAGGCGCTTTAGGTCATCACTCACCACCGCGTCCTGATACTCTTCTCCAACACGGGTCTTGATCCTGGCCAAGACCTGGGCGACGCCGATGGACTTATTACCCTGAATATCAATGGCTTTGACGATCTTAACTTCATTCAAGGCGCTGGAGACTTCGGTTTGTTTGGAATTATCCGTAACTGCTTGGGCGAAAATAATTTTTGTTCCTGATAAAACCATGCAGAGGACAAAAAAAGTGACCAACAAAATTTTATTTTTTAGCATGAAACTCCTGAAATTGATAGCGTTGTCCAATTATAGATTCTGTGCATGGGGCTGTCAATGCACATCGCAACTTTTATTCGTGATGAGCCATTTCTAAGTTTACAAATTTGACAAATTCCTTAAAGAACTTCATTTTTACCGAGCCGGTGGGCCCGTTGCGCTGTTTGGCGATGATCGCCTCGGCAATGCCGCGGTTTTCCTCGGTCGGATTATAATATTCCTCACGCATCAAAAGCACCACCACGTCCGCGTCTTGTTCAATGGCCCCGGATTCACGCAGGTCAGAAAGTTGGGGGCGGTGGTCCTGCCGGCTTTCCACCGCGCGCGACAACTGGCTGATGGCGATCAAAGGCACTCCCAACTCGCGCGCCAGTGCTTTTAGGGAACGGGAAATTTCCGAAATTTCCTGCTGGCGGCTTTCTGTTTTGGTGTGCCCCTGCATCAACTGCAAATAGTCCACGATCACAAGGCCTATGTTTTGGGAAGCTTTTAAACGCCGGGCCTTGGCCCGCAGTTCCAGCATGGAAATGGCCGGAGTATCATCAATGAATATGGGAGCGTTCGACAGGCGTCCGGCTGCCTTGGTGAGCAATGGCCAGTCTGACGGCGAAAGAAACCCCGTGCGGACCTTATGGGCATCCACCTGGGCCTGGGAACACAACATGCGCTGGACCAATTGTTCCTTGGACATTTCCAGGGAAAAAATAGCCACCGGGATATTGTGTTCAAGGCAGGCGTGCTCAGCGATGGATACGGCAAAGGCACTCTTGCCCATCGACGGACGTCCCGCGATGATGATCAGGTCCGAATTTTGCAAACCCGATGTCTTACTGTCAAAATCCGTAAATCCCGTCGGGACCCCTGTAATGGATTTTTTATGCTGGTATAACAGGTCAATGTTCTCAATGGTGCCTTTGATGATGTCCTTGATGTGGACGGCCTGCTGTTTTTGCTTGGCGTCAGCGATCTCAAAGATCAGCTGTTCAGCCGTGTCCACCAGCTCATCAATGTCCACATTGACACCATAGCTTTTAGAAATGATCTCCGTGGCATTCTTGATCAGCTGGCGCTGGATGCCTTTTTCCTTGACGATATCAACGTAATATTGGGCGTTGGCCGCGGTGGGGACAAAATCAGCCAATTGTGACAAATAGGACAGGCCGCCTAAATTCTCCAGCTGCCCGGTATTTTTAAGCCAGTCCGAAAGGGTGATGATGTCCACCCTTTTGCGTTCCGCGTATAATTCGCGTACCGCGTCAAAAATTTTCTGGTGGGTGGTTTCATAAAAATAAAAGCTATCGAGGTGTTCAATGGACACCCCGATAGCGTCTTCGGAGATCATCATGGCCCCTAAAACCGCTTTTTCAGCGTCGATATTCTGGGGAGGGACCCTTATCGTTTGCTCCAATATTCCCTGCTCCTTGCTCGGCATAGGGGTTATCAATGCGTACGCGTTATTTAACTTTTTTTAGTGACCCACAAGCGGACCTTGGCGATCACTTGCGGATGAAGTTTGACGCCGATCTCAAAAATACCCAGGTCATCAACAGGCTTCTCAAGGACCAGGGACTTTTTATCGACCTTCTGGCCTTCTGCTTCCAGGGCCTCGAGGATATCAGATTCCGCGATCGCCCCGTAAAGCTTTTCCTGGTCATTGACCTCGACCGCGATCGTCAAAGAGACCTTGCTTAAAATCTCGGCTTTTTGCTGGGCTTCTTTTTTCTCCGCTTCAAAAATAGCCAGCCGTTTGGCTTTTTCTTTTTCAATACGATTGATATTGCCTTTGGTCGCCGGCATGCCTAATTGGCGGGGCAACAGGTAATTACGGGCATAGCCGTCCTTGACCTTAACAACATCGCCGACCGTGCCCAACTTTTCCACATTTTCCATTAGTATGATATTCATATTCTCCTCATTGTCATTCTGAGCGAAGCGAAGAATCTTAAAGATCCTATATATCGAAATCGTGAGGTTGTTTCCCTCAAGTTAGGATTCGATTCGTCACTTGCTCCCTCAACATTTCGTTGAGCGTCATTTGCGCCGGGTTGATCCGACCGGTAAAAGCCCCAAAAAGCGGGCGAGCTTGACCGCGACGGTGATCTTGCGCTGTTGAGTGGCATTGGCACTGGTCAAACGGCGCGAGAACAATTTCCCGCGCTCGGTCAAACATTTTTGCAAGAACGCGATGTTCTTAAAATTGATCTCCGTCCCCTTGGGGATGGACATGCGCGCGGGACGCGGTCCCCGGCGGGCACCATCACCGCTGCCTCCGCGGCCGCCGAAGGAATGGTTATCACCGTCTTTTTTGAATGGTTTTCTGTCTGTGGCACCACGCTTTTTGGTAAATTTTCTTTCCATGATCTCTTATTCCTCCCAAGCTATATCTTCCGGTGATATCACTGTGTCCTGATCACCGGCATCTTTGGCCGCGGGCTCGTTGCTCACGGCAGCTTCATTTTTAACAGGTCCGCTTAAAAATTGGATGCGCTCGGCCCGCACATCAATGGTACTGCGCTTCTGGCCGTCACCCGTTTCCCAGGAACGGCTTTGTAAAATACCTTCCACAAAAACCGCCCGGCCTTTTTGCAAATACTGGTTACAAATTTCCGCCTGCTTGTCCCAAGCTGTCACGGTGATAAAGCAGGTGTCTTCCTTTAATTCACCGGTACGGTCCTTGAATTTGCGGTTAACGGCAATGCGCAAATTTGTAACTGCCGTGCCATTGGGCGTATAACGCAATTCCGGGTCCTTGGTCAAATTACCGATCAATAAAACTTTATTTAAACTTGCCATGCCTATCCCTCCGCTTTAACTGTCAAAAAGCGCAATATCTGTTCGTTGATGCGCAGGATGCTCTGCAATTTGGCCACACTGGAGCTTTTAGCTTCAAGGCTCAACAGGTAGTACGTGCCTTCCCCGATCTTCTGGATGGGAAAGCTCATCTTATGACGGTCCAGCCACAACTGGCTGCTGACTAACTTGATCTCGGTTTTAGCCAGGGAATCCGCCACCTGTTTGGCGATCTCATCCTTGGTCGTTTGCGGCGCGTGCGCGTCGACGATGTAGACTAAATCATACTTGTTCATTACTTTTCCTTTGGTTGTAGAGGTTCATTGCAACTTCCGCACCTTCGGTCACCCAGCATGTGACACAGTCTAGTGCATGATTAATAAATTCCGGCAGAACTTTTTTCTGCTCGAGAGTGAAATTCGATAAGACGTAATCTACTGTATCAGCCCCGTTTTTGGGGCTGTCAATACCCATCCGGAGACGACAAAATTGATTTGACCCCAACTCCTTGATAATGGATTTTAACCCATTATGGCCTCCGGCAGAGCCCGAAGGCCGCAAGCGCATCTTTGTAAAGGACAGGTCCAGATCATCACAAATGACCAGGATATCTTCCAGGGACACCCCCTGCCTGTCGGCCAGCTTCTTGACAGACAATCCGGAATCATTCATGAACGTCATCGGCATCAACAAAGAACATTCAACACCGCTGATACGCGCCTTCTTAGGTTTCTCTCCGGCGCCCATTGCTTCAAGGACCATAAAACCTAAATTGTGACGGGTCCATCTATATTGCGGCCCGGGGTTGCCCAAGCCTACAATCAACTTCATTTTTTAGCGTCGTCTTTCTTGGCAGCTTCGGGTTTCTTGGCAGCCCCGGCAGCGTCAGCTCCTTCTTCCTTCTTCTTTTCCTTCAAAACTTCAGGTTCAGTACCGGCGGCAGCAGCTTCGCCTTCAACGGGCGCCGCAGCTACTTCTTCACGCATGGAACCGGCGATGGTGATGACCACGGATTCAGGATCATGCTTGGTACGCACACCTGCGGGCAATACCAGATCCTTAACGTGGATGGCATCATGCACGCCCAAATTCGTTACATCCGCTTCCAAGTGGTGCGGGATATTCGTCGGCAAACAGATAACATCCAGCTCCCACATCAAATGCTCAAGGGTACCGCCGTCACGCTTGACACCCACGGCCTCGCCTTTGGTGAGGACCTTGACCTTGATCTCAATTTCTTTATCAAGGGAGATGCGGTTAAAATCAATATGGATGACCTCATCAGTGACCGGATGAAGCTGGACATCCTTGATGATCGCGGGGAAATCCGAGATCTTCTTCCCCTCGTCCACCAAATTCAGATGGTAGATCAAGCTTTCGCCGGCGTGCTGACGATAGATACGGTCATAGGCCTTGCGGTCAGCCTGGATCACCGTCGGCTTGGAATTCCCCCCGTAAACGATCCCGGGGATCAAATTTGAACGGCGCACCTGACGGGACCTCGCAGACCCCGTGTTTTTCCTGATTTGAACGTCAAAATTAATTTGTTCCATTTTACTTTCCTTCCTAGTTCCTGATTTCTTCGAATAAACTGCTGATAGACTCCGCGTTGTGTGTTCGGGCAATGGCCTCGGCCATCAGCGGGGCAATTGACAATTGTTTTATTTTAGGGTTCTGTGTCCCGTCTTTTAAAGGGATGCTGTTAGTGACGACCACTTCGAGCAATTCCTTGCAGGCGGAGATCCTCTCATGCGCCGGCCCTGACAAGACCCCATGGCTTGCAGCCGCGTATATGCCTTTGGCCCCGGAACTCTTAAGCGCCGTGACCGCGTCGATCAAAGAGCCCGCGGTGGCAATGATATCATCCACCATCACCACATTTTTACCCTTGACCTCGCCTAAAATGTGCATGACCTCGGTTTTTTCCGGAGACATGCGCCGCTTATCAACGATGGCCAACCCCGCGTTCAAACGCTTGGCATAGGCCCGGGCCATTTTAATGCCGCCGACATCGGGCGAAACGATGACCAGGTCCCCGATCTTGCGTTCTTTAAAATACTCAGCCAAAACATTAATGGCATACAAATGGTCCACCGGGATATCAAAAAATCCCTGCAGCTGGCTGGCATGAAGGTCCATCGTCAAGACACGATTGGCACCGGCCGCGACGATCAAGTTAGCCACGAGCTTAGCGGTGATCGGTACCCGCGGCTGGTCCTTGCGGTCCTGGCGCGCGTAGCCGTAATACGGGATAACGGCCGTGATCCTGTCCGCGGAAGCGCGGCGTACAGCGTCGATCAGGATCAAAAGCTCCATCAAATTCTCATTGACCGGCGGACAGGTCGGCTGGACGATAAAAACGTCCTGCCCGCGGATATTTTCCCTGATATGGACACGGATCTCGCCTTCGCTGAAACGCCCGACAAAAATTTCGGTCTGCTTGATCCCCAGCTTCTGGCAAATTTCCGCCGTCAAAGCAGGATTGGCATTGCCGCCTAAGACCGATAATTTACTCATATTTTCCCCTTCGCAACTTTTTTTATCACCCTTGCCGGAACGCCGACAGCCAACATCCCCGCCGGAATATTTTTTCCACGGGCCACCACTGAGCCGGCGCCCACCATTGCTTTTTTACCGATCGTCAGCGGCGCTATCAGGATCGAATCTGAACCAATGAAGGCGCCATCACCGATCACTGTCTTGTTTTTGTCCTTGCCGTCATAATTAGCGGTGATCGTCCCGGCACCGATGTTCACATCATTGCCGACCGTCGCGTCCCCCAAGAATGAAAAATGCTTCATCATGACATTGCGGCCAACCTTGGTGCGTGAAACTTCCGTAAAATTCCCGATCGTCGCATTGTCCGCGATGCGTGTCCCCGGACGCAGATGCGCAAAAGGCCCGATCTGGCATTTCTTGCCGATCGTGACATCGCCTTCAATGAAGGTGCACGGATAAAGCACCGTGTCATGGCCGATCTTGACCCCGGCTTCAACATAGGTCGTGGCAGGATCAATGATCGACACACCATCAGCCATCAATTTCTTTAAAATGCGCGTGCGGATAACTTTTTCCGCCTGCGCCAGATCTTCCCGTGTATTCACGCCAAACCCCGCTGTTTCATCATCCGTTGTCACCGTCGCAACCGTCTCTTCCTTCGCTAATAACAATTCAATGACATCTGTCAGGTAATATTCTTTTTTCTTTGGATTGAGCTTCACTGACTTTAGCGTATTAAACAACGCTTGTGCCTTGAAACAGTATACCCCGACATTGATCTCATTGATCTTTAGTTCATTTTCACTCGCGTCCTTATGTTCACGGATGGCCCCAAAATTGCCCAACCTGTCCCGCACGATGCGGCCATAGCCGTACGGCTCTTTAACAATGGCGGTCAGGACCGTGGCCGCGGCCTTAAGCTGTTGATGTTTGGCAAGCAAACGACTGACAATTACCGTTTCTAATAACGGCGTATCCCCGCACAAGACCAGCACAGTACCATTGAAATTTTTTAAGAACGGCCCAGCCCGGCGTACCGCGTCACCTGTCCCCAGAAGCTTGTCCTGCAGCACGTAATGGACACTGTTTCCGACAGATTTCTTTACCTCGTTGGCCCCGTGCCCCACCACCACATAAGTTGTCAAAGAACGCAATGCCTTTGTAATATCTAAAACATACTCAAGTACCGGACGGCCGGCAACTTTATGCAGCACCTTAGGAGTATCTGACTTCATCCGTACGCCGCGGCCTGCCGCCAAAATGATCGCTTTAAAATGACTCATATATAAGTTGCCCAGCCAGGACTCGAACCTGAACAACGAGATCCAAATTCTCGGGTGCTACCATTACACCACCGGGCAGTAAATTACAATGTGCTGACCACAAAACTTTGAGTGTAACGCCTGTCAAATTTCGCCCGGAGGCTTTCAGCGTGCTTTTGTGACCCGGCCAAACCAAAAACCGACGGGCCGCTGCCGGAAAAACAGACACCGATGGCTCCAGCGTCGAGTAACTTCTTTTTTATATAAATAAAATCAGGCCTTAACGACAAAATAGCAGGCTCCAGACCATTGGATAAAGCCCCTGCCAGTCCGGTCAAATCCCCTTTTCTTAAAAAGGGAAGCAGAATATTAACATTATCCTTTTTATTTGTCAATTTTAATTTAAGACGGGTAAAAACGTCTTTTGTCAGCATTTTAACCCGAGGTGTCACAAGCAGATGCCATAATTTTGTATTGATCTTCAAGGGCTTGATAAGCTCCCCACGCCCTGTCCCCAGGGCATATGGACTATTATATAAGAAGAACGCCACATCACTGCCTAAGCGGGCCGCATAGTCGACCAATTGGGCGTTATTTAAGCCTATCTGCCACAAACGGTTTAGGCCTGCCAGCACCGCAGCCGCGTTGCTGGAGCCGCCGGCCAGGCCGGCTGCCACGGGTATATTTTTTATAATATTTATATCTAAACCTTCTGAAATAGAAAAATCTTTGGATAACATCATCGCCGCCTTAAAAGCTAAATTACCCGGACCTCGAGGCACATGGGGATGGGCACAACGGATGCTTATCTTATTGGTTTTATTGCGTGTCAAGATGATCTGATCAGTCAGACTGATGCGCTCAAAGATGGTCCTTAACTCATGAAAACCATCAGGCCTTTTTCCCACCACATCAAGGACAAGATTTAATTTAGCCGGCGAGAGGACTGTGAGGCGGTGCATTTTTCTAATCCTTTGATTTTTTGTTTGACTAAGATCTGATGAGGGTCCAGGTCCAAAGACTTTCTCCAATATTTACACGCCAGGGTGTATTCTTTCAACGCCTTAAAAACATCGCCTATATGGTCATAAAGGACTTCATCTTCGATATACGTCTGTGCTTTCTGCATGGCCATCAAGCTTTCCGCATACCTTCCTTTTTTATAAAGCGTCCATCCCAAACTGTCGTAATAAGCGCCATTGCCTGGATCGATCTCTATGGCCTTGCGGACCATCCTGATGGCTTCATCTAAATGAACACCGCCCTGGGCGTACATATATCCGAGCGAATTAAGCGCGTCGCTGTTCTCCGGCTCAATTTGCAATACTTTACGGAATGCCGCAATGGCTTTCGAAGGTTCATTGCTATCTGAGTAAACCGATCCCAATAAATAAAGAGCTGATGTATTGGCAGGGTCAATGGCCAATATCTTCAAAAACTGCCCGATGGCCTGAGGGTACTTTTGTTCGGAATAGTACAGCTGGCCCAAATACATATAAACGTCCGTGTTCGCCGGATCATCCTGGGCCGCGTACTTAAGCATGGTCTCATATTCCGACGCTGCTAAATCATATTTATGCCCGGAAGAATAGATGAGGGCCAGCAAATAATGCGCTTGGGATTCCTGGGGAGCAAGACGCGTCACCGCTTTTAGCTGGACGATGGCTTGGGGGACTTCATCAAGGCGCAAATAATAAGCCCCCAGTTTTAACCTGGGGGCAGCTTCCATACCGTTATATTTGACAGACCTTTGATATTCGCTTACCGCCTGGGCGGTTTCACCGTTGATGTCATAGCAGGCGGCCATGATGTAATGCGCCAGGCCACGGGCTTTCGCGTCCAAGGCCGGTCCCCAAGCATAGCAAGGGCTTGCGACCGCCAACAGCCAGGAGAATAATAGCATCCTTAGCGCAAATAGGCGTGCCCCCCAAAGCATACGCGGCCTCCGAAGTTAGCGAGTGGCTCTCTTTTTGAGATGGCGTAGGGCTTTGCGTAATTTCTTACGCTTGTGGGTCCTGATCTTGATCAGTTTTCTTTTTCTTCCGCAGGGCATTTTCTTCCTTCCTTTAATATATCAACTTATTGAGCGAATATTCAATGATCCCTTCAGCCCCTGCTTCTTTAAGGGCCGGGATAATTTTACGTACGGTACCTTCATCAATGACTGTTTCCAGGGCCACCCACTGGTCGTTGACTAATGGTGAGATCGTGGGATTGCGCAACGCGGTGACTGACTTTAAGATCTTGTTCAAATTCTTACGCTGCACATTCATCTTCAAGCCCACCATGTTTTTCGCCTGCAAGGCCCCTTTTAACAGCATAATGATCTGGTCCATTTTCATTTTTTTCCAAGGATCTTTAAGGGCTTTTTTATTGGCAATGAATTGGGTGGTGGATTCGCACAAAGTATCAACGATGCGCAGCTTATTGGCGCGCAGGGACGAACCTGTCTCCGTCAATTCAACAATGGCATCAACAAGGCCTGTGGCGACCTTGGCTTCGGTGGCACCCCAGGAAAATTCCACATCTGCCTTGACCTTATGTTTGGCTAAATATTTTTTGGTGACATTGACAACTTCAGTGGCGATCTTCTTGCCTTGCAGGTCTTTGACTGACCTAATAGAGGAAGCTTCAGGCACGGCCAGGACCCAGCGAACCTTATTGCTGGTCTGTTTGGCATATAAAAGCTCGGCCAAGGATGTGACCTGGGAAGAATTCTCCTGGATCCAGTCAGCACCGGTGATGCCGCAATCCAGGGTCTCATCTTCAACATAACGGGACATTTCCTGGGCGCGCAAAAGCACCGGCGAAATTTCCTCGTCGTCAATTTGAGGGAAATAGGAACGGGTGGACACCATCACCTTAAAGCCCGCCTTCTCAAACAAGGCCACGGTGGCGTCCTGCAAACTTCCTTTAGGCAATCCTAACTTAAGCTTTTTCATATGGTTTGGAATTATATCCTCCGCTCATAGATATGTAAAGTCATTTTCTCTTATGTTTCCAAAAAATGGCGCAAATCCGTTATCCCGGCCTGTCCGCCAGCCAGGGGCTGAATACTGATGATCACCGGCACAAAACCAGGCGCATTTTGCAGTTGTGCAAGCTGTGCAGGATCAAGGTGAAACTGTATCCCATTGTCATTCCCGCGCAAGCGGGAATCCACTTTCACCTCCAACGGTGTCTTATTAGCGGTGAAATCAATACCACCTCTATTCTCCACCGACATCGCAGCGTTGGCCGCCTCACGTTCAAGTTGATTAAAAACAGACTTATTCTTTTCCAATAAATCAGCCAATATGTAAAGGACCCTGTTTCTGGCCGCCTTAAACCCCTTAGTGACTTTTTCTTTTGGAAGATGATATAAGAATTGAACTTCATCTGCTTCTTTTATCTCTAATTTAGAGTTATCAGGTATATAAATCTTTCCCTGCCGGGCATACCAGCCAAATCTTCTTAAAACCCGTGACATGTCTTCTGCAAGCTGGGGCGAAATTGTAAAATATGGCATCTGCATTAATTTATCAGCAAGGGCATTGATCTCATCCAGTTTTTTCTGTCCTCCTATTCTTCGGACCCTGGCATTAACGGCTTTCTGTTCTTTCTTAGGGCTTATTTTTAACATAGAGATAATTAATTTTCTGGCCATCAGAGGATCTTTTTGCAATAGATCAGCGATCAGCGCCTTAAAGTGGCCTGGTTTTAAAATTCCCCATCGCATCTCATCTGCACCCCGATGCGACCATTTCAACGCAATATCACCTCTTGTTTTATTAATAATTTCTGGATCAAAACCTTTGTCATAAGCATAAAAATCAGTCACACTGCCAAAAACTTCTTTAATATCCTCCATTAAATGAAACGATGCCCTGTTGATCTTTTCTTTTTGGAGCAACCGGACCAGTCTTTCCACCCGATATTGACTAACCACTTCATCCTTTGCTTGACCAATGCGGTGCATGGCTTCTTGGCCAATTGTATCATCGCTAGCTTTAATAAGCTGCCACATCAAGATCCTTGCTGCGCGCTGGTCCCGTTCAAGTAAATCCAGCATCATACGCATAAAATTCTCTTTAGTAAGCACCATCCCTGAAGGATATTTCGAGTTAGACGCATACCACATTATTACGCCCTTATTGGACGGTATCGGAGAACTCCGTCCCCCTCCTCCCAAATCTTCAGGCGAATAATCCCTAAAATTCAAATGATCGCGCATGATTTTCCCCAACCAAAAATCTATCAGGACCCCTCCATGAAGCCATTGACGGTGCATTTCGTCCCAAACATTTTCCCATTTGATAAAATCGTTATTAAACTTTTTGATCTTTTCTTCCACAACAAGTGGATCTTCCTGCCCATGGCCATTGACCACTTTGGTCATCGCCCGGTCGCTAAAAGCCTTGCTCTTGGACACCATCGCCGCATTTTCGTGGTAATGGTTCGCCAAGTTCCGGTTTATCAAACTTATCTGCTCAGGTAGAAAAATATGGTCCGGATCCACCACCTCATGCGTCTGAGGATCCTCCTTAACTTTCGCCAAACTCGGGAATACAACTTCAAGATCGCCCCCACGCTCCTGGGCTTTGTGCAATATGTCGAGTACTGTCCCGCCTATTTCTTTTAAACTCTCCTTATCATAAACGAGGGATTTCACACCCTCCAACTGTAGCCCACGGAAGACATATTTTACGAGAGGCCCGGCATCCCGGGCGATCTCCACCAATACCGGCCAATATTCTTTAAAATTCTTACCATATAATCTCTTTAATGGCGGTAATGTCAATTTAAACAAAAGCACCGTATGGGCTTTTGCCGCTTGTGCCATGATGATCAAGCCCGGCCAATAATATCCTTTAAAGTCCTTGCCCAATACCCCTTTTACCGTCGGCAATGCGTATAAAAGAACATCTCCCGCGTCAGGCCCGAGCGCCTCTGCCATCTCAACCAGCTCTGGCCACCAATGCTCCCTAAACTCACGCTCATTTTCAATTTCATCTTTAGACTCGTCTTTAAAAGTTTCTTTTAGCGTAATTAATACATTTTTTAAAAAAAGTTTTTTACCGAGATCACCATCATAGGGTTCGATATTGACAGCATTGGGACCAACTGCCTGTACAATCCTGACCAAGCCAGGCCAGTATCCCATAAACTGCGCGCCTACTACTCGTTTCGCCCCAGGTAATTCAACTTCCAATAAAAACCCTGTCTTGTCTTTAACCGCCTCTGCCATGGCCACCAATCCCGGCCCATATCCTTTGTCCTTTGCAGTAAACACCTTTTCTATTTTCAATGTATCGAACCCGAACTTAAACACCTGTTTTGCCGCCTTTGGCCCGGCTGCCTGTGCGATTGCCTGTAATTCTGCGGGTTCAAGATCTTCAATCACAGACTTTGCCCACTTTGATAAACCATATTTCCCATCCCACGGCACGCCGATCTCCTTTTCAAAACCGCCGTCTATATATTTCTTCTGACCGGCGGTGAGCATTGAGTTATCCATTTTCAATCGAGGGTCGTTGGCCCTGACTATATCAATAATTAACGTGTGTGTTGTGCCTTGGCTATAAATGACTTTTTCTTCGCCATTGACCCGTACCTTGACCGTTGATGAATTTAAAAATTCTTTATCCAAATAAGCCAGCTGACCAACCCTATTGTCAGTCAAAAGTTTTCGAAAAATGATGTCTAAATAACTTTTTTTATAGAAAAATGTCCATGGGTTGAGCATTTTAACTGATTCGCCTTTTGAATCCATATCTCGTAGAAAACCCTCAAGAGTATTATCTGACCAATTGGTCCAAACATATGGTGCCAACAAATATACTGTCACCTTTCTCCTGCCTGCTTTAAAAGCTGCCTTTGAAAAATCTGCTACAGACTTACCTAAGCAATCCATCATGTGGCCGCCAACAAAAACAGAATTTTCATAAAATTTAGGAGAAAATTCCCCCCAGGAACTCCCGATGGAAAAAATTTTTCCTAAAAAAGCTGGTTTAGGAAACTGGGGAGATGTCAAAATAAACTGCTTTTTAAATCTTGGAACGATCTTTTCCAAACCATCCAATAATTTAGGCGAATCAATCATATGGACCATAATGATATTAGGTACTAAATTCCAAATTTTATTTTCTACGCCGGAAGGCCTTTTTGGGAAAGCAATGCCCTTTTGTCGGCTGGTGGTGAGCATGGCGTTGTCCTGTTCCACCATTTCCGTCAGCCGTTTAAGGCCTAAGGTTTTTGCGACCCTAAGGCTGTTGCTGGCTTCATGCCCTCTTTGGATCTTATGTTTAAAAACCACATTCGCTTGCTTGTCAACAGTGGTTTTGAAATTATAGACCCCTACCCTCTCTTTATTATTGCGGGAAAAGGCTTCAATGAATTGATGATTGTGCGATGAGAGGACCATGAAATTACCCGCCTCAAGCATTTCCTCAGAAATACCATAGGACCATGCTTCCTGATACCGCGGCGATGTGGTTGACCCGATCTCATCAGCAACGGCAAGCACGACTCCAGGCACCGCCGCTTTTTCCAAAAATTCGTTCTCGTTGGTGATTTCCTGGCCAAAAGAACTCAAATGGCGAAATTGTTTCTCTGCAATACGGTCCAGGTATAAAACATGGGCAAAAACCGGCAGCTTTGCGCGCTGTGCCGGCACAAAACCAGTGGCCATTCCGGCCAAAGATAGCCATATCAGTGTTTTTTCCGCGAATGTTTTACCGGACATCGTGGAGCCGGAATAAATGCGCAGGAGTTCATTGTCCCCCATTTTCATATTCAAAGGAACTTGTTCCTGTTTGTTTCTATTCAGGTTCCAGGCGCCTTTTATATCGATCTGCATTTTGTCCGTTAATTCCACCGGCTGCCAGTCCTGATATTTGATCACATAAGCAATATTTAAAATAGTTTGCAGTTTTTCAAACTCATCAAAATTGTGATAATTCCAATAAGCCTGCTCACGTATTTTCTTTCTATTTTCTTCAGATTGCCGGACATAATCCATGCCTGTGCGCACGGCCCCAAGCGAATATTTCAAGATCTCTTCGAAATAATTGCTCCATTGATGCATATGCACTGAATCTACCGTACGCATGGCATCCAGTAATTGCCTGACAACGTCTTCCTCACTCAAAAGACTTTTTAAACGCACAATACCTCGGAAAGCATCGCCACCATAATATGCCTGTATTTGTTCATACGCATAAGGATATAAATTATTAACCTCCTGACGCAGGATATCCCATACCTTGGGATCATAAACGGAAAAAGCAGGTACTTGAGCCATGACCTTGGTGTTAATGGATTGGATAAATTGTTCAATAAGTTCAGTATTGTCAGTTATCTTGGTTTCAAAAAATTCTAACGACGCGCCTTTTAATTCGCTTAATCTTTCTAAAATCCTGTCAAAATTGGGCTCATAAATATCCTTGTACCATTTTTGATAAACTTCATCCTCGAACTCTACCCCGCTATGCCGTGGACTGCCTTGCTCTAAGGTATCAAGCTTTTCTTGCAAGCTTAAAACTTCCTTAATCTTGGAAATTTCTTCCTCAACCCCTAAGCCCTTCTCTGTTTGGCCGGCAAGCCGTAGATTCATCCGTAAAACACCAAGATAAAATTCCACAGCTTCCTTAAGATCTTTCGTCGTACTACGATGACTTATATGTTTGAATATCTCAGCAGATGATTCCAAGAAGCGCAGGTTAAAACGCGCATCATCATAGGTTTCCTCTCCTTCATAGGGGGCCAACGCGCGCATAAAGTCTTCTACTTTTTCCAAAGGCCTGCTGATAAAATCAGTGCTTTCCAATCCTTTAAGGGCAGCAAACATTCTTTGGCGTTCTAAAATTTCTTTGGGATCGCGAGCCGACGCTTCCATAAGAAGCCTGTGGATCCTCTGCATAGGGTAACTGTGGTGTTTTTGCCCTGTCAACTTGCCATAATCCACCTGCCTTGCCATCGGAGAACTGTCCTCGTCAAAATCCGGGTCCTGGCTCCAAACATTAAAAACAGGATCGTGCTGAAAGATCTCTTTTGAATCATGCGAATTAAGCCGACTCCATGGTTTTCCCACCGTGTTATATTCCTTAAATAGATAGCGCCATCCGATACCGCCCCTGTCCCAAGAATCCTTGGCAGGAACGATTTGCAATACGCTATCATTTGGAAAAAATCCCAAAAATCCCCCTTTTTTATTTTTCTCAGCCTCCCGTTCAGCAGGTGAATATGCTTGAATAGGGATTAATTCCTTTCGGGCAATATTATTTACCGGCTGGGCTTGCCCGCGGGCATAACGTTTGGCCCGGTCTAAAACACGCTTCGGAAAATTCAATACCTGTGCTACAACGAAGGCGTTGGAATCTGCCCTGCCCCTTTTAAGTTTATACGTAAATTTAATTTTATCTTTTTTTACCTCTACGCCCAAATGGTACAGTTTCACCTTTTGCCGGTCCTTCCCGCTAACACTGATATACTCCTCATTATGAGTGGCAAGCATCAAACGCACGCCCCGGCTCATGGCCAATTGATGTAAAGAATTTAAGGCCTTCAGGAATTTGGCCTGGTCTTCCGGAGAAGTCGTGGAAAATCCTTCGTCCACAAAGAAAATGGCGTCTTGGCCGATGCGGTGTTCCGGAAGAAGCCAATTTGTTACTTCTTTTCCCCAGGAACTTAAATCATATTCCCCCTGCGGCCGGTCTAAATAGGCGATGTATTTATAAATCCGTAAATTCCCTTTTTGCACCGGTGCCCAGCCAAAGGCCTGCCCTAAAAGCTGAATGTAAAAATTTTGTTCTAAATAATGTGATTTACCGGACATATTACTGCCTGTCAAGACCGTGACAAGGCTGTCCTCCGGGCTACCATTCTTTGTTTGATTCTCGTCAGTATCTGTAAAAAGCTCTCCTTGTTCATAATAAACAGGCTGGCCTTCCTCAAAGCTGACCTGAGCATACTTTCTTTCTTGCGCGTAGTCAGCAAAACACAACAGCGCCCCGAGATCCAATAAATTACCTGCGATGACATCAGCCTTCTGATGGATCGCGGCCAATTGTTCCTGATCATTCCTGCGGACAATATCCAAGAACCCTTCCGGAGAAGAAAACCCCTGCCTCAATGAGTTTAATTCTTCAGCCATTTCACGCAGTAAGGGGTCATTGAAGCCCTCGAGCCTTTTAATCAATCCATCAAATAAAGAAGAAAAATTATAGACAGCTTCAAGGGCCAAATAAGCGGTTTCTTCAGGAGGAGGTTCTTTTTCTTTCTCATTTCCTTTCCTGCGAAGCATTTCTTCCTGTTGTTTTTTATGAACGCGCTGGGCTTCCTGCTGCCATTTTTCTACGCTAACCTTGCCTGTGTTTATCAAAGAAACAAGCATGCCTTGCGGGTGTTCGCTATCTTTTCCAGTCAGCCAGGCATGGGCATGACTCCAAGACCTGGCTGCTGCGTGCAATCCATCTAATTCTCTACGCCCCGTTGTCCCTAAGTGGATCAATTGGCCGACAGCAGCTTGACGGCGGTAAATATCTATTTTAACCGTAAGCGGATTTTTGATCATATTCTGCATGTTGCTGATCTCTTTGGGGTCCGCGCGTTCAAATTTCAGTCCGTACTTAAACATAAAATTTGTTCGCTCCATGTCCGGATAAACATCCGCCGTCTGAACACGATGCACAAGGCTTCTGGTATCGGGAGTGGTTGTCATTGCCAAATCCATTGTCACTCTATATCCATCGTTTGAATGTAACATAGCAAAGCTCGGTAAATCCCTCATGGTCTGTATATTGACAACCATTCTCAATCCACCGGAAAAATATTTTCTTGGGATGGTTTGTTGGGTCAAAGGGTCTTGGTCTTCTTTGATGTAATTGTAGACGCCTTTTTTGAAGGCTTTTAGGTATTGTTGATAGATGTGTTCTACGTCGTTCTTGTTGTGGATTCCCGCTTTCGCGGGAATGACAAGGCCTTGGATTTTATTTCTATCGTCATACACTTGAACCAGGATACTGTCTTTGATTTTCTTTTTATACCAGGCGGCCAAGATGAGGCTGTTGTAAACTTGGCGGAGTTGGGCGAAATTGCGGCCGCAGTTGACTTCTTTGGTCAATTCTGGAATGACAATCTCACGGACAATTTGAGAGCCAAGGGCGTTGATGTCGTTCTTGTTGTGGATTCCCGCTTGCGCGGGAATGACATTGTGAGAGAGAGACAAATAGTCTTCTTCAAGCATGACTTTTAATTTTGCTTCCACCACATAGGCTGTGCCGGCTTTGGCGTTTTCGTAGACAACTGCTTTTTCGGGGACGATCCAGACCTTGTTAAATGTGTTCACAGGAATATTGGTTGTGCCGAATTTCTTGTCTGCTTCTTCGTAAATGCGTTTCCAAAATTTCTTGCCAATTTCGTCCTCCGGATAAATCAAGCTCGCTGTGATCTGCTTAAGCATATAGTCTTCAGCCAAAAGATCACGGCCCATTTCTGTTAGGCCAAAGCTTTGGGGAACGATACGGTTTTTTTCGTAGGGGCTTAAATTGACCCAGAGGTCTTTTTCCGGGATGGTTAGAGATGCGAGGAAATATTTGATTAATTTGGTGGATTCCTCTTTGATAAAAGATTGCCTCGCTTCGCTCGCAATGACACTGTCGCCTTGATCCAAAATAAAGTCAAAGCGGAAAGGATTGTTGGGATGGACTTTGAGGCCTTTGAGAATTGGCGGATTAAATTCAGGGCTTAAACGGACCATCACTCCGGGCGCAGGCAACAGGAATTCATCTGCCTGGGCCGTAGGAATAGGCCCTAACGTATTAACAACAAAAACTAATAAAATGATAAAAGATTGCCACGGCCTATAAAACAGGCCTCGCAATGACGTATAATTCAACATAGTGAAAGTATGCCATGTATCTATATTAAAAGCAAATATAAGAAAAGGCCGCTTGTCAAACGCTCCCGGCTCGGCTATAATGGCACGATTTTCAAATAAGGAGAAACCATGCTTGAAGTTTTGCGTAAAAAAGGTGTCAATAAAACGATCCTTTGGATCATTGCCATTATCATTATCCTGTCCTTCGGTGTTTTCGGTACTGCTTACCGCCTGGACAATACCATCAATAGCGCTGGCACGATCTACGGGCATAATGTCAGCATCAAAGATTTCCAACAAGCTTATCTGGACGCCCGTGACCAGGCCATCCGGCTTTATGGCGATGAGTTCTTTAAAAACGGCAACAGGCTTGACCTGGAACAAGAGACCTGGGACCGCCTGATCCTGCTCAAAGAAGCCCAAAAACGTGATATTCATGCCAGCGACCAGGAAGTCGTGGCCTTTATCGCCACCATCCCGTATTTTCAGAGACAAGGACAATTTGACCAGGCACTTTATGAAGAGATCGTGCAAAACGCCAATCTCTTTGACCGTTCAACGCTTGACTTTGAAGCAGGCGTACGCAAGCAATTGATCATCAAGAAACTGCTCGATGAGGTGGCCCCTGAAAAAATATTAAGTGATGCCGAATTAAAGAAAGAATACCAAAAACGTAATGAAAAACTGACCCTGGAATATGTTTTGTTCAGCGCCTCTGACTTTGGTAAGAACGCCGCGGCCAGCGATGATGAGATCAAAGCGTACTATGAGCAGCACAAAGAACAATTCCGCACTGCCCCCACCATTGTCCTTAATTATGTCCAGACCAAGGACAAGGCCCTGGCTGATACTCTTTCCAAAGAGTTGACACCCGGCACCAATTTTGCCGCCGTGGCCAAGACATTAAAGCTCGAGATGAAAACCTCGAGCGCCTTTACCCAAGACCAACCGATCCTGACTTTTGCCTCCAATCCCGATGATGTTGGAAAATTCTTTGCCATGAAACCGGGTGAGTATTCACCTGCCCTGGAAGCCCCGGATGGCTGGCAGATCGTCCAGCTCAAAGAGAAAAATGACGCAAACGTCCCTGCCTTGCAAGATATCAAGGATAAAGTCAAGGATGCCGTGTTATTGGAAAAAGGGTTTGCCCTGGCCAAGCCACTGGCTGATAAGGCCTTGGGACAACTGGCCGAAGCCTTAAAAACCAAGGATTTCAAAACAGCAGCTAAGGGCCTTGGACTGGACCCGCAAGAGACACCGGCCTTTGGCCGCAAGGACTATATTGCCAATAATGGTATCGTGCAGGAATTCCAGCAGGAAGCTGACGAACTTAACGCCGATAAAAAATTAAGCGGGATCATTGCCACCTCCCAAGGGCCGGCCATCATTTATCTGGAAAAAATGGAAAAACCCGAAGACGGGCAGTATGAATCAGATAAACAGAATTTCAAACAAATGCTCAGCGCTGAAGGCCGTAACCAGGTCCTCATCACCTTCATGGGCCAGCTGCGCGCGCAGGCGGATGTTCATAGCAAGATCAAACACCAATAATTATTTAACACTGAAATGTTTTTCGTAATCTGAAGGGAATTCGTGGGTCACGCTGCGGATGATGCCTTTTTCGTCAATGAATATTAAGGTCGGGATCCCGGCAAGATGATACGGCCCCTGCAGGAAACTGTCCACATCAACAAAACTGACTAATTTCATATGGCGCTGGTCAAAATAATCTTTGACGCCTTCTTTTGTCTCCCCTACATCCACTAAAACGATCTTGATACCTTT
>Ga0206995_1004_pt1 | contig 86009 bp, 80 predicted proteins | sample Alteio_BWMinCont_5_FD_153480 | JGI IMG/M metagenome (GOLD analysis project Ga0206995, IMG submission 153480) | Enriched cells from forest soil in Barre Woods Harvard Forest LTER site, Petersham, Massachusetts, United States -... | ecosystem: Environmental > Terrestrial > Soil > Temperate forest >... | reverse complement strand
GATGAAAGGGCGTCGGGGAGGATGACTGTGTTGCGCAGTCAAATACAGGTACAAAAAGCCTACACTCCTAAACAACCGCAAATTGTTATCTATAAAAAGAAAACAGGGGAAATAGGGATATGAGAGGGATGTTGGGCCGTGCGATCTCACATATTTCCTACCATGGTTCCGAGCTTAATTTTAAGGTTGTTTTGGCCGTCTATTTGATCATTTTTGCTTTAGGCATTTTTTATTTTTATCATAGAACCATGAAGTAAGAAAAAAGTAGGGACAGCGCCCTGTAAGTTTAATATAGGGTCCTATTTTCCCGTCTAAGCTATAATCCTCCGTTGACACCCCCAGCCAAGTTCTATATAATAACTTTCTATAATTGTATTTAAATTCATAATTTTTTAAGCTTAAGATATGATGGAAGGCTGGTTTTTTATGGAAATAGATGAAAATAAAGCTGTTAGGATAAAGAAGCTGGATGCGCTCAAGGCCAAGGGGATTGATGCCTATGCCCAGCGCTTCATTCGTTCTCACTCCATTGCGGATATTTTGAAGGATTTTAAAGAAGGCGTTCACGTGGTGACAGCCGGGCGCATCATGGCCAACCGCGACCAGGGTAAGGTCCATTTTATGGACCTGATGGACCAGACCGGCCGCATGCAGCTTTTTGTCAAAGGGGACAATATTGGGGCAGACGCTTATGAGATGCTCAAGTGTTTGGATCTCGGCGATATTATCGGCGTTGAGGGTGAAACGTTCAAGACCAAGACCGGTCAGGATAGCATCCGTGTTTCTAAATACACGGTGCTCGCCAAGTCTTTGCAGACCATGCCTGAAAAATGGCATGGCTTAAAAGACGTTGATATCCGTTACCGCCAGCGTTATGTGGATTTGATCGCCAACCCCGAGGTGCGCGAAGTATTCATCAAGCGCAGCCATATTGTGTCCTACGTGCGTTCATTCCTCGATGGCAAAGGATTTTTGGAAGTGGAAACCCCGATGCTGCAGCCCATGGCCGGGGGTGCCCGCGGCAAGCCGTTTAAGTCCAAACACAATGCCTTGGACATGGATGTTTATTTGCGTATTGCTCCTGAACTTTATTTGAAGCGCTTGCTTGTCGGCGGCCTTGAGAAGGTCTATGAGATCAACCGTAATTTCCGTAATGAGGGGATCTCCACACGGCATAACCCGGAATTCACCATGCTTGAGGTGTATCAGTCCTATGGTAACTTTGAGGACATGATGAATATCACCGAGGAGCTTATCAGTTCCCTGGTGTATAAAATGTACGGTACTTATAAGATCAATTATCAGGGCCAGGAAATTGATTTTACTACACCTTGGGAACGCCGCTCTTTTGCGAAGGTGGTCAAAGATAATTTTGATATCAACCCTGAAGATACGGCAGAAGCGATGATGGCCAAGGTCAAGGCCAAACGCTCCGGGGCCTTCAAGATCGACCGGTTGACGAAATCCGCGATCATGAAGATCGTGGAAGACGCGCTTGATGAGAAAGCAACAGCTAATCCTGTGTTCATGCTGGATTATTTTACATTTCTATCGCCGCTGGCCAAGGCCAAGCAGGACAACCCTGCCGTGGCCCAGCGTTTTGAATTTTTTATCGCGGGCATGGAGGTCGGCAATGCTTATTCCGAGCTTAATGACCCGCAAGAGCAGCACAAGCGTTTAGTGGCAGACCTGGATGATGATACGGAAACAGGCAACCGCGTCATTGATGAGGATTTTGTGCGCGCACTTGAATACGGCATGCCGCCGGCCGGCGGTTTGGGCATCGGCATTGACCGATTGGTCATGCTTTTGACGGATTCAGCGTCGATCAGGGATGTGATCTTATTCCCATTGATGAAACCGGAACAAAGTAATAGTCATCCTGAGCGAAGCGAAGGATCTTAAGATGAATTTTGAATGGTGGCTTACACTAAGGTATCTGACGGCCAAGAAAGACAAATTTCTTGCTGTAATTAATTTTGTTGCAATAGCAGGCATAGCTATTGGCGTTATGGCTCTGATCATTGTTATTGGTGTGATGACTGGTTTTGACCATGACCTGCGTGAAAAGATCGTGGGTGCCAACGCGCATATTTTTGTGGAGCGCGAAACCGGTGTCAAAAATTACGCGCCGTTAAATGAGCGCCTAAGGGCTTTGCCCGGGGTCATTGCCACGACCCCTTATATCCACGGCAATGTTTTTCTGGAGGCAGGCACCAGGGCCGCGAGCTTGATCTTGCGGGGTGTAGACCCTGCCAGCGAGGGATCAGTGACGCGCATCAATTCTTATTTGGCCGGCGGGGCCAAGGTCGCGGACCTGAAAGATGACGGTGTGTTGATAGGCAGCCAGCTGGCATCTTATTATGGCTATCAGATAGGGGACACGGTCACGATCATATCACCAGCATCGGGCATTGCCGGCAGCGGCTGGCGTTATAAGTTTAAAGTCGCGGGCATCTTTAACTCCGGAATGTATGATTACGATATGAATTTAATTTTGATCACCTTGACCCGTGCCCAGCAGATCTTTGATATAGGAGCGACCGTTACCGGCATCGGCCTTAAATTAAAAAATCCTGATCAGGCACTTGTCGTTAAAAAAGAGATCTATGATCAGATCGGTTTTTCTTATCTGGTGCGCACATGGATGGAAACAAATGCCAATTTTTTCGCGGCCCTGGCCCTGGAGAAATTCGCCATGTTTGTGATCCTGACCCTGATCGTGCTGGTGGCTTCTTTTAATATCATCAGCACCCTGATCGTGACAGTGACCAGTAAGGTCAAGGACATCGGCATCCTTAAATCCATCGGTGCTTCACGGGCCTGCATTCATCGCATTTTCACCTGGCAAGGGCTGGCCGTCGGTGCCATGGGAACATTTTGGGGTTTTAGCGGCGGGGTGGGCGTCATTATGCTGCTTAAAAAGTATCAGTTTATCAAATTGCCCCAGGATATTTATTATATCGACCATTTGCCGGTCGTGGTCCAGGCGTCGGATGTGGGTTTGATCGTGGGTGCAGCCATGCTGATCACCTACGCGGCAACCGTGTATCCGGCGCTTAAGGCGGCAAACCTTGAGCCCGTGGAAGCGTTGAGGTATGAATAATGTTAATTGAAGCCGTCAATATCCATAAATTATACCCTGGCCCTTTGCACGTGCTCAAAGGGGTGGACTTGACCATTGATGCGGGTGAGGTGGTAGCCATCGTCGGGCCATCGGGCGCCGGTAAATCGACTTTATTGCATATCTTGGGCGGCCTTGATGTTCCCAAAGAAGGCCAGGTCATGTTTAACGGTCAGGACCTATACGGCTTAAGCGATATTAAACGCGCTCAGGCACGCAACACTGATATGGGATTTGTTTTTCAGTCGTATCATTTATTGCCGGAGTTGACCGCCTTGGAAAATGTGATCTTGCCGGCCATGATCAAAGAAAATTCAGGAAAAACGAGCAAATTAGAGTTTGCCGGGTTAAAATTATTAGAACAGCTGGGGTTGGAAGCACGTTCTTCACACAGGCCCAATCAGCTTTCAGGCGGTGAACAGCAGCGGGTGGCTATCGCGCGCGCCTTGATGAATGGACCCAAGGTCGTCTTTTGCGATGAGCCCACGGGCAATTTGGATTCGGTCAGCGGTCAGGTGGTCATGAATACGCTCTTAGGTTTGAATGCGACCCACGGGGTGACAGTCGTCATCGTCACCCACGACGAAAAGATCGCCCTGCGTACACAAAGAGTTATTGCTATGAAGGATGGGTCATTGGAGCTTCCGATTTTGAGCCCAGCCATGCCGAGCAAGTAATAGGGAATATTGAAAGACGGCTTATTGGAAACATCGTTGCTTGCAAAATAAATTTATCGAACGAAAGGTCATTATGAAGATATATCTTAATGGAAAATTAGTGGAGAAACAGGACGCCCGCGTGTCGGTGTTTGATCACGGCTTTCTTTACGGCGACGGGGCTTTTGAAGGGATCCGTTCTTACGGCTCCCGCGTGTTCCGTCTCGACCAGCACATAGATCGTTTGTACGAAACCATGCATACCCTGATGATCGACCCGGGCATGACCAAAAAACAAATGTCTGATGCGGTGGTGGTGACCTTGCGCGCTAACAAGATCAAGGACGGTTATATCCGCCTCATCGTCAGCCGCGGCGACGGAGATTTGGGATTGGACCCCCGCAAATGCTTGGGCCGACCCAATGTGATCATCATCGCGGACAAGATCACCTTGTATCCGGCGGAGCTTTATCAAAAGGGCATGGAGATCATCACGGTGCCGACCGCTAAAAACAGCCCTAACGCGCTTAACCCCCAGCTTAAATCGTTGAATTATCTGAATAATATTTTAGCCAAGATGGAAGCTTCCCTTAGCGGTTATAATGAGGCGATCATGCTCGAGCAAAACGGCTATGTCGGCGAGTGCACCGGGGACAATGTCTTTATTTATAAAGACGGGGTCTTGTCCACACCGCATCTGGGGCGTTTAAAGGGCATTACCTGTGCTGCCATCCTGGAGCTGGCGCTGAAGATGAAGATCAAGGTCTTTGAAGGTTATATCACTAGACATGAGGTGTATAATGCTAATGAGTGCTTCTTGACGGGCACCGCGGCGGAATTGATCCCCATTGTGAAGGTGGATGGCCGCGTCATCGGTAATGGCAAGCCCGGCTTGGTGACCAAGAAACTTTTAGATGCTTTTCATCAATTGACGAAGAAAGACGGCGTTAAATATGACATGTGATATTTGCGGCAAAAAAAAGGCGACCGTGCATTTGACTGAGATCGTTGACGAGCAAATGTCGGAAATGCATTTATGCGAAGAATGCGCCCGGCAGAAAAGCAGCCAGATGGAACAGCAATTCGGCTTAGGCGACTTATTGGCAGGCTTGTCAGATACCAGTAAGACGGCCCCTGCGGCCAAGGAAGGTGAGAAAAATGTCCTTAAATGTGACCGCTGCGGCCTGCCTTATGAGGATTTTCGCAAGTTCGGGCGTTTGGGCTGCGGGGAATGCTACACGTCTTTTAGAGAACATTTGACCGGGCTTTTGCGCAAGATCCACGGCTCGAATAAATATCTAGGCAAAACGCCTGCCAAGTATCAGGAAGGCCAATCAGGGGCTTCATCAGAAGGGACGACGATGGTGGTTTTGCCGTCGGAAACCCTGGCAGACCTCAAAGGGCAATTGCAATCAGCCATCGCGGCGGAAGATTTTGAAAAAGCAGCGCAGATCCGTGACAAGATCAGGAATTTGGACCAGGACTAGGAAATATATGCGTATCGAGGAACTATTAAACCACACCGGCGAATGGCTCAGGGGCACCGGCCCATCGGCCCACATTGTCATGAGTTCACGCGTGCGCCTGGCGCGTAATTTACAGGCCTGGACCTTTCCCGGCAAATCCGGCAAGAAGGACCTGGAAGCGGTCTTAAAAGCCGTTGACGAAGCCGTTGCCCGTTTAAGCGCTTTAAAAGGATCGACGCTGTTTGCGATGACTGAGCTCGACCAGGTAGACCGTCAGATGCTGGTGGAGCGTCACCTGATGAGCCATGAGCATGCTTCCAATCCGGAGGGCAAAGGCCTTTTAGTGGCTGCCGAAGAAGTGGTTTCCATCATGGTCAATGAAGAAGACCATTTGCGCATCCAGGTGATGCGTTCAGGCCTTAATTTAAGCGAGGCCTGGGACATTATTAATGCCATTGACGATGCTTTAGCGCGCGAGTTGAATTTTGCTTTTCTGCCAAGCTGGGGTTTTTTGACCGCCTGCCCGACGAATACGGGAACAGCCATGCGGGGCAGTGTGATGATGCATTTGCCGGCACTTGTGATGACCAAGCAGATCAATAAGGTGCTGGCGGCCATCTCCAAATTAAGTTTTGCCAGCCGCGGATTTTACGGCGAGGGCACCCAGGCATCAGGAAATTTTTATCAGATCTCCAATCAGGTGGCTTTGGGCCACAGTGAATTGGACATCATCCAGAATATCAACGGGCTTATCCGCCAGGTCATTGAGCAGGAAGAGCAGGCCCGCCAGGCCCTGCTTTTGCAGAACAAACCGATGCTCGAGGACAAGGTCTGCCGTTCCTGGGGTTTGCTCAAGACCGCGCGCATCATTTCGAGCCAGGAAGCCATTGAACTTTTTTCCATGGTGCGTTTGGGATTGGACATGGGCATTCTCAAGCACGTCGATCATAAGGCGCTCAATGAATTGTTCATCATGATCCAACCGGCACATTTACAAAAGATCGAAGGTAAAAAATTAAACGCTTTCGAACGCGACACTAAAAGGGCGGCCGTTATCCGCCAGAAGTTAGGAGGCAAAGATGTTTAATCGATTTACAGAACGTGCACGCAAGGTCATTGTCTACGCTAAGGAAGAAGCCAAGCGTTTTAACCATGATTATATTGGTACAGAACATTTATTGTTGGGTCTGATCCGCGAGGGTGAAGGTGTGGCCGCAGCAGTTTTGCAAAAGCTGGGGCTGGACCTGGAGACTATCCGGCTCGAGGTTGAAAAATTAGTGCAGGCAGGGCCTGCGACACAGGTGGTAGGGGACATTCCTTTTACCCCGCGTTCCAAAAAGGCACTCGAGCTCTCCGCTGAGGAAGCCCGCGCCTTGGGCCATAATTACATCGGTACCGAGCATTTGCTTTTAGGCCTGGTCAAAGAAGGCGAAGGCATGGCTTACCGTGTCCTTTTAAATTTGGGATTGGACCTGGGAAAATTGCGCAATGAAGTCATGGAATTACTGGGCTCCGGTATTCCCGGCTACGGTCAAGGCCAGCAGCAGGAGGCGGTCAAGACCGGTAAGACCCCGGCCATTGACGCCTATGGACGTAATTTAAATAAATTGGCCCGTGAAGGCAAGCTTGACCCGGTGATCGGCCGTAAAAATGAAATTGAGCGTGTTGTTCAAATACTTTCCAGGCGTACCAAGAATAATCCCGTGCTTTTAGGCGAGGCAGGTATCGGTAAGACCGCCATCGTCGAGGGATTGGCCCAGCAGATCGTTTCAGGCGATGTGCCTGAACTGCTGCGTGACAAGACCATTGTGGTGCTGGATCTGGCCATGATGATCGCGGGCACCAAATACCGCGGCCAGTTCGAGGAACGCATCAAAGCGGTGATGGATGAGCTTAAGCGTTCGGGCAAGATCGTGCTTTTTATTGATGAGATCCACACCCTCGTCGGTGCAGGTGCGGCCGAAGGGGCCATTGACGCGGCCAATATCTTAAAGCCGGCCTTGGCCCGCGGTGAGATCCAGTGCATCGGGGCAACCACCCTTGATGAATACCGCAAGAACATTGAAAAAGACGCGGCCCTGGAGCGCCGGTTCCAGACGATCATCGTGGAGCCGCCGTCAGTGGACGAGACCATCCAGATCCTTAAAGGGCTTCGCGATAAATATGAGGCCCATCACAGGGTGAAATATTCCGATGAATCCCTGGAAGCCGCGGCACGGCTTTCAGACCGTTATATTTCCAACCGTTTCCTGCCGGACAAGGCCGTGGATATTTTAGATGAGGCCGGGGCCAAGGCCCGTTTGCTGGCCATGGTCGTTCCCGACGATATTAAAGCGCTCGAGGAAAATATTGAGCAGTTAAAGAAAGAAAAAGAATCCTATATCAAGATTCAGGATTTCGAACGCGCGGCCAAGATGCGCGACCAGGAGCGCGAGGTGCGTGAGCAATTAGAGCGCAAGCGCGCGGAATGGATGCAAAAGCGCGATGATGTTTCGTTGACAATTACCGGGGATGATATTGCCCGTGTGGTTTCCCAGTGGACCAGGATCCCGCTGATCCGCCTGGAGCAAAAAGAAAGCGACCGCCTGCTTAAGATGGAAGAGCAGATGAAAAAAGCAGTGATCGGCCAGGATGAAGCGGTCTCCGCCATTTCACGCGCGGTGCGCCGCTCAAGGGCAGGCATCAAGAACCCCCGTCGTCCCATTGGTTCGTTTATTTTCTTAGGGCCGACCGGTGTGGGCAAAAGCCTTTTGGCCCGTATCTTGTCGGAATTCATGTTCGGCGACCGGGACGCCTTGATCCAGATCGACATGTCCGAATATATGGACAAGTTCAATGTCTCGCGCCTGATCGGTGCTCCTCCAGGCTATGTGGGTTATGAAGAAGGCGGCCAGCTGACGGAGAAAGTCCGTCGTCGTCCCTATTCCGTCATCCTTTTGGATGAGATCGAAAAAGCCCATCCGGATGTTTTTAATTTGCTCTTGCAGGTTTTTGAAGAGGGGCAATTGACCGATAGTTTGGGGCGCAAGGTGGATTTTCGCAACACCCTCATTATCATGACCTCGAACGTGGGGGCAGAGCATATCCGCAATGCGGGTTCTCTGGGTTTTGTGGCCCAAAAAGAAGATACATCCTACAATGCCGTCAAAGAACGCCTGCTTGGTGAAGTCAAAAAAGCATTTAAGCCCGAATTTTTAAATCGTATTGATGATATCATTGTGTTCAGGAACCTGACCAAGGAAGACCTGACAGAGATCATTAAGCTCGAGATCAATGAGGTCATTGAGCGCCTTAAAGGCAGGGGGATCGATATCAGCTTGTCTTCTGAAGCCATGGATTTCCTGATGGAAAAAGGTTTTGATCCCTTGTACGGGGCCAGGCCTTTGAAGAGGACCATCCAGCGCTATGTGGAAGACATGCTTTCTGAAGAGATCATTTCCGGACGTTTTAAAGAAGGAAGCAAGGTCACGGTTGTCCGTAAGGATGATAATTTGGTACTTGTCTAAATTATGGATATTTTAGCTTCAAAGATCAGCATTGCCGCCAAGGATTGGGTCCGGTATGTCGGTCAGTTAACGGTTTTGTGGTTTCAGACGGTGGTATGCGCTTGCACGCCTCCGTATAAAGGCGTGCGTTCTTTGATACAAGCCCAGCGCATCGGGCCGGGCAGTTTTGTCATTTCAGCCCTGGTGGCTTTTTTCGTGGGGATGATCATTGCTTTGCAGATGGCTTATCAGATGGTACAGCTTTCCGCCGAGCTTTATATCCCCAACGTGGTCGCCGTGGCCTTGACCCGTGAATTGACGCCTGTCCTGACAGCCCTGATCGTTGCCGGCCGCATCGGTGCCGGCATTGCCGCGGAGATCGGGTCTATGGTCGTCACCGAGCAGGTGGACGCGCTTAAGGCCTTTGCGGTTAATCCGGTCAAATACCTGGTGGTCCCGCGGTTCTTGGGGCTTTTGATCATGCTCCCGGTCTTGACCATGCTCTCGGACATGATCGGCATCTGGGGCGGTTATGTGATCTGTGTGTTCAAATTGCATATCAGCCACGAGATGTTCTGGAAGATGACCTTCCGGGCGCTGACCATGAAGGACATCACGACGGGTTTGGTCAAAACGATCTTCTTTGGCATGATCATTGCCATTGTCGGCTGCCAGCAGGGATTGACCGTCAGGGGCGGGGCGGACGGTGTCGGTAAGGCGACAACAACGGCGGTGGTGCGTTCATTCATTTTGATCATCATGATGGACTGCTTCATCACGTTCGTCTTTTACTTTTTATTAAATTTTTAAAAAACCGGGACACATTGAGTTTTTTATAAGAAGGCTAAATTTAAATGATTGAAATACGCAACCTATATAAAGTCTTCGGCGCGCAGATGATCCTTAATAACATGAATCTGACCGTGCGCCGGGGGGAGACCAAGGCCATTATCGGGCGCTCGGGTGTGGGGAAAAGTGTCCTTTTAAAGAATATCGTGGGTTTGATCCGTCCGGACAGCGGTTCGATCAAGATCAATGGGGTCGAAGTCACTAATCTCAATGAGAAAGAATATGATCGCCTGCGCATGGAGATCGGGATGGTGTTCCAGGGCGGGGCTTTGTTTGATTCCATGAACGTCGGGGAAAATGTCGGATTTGTCCTCAATGAGTTCATGAATCTGGATAAAAAGACCGTTGCTGATAAGGTGCATGACGCGTTGGGCCTCGTGGGACTCAAAGACGTGGAACATTTGATGCCTTCCCAGCTTTCCGGCGGCATGAAAAAACGTGTGAGCCTGGCGCGAGTGCTGTGCATGGAACCGCATATTATTTTATACGACGAGCCGACCAGCGAAGTTGACCCTATCACGGCGGCCGCGATCAACAAGCTGATCATTGAATTGCGCGACAAGCTTAAAGTCACCTCCATTATTGTCACGCATGACATGAATTCCGCCTATCAGGTGGCGGATTCGATCGCTATGTTCTATAAGGGGCAGGTCATTGCCGATGGCAAGCCGGAAGAGATCAAGAATTCCAAACACCCGGTGATCCAGCAGTTCATACACGGTGAGGCGCATGGGCCCATCACCGAGGACGAGAGTTTGATTTTTGGGCATGTTAAGTGATCTTTTACCTAACACTATGGAGAACTGATTATGTCTCGAGATAGCGGGCTGGAATTGAAGGTCGGTTCATTTGTATTGATGGCAGCTTTGGCGTTGACTTTTTTTATCATTTCGATCAGTGACCTTTCCATTTTTGAGAAGGGCCGCCATATCCAGGTCGTTTTCGGTTTTGCCAGCGGCTTGCGTGAGGCAGCGCCCGTGCGCCTGGCAGGGGTGGAAGTGGGCCTGGTCAAGAAATTGCAGGTTTTTGCGGATGCGGCCGATGAGCGGAAAACCAAGGTGCGGGTGAGTGTTTGGATCAGGGATGATATCGCCATCCCCGTAGACTCTAAAATTACGATCAATCAGCTGGGGATCCTGGGGGAGAAATACCTTGAGATCGTCCCCGGTAAATCAGCTGACGGGATCAAGGATGACAGTGTGATCGCGGGCCAAGACCCTGTCCCGATGGAAAGGATAGCGGAACAGGTCAATACCTTGATGGCCAAGCTGTCAACCACGGTGGACAGTGTCAATAACGGCATCTTAACTGATAAAAATAAACAATCCCTGCAAGAGGCCCTGGAAGGCTTCGGCGCGGTGGGTACGGACCTAAAAGAGGGGCGTGGGACCTTGGGTAAATTGCTGACCGATGAGTCCATCTATACTAATCTTGATGATCTCACGTCGGACTTAAAAGGCAATCCCTGGAAGCTGCTTTACCGTCCCAAACCAAAGTAACAATGAAAACCAAAACAGTGTTTGTATGCCAGAACTGCGGAACACAGGCCGCGCGTTGGATGGGAAAATGCCCCAATTGCGAGGAATGGAATTCGTATGTCGAGGAGACAGCTATTCCCCGCAGTGAACAGTCAAGCATTCGAGTCCAACTGGCGGCAGGGGTGGCAGTAGCACCTGTTCTTTTAAAAGAAGTGGATGTCCTTCAGGACAGGCGTTACATGACATCTATCGGAGAATTTGACCGGGTCATGGGCGGCGGCATTGTCCCGGGATCTGTGACCTTGATCGGCGGAGATCCTGGTATCGGTAAATCCACGATCGTTTTGCAGGCGGGCTGTGCCCTGGCACGTACGGGATTAAAAGTTTTGTATGTCAGCGGCGAGGAGTCTGTCAAGCAAGCCAAGATGCGCGCGGACAGGGTTGCCCAATCCGCTAATGAGAATTTTTTTATCGTCAATGAGATCGATGTTGAAACGATCACCGGTTATATCCATCAATTAAATCCTCAAGTGGTGATCATTGATTCGATCCAGGTGGTGCATTTAGCAGAGCTTTCTTCGTCACCGGGCTCGGTGGCCCAAGTCAGGGAAAGCGCCGCTGTTTTGACGCAGTTGGCCAAATCGCGGGGGGTTTCTCTTTTTTTCGTCGGGCATGTGACCAAAGAAGGGATGCTGGCAGGCCCGCGGGTCTTGGAACACATGGTTGACGGGGTGCTTTATTTTGAAGGGGAACGTTATTCATCTTATCGTGTCCTTCGGGCCAACAAGAACCGTTTTGGTTCCACCAATGAGATCGGCGTTTTTGAGATGACAGCCACGGGCCTGCAGGAAGTGCTGAACCCTTCGGAGATTTTCCTTTGCGAACGGCCTGAAGGTTCTTCCGGCTCTGTGGTGGTGCCGATCATGGAGGGGACCAGGCCGTTTTTGGTGGAGATCCAGGGTTTGGTCAGCCGCTCTGCCTTTGGCATGATACGCCAAAAGGCGCAAGGGTTTGATGCCAATCGCTTGAGCCTGCTTGCCGCGGTATTGGAAAAAAGGCTGGGGATGAATTTGGGGGACAAGGATATTTTCTTGAACGTCGTCGGTGGTGTTAAGGTGATGGACCCTGCCGCGGACTTGGGTGTAAGTCTCGCGGTTGCCTCCGCCTTATTAGACAAGGTCGTGCCCCATGACATGGCTGTTTTGGGAGAAGTGGGTCTTTCCGGAGAGGTGCGCAGTGTGGCCCAGATCGCCTCGAGGGTCAATGAAGCACAGAAGCTGGGGTTTACCCGCTGCATTGTCCCTAAAAATAATTTGAAGAACAAAAATGATTTTAAGCCGTCTAATATCCGGTTAATTCCGGTAGCAACGGTCAAGGAAGCGTTAGATAAATTATAGGAGGAAGACTTCATGACGTTATTATTCATCCGTATTTTTTTCTTGATCATCAGCGCTATTATTGGTTATCAAATTGGAGCTATCAATCGGGCTCCCCTTCCGGGCGTCTTTGCCTGTGTGGCGGGCGGAGCGCTATTAATTGTTATTGAAGCCAACCTGAAGCAGGTGTCGGTGCGCGGGCTGACCAGCATGGTCTTCGGCCTCTTGCTGGGGATCTTCATGGCGAATTTAGTTTCAGACATCCTTTCACTGATGCCTTTGGGGGATGTGCTTAAACCCATCTTGAGGGTGGTGCTGACCCTGGTCTTTTCTTATCTGGGTGCGGTGATGGCGCTGCGCGGCAAGGATGAGTTCAATCTGATCATCCCTTATGTGCGTTTTAAACGGCAGGATGTCAAAGACGGTGTCGTGCTTTTGGACACAAGTGCCATTATCGACGGGCGTGTCAGTGATATTTTTAAGACCGGTTTCTTAGGCGGCCGTTTGGTGGTACCTCGTTTTGTTTTGCATGAATTACAGCGCCTGGCGGATTCCGAAGATGATACCAAGCGCCAGCGCGGACGCCGCGGCATGGACATATTAAAAACGATGCAAAAAGACGTAGCAGCGGATGTGCGCATCCATGAAGATGATCTGACCGGCCCTGAGGCCGTGGATTTGAAATTAGTCAAGCTCTCCAAGCTCATGGATGCCCGCATTTGCACGACGGATTTTAATTTAAGCCGCATTGCGTCACTCCAGGGCATTGAAATGCTTAACATCAATGACCTGGTCAACGCGGTCAAGCCGGTGGTGTTTACCGGCGAGGAATTGGAGATCAAGCTTTTAAAGGAAGGCAAAGAGGCCAACCAGGCCATCGGCTATCTGGAAGACGGGACCATGGTTGTTGTCAGCGACGGTCGTAGAGGTTTGGGCCAGACCGTCAAGGTTTATGTGACCTCGGCCCTGCAAACCCAGGCCGGCCGCATGATCTTTGCGAAAATGGAACGGCAATAATTTTTTTGGTGTCATTCCCGCGAAAGCGGGAATCCAGAAACGGGATAATGAAGACAGAAGTTATTATAGTCGCTGCTGGTGCTGGCAAGCGTTTGAAAGCGAAGGTCCCTAAAGCCCTGGTTTTGCTTAAAGGTAAACTTTTAATTACTTATTCTTTGAAAGTTTTTGAAGCGCATCCCGGCATTGATGGGGTGGTGGTGGTCGGGGCTGCCGGGTTTTTGTCTCAATTTATCCGTTTCACGCGCCCGTTTAAAAAAGTACGCGCAGTGGTGCCGGGCGGGCTCAAACGTTCGGATTCAGTCAAGTGTGGCCTGACAGCGCTGTCGCCCGATACCAAGACCGTCTTGGTGCATGATGCTGCCAGGCCGTTTATTGATCGTGCCTCCATTGATCGTCTGCTTGTTTCATTAAAGAAGAATAAAGCAGCTATCGTCGGTGTGCCGGTCAAATTTACGGTTAAAAAAGTCGATCGTAAAACGTTAAATATTCAAGAAACTCCGGCGCGGGATCTGTTATGGGAAGCACAAACGCCGCAAGGATTTCATAAAGATCTTTTAGTCAAAGCGCATGCCCGAAAATTTAAAGACGAAGCAACTGATGATGCCATGATAGTTGAGCGCATGGGGGACAAGGTCAAGGTTGTCATGGGTAATTATCGCAATATCAAGGTCACGACACCCGAAGACATCATTTTAGCGCGGCAAATGCTGACAGGAGTAAAATGAGTTACAGAGTAGGCATAGGTCATGATGTGCACCGGTTGGTGGTGGGCCGCAAGCTGATGCTGGGAGGCATTGAAGTGCCGCACACCCATGGGCTTGACGGCCACTCCGACGCGGATGTGGTCATGCATGCCATCTGTGATGCTATCTTGGGCGCGGCAGGCTTTGGTGATATTGGGCAGCATTTTCCGGATACTGATCCGCAATACGAAGGCATGTACAGCTCCCTGTTCCTGGAGCATGTCAGGAAAAATGTCCATGAGGCAGGATGGGTCGTTGAGAACCTGGACGTTATCATTTTAGCCGAGGAACCGAAATTGCAGGAATATAAGCCAAAAATGAAGTATCATATTGCGCGTATTTTAAACGTGGAGCAGACCCAAGTTAATATCAAGGCCGGCACCAATGAAGGGTTAGGTTTTATCGGTGCCCAGGAGGGTATCGCGGCTTACGCAGTGGTGCTTTTAAAGAAACCATAGGAGTGATCTATGATTGCCTTTATAATTATTTTGCTTGTTTTGATCGCCACCATTAAGTGCATGGCGATCTATATCATTTTTACCGATGAGATCGAAACCATCAAGGGCCGTGACCCGGCAGCAAAAAGCGCCTTCGAAGTGCTTTTGCTTTATCCGGGCCTGCATGCCTTAGTGATCTATCGTATCAGCCATCAATTATGGCTATGGAAAGTCCCGTTTATCCCCCGTTGGTATTCTCAAGTAGGTCGTTTTTTTACGGGCATAGAGATCCATCCCGGGGCCCAGATCGGCAAGAGTTTTTTTATTGACCATGGGATGGGTGTTGTGATCGGCGAAACTGCCATTGTCGGCGATAATGTCCTCTTATATCAGGGAGTGACTTTAGGAGGTACCGGCAAAGAAACAGGCAAGCGCCATCCGACCCTTGGCAGTAATGTGGTGGTTGGTGCCGGGGCCAAGATCTTGGGCAATATCACCATCGGGGATAATTCTTATATCGGGGCCAATGCGGTGGTGATCAAGGATGTGCCGCCTAATTCCACGGTCGTCGGTATACCGGGACGCATTACGAAACAGGAAGGCCGCAAGATCGACATGGAATTAGACCATATGCATGTCTCTGATCCTGTCATGGAAAATATGTCAAGATTGCTTGGACGTATCAAGACACTGGAAAAGAAAACAGGTTGTGAAGCGCCTAAGGGCGAAAGTGATGTGGATTTTACCATTTGAGGCCTCGCGTGTCGAAGGCCGCTAACGGATAAATTTATTGCTTCTCGCTCCTGGGTCATTTTTTTAACGTCAAAAGTTTTTCTGTTGTTCCGGTGTCTGAAAAACTCGTCCCAAAGTTCTCTGGAACTTCGGGACTCGAACATTTCAGACATCCCTCGGCCAAAAGCCTCGGGATTCCCGAAACAACAATAAACTTTTGACTAAAAATGACAAGTCGCTTCGAACCAACAAATTTATCCGTTAGCAGCAGTTGAACTACATCTATGGCCATACAAATTTACAATTCTTTAAGTGGGAAGAAAGAAGACTTTGTTCCCCTCTCGGGTGTTGATGTCAAGATGTACACCTGCGGTGTGACTGTCTATGACCGCTCCCACATCGGGCATGCGCGCAGTTTGTATGTGTTTGACGTGGTCCGCCGTTATTTGAAATTCCGCGGCTTTAATGTCATTTTTGTCCGCAATATCACGGATATTGATGACAAGATCATTGACCGGGCCAATGAGACCAAGCGCCGCGCCCTTGACGTCAGCGAAGAGCAGATCCGGTTTTATCATGAGGATTTGAAAGCCCTCGGCGTTCCTCTCGGTGATGCAGAGCCCAAGGCCACGGATAATATTCTTGACATGATCGCGCATATCCAGGGGCTCATTGACAAAGGCGCTGCGTATGCGGTCCCAGGCGCAGATGTGTATTTTGATGTGCGCGCCTTCAAGGATTACGGCAAGCTTTCCGGCCAGAGCATTGATAAGATGCATGAGGCGGTGCGCATCGAGAAAGATTCACAAAAGCGTGACCCTCTGGATTTTGTTTTATGGAAATCTTCCAAACCAGGCGAGCCCGCTTGGGACAGCCCTTGGGGTCCCGGTCGTCCGGGTTGGCATATTGAGTGCTCATGCATGAGCATGAAACATTTGCATACGCAAACCCTGGACATCCACGCCGGCGGGCGGGACCTGATCTTTCCGCATCATGAAAATGAGATCGCCCAGTCCGAGGCTCTCACAGGTGCGCGTTTCGCGAAATACTGGATACATCATGGCTTGCTGACCATTAATGGGCAGAAAATGTCCAAGTCATCAGGTAATTTTATTACCATCCAGCAGGCCCTAGCTAAATATAGCGCTGATGAGATCAAAATGTTGTTTTTGTTTTCGCATTATGCCAGCGATATTGATTTTTCCGAGGAGAAGGTCCTTGAAGCCCGTAAGGCGCTGGGCAAATTTGATGTGCTTTTTTACAGGGCTTCAGGCCTTTTGAAAGATAAAAATATCGAACCCGTGCAAGCGGGTTTCATCAGTAAATATAAGCATGAATTCATTGAGGCCATGGATGATGATTTCAATACGCCCAAGAGCCTGGCCGCGTTATTTAACCTGATCAATGATACTAATTTGTACATTGACCAGAACAGTGATGACCCGAATTATTTAGGGGTCATTTACCACGCGGTGGACATATTGGAGAATTTGGCGCGCAATATATTTGGTTTATTCCTGCAGGAGAAAGACAAGGAGTTGTCAGCAGAACTCAAGGCCCTGCTGGATGAGCGTGTCCAGGCGCGCGAGCTCAAGAATTTCAAACGCTCGGATGAACTGCGCGTTTTATTGAAAGAAAAAGGCCTGGCTGTCGAGGACGGCAAGAACGGCCAAACCTGGCGGTGGATTTGACAATAAAAAGGCCGCGATGAACGCGGCCCACTGGATAATGCACTTTCCTCACGAAGGTAGTTTAAGTATATCAGAAGTAGTGTTCTTTTCAAGAAGAAAACATAGCCTTAAGAAAGTCCCTTAGTTCATTCTTAAGGCCTTTAACGCCCCAGGCGGGATTCGAACCCACATCATTTCCTTCGTGAAGGGAAAGCATTGATCCAGATTATGCTACTGGGGCGTCAAATTGTTGTATAATTATAACATTTATTGATAATTAATCAATATTTATTTTGCTTATGACTGGTAAATTCATTACATTCGAAGGTTCCGAAGGCTCCGGCAAAAGCACGCAGGCAGCGCTGGTGCTTGATTATTTGAAATCCAAGAAAATGCCGGTAACGCTTTTGCGCGAGCCGGGCGGGGTCAAGATATCGGAAAATATCCGCAAACTCCTGCTTGATGTGAACAATACCGGCATGGGGGATGAGTGCGAAACCCTGCTTTATATGGCGGCGCGCGCCCAGATGGTCAAGGAAGTGCTGGAGCCGCAATTAAAAAAAGGACAGATCATCTTGTGCGACCGCTTTTTGGATTCAACCATCGCCTATCAGGGCTATGGCAACGGCATTGACATTAAAACCATTGAGCAATTAGGTCTGTTCGCGACTAAAGGACTTTCTCCTGATCTGACCGTACTTTTTGATATTCCGCCGGAAAAAGGCTTAAGCCGCGCCGGAGACAAAAAAGACCGCATTGAATCCCGGTCTTTGGAGTATCATAAGCGGGTCCGCCATGGGTATTTGGACTTAAGTAAGCAATACCCTGCGCGCATCAAGGTCATTAAAGTGGACGCGGACAAGGAAGAAATTTTTAAAAAGGTCAAACTATATATCGACGCTTTATTAGGCTTATGATAAATTCAGCACAAATTAATGTCGCTGTCATGGAGCGTTTCAGAAGGCTTACAGCCAATCATCGTCTGGCGCACGCTTATTTGCTGGCTGGGCCGCAGGGAACGGCCAAGACCCAGACAGCTTGGGCCCTGGCTCAATTGGTTAATTGTGAAAGTGCCGCGGTCAAGCCCTGCGGTGAATGCGCCTCTTGCCGTAAGATCGCTTCAGGCAATCATCCTGACGTGCATGCGATTGGCAACGATGAAATGGACAGTATCAAGATCGAGGATATCCGTTTTCTTTTAAGCCGGGCCCAGCTGATGGCCTATGAGGGCAAGACCAAGGTATTCATTATCCGTAACATTGAGCTGATGACCCCGGAGGCGGCCAATGCGCTTCTTAAGACATTAGAGGAGCCGGCACCCAATACCTTGATGATCTTAACGACGAGCGTGCCCGAGGACAGCCTGGATACGATCAAGTCCCGCTGCCACGTCGTCAAATTCTTTCTTAAAAAGGAGATCATTCCATTTGACCGTAAGGTTTTTGATGAGATGATTTTAAACCGTAATAATGATGCATTTCTTAAAGAGTTGTCAACAGACCCGCAAGAGACATCCAAAGCCTTGCGGCTCTTATTGAGTTTTTTCAGGGACGTGCTTTTGTTGAAAAGCGGGGTTTCTAAGGCGGCATTGGTCCATCAGGACTGTTTAAAAGAGGCGGAGAAATTTGCCGCACGCAGGTTTGAAGATTTGGACCTGATCATGCGGCAGATCGTGCGGACAAAAGGGCTCGTGGACGAAAAGCTGAATGTCAAAATGTCCTTAGGGCTATTGAGGGAACATATATGGGACTATTAGTGCAGGTTAAATTAGGGGAATACCGCCCGGTGATCTGGGTGGATGCTGCTACCGTGGCAGTCCATCGCCATGACCTGGTGATCCTGGAGGTGGAGAGGAATTTGGAATTCGGCAAGGTCATCTCGGACACGGACAAGGTTTGCACAGGCAAGACCGAGGCTGCCGCCGGCAAGATCGTGCGTTTAGCCAGCGACGGGGATTTACGGCAGGTGGTCAATAATGAAATAAAGTCCGTTGAATCGTTGAAGACCTGCAAGACCAAGGTTGAGGAAAGTAAAATGGACATGCAGTTAGTCCAGGCGGAATATTCTTTTGACGCCACCAAGATACTGATCTTTTTCACGGCCGAAGGCCGGGTGGATTTCCGTAGCCTGGTCAAAGACCTGGCCAAGATACTGCGCGTGCGCATTGAGCTCAAGCAGATCGGTGTCCGTGATAAGGCCAAGATCGTCGGCGGTTATGGCGTTTGCGGCAGGGAATTATGCTGCTCTTCTTATATGAAAGATTTTCACCCCTTATCCATTAAAATGGCCAAGGACCAGGGCCTGCCGCTTAATCCCCAAAAGATCTCCGGTGTTTGCGGGCGGGTCAAGTGCTGCATGGCGTATGAGTACCAGGTTTACCGTGAATTTTCCAGGAGCCTGCCGAAATTAGGGGCCAAGGTCAAGACCCCTGAGGGGGAACAGGGCAGGGTCATTGCGATGGATATTCTCAAGCATTATGTGACCGTGGATTTGGGGGATGGCAAGATGGTCAAGGTCGAATATCCGCTGGGAAATCCGAATTAAATTCAATCATGAGTAAATTCTTCGTCTCGACTCCCATCTTCTACGTCAACGATGCCCCGCATATCGGGCATGCGTATACGACCATTCTCGCCGATGTTTTAAGCCGTTACCACCGTGCCAATGGTGATGAGGTGTTTTTCCTGACCGGCCTGGATGAGCATGGCCAAAAGGTCAAGCAGGCGGCGGAGAAACGCGGTCTTTCGCCCCAGGCGCATGCGGATGACTTGGCCCCCAGGTTCCTTAATTTATGGAAGACCCTGGACATCCAGTATGATGATTTTATCCGTACTACCGAGCCGCGTCACAAGAAAATAGTCCAATTTGTTTTGCAGCAGGTCAAAGAGAACGGGGACATTTATACGGACGAATACGAGGGCTGGTATTCAGTGGCAGAAGAACGCTTCATCACGGATACTGAATACGGATCAGGCCAATTCCGCGACGTTAAAAAACTCAAAGAAAAGAATTATTTCTTCAAGATGAGCAAGTATCAGCAAAAGCTCATTGATTATATCCAGGCACATCCGGATTTTATCCGTCCTGAACACCGTAAGAATGAAATGTTGGGCTTCCTGCGCCAGCCGTTGGGAGACCTGTGCATTTCCCGCCCCAAAGCTCGCATGGATTGGGGCATTGAAATTCCCTTTGACCATGATTATGTGACCTATGTCTGGTTTGACGCGTTGGTCAATTATATTTCCGTTCCTGGCTACGGCAGCGACGATAAAAAGTTCAAGAAATGGTGGCCGGCGGATGTGCATTTGATCGGCAAGGACATCCTGACCACCCATTGCGTTTACTGGACCACCATGCTTTTTTCTCTGGGCTTGGAGCTTCCTAAAACCATCTTTGCCCACGGTTGGTGGCTTATCGGTGAGACCAAGATGAGCAAGTCCTTAGGGAACGTAGTCAATCCCCTGGATCTGATCGCGGATTATGGGGTGGATGCCGTGCGGTTTTATTTGATGCGTGAAATGGTCTTGGGACTTGACGCTAATTTTACGCTCGAATCATTTATCAAATGCTATAACAGCGATTTGGCCAATGATTTCGGCAATTTGCTCAACCGTGTCAGCGGCCTGATCCAAAAAAATCATAATGGCCAAATCCCGGAGCCTGGCACCTTGACCACCGTTGAAGAAGATATTAAGCAACAGGCCAATGCCTTGCCTGGCCGGGTCAAGGATTTGATCAATGACTATAAGGTGCAGGAAGCAGTGACATCTGTTTTGGCATTTGTGGATGTGCTTAATAAATATATGGAAGCTCAGGCGCCCTGGAAATTAGCTAAAACAGACATGAAAGCCGCGAACCGTGTTTTGTATACCGCGGCAGAAGGTTTGCGTATAGCGACGATCCTTTTGGCTCCGGTCATGCCCGAGAAAACTGCTGAAGTGTTGGATATTTTAGGCGCAGCGAACACCAAGCCTGTCTGGGGCCAATTAATACCTGGCGCTGTTTTGAGAGCACATCCAGCACTGTTTCCCCGGATTGAAGTGGAGAAAGCCTGATGGCCATTGAAACCATCAAATGGGTGAGTGGTTGTGCGCGGATCATAGATCAAACCAAGCTTCCCAATAAATTTGAATATATCTACTGCCGTGATGTAGCAACGATGTGGCAGGCGATCAAGCGTTTGTCCGTGCGCGGAGCTCCGGCCATTGGTGTGGCCGCGGCTTTTGGTGTGCTTTTGGGCATTCAGAAATTTAAAGGCCAGGATAAACCTAAGTTCTTGAAACTTTTCAATAAGACCTGCGATTATCTAGCTACGTCCCGACCGACCGCAGTAAATCTTTTTAATATGCTCAATGAAATGCGCGCCGTTGTTGCCGAAAACCCTAAAGCAGATGTGCCTGCATTAAAGAAGTTATTGCACAAACGCGCGATGGAAATATTTAAAGAAGACCAAAAAGTCTGCCGCACCATGGGGGACCATGGCGCTAAACTCATCAAGAACGGCATGAAGGCCTTGACCGTATGCAATGCCGGGGCCCTGGCCACGGTGGATTATGGCACGGCCTTAGGGGTTTTTTACAGTGCCAAGCGGCAGGGTAAGAAATTCAGCGTTTATTCTTGTGAAACCCGTCCTTTATTGCAGGGAGCGAGACTGACGTGCTGGGAGCTTCTCCGTCAGAAAATCAATACCACCCTTATTTGCGATAACATGGCCGCTTCCTTGATGGCCAAGGGACAGGTAGATATTATTTTCACCGGCGCTGACCGCATCGCCTCTAATGGCGACACCGCCAATAAGATCGGTACCTATATGTTGGCTGTGCTGGCTCGTCATCACAGTATTCCTTTTTATATCGTTGCTCCGCGTTCAACTTTTGATCTGAAAATTAAATCCGGCAAGCAGATCCCGATTGAAGAGCGCAAGAGTGATGAGGTCACCCATTTTGCAGGTGTGCGGATTGCTGCTAAAGGTGTTAAGGTCTATAATCCCGCTTTTGACGTGACGCCGGCAAAATTGATCACAGGTATCGTGACGGAGCATGGGATCATTCATCCGCCGTACGTGAAGAATATTTATGAAAATCTCCCAACTCGGTGAATTTGCCTTAATTGACGCACTCAAGCAATATGCGCCTGTTTCCAAATCTGTAATTAGAGGAATTGGGGATGACGCGGCTGTTTTGCCGTACAGTAAAAGCGAATACTTGCTATTCACGACTGATATGCTGGCTGAAGGCACGCATTTTACCCGCCGTATGTCTCCTCAAGGGATTGGACATAAAGCTTTAGCTTGCAGTATCAGCGATATCGCAGCCATGGGTGGCTGTCCCACTTTTGCAGTTGTTTCTATCGGTGTCCCAAAGAATTTGCCCGTGCCGTTCATCAAAGACATTTATAAAGGAATGGAGCGCACAGCTCGTGCTTTTAATGTCAGCATTGTCGGCGGGGACACTATTAAGACAGACAAGATCATCATTAATATTGCATTGTTGGGCTTGGTGGAAAAGAAATACCTGACAACCCGCGAAGGCGCAGGGCCAAGGGATTGGATATTTGTGACCGGGCCTTTGGGCGGTTCTTTGAAAAGCGGCAGGCATTTGATTTTTTTTCCGCGCGTGCCCCAGGCAAGATTTTTGGTTGAGAATTTCAAGCCGAGCGCTATGATGGACATATCTGACGGCTTGTCTGGCGACTTGAATCATATCCTCAAAGCCAGCAGGGTCGGGGCGCGCTTGGATCATGCGTCCATCCCGCGGCATAAGGGTGCGAGTTTGTCCCAGGCGTTAAATGACGGGGAAGATTTCGAACTTTTGTTCACACTGTCCCCTGCAAAGGCCCGTGCGCTCATGGACTGGCAGGCTAAGGCAAGATCATTTTATTTTTATCCCATTGGTACCATCACCGCTGATGTTAAAGAAAAAATTAATTCCAAAAGTTTCGCTCATTTCTAATAGCGAAGAAGAAACCAAGCTATGCGCACAGCGTTTTGCGGGCCAGCTCAAAGCTGGTGACATTGTTCTTTTACAGGGTGACTTAGGTGCCGGCAAAACCACCTTTGTCAAAGGTTTGGGATCAGCGCTTAAGGTTTCCTCTAAAAAGATCGTCAGCCCCACCTTTGTGCTGATGAATTACTATAAGGGAAAGCTGCCCATCTATCATTTTGACCTTTACCGTCTGGGCAATCCCAAAGAATTGGACAGCCTTGATTTTGACGACTATTTTTACGGAGAGGGCATCAGCCTCATCGAGTGGCCCGAGCGCTTAGGCGAACACAAACCAAAGAAATATTACTTAGTGGAATTTCAGCATAAGGGAGAGCATCAACGCCAAATATGTATTTCTTGTCCTTCGAAACCTCAACCAAGATCTTCTCATTAGCCCTTAACAAAGATGAGCAGGTCTTACGTTTTAGGAATTTAAAATCTGCTTTAGTGCTGGAGGATTCCATTTTACCGGCAATGGATAAAATGCTTGGCCTGGCCGGGGTCAAGTTCAGCCAGGTTGACGGCTTTGCCATTGGTTTAGGCCCGGGTTCTTTTACCAGCTTGCGGGTGGGCTTAAGTACGGTGAAGGCTTTTGCGATGAGTACGGGTAAGCCCGTGGTCGGCATCCCAACCCTGGACATCATTGCTTCTGGAATTTGTCATTCCCGCGCAAGGTCCTCATACCGGACACTCGCAGTTGCTCGCGGGAATCCATTTTCTCATTATGACGAAATCTGCGTCATCGCCGATGCCCGCCGGGACAAGGTGTATGCCTGCCTCTATGGTCCCAAGGGGCGCACCAGTGACTATTTATTGACCTCACTTGAAGATGTTTTAGATAAAGTACATGGCAGGACGCTTTTTACGGGTGATGGCCTCAGCCTATATCGTAAAGATATTGAAGAAGCGTATCAAAAATATGCTTCTAAGAAGAGCAGTACCTGTAAATGCTTCTTTGCTGATGAAAAATACTGGCATCCTCAAGCGCGTGTGATGGCAGCGTTGGCTTATGAGCGCTTTCGAAAGAAACAATACGATGATGCCGCAGGCCTTTTGCCGTTGTATTTGTATCCGCAAGACTGCCAGGTGACCCCCAAAAATGCAACTTAAAATATTAAATTTCGAAACAGTTGTTCATCCGCCGACCTGGTGTGAGATAGACCTTAAAGCGCTGGCGCATAATTTTGAACAATTGCAGAAGGTTGCCGCTAAAAACATGTCGCATTCTTTGGGTATTGTGCCGGTCATCAAAGCCGATGCTTATGGCCACGGGATGGTCCAGGTTGCCGAGTGTTTGAGGGAGTGCGGCTGTAAATATTGGGGGGTTTCCAATACCACCGAAGGCGTGACCCTGCGCGCCACGGGTTTCCAGCAGAAGGTCCTATTGTTCGAATCCACTTTGGCCTCCGAAGCCCGTGATATCGTCGAATATAAACTGACACCGACGGTTTGTTCTTTGGAAATGGCCCAGGCATTAGACCGCTGTGCTCATCAGGCAGGTATCCAAATCCCTGTGCATATCAAAATAGACACCGGGATGGGCCGTTTGGGGGTCAATGAAGAGCAGGCCCTGCCCTTTGTGGAATCACTTAAAGCCCAATGCCCTAATTTAATCCTGGAAGGCATTTATACCCATCTTCCTCTCGCTGACACGGACCGTGATTTTACTTTAGGCCAGATGCGCCGTTTTCGTGACATCGTGTATTCCCTGGAAAATCAATTCATCACTTTTACGTATGTGCACGCGGGCAACAGCATGGGGCTGGGCGATTATAAGTCTGATCTTTTTAACCTGGCCCGTCCAGGTATTATGCTCTACGGCGTTTATCCGCTGGAAGATTTAAAAAAGAAGGTCCATTTAAAGCCGGTGATGTCGGTCAAGGCCCGCATTATTTTTGTGCAGACCATTGCCCGTGGCCGGGGCATCAGCTACGGACATACCTTTAAGGCCAAGGAAGATATTACCGTTGCGGTTTTGTCCATTGGTTACAGCAACGGGTATTTGCGTTCCTTGTCCAATAAAGCTTTTGTTCTGGTGGCTGGTGTGCGTTGTCCGGTGGTAGGGCGTGTGACCATGGACCAGATCATTGTGGACATCACCGCAGTCACTCTTTCAGGCCATATTCCTAAAATTGGCGATGAAGCTGTCATCATGGGCGTTCAAAAAGGCTCAACAATTTCAGCAGACGAAATCGCCCAATGGGCAGACACCATCAGCTATGAGATCCTCTGCTCTTTAGGCAGCCGCCTCCCGCGCATTTATCATTCCTAAAATCGTAAAATAAAAACATTACTTAACAAATTTTTAACATTTTTTTAACTCTCTTATTGTCAATATGTTGTGTCTTGACAAAAATTTGCTTTTAAAAATGAATGTGTTAATCTGTAAACAAGATTTTTTAATAATAAAAAATACCCGTGAGGCTAATGATCATTTTACGCCGCGTTTTATGTGCTTGGGTTTTACTTAGTTTTTTAGTAACATCTATTTTCCCATCGTTTGCCTATTCCCACTCACTTCCCGTTGATCCAGCAGGCCTGCCATTCATCTTGCCTAAACCAGGGACAAGGGTCACTTTAAGCCCGGCCTTTGAACCTGTTTTAATAAAGGGCTTGAAAGTCCACCCTGAAGATCCCTTCAAGTTTGATTTCATTGTAGATCCCGGCGATGAAAAATTAAGCGCTGATGATTTTAAGAAAACATCCCAGCGCATGGTCAATTATTTCCTGGCCTCTTTGGCCATCCCTGAAAAGGACCTGTGGGTCAATTTATCACCGTTTGAGAAAAACCATATCATTCCGGATGCCTTGATCAAGACCGAGTTAGGCCGCGACCTTTTGGCCGAGGACTATATCCTCAAACAGATCAGCTCTTCCCTTATATATCCGGAAAGCAGGCTTGGCCGGTCATTTTGGAATGAAGTTTATGAGGGGGCTTATAGAAAATTCGGGGTCACCGAGGTCCCGATCAATATATTCAATAAAGTTTGGATCCTTCCTGAAAAAGCTTCCGTTTATGAAAAGGACAATACGGTTTACATCATCCATGCGCATTTGAAGGTCATGCTGGAAGAAGATTTGCTGGCCCAAAGCCGGCAAGGTAAAAGGAACCCGGAGTCAAGCCACGCGCCTGTTAAGGATATTTCCAAACAGATCATGCGTGTTGTCATTATTCCCGCGATAGAAAAAGAAGTGAATGAAGACCGGAATTTCGCGCCGTTAAGGCAGGTGTTCTATGCCCTGATCCTCGCGCAATGGTACAGGGATGTCTTCAAATCATCGATACTCAATAAAGATTATTCAGGACGCAGCAAGATAGCAGGCATTGATGTCAGTGATCCTAAAAACAAAGATCGTATCTATCATCAATATCTGGCTGCGTATAAGAAAGGCGTTTTTAACTATATTAAGGAAGAAACTGACCGGTTTTCCAAACAGCCTGTTCCCAGGAAGTATTTTTCGGGGGGTTTTGTAGAGCAGCCGATCATGCGCGAGCCGGCCTCTTTAGGCAGTTTCAACAAGGCCATGGCTACGACAGAAAATGATATTGACCTTCAGGTCGATTTCAAGAAAACTGCAGCCCAAATTGAGCCATCCAAGGCGTTTTATCACGGGAAACAATTGCAGATTGTAAACGGCCCTGAGAAGGTTATTTCCGATTTGCAATATCCAAAGGGGAGTGGGGCCATCACTGATGTGACCCTTGAATCTTTCTTAGTTCCCATTAAAGGGACGGCCCAACTAGCGTTAGGCAAAGGAGGGCTTGGCTTCCTGGCAGGTGAAACTTTTCAATCCTATAACGCTCTTTTGCCCAAGTGGAATGCCGCAGGCGTTATGCCGCTTTATAGCAATGATAAGAATGGCGTTGAAGTTGACTGGGACCACCAGGAAGGGGTCCATCCTGTTATTGTTCAAGATGGGAAAGGCAATAGCCATGCCCTTTCCATTGATGTGGATTTCAAAGGGAAAAAAGAACGCGCCTATATCTACTGGGTCGATGCGAATGGAACACCCGTATTGGCTATCAAACAACGCGACCTGTTTAAAAGGTTGTACCCGGGAGGCGACGAGCAAGTAGTACAATATGGTTTTATGGGTAAGGCCTATGTTGAGCTATGTTATGCCTTAGGCATTGCTCCCCGCATAATACGATTAAGCGAGCCGCAATTGATTTTTGTCATGACAGCCGTATTGAACGATATTGATGCCAAAAGAGAAAAAGGTGAACGGAGCATTTTTGTAGCAACCAAGTTTGTAATGACGACACATACTCCTGAATTTGGCGCATTGCCTGTTTGGAAAGACGTTGGACATTTAAAATACCTGGTGGGTTCTGATCTTGTGCGAGACGATATTATATATAACGGGCAAGTGAATGCAGCCGGAGCTATGGCACATCATGCGGATTTGATTAACGGCGTTTCGCTGGAAGCTGCTGATATTACCCGTGAAGCAATTTTACCCGGTTTTGCGCACAAAACAACCGGCATCCAGAATGGATCTTTACCGCCCTTGTGGCGCTCTGATGGGCTTAACAGGCTTATTTCACAAAAAGGGATAGCCCATATTACTGGACAGGAACTGTTTAATATTGGATCAGGCCAGAAAAATGATTTAAATGATTATATAAGGAGTATGGGATTTGAGGGGTTTACTGACAATCACAGGCCATTGTTTGCCGCTGTTCGAAGGATGGTAGAATATAAATCCCAGGCCCTGTTCATTCCTATGATCAGGTGGATCGTTGGTGACCCAGATAAAGTGTATGATTCACCCTTAGGACCAAGGAATGGGCTCGGAGCAAATCTTTTATTGGCCGGTGAAGCTCTTGATGGCGTGGCCCCTGAGTGGGTGAGTGTATTAACAGGGCTGGCACAGGAGCCTGATATTAAAGGAAAATTTGTGATCATTGAAAGGACAACAGGAACAGAATTCATGAAAGAGGCAACAGCAGGAGCTGATTGCTGGTTAGTGATGCCATGGATGACTCGAGAGGCATCTGGTACAAGTGATAATAGGTCGGGTTTTAACGGCCACCCGTCCATTGCTACGGCGACCGGCGGCCCATTGGAATGGATCAAGCACAGAGTTAATGGATGGTTAGTCAATCCTTTTGATTTTGAACATTCACAGCGCAATGGCAAAGACAGTGCTAAATTTCGTAGAATTGTATGGGCGTTCCAACATAGGGAAAAATGGGCGATTGATCAATTTTATGAAGAAAGTCGCCGGCAGTTTGCCGGATACATGCAAGAATTTGTTGATATGTATCGAGAACCTGGAAGAGAACGGCTTTATAAAGTGATGGAAGGGGCTTTTCAAGCCTCTCATGAAAAGGTATCGATTTATCGTATGATTAAGGAATATGGTATTGCGTACGACGTTTTAAACGAAGCCAGTCCTGATCTCGTTGCAGTAATTGAAGCAAGACGTAAGGCTTTTGAGGAACAGTGGGAAAGAGAAGAAAGTTGGCAAATTGAACCCCCACCAATAGAGATTAAAGTCGAGGAACCTCCCCAGCTATCCATTGATCCTGATGAAGCCAGGCTTTTACTGTATGGAAGTGGAGGGTTATTTGTTTGGAGAGATATGGATGGCCATGAAATAAATAGGGATGGCGATGGTTTTAGGTCATTTCTTGATACATACCACCAGGCAAATAACAGCGTATTGGAATTTCACAATCGCCGGGGACATGCGGACATATTGTTTTATCTTGATCATCTTTATAGCGCATGTCCTGAATTGGCCCCTTTGAAAGAAAGTTTAAGAAGTGAAGAACTTGCTGCGCTTGTAAGTGTGCACGATACGCCTGGCAAAATAGCTTTAACTCGGCGGGCAATGGGAAAGTTGCAGCAATTTGTCGAAAGTCTCGACGGATCTGTTGAGAATGATCAATCTTTAAAAGTGGAGGTTCCGGCAAAGAGGATTGCTACCGCGAGCAGGGCTATGACGGTCCCAGGCGGTATTAAGTTAAACAATATCCCATTAGAACGTCACGGCCGCCTGATGACAAATATTATCAGTGATCAGCCGTTTGAGAACATGCTTTTGAGGTCTCAAGGGCTTTATGGGGTCATCGTCGCGGTTACCCGCATTCCCGATCTGCTGGATTTTATCCAATAATTAAAAATTCCTGATGATAATGAAGAGGGCCACGAGGGTAAACAGGATAGGGGTCAGCCACGCCCCTTCCCACGGTAATAATGCTTCGCCTTTGGCCAGGGCCAATCCCACCGCGTCTGAAACATAATAAAGAAATCCGATGACCAGGGCAATGGCAATGGAAGTAAAGGTCATCGCTTTACGTTTCCCCACCGACATCAGCGCGAAAGGCAAGCCGATCAAAACAATGATAAAATTGCGTAAGGGGAAGGTGATCTTCTCATGCAGGTCGACCCGCAGATTATTGAGCGTCTTTAACGCCCCGCTGCCGGCAAAACGTTTGATATAGCCATGCAGTTGGCGCAGGTTCATCGACGTGATGTCCATCCTTTGTCTTAAGAAATCCTTAGGTGTTTCTTTGATGTCCATCAATTTTTCCATCGACATGTGGATACTGCTGGGAGGGTCGTTGGGCAGGGTGCTGTTATACGCTGTTGTCTGGCAGTTAAAGAATTTCCAGGCGATGCCCGTCCATTTGCCTTTAAGGGCCACGATCTTCTCAACCAGGTTTTGATTATGGTCATGCCCGATGATGGTGATACCGGTCAACTCATTGGTGTTAGGGTCAAAGGTGTCGATAAAAAACAGGCGGTTTTTCATGCCGTAGAAGGTAAGATTGTGGATGGGGGGCAGCCCCTTGCCTTTTTGGGAAGGGACGACCTTGATCTGGGTGTCGCGTATCTCTTGGTTGACCATTGAGGATTGCGGCACGAATTTTTCATTCACTAAAAATACTAAAGCTGAAACAAAGAGGGCAAAGACCAGCGCCGGACGGGTGATCTGCCAGAAATTCATGCCGGAGGCCCTGATGGCGATGATCTCATTGTGGGCGTTGAGGCTGCTATAGGTAAACAGGACAGAGATCAGGCAGGCCATGGTGGAAGTTTGCACGATGATCGAGGGCAAAAATGAAAGGTAGTATTGCGCGATCACGTCCAGCCCTACATTTTTCGCGATAAAATCCTGCAAATTACTGAACAGGTCAACAAGGATGAATAAAAACGCGAAGGTAAACATCGTCCCCGCGAAGGTGATCAGGATAGATCTCAAAATATAACGGTCTAAAATACGCATGGTTTAAAGCCGCCTAACGGGTGCATAGTTTCCAGTTCAAAAAAATGGCCACGATAAGGGCAAGGCCATTGGGCGCCCACATTAAAAGAACGGGGTTCAAAACATTTTGGGAGGCCATGCCTTGGCAAGCTAACGATAAAATGTAATAAGGGGCGGCGAATAATAAGGCATACAAAAGATTGGCGGATTTGGCCCTGCGGTTGGTGATGGCCGCGAAGGGAAAACCCAGGAAGATAAATATTAACGGCGACAGCGACCATGCCAGGCGGCGCTGGTATTCAGCGATCAGGGGGGATGGGTCAATGGACAAATGGCGCAGGCCCTTGATCTTCTTGTGCAATTCCCGTAATGTCATGGCTTTTGATTTTTTCTCGGCCTTCGGGTTCTTTTTGGAAAGGTCCATCCTGATAAATGACTGCTGGAAATTAAGCTTATAAAAATTATTGGGATTGCTCAGGTCAGGCTCATCGGAGGTGCCGTTGAGGAGCTTGAGCATCAGCTGGTCTTTTCCCGGGACATGGACAAATTCACCTTGCTCGGCAATGATGGTTTTGGTGGGTTTATTAGGTGCCGGTTCATAGATGCGCACGCCATATAACAGGTCATTGTCCATCCGGTAAATAAAAATGATGTATTTATCAAAGGCATTGATAAAACTGCCGGGCTCCAGCATGGCCGAGGGGTCCTGGCTGCCTGTTTCCTGCAAGATGCGTGATTGGGCGTCATAAGCTTCGGGAATGATGCGGTCGTTGAGAAGATAGACTACCAGGCATAAGGCAATGCCCACGACTGTCAGCGGGCTAAGCAGACGCAGCAGGTGAATGCCCGAGGCGCGCATGGCCAAAATTTCATTTTCCGCGGACATATGTCCCAAGGCCAGGATCACCGTGATCAGGCAGGCAATGGGCAGGGTATAACCTAAAAGGATGGGGATATAATAGACGAAGACCTGGCTCATGGCGGTCAGCGAGACACCATTATTAATGACCTTGTTGGCCAATTGCGGTAAATAGCCCAGTAAAAAGACGCTGGTCAGCACACTGATCGAAAGTGTGAAAGGCTGAAGGCATTCTCTTAGAATATAATTTCGCAGTATACGCATATTTTAAACCGTTATACTAAATGTCAACACGCCTACCCGCGCGGCGCCGGCTGTTTTTAGGGCTTGCGCGGCGCTGTGGACAGTGGCCCCTGTCGTGAAAAGATCATCAATAAGCATGACAATCTTGCCTTCAACATCCGTCGAGCTTTTTATTCTAAAAGCACCTTCCATGTTTGTCCAGCGTTGTTTTGCCCCTAATTCCGTCTGGGTGGAGGTCTGCTTCTGCCGTATCAAAAGATCTTCCGAATGCAAGATGCCATAGTGCCGGCTTAAGCCCGAACTCAAGAGAGCAGACTGATTGTATCCTCTTTCCCGCCGCCTTACCGGATGCAGGGGGATGGGAGTAATCAAATCAAACTTTTGTAAGGGTAAGGCAAAGCGGTCAACGAAGTCGATCATTAAAGGGACAAAGGTTTTAGACAGGGATGTTTTGGAGTTGTATTTGAAAGCGTGCAGCAGTTTTTGGGCTGGTTCATTATAAAGGCAAACTGACCAGGCATGGTCAAAAGCAAAGCTGCCATTGGTCGACTGCCGGCCCAAGGGCGTTGGATTAAACTCCAGGGAACCCAGGCAATGAGCGCAAAGCTGCCGCTGGTGGCGGCTGTTAAGGAATTGGCGGCAGAGCAGGCAGTTGTCAGGGAAGATAAGTTCACAAGCTCCCCGTAAAAAGGCTTGAAGCATGCCGTATGTTACCATATTTATGTTGTTGACCACATAAGACGTATTATGTGGCGTTGTTGATTATGTTGCATAGATTTTTCTTTCAATTTACTCTATAGTAATTTTTTAATTATACACCACATAATTCTAACACCATAATTAAACAAATTTTAGCCAATTGGCCACAGGATGGGCCCTGGGAAAGGAACTAAATGAAAATAACGATAGAGCAGGCAGACAACGGTTTTATTATATTTTACCCAGACTATATGGAAGGTGCTGACAGAAAAGAAATAGAGGTCACAAAAAGTTATGTTGTTGAAGAAAAGGGAGGTGAGTTCGCGGAACAAGAGGCATTTGTCCAATTGTGTTTGGAATTAATAGAATTATTGGGTGTCCCTGATAGTAAGCATAATCGCAGACGAGTTAGGATCGAGTTAACGGAAGAAAATAAAGAAGCCGATCAGGAATAAATCTCGGCAGGAGTATTATTTTCTAACTTGAATTCATCGACGAATGATTTGGAAGGGGGCATTGTAAATTAAATAGGTAAAATTAATTTGACAAGTAGAGGATTACGCTATACGCTTATAAAGTATGCAAAATGAATTTGGAAAGAAAATCAAGAACAAGCGTCTTCACCTGAATCTAAGTTTAAAAAAAGTATGCGATGCAGTAAAGAATGATGACCTTAAGTCAATTTCAGTATCGTATCTCAATGATATTGAACAAGGTTATCGTAACCCTCCTGGAGGGAAAATCATTGTTCAGCTTGCTAAAAAGCTAGAGCTTGACTCTCAAGATTTGCTTAATTTGGCGGGAAAGGTTGATCCGCTGATTGAAGAAACCGTAAGTAAAAAGCCAGAGATGGCGCTTCTTTATCGTCGTCTCGCTGAGTTACCTGAAGATTCTGATATTATCCAGAAATTAAATAAAGAACTTGAAAAAGGAAATGGAAAGAAATGATGCAGTGGGTTGATGACAAGGAAAGTCCTTATGGATGTCGGCTAGTTTGTTCGGGGGCTGATATCGATGATATCATGGAAGAGAGGTACCTAAAGTTTTATAAAGGCGCCTGCAACATGATTCATCCCGCCATTGATCTTGATCGATTCGTCGATGAGGCGCTGACTCAGGAAGATATTGGATTCGATTCCCAGGCCCAACTTTCAAGGTTTATTTTAGGTGCGACAATGTTCAATCCTGATGGATCCAAATTAATTCAGATCAATGCCATTCTTTATCATCAAAGAAATACACCGGCATTTAAAGGTCGGTTTCGTTTTACCTGTGCGCATGAGATTTTTCATTCTTTATTTCACGGCCAACTTTTTCGTAATGCCGGCGATGATCGCACATTAAGATGTTTTGAAAATCATTTTATGGAAAGTACGGTTGCTCCATCACAGAACACAAGAGATTTTATTGAATGGCAGGCCAATAGAGGATCGGCGGCGCTCTTAATGCCAGTTTCAATTTTTAAAGAAAAGGTCAGACAGTTTAGGTCAAAATCACATAACCAAAATGCATTGCTACAGGATTTAGTGTCCTGTTTCGATGTTTCCAGGCAGTCTGCTGAATTAAGGTTGAAAACGTTAGGACTTTTGATTTTGCCAGGAGATGATTTTGTGCTCGAACATGATGGGATTAATAGTTATGAAGATCCCCGTCGGAGAGAATGGCATTGATATTTTTTTAATCACAATTTACGCAAGTTGCGTAAAATAACCCAGGAGGTAAGTATGAACCATGAAAAACATGAACACCACCACGAAGAGCATCATCAGCAAGTTGAGATCATCGTTAACACACGTATCAAGGCCTGGGACAAAAAGGAAATCACATACGAAGAAGTTATCATACTTGCTTTCAGCACATATGTGGATAATCCAAACGTTCTATACTCTGTAACATATATAAAAGGCCATGATCCGAAACATGAAGGGTCTTTGACCAAGGGCCAAAGCGTCAAAGTCAAGGAAGGGATGATTTTCAATGTCAGAAAAACTGATAAGTCTTAGCCCGGACCTTCAAAGGCTGCGTGCTGAGGGCTATGAAATAGAAATTAAAGGCACTATCTTGCTTGTATATAACGTGCCGTACGTTAATACTAATAAAGAGATTAGCCCCGGAACTTTGGTATGTCTTTTAAATATTTCTGGGGAGCAGCTCCTTGGTCCGGCTGACCATACCATATACTTTAAGGGCGACTCTCCATGTGATAAAGATGGATCCATCCTTAATGCAATAGTTAACAACAGCGTAAAAAAGGATCTGGGCTATGGGGTAGTAGCTGACCATTATTTTTCGGCAAAACCACCCAGCGGCAATTACCCGGATTATTTTGAAAAAATTGAAACTTACGTTTCGCATCTGGAGTCCCAGGCGCAGGCATTGAATCCAGTTGTTACCGCGAGGACAGGTAAGGTGATCGAGTCTAAAGAGCAAGATGTTGTCTTTAAATATTTAAATCCAAGTCCAAGTTGTATTGAACTTGAGGTCGTTACTAAAGAATTAAGGGACTTAAAGGTCGTCATTATAGGGTTAGGGGGCGCAGGTTCCTATATTCTTGACTTTATTGCTAAAACGCCGGTTAAAGAAATTCACCTTTTTGATGGTGACATTTTTGTTTCAAAGAACGCATTTCGGGCTCCTGCCGCCGCTTCGGTTGAAACATTGAGGCAGATGCTAAAGAAGGTCAATTATTATAGCGATATGTACTCCAATATTCATAAGCATGTTGTACCCCATGATTGTTATGTAACACCTGCGGTATTCGACGAGCTTCTATCGATGGATTTTGTCTTTATTTGCATTGATAAAGGGGATGCAAGGAAGTTAATTGTTCAGAAACTTACTGGGCTATTGATTCCTTTCATTGATGTAGGTATGGGTGTTAACCTTGAGAATGGGAAGGTAAGTGGGAGTGTGCGCACGACACTGGTCACTAAAGAAAAGAATGATCACATTGAGTTAAGAATACCATTCACTGATGAAGGGGAAAATGAATACAATAAGAATATTCAAATAGTCGAGTTGAATGCATTAAATGCGGCTATAGCTGTTATTAAGTGGAAAAAATATTTTAATTTTTATCATGACCTCACAGCAGAGAGTCATTCGATTTATGAAACCAATGTAAATAAAGTGATAAATGATTAAATTGACGCACAAATTTATAAAGCATGCCCCGGACAAATTGGAAGATGGCGTTTTGTATATTTCCATCGAATATTCAACAGTAATTCATAAATGCTGTTGTGGCTGTGGGGAAGAAGTTGTGACGCCGCTCTCCCCGACTGATTGGAAGTTGATTTATGACGGGGAGACTGTGTCTTTATATCCTTCGATTGGGAATTGGAGTTTTAAGTGCCAATCACATTATTTTATTACAAACAGCAGGGTACAGAGGGCACCTAATTGGACTAAAAGTCAAATTGAGCGGGCTAGAAAGTGTGATGAATTGATTAAAAAGGAATATTACAAAAATAAAAGCAAAAGTGAAAAATAAAAAACAGAGTCTATGCTTTTAAATCAATGCTATAAGTCTAAAAGGAAGGAGGTATAAAGAAATGAATAAACATTCAAGGGGCCTTGATGGCCGTAGCCGTGATGAAGACGGAGAAATCCGTCGGAAGAATGGCAACACCTTAGTTGGAACTCTTAGGCATACTTATGGGCCAGATTTTCTGTCTGGCGTCCGTAGCGATGCAAAGCTTGAGAATGTATTAAAGAAGACCGGAAAAGATTCCCTCAGTGATCTGCGAAAGAATTCATAGAATCATAAGGAATCAATTTTAATATAACTGCCCGTAATCAAAATACGGGCAGTTATTATTTAGTAATTTACAACCTTCCTATAAACCGCAATAGCAGCTCCTGCATTTGAACCTCTGAATCTCTGAATATTATTGAATTTGCTTTTTCAGATTGAGAGTGGTAAACTTCGCGAGTAAAGAATCTTACTGGACTATTTACGACCTAAAGGAGTACAAGGTCACGGAGAGTATGAAAATACTATTAGTTGAAGATGATGACCAGATAGCATCGTTTATCGTTAAAGGCTTAAAGCAAGCTGGATACACCGTAAATCGTGCTGATAATGGTGAAGATGGTCTGCATTTTGCTAAAGAAGAAGACTACGATCTGGCCATTGTAGATATTATGATGCCTAAACTTGATGGTTTAAGTTTGATCAACCGATTGCGTCAAAAGAAAATTCTAACCCCTGTCATAGTATTAAGCGCCAAGAATACCGTTGATGACAGGGTCAAAGGGTTACAGGCAGGAGGGGACGATTACCTGGTTAAACCCTTCGCGTTCACAGAACTTTTAGCCAGGGTCCAGGCAATTATTCGCAGGACCAGCCATAATCCAGAGACTACCACATTAGAAATAGCTGATCTCAAGATAGATATGTTAGGCCGTAAAGTTTTCCGGGGGACAAAAGAAATAATCCTACAGTCGGGTGAATTTGTCCTTCTTGAATACCTTATGCGTAACGCCGGCAGGGTCGTTTCAAAGACCATGATCATGGAGCACGTCTGGGACTATAATTTTGATCCGCAAACCAATATTATTGAAGCGCGCATCTGTCGCTTAAGAGATAAAATTGATCGTTCATTTAATCCAAAATTACTTCATACGGTCAGGGGCTTTGGTTATGTCATTGAAGAAAAAGAATAGCCTCTTCGGCACTTTTGCTTTTCGCCTCACTCTCTGGTACGCCATCCTGTTTATCATCTCATTAATTATTATTTTCTTTATCAGTTATAAAATATTGGCGTCTGACCTTGTGCACCTTGTTGATCGTGATTTATTGGCTGCTACAAACAAGGTTGATCAAGAGTTCCATAAGGAAGGATTGACCCAAGTCAAATCGGATATACGTGTAGGGATTGAGGAAGAAGGGATTAACAGAGTGTTTTATAGATTATTGACCTCCAACTTAAATATTGTTGTGACTTCAGACCCTCTTAAATGGCCCTGTTTAAATTTTCCGGTATTAAGCCAATGGGCATCGATGGCGGCAGGGGGCCAGACCAACTACCACACACTTTCTCCTAACGACAGGCCATATAATATACGAATCCTTTCACAGGTGGTTGATGATGGGAAGTATGTTGTACAAATTGGTAAACCCATGAAGGATGAAGAGGAATTAGCCAAGGTTTACAGCAAGGTATTTTTAGGGGCAGTCATTTTTTTGCTATTGTGCGGTATTATTTTGAGTTGGATAGAAGCGCAAAAAGCGATGAAGGGTGTAAAACGTGTCACGACGACGGCCCGTAATATTGGTCAAGATGGCATTGATCATAGAGTTGAGTTGGGGCATGAGGGAGAAGAGATCGAGGATTTGGCAGAAACTTTTAATCATATGTTGGATCGCATCGAGCAATTGATGATGGGATTAAAGGATGTTACCAATAATATTGCCCATGATTTGCGCACGCCTTTGACCCGCATCCGGGGCCTTGCGGAATCAACCTTGAGGGAGAAGGATGTAGAAGGTTATCAGGAATCCATTGGGATCATCGTAGAAGAATGCGATAGGCTTAATGGCATGATCAATACCATGCTGGAAATTGCGGAGGTTGATGCGGGCCTAAAGAAACCTGAAGAGACTTCTGTGGATATTGTGTCTTTGGCAAACCAAGCTTATGAAATATTTTTGGCCTTAGCCCAAGATAAAGAGATCAATTTTGAAATTAAATCTCCATCGCATCCAGTTATTGTCTTGGCCAATGCGGCACGTTTGCAAAGAATTATTGCTAATCTTTTGGATAATGCCATCAAATTTACTAATTCTAAGGGAAGCATTTGTCTTGAAATTAAAGAAACTCCCAACGAAGCAATTATCCTGGTTAAAGATACCGGAATCGGTATCGCCTCAAAGGATCAGTCGCGCATATTTGAGAAATTTTATCGTGTTGAATCCAGCCGTTCAACGCCTGGACATGGGCTGGGATTAAGTTTTGTCAAGTCCATGGTTGCATCGATGGGTGGGAGCATTTCCGTCGTGAGTGCCTTAAGTCAAGGTACTACTTTCAGCATTAATATCCCTCTAAAATCCCTCTAAAATTCTTTCCATAGCAGTTTGGCCAAGATTACAAAAATGTAATCTTGCGGTCATCTTCCTGTCATTTTCAGATCGTATACTCCCTGTAGATGAAGTTAACAGGTGCTAACATACAGGAGGGAAGACGATGAAAAACGTAAATCTTTTATTAATCACCGCGGTCTTACTGATGCCGCAGATGGCAATGGCTGATGATACGTCAACAAACGCCATGGCTGCCAGTAACCCGACAGCCACCCCACAGACAGTTTCTTTGTATGATCAAGGAGTCGCGGCGAGCCAAGCCAATGATTTTCAAAAAGCGTTGCCGCTTTTTGAGCAGGCCTTAAGGAATGATCCCAATAATCCGGACATTCTGAATATGTTGGCCCACACTCAACGCAAGATTGGTCTTCTCGATGAGTCCTTAGCCAATTACAAAAAAGCCTTGGAATTGCGTCCGAATTTCCCGGAAGCCCATGAATATTTAGGGGAAGCTTACATTCAAGCGGCCTTGCTTGAACTTCAGGTCCTAAAAAGTGATGGGGGAAATGCGAAGGAACAATTAGAAGATCTCACTAATTTTATTAAAGATGCTGCTCAAAAAGCATAACCAACAAACAGTAAACATAAGGAGAAGAAAAAATGAAAAGTTTAAAGATTTTATCAATGATGTTGATGTTAGCTGTAAGTGTATGGTCAACTGGCGCCTTCGCCCAGGACGCCGCCACAGATACACCCAGTGATTTTACATTTGTCCAATTATCCGACATTCATTGGGGGTTTAATGATCCAAAGATGAACCCGGACTATGCAGGGACTTTACAAAAAGCTGTTGATGCAGTCAATAAGTTAGACCCTCAACCGGATTTTGTAGTCATCACCGGTGACTTGACACACAGGGCCAAAACGCCCGAGCAGCGCATCAAAAGGATGACTGAAGTGCGCACCATCTTATCAGGGCTTAAGGTCAAAGACGTTAGATTCAATCCAGGTGAACATGATGCTGATCAAGATAATGGAGAGGCTTTCAAGGAATTTTTTGGCAAAGCTGTTTACTATTCCTTTGATCACAAAGGGGCTCACATCATTGTATTAAATACTACCGAGGAAGAAGCAAGTTTGGGTGAAGCTCAATTGCAATGGTTGCAGAATGATCTAAGCAAGTTGGATCGTGATAATGCTCATCTTGTTGTTTTTACCCACAGACCATTGTTTGATCTTTATCCTAAATGGGGCTGGTCAACCAAGGATGGTCAGAAGGCTATAGACATGTTGATGCCATTTAAGCAAGTGACGGTTTTCTATGGCCATATTCATCAGCTCAATGATTATATGACAGGTCATATCGGTCACCACGCTGCAGCACCATTGATGTTTGCTTTGCCTGCACCAGGCTCTCAACCAAAAAGCACACCAGTTCCTTGGGACCCCGCTCATCCCTACAAGAACCTAGGCTTCCGCAGTGTATTAGTGAAAGCTGATACAGGAGAATGTGTAATCACTGAACATTCAATTGCAGATTCCTTAGGAAATTAAAAGTGGTGGTCACAGGCTTGAGAGCCCAAGCCTGTGACCACTCTTTTTAGTAACGGAGAAACATGAATTTTAAAGGAGGATTTATGCGTCGACCTATTCAAGTAATGTTTATAGCAATTTCATTATTAATGACTTCAGCTGCTTTTGCAGCAGACACCTATGTCATTGATCCGGCGCACAGCAGCTTTGCTTTTACGGCCACACATATGATGATCAGCAAAGTACCCGGACAGTTTGAGAAATTTAGCGGAACAATTACCTATGACCCTAAGGATTTAACAAATTCCAAAGCAAATGTGAGTATTGATGTCAACAGCATCAATACCCGCACTGAGCAACGTGATCATCATTTAAGAAGCCCAGACTTTTTTAACGCTGCCCAATATCCAAATATAACCTTTGTCAGTACAAAGTTTACTCCTGGATATATAACAGGGAAATTGACCATGAAGGACGTCACTAAGGATATTACCATTCCTGTAAGCATTTTAGGACCGGTCAAGACCATGGGAGACCGCCAGGCCATAGGGATTAGTGGTTCGATTACAATTAACCGACAAGATTATGGTATTAACTGGAACAGGAATCTGGATCAGGGCGGGGTATTCGTCAGTAATGACATACTTCTTTCAATCAATATAGAAGCGGATAAGCAATAACATTTCTGCGAAGGAGAGAGTCATGAACTTAACACATAGTCCCTTAAAGTTGCTTATTACAGCTTCCTTGAGCTTAGTGCCTATGGCCAACGCTTTTGCAGACCAGCAAGACAATATAGCTATTGAGAAAGGCAAGCAATTGTACCAATCCTATAATTGTGCTGTGTGTCATGGTGAAAAAGGAAAAGGAGATGGGGAAAATGCCGAAGCTTATGATCCTTATCCTACTAATTTTCATGACACAAAGGGATATCATCATGGTTATAAAGTAGAGGATATCATCCACAGTATTAAATATGGCATCAAAGATAATCCAAACAGCATCATGCCGTCTTTTAGTCATCTAACGGATCAAGAATTAAAGGAGATATCCGCTTACCTGCTGTCCTTGCAGGAGAAATAATGAATCGTAGTGATAAAAAGGAGAGAGTCATGAACCTAACACTGAATCACTTGAAGTTGCTTGTTACAGTTTCCTTGGCAGTAGTGCCTATGGCCAACGCTTTTGCCCATCAAGTAATTTTGAAGTCCATCCACAAGCATATCACCTTGGGCTCAACGGTCCCGGGCAATGGTGACCAAAATCCATATGCCATTATAGTAGCACCTGTAACATCCGGGAATATCAACAAGGGAGACGTACTTGTAGATAATTTTAATGATAAATCCAATTTGCAAGGCACAGGCACGACCATCATTGATTATAGACCTTCAACCAAGAAGACGACCTTGTTCGCAAACCTTCCTAAAAAGTTGGATCAATGCCCTGGTGGTGTGGGTCTTTCGACCGCCATGACGATGCTTAAGAGCGGTTGGGTGATTGTCGGCAGCACGCCAAGCACCGATGGAACTACTGCTACCAAGGGTGATGGTTGTTTAATAGTGCTCGATACTACAGGACATGTAGTATCCGCATGGTCTAGTCCGACGATTAATGACCCATGGGGTAATATAGCCTCTATAGACAGTGGTTCTACGGCTACCTTGTTCATTACCATGGCAGGATTAGGCGTGTCTGACCCTAAGATCATTGATCCGAAAACAGGTAATCCACCCATCATTCATAAGTCAACTGTCGTAAGGATGGAGATATCTATCCCGGAGGGTAAGCCTCCTGTGCTTCTTAGTCAGACTGTTATCGGTAGTGGTTTTTCAGAACGTGCTGATAAGGACAGTTTTCTGTTTGGTCCCACAGGCCTTGCCCTTGGCCCCAATCGCACGATCTATGTGACCGATGTACTGGATAACGTTATTACTGCTATTCCTGATGCTGTAACTCGTACTGATAGTGCTGGAACAGGTTGGGAAGTCACTCGTGACGGTCAATTAGCGGGGCCATTGGCCATGGTAATGACTCCTGGAGGGCATCTGCTTGTGAGTAATGGCAATAACGGTAAGGTTGTAGAGGTTGATCCTATTTCAGGAAAGCAGATTGATGCACAGTGGGTTGATCAAAACCCGGCACAGACGCCTCCTGGTAGCGGAGATTTGTTTGGAATAGCGATGACACCGGACGGCAAGGGATTTTATTATGTGCAGGATGATACGAATACATTAATGGAGGCGATTTAATGGGCTGTGGCGTAGATTACAAAAATGTAATCTTGCGGTCATATTCCAGTCATTATCCTCCAGTATGCTTAGAAGTGTAGTAGCAGTTAAACTATAATCTAAAAGGAGAAAACATCATGATCGACAAAATCTTAAATTTGCAATCATCAACACCGGCAGCAGTTCTTATTCGTGTCATTGTAGGGTATGTCTTTTTTGTAGAAGGTATTCAAAAATATCTTTATCCGGATACATTGGGGATAGGGCGTTTTATAAAGATAGGCCTACCCATACCCCACCTGATGCTGCATATTTCTGCAGTATCGGAAATTGTTTTTGGCGCCCTTCTTATAGTGGGTTTATTCACGAGATTAGCTACTATACCGTTGATCATCGATATTATAGTAGCCATTATGTCAACCAAGTTCATCATGTTTGTCCAAAAAGGATTTTGGCCGGCTGTCCATGAATCCCGCTTGGATTTCACTATGTTGTTGAGTTTGATTTTTCTTTTGATCGTAGGGGCCGGCATCTGTTCCATGGATGCAAAATTATCAGAGAATAAACTTAATTAGGAGGGGCATATGATTATTAAAAATAATTCTAGTAAAATAGCCATTGTTGGTCTGTTAGGTATGGTCTTTTTAACACAACCGGCTAAGGCCTATGTAAGTCCATTGGGATGGGACTTTGAATTGCCGGCCGTGAAGGTGGCGCCAACTGATGGTGCTGCATTTGTGGTATCGTCAGTGCCTGTTGAAATCCGGACCCAAGTGAGTAAAAATATTTTTGCGGCTAATATTCCCAACGATAAAGGGGGGTATTCAACCGTAATTGTCCAGAAATTAGGTAATAGATTTATAGGACTTCCAGTGGAGCTCTATCCTGAAGTATCACAGCTAAAAATGATGTATGGGGAATAACAGAAAACGGTAAAAAAAGAAAAGTCTTATAAACATAGTAAGTATGAGGAAATCAAAATTTAACTATCAGATTCAAGCTTCACATATGAATGTGTAATGTTAGTTCTTGAAAATTATTTTCAATAAATTTAGGCAATTATACGTTTAACACACCTATTCAACAGAGGGCAATATAAAAATATGAAAAACATTAAAAGGCGCTGGGAATTGCTTGAAGGTCACAAACAAACGTAGTACACTTATCGAATCATGTCTCCACAACACTTCAAGAAATATAACGCCTACCCGTCGGTCGATCTGCCTGACCGGCAATGGCCGAACCGCCGCATCACGCAGGCGCCGATCTGGTGTAGCGTGGATTTGCGGGACGGCAACCAGGCATTGAGTAGCCCTATGAACATTGAGCAGAAGATCGCCATGTTCAAGCTGCTCGTTGAGATTGGTTTTAAAGAAATTGAAGTCGGTTTTCCTTCTGCCGCCCAAGTCGAGTTCGATTTTGTACGCACACTCATAGAGAATAATCTTATTCCCGATGACGTCACGATTCAGGTCTTGACCCAGGCCCGCGAGCATTTGATCATCCGTTCAATGGAGTCCTTGAAGGGTGCCAAGCGTGCCGTTATGCATATGTATAATTCCACATCCCCCGCGCAGCGCGAGGTCGTCTTTGGCAAGACCAAGGACGAAATCAAGGCCATTGCTGTCGAAGGTACGCGCCTAATCAAATTGTTGGCCGCACAAATGAGCGACACGGAAATCCGTTACGAATATACCCCTGAAAGTTTTACGGCGACCGAACTCGAATACGCACTTGAGATCTCTCAGGTCGTTATCGATACCTGGCAACCGACGAAAGAACGACCGATCATCATCAATCTGCCATCAACGGTTGAATTGTCGACGCCAAATATTTACGCCGATCGCATCGAATGGTTTGGTCGTCACATTAAGCCCCGTGAGGCGGTCATTATCAGCGTGCATACGCATAACGATCGTGGTTGTGCCGTTGCCGCCGCCGAACTCGCCGTTATGGGAGGGGCAGAGCGGGTCGAAGGCGCATTGTTTGGTAATGGCGAACGCAGCGGGAACATGGATCTTTTGACCATGGCGCTCAATCTTTATTCGCAGGGTGTCGATTGCAAACTCAATCTCAGTAATATGCCGCATATCGCACAGGTATATCAGCAATGCACAGGCATGGACATTCATCAGCGTCATCCATGGGCGGGTGAGTTGGTCTATACCGCATTTTCGGGTTCGCATCAGGATGCGATTCATAAAGGTTTAAAACACCACGCCGATCATCCGCGCGCATATTGGGATGTTCCTTACATTCCGATCGAGCCTTCCGACATCGGGCGCACCTATGAGGGTGTGATCCGCATTAACAGCCAATCGGGGAAGGGCGGAGTTTCTTATATTTTGGAAAAGGAAGCAAGTATCCAGATTCCTAAATGGATGCAGCCGGATTTTGGGCGCATTGTGCAAAAGATCAGCGATTCGACAGGCCGTGAACTTCAGCCTAAAGAAATCCATGATGCCTTTGATCGCACCTATTTGTTAAATGGCAATTTGCTCAAGAAATATCAGATCGTATCCGGAAGCAGCAAGACGTCCCTTGAGGCAGAAGCCATTATCGGTGGTCGACCGATTGCATTTAAAGCGGAAGGGAATGGACCCGTTGATGCGTTCATTAGCGGGATTGCTCAGGCTGCAGGGATCCACGTGGCAGTGACCAATTACGCCGAACACGCGCTCACCAAAGGGGCTGATGCCCAGGCCATCGCTTTCGTTGAAGTCAATACCAACGGTCGTATCGTTTACGGCGCGGGCTGTGATGCCAACATCAGCGCCGCTTCAATCAAGGCTGTTGTCAGCGCTATCAATCATCTTTAATTCCTGTTTGAAAAGAAATTCTTGACAAAAGTCTACAGCATAGTATTATTAGACCAACTGGTAGGTATGTATATGAAAACAGCACAAGAAAAACCAATCAAAAAAGAAAATCTCTTGGACGCGGCTTTTGAGCTGATGATGGCCAAGGGCTATGTCGCCACCAGTGTTGATGAGATATGTGAAAAAGCAGGGACAACTAAAGGTAGCTTTTTCCATTATTTTGAGAGTAAAGAAGAGCTGGCTAAGGCTCTTTTGACACGCCAATGTGTTGCAAGTCAGAAAATCAAAGAGGAGCTATTTGGTAAAGATCCTTATAAAATAGTGTTTGGGCACATTGATATGCTTATTGAAATGATTAAAAAGCCAGGTGGTACTAAAGCTTGTATCAAAGGGATGTTAGGACAAGAACTTTCAGACACTTATCCAGAAATTCGTAAGATCTGTGCTAATTATTTTGATAAGATGGCCAATGACTTCGCTCAAGATTTAGCTGATGCTAGAAAGCAGTATGGCGGGAATTTTGATCCGCATACTCTAGCAAAACATTTTATAGCTGTTTTGCAAGGATCGTATATTTTGGCAAAAGTCCAAGGTAATAATAAGGTGATCGTTGATAATTTGGAGCATTTTAAAAAGTATCTTCAAACTTTAATAAAAAAGTAAGGTAAGTTTTTTTGTCCATAATAAATACCAACCAGTTGGTATTAGAAGGAAGTAAAGATGAAAAATACCACAGTTGAAAAATTACAGATCGGTGTAGATAGCTTTGCAGCCATATCTTCGGATCCTAAAGTCAGTGCGTCAAATACCCTGAATCAATTGGTTGAACGTATTGAACATGCAGAGCAAGTCGGGTTGGATGTGTTCGGAGTCGGCGAACATCATCGTCAGGAATTTATTGACTCCGCTCCGGTAGTTATTCTTGCAGCTGCGGCTGCGCGGACGCGTCGTATTCGTCTGACGAGTGCTGTTACGGTCTTAAGTGCAGCAGATCCTGTACGCGTGTTCCAAAGTTTCGCTACCCTTGATCTTCTTTCCCAAGGACGTGCGGAGATGATCGTTGGACGCGGTTCGTTTATCGAGGCTTTCCCTTTGTTCGGACTACAGCTTGAGGACTATGATTCGCTTTTTGCAGAAAAACTTGACCTGCTTCTTAATATCCGTAAAAACGAACATGTTCACTGGTCCGGCAAACACCGTGCCGAACTTAAGGGCCAAGGTGTCTACCCAAGACCTTTGCAGAATTCATTGCCGATTTGGCTGGGTGTGGGTGGGACACCTGAATCCTTTGTTCGTGCCGGCACACTTGGGCTTCCTTTGATGATTGCGATTATCGGTGGTGAAACACGACGATTCCGTCCACTTGTTGATCTTTACAGGGAAAGTGGCAGGCGTGCAGGTTACTTGCCTGATCAACTTAAAGTGGGAGTTCATGCCCTAGGTTACGTTGCAGATACGACGCAGAAAGCCATTGATGACTTTTTTCCTGGCTATGCCCGTTCATTTACTGAGATCGGTCGTGAACGTGGATGGCCGCCGGTGACTCGTGCCCATTTCGACGTTCAACGAAGTCGTTATGGCGCACTGCTGGTAGGGAACCCTGAAGAAGTAGTCGAAAAGATAATTGAACACAGTAAAGCCCTCGGAGGAATTTCGCGTATTAGCTTTCAAATGGATGTTGCCGGATTGTCTCATGAGAAACATATGCAGGCGATTGAACTTCTTGGTGCTCGAGTAGCACCTGCACTTAAGTAAAAGAATGTCAAATTATTAACCATTTAACAAAGGAGGTAGTATGCAGTTTATCGTATTAGCAGGTAGGTTCTTTTATTCGCTCATTTTTCTCTTTGCAGCGTTAGGTCATTTTTCCCAACCCACTATAGCTTACGCAGCATCCCAGGGTGTGCCCATGGCCAATGTACTCGTACCTTTATCAGGTATTATGGCGCTGGTCGGTGGATTAAGTATTCTACTTGGATATAAAAGCCGCTGGGGAGCTGTGCTTATTATTATGTTTTTGATCCCTGTTACCATTGCGATGCATAATTTCTGGGCGGTTACAGATCCTATGATGAAACAAATACAGATGATCATGTTCTTAAAGAATGTCTCGATGTTGGGGACTGCCTTGATGATCCTACATTTTGGCACAGGACCATTAAGTTTGGAAAAAGATAAGGGAGTAAGATCATGACAATTGCTAGGGCCTTGCCCCAAGAAGCGCTGGAAACAATTTTTACACAAGCCCGCACCCATAAGGATTGGCTGTCGGACGCGGTGAGTGACGAACTGCTTCAACAGATCTATGATCTTATGAAATGGGGTCCCACCAGTGCTAACTCTTGTCCAGCAAGAATCGTATTTGTGAAGTCTAAAGAGGCCAAAGATAAACTACTTACCTGCATGGCCCCTGGCAATATCGAAAAAACCAAGACCGCTCCTGTGAACGTGATCATTGCGCAGGACATGGAGTTTTACGAAAAGCTGCCCAAACTTGCTCCGCACGCGGACGTTCGTTCCTGGTTTGTCGGAAATCAGCCGTTGATTGAATCAACAGCTTTTCGCAACAGCAGCTTCCAAGGGGCCTATTTTATGATTGCCGCACGTTCTCTTGGTCTGGACTGCGGTGCGATCTCAGGTTTCGATAATGCAAAAGTGGATGAAGTTTTTTTTCAGGGAACATCCTGGAAATCAAATTTTATCTGCAATATCGGGTATGGAGATTCCAGCAAACTTCTTCCCAGATCTCCGCGTCTTGACTTTAATGAGGCCTGTAAAATTATTTAGTAAAAGATAAAAGAGAGTAATAGAATAACAAAAAGGAGATGATTATGAAACTTTACTATTCACCCGCTGCTTGTTCCATGGCATCACATATTCTTTTGAATGAATGGAATATTCCTCATACAACGGAAGCCGTTGATCTGAGAACTCACAAGACATCCAAGGGAGAAGACTTTTACAAAATCAATCCTAAAGGGTATGTGCCAGCTCTGACGTTGGATAATGGTTATACTCTGACTGAAAATATTGCGATCTTGTCTTACCTTAGTGATGCCAATGGCACTCTCAAAGGCGACAAGCATCAGTTTTTAGAATGGTTAGCTTTTATTTCTACCGAACTACATAAAGGTATTGGCTCCTTGTTTGGTTATAAGGATGGACCACAGGAAGTAGTTCGTGCTATTAAAGAGAAGGTGGCCAAGCGCCTACTATGGGTAGATGAAAAATTAGGTTCGAGAGAATATGTTTTTGCTGATGCCTTTTCTGCCGCTGATGCCTATCTGGTGACAGTTTTAAATTGGTGTCCTATGCTGCAAGTGGATTTAAGTGCTTACAAAAACATCAACACTTATTTTAAGCGCCATATAGCCAGACCTTCTGTTCAAAAAACTCTAAGGGAAGAAGGATTGGTCAAATAATAAAAAGTGGAGATGAGAAAAACAAGAAAGGATAGGAATATGAAACTGGATAATCAGGTGGTTTTTGTCAGCGGTACAAACCGGGGCATCGGCAAAGCGATAGTAGATGCTTTAATTAAAAGAAAAGTCAGAAAAATTTATGCTTCAGCACGCAAGCTTGATCAGTTGCCTGTCTGGAATGATCCAAGAGTGGTTCCCGTGGAATTAGACATCACATCAATGGGGCAAATTCAACAAGCCGCAGCCAAAGCCCAGGATGTCAATGTCCTTATCAATAATGCCGGGTCCCTGTCAGCAGGATCTGTCTTAACAGCCAAAGAACCGGATTTAATGCGCGATATGCAGGTCAATTATTTTGGCACATTAAATATGATTCGCGCTTTCGAGCCGGTGATCGAAAAAAATGGCCAGGGCGCCATTATCAATTTAAGTTCGGTAGTGGGTTTGGCTAGCATGGCGCAGGCCGCAGGTTATTCGGCTTCTAAGGCCGCTGTGTTTTCTGCTTCTCAAGCCCTTAGAGCGGAATTAAAAGCAAAGAGAATCAGTGTCCATACGGTTTTTCCGGGACCTATCGATACAGATATGGCGCGTGATTTTAATTTTGATAAAACCAGTGCTGCTATTGCGGCAGAAAATATCATCAAAGGTATTGAGGCAGGGAATGAGGACATTTTTCCTGATCCTTTCTCTGTCCAGATAGGGCAGTCTTGGGTCAAGGACCCAAAAGCCGTGGAACGTTCATTTGCGGCTATGTAGAAAAGTAGGAGGTTATATGCGTACTTCCGACGATAAGTTATTAGACAGCTATTCGCAGACGGTTAGCGGGGTTTTTCAACACTCTTCTTCTGCAGTGGTCAATATTGAAGTGCAAAAAGGTGATACGCCAGCCGGTGGTTCCGGTTTTGTGTTTACGCCCGATGGGTTTATCTTAACTAATAGCCATGTGGTTCATGGGGCCAAACGGATCAAGATAACCTTTATTGACGGTCGTAAATCAGAGGCCCAGTTAGTTGGGGATGATCCACACACAGATTTGGCGGTGATTCGTGTTGGCTTACAAAATCTCAACTATGTGCAATTAGGCGATTCCAACCGTATTCAGGTAGGGCAGATTGCCATTGCAATCGGCAATCCTTTTGGATTTCAATGCACCCTGACAGCAGGCGTTATCAGTGCCTTGGGACGTTCCATGCGGTCACAGTCTGGACGTCTGATTGAACAAGTGATCCAAACTGACGCGGCTCTTAATCCGGGCAACTCAGGGGGGCCGTTATTTAACAGTCAGGGGCAAGTCGTCGGTATCAATACCGCCGTGATTTTACCTGCCCAGGGAATTTGTTTTGCGGTTCCTTCAAACACGGCCAAGTTGATTATGACTGAATTGTTACAGTATGGTCGCATCACCCGTGCGTTTATCGGTATCATGGGGCAGAATGTGGTTTTGCCTCATGGTATTGTACACGTGGGTAAATTGCCAGTGGAGTCTGGTATCAGTGTGTCTGGTATTGAGCCCAACAGTCCTGCGGATAAAGCGGGGCTGGCCGTGGGTGATATTATCGTTGGTATCAATGATCAGTTAGTTTCCAGCATCGATGATTTGCATCGGCTGTTGACCAATTATAGTGTGGGACATCCGTATATTTTGACGATTATCCGTCAATTCGAGAAAACTTTTGTGCGGATCATTCCTATCTCCAATCAAGAATAAGGAGCGATTGCTGTATGGTAGTTAATAAAAAATCTTGACTCTTTTTTATTTTGATGTATAAATAGAAACAATTTCTATTTATGGAATTGAGCAAAATGACAACATATATCGAAAAATTAAAATCTCAAAGACTTAAATTCACGCCAAGACGCGAGGCGATATTGAATTATTTTATAAAGGAAGGGCGTTGTTTAACCCCTGAAGATGTTTGGAACCAATTGAAGAAAAATTTTAAGCGTATTGGCTTTCCGAGTGTTTATAGGAACTTGGAATCATTTGAGGATTGCGGTATTTTAGTCAAGATTCAAAGGGAAGAGAGGCGACTATATTACGCTTTATGTCATAGCCACAGCAATGATCACCATCATCATATTGTCTGTGTAAAATGCGGGAAGGTAGAAGATGTTGATGGATGTGCATTGGCAAGCATGGGTCGTGCAAGTGGTTTTAAAGTGTTGAAGCATTTTGTTCAGCTTGAAGGTCTTTGTCCTAAGTGTGTATAAATTTTTTTAATCTTTAAACAGAAACTGTTTCTGTTTAATTTTTTTAATCAATAAATAGAAATGTTTTCTATTTACAAACAAGGAGAAGGTTTATGTGGGTATGGTTTTTGGCAGGTTTTCTATGTTGGTTCTCTATTAATAGTAACGCGGATAACACATCATCAACTCAACTTAATGAAGTGGATGTGATTGGGAAATTAGATCAAGCCCGTAATAGTATTCAACCAAGCCTTGGGGCAACCGATTATAACATTGCCAGTGATCAGATCGACGATCAAACCCAAGGTGACAATGCCTCATTCAATCAGGTCCTATTAAGAGCTCCTGGGGTTGTCCAGGATTCATTTGGGCAATTACATGTTCGTGGCGAACATGCCAATTTGCAATATAGGATTAATGATGTTTTGTTGCCGGAAGGACTGACAGGCTTTGGTGAAGAACTTGACACACGCTTTGTAGACAATGTTTCTTTGATTGATGGATCGCTGCCAGCCCAATATGGTTTTCATACAGCAGGCATTGTGGATATTCATACTAAAAGCGGGGCATTTACTAATGGTGGTGACATTTCCATGTATGGGAGCAGTCATAGTGAAGTCAACCCCAGCTTTACCTATGGAGGCTCTGCAAAAGGAGGGATTAACTATTTTGTCACTGGTAGTTATTTGGAAGACAATCTTGGTATTGAAAATCCCACCAATGGCACATCAGCTATCCATGACCAAACTCAGCAGGGCAAGATGTTTGCCTATGTCTCCAAGGTCATCGATGATACCAGCCGCCTTAACGTGATGCTGAGTGCTTCCCATAGTGATTTTCAAATTCCCAACAGTCCCGGCGGATCTCCATTTACTGATACTGCTGGGAATCCTCTCCCACTTCCAAGCATTGATTCAAGCAATGTGAATGATCGCCAGATAGAACAGAATTTTTATGGCATTGTCGCATACCAAAAGGCTGAGGATAAGCTCAATTATCAGGTTTCTGCCTTTACCCGTTTTAGTGAGGCTAATTATCTGCCTGATAATATCGGAGACTTGGAATATAACGGGGTCGCAACCAAAATCAATGACAGCATATTGACCAACGGCCTTGAGGTGGATGGTAGTTACCAGTTAAACGATAATCATACGCTTCGTGCTGGGTCGATATTTACAATTAGTGATGCTATTAACGAGAATAATTCCTTAGTTTTTCCAGACAGTGGTAGTGGTGTTAGCGGGCCTGAAACTTCGATTAATGTTAATAATCAAAAACAGGGAGAACAGTACGGCCTTTATTTGCAGGATGAATGGAAGGTCTTTGATCCCTTGACCATCAATTTCGGCGGTCGTTTTGATCAATCATACCAATACCTTAATGAGTATCAATTTAGCCCTCGCGTTAATGCCGTCTATGAAGTCGACCAAGCCACCAAGATACATGCAGGATATGCTCGTTATTTTACCCCGCCACCGCTTGAGCTACAGCAAAATATTAATCCTGCTATTTTTGATAATACAACCAACGCGGCTCAGATTGATATTAATTCCCCTGCTAAAGCAGAACGCGCTCATTATTTTGATGTAGGCGTGACACACAATTTCATGCCTGAATTGCAGGTTGGTTTGGATAGTTATTATAAAATAGCTGCACATCAACTTGATGACGGACAGTTTGGTGCGGCGCCTATTGTCACTCCTTTTAATTATAAAAAAGGAAAGGTTTACGGGACTGAATTAACAATCAACTATAAAAAAGGTGGATTTTCTGGTTATGCGAATGCCGCCTACAGCCATGCTTTAGGTAAGGCATGGGAATCCAGTCAGTATCATTTTTCCCAGGATGAGTTTAATTACGTTGCCGATCACTATATACCTTTAGACCATGATCAGAGTCTGACAGTTTCGGCTGGATTGGCATATGAATTTGATCATTTATCCTTATCAGCATTGAATAAAACCAAGGTTTACGCTGATTTGCTTTTTGGTAGTGGGTTACGTAAAGGTGGGGATACGCCTAATGGTAAACGCGTGGGCTCCTATAACCCCATTAATATGGGTATTGAACATACCTTTAGAATTAATGATAAGAATGACATCAAAGTCCGTTTTGATGTGGTCAATGTTTTTGATGAGGTCTATGAGTTAAGGGATGGCACAGGTGTTGGCGTTGGCGCATCTCAATTTGGTTCCCGCCGTGGATATTATGGCGGTGTGACGTATGATTTCTAACAGGAGGATAAATGTTTAGTCTTTTTCTTAAAGGTGGCCCTGTCATGTGGCCCTTGCTTATTACTTCATTGATGGCATTTAGTGTTGTCATTGAGCGGTTGTTATTCTTATGGCGTATTAAAATATCCTACAGACCGGACATTATTAAAGCTATCTTGTCCAATGTTCAACATGGCAATATTGACAAGGCCATTGAGGAAGCCCAAGGCTGTCATGATTATGTTGCAACGACCTTGGTTTATGGCTTAACACACCGGGAAGATGCTCTAAGCAATGCCTTGATGCAAGCGGCTAGTGTCGAACTAAAGCGCTTTAGTAGGGGATTGGTCGTTTTAGATACAATTATCACAGTGGCGCCTTTGCTTGGGTTGTTGGGAACGGTGACAGGTATGATTCATGCCTTTGGTTTATTAGGTAGTAGAGAATTGCAAACTCCAACAGTAATCACCGGTGGTATAGCCCAAGCTTTGATTGCGACGGCTTGTGGTTTGGCTATCGCGATCATCGCTCTTGTACCGTTTAATTATTTAAATGCGCGACTTGAAGAAGCCCGTCATGAAATTGAACAGGCAGCCACACATCTGGAGCTTTTGTTGCTTAAGTTGGAGAAAAAATCATGATTATCCCATCTCCGGTCAGCAGAAAACGGGCGAGGATCGAAATAATCCCGTTGATTGATATTATTTTCTTTCTGTTGGCTACTTTCGTCATGATTTCTCTATCGATGGTAAAAAACCAAGGGTTGAATGTGAATTTACCATCGGCACAAACTGCTGTTTCACAGGATCGCAAAGCCGCTGTGACAATTACTGTCACTCAAACAAATGAAGTTTATCTTAACCAGGAAAAGATAAGCCTGGATGCTTTACCCGAACGTCTTAAAGAATTAAAAGATCAAGATCCTGATTTGAAAGTCTTTATTAATGGTGACAGCCATGCTTATTTCCAGGGAGCAATTACTGTTCTTGATAAAGTAAGGGCAGTGGGGATTACAAGGGTGGCGATTCAAACTAAAGGTGCAGAGTCTTCAAATCAATAAGTGTCATGGTTTCTATAGACAATAACAAACAGGATATCGTTATAGCTTGGACAGCAGCAGTCTTAATCCATGTCTTATTTTTTTCTCTTACGGGGAAAATGTTCATCAGACAAGCTCAACTTGCCATTGCTCCAAGTCGTGAAATTGACATTAGTTTGATTGATGAACCCAAAGAAGTGGTTAAAGTTCAAGAAGAAACGAAGCCTGTTGTCAAAAAAGTTGAGAAGATCGTTCCTAAAATACTAAAGCCAACAGTTAAGGTTATAGAAAAACCAAAACAACTTATAACGCCTAAAGTATTGATTAGGCTAAAGCCTATACTGACATCCAGTGCCCAGGTAAAAGTAGAGGCCAAGCCGGATTATATCCAGAACCCGCCGCCGCAATATCCTGAACTTGCCAAGCAGATGCGCCAAGAAGGTATTGTCATGTTGTCGGTTGATGTGAATAAAGAAGGCAATCCGGTCAATGTAGAAATTATACATGGTTCGGGATTTCGTTTGCTTGATCAAGCGGCTTTAAAAGCTGTCTGGCATTGGAAATTTCAGCCTGGCCGCATTGGTAACATGGCTGTTGAGTCTGAGGTAAGAGTGCCAGTGAGATTTAGATTGGAACGATAAAATTTCTACTGCCTGTTGTATATAAGCCTAACTTCCTATTATTTCTTTCATAAAGTAAAATAGCAATTCTAACCCTAAAAGGAGGATCTGCTATGTTTGAGAAACTTTTTGAGAAACCTGGAACCATAAAGCGTCTACGTAACGCTTCTCTGTTAGAGGATCGCTTACGGTATCTTACTTATCGTGCCGAACGAGGGAGTGGGTGGTTAGCACTCCGTGAAATTGCTCGTTATCAATATATCGCGACTAAATATCTTAATATTGATAATGATCGAATTATAACGATTAAAGAAATTAAAGACGCAACCAGGCGTTGGCTACGTGATGAAATGTTAAAGTTTGGTCGTAAAGACTTTTCTTGTTCTTCTCGTGGCTACCGTTTTATTAGTGATATTAAGATTTGGTTGAAATTTTTGGATCGGCTTGAAGATCCAAAACAAAGAATCCCCTGGCAGTTGAAAGAGTATGTTAATTACATGCGAAAAGAGAAGGGGCTATCTGAGGCAACGATTTATACTCGTCGCTTTATATTGGTACAGTTCTTTAGCAAAACCAAAGAAGATCTTGAGCATTTCCTTGCTAACCTCATCCCCGCGCATATTGATACAATTTTGATTAAAGAACTCAGTCGAGGACTATATGCTCGTCGCACTATAAAGAATCAAATGTCAATTTTACGAAGTTTTCTTCGTTATGCTGAGCATCGGAACTGGTGTCCTTGTGGAATAGTAGATTCTATTAACTCTCCGCGTGTATATAGACATGATGCGCTTCCCACTGGACTCTCTTTAGAAGAAATTCAACGTCTTGTCAAAACAACAGAAGGGGAACGTCCTTTGGACATTCGTGACCGAGCCATCATTTTATTCTTGGCAGTATACGGTTTTCGTGCCAGTGAAGTTCGACAATTACGATTGGAGGATATTGATTGGAAACAAAGAACTTTTTGTCTTAAACACTCGAAGCGTGGGCCTGCACAACAATTTCCACTTAGTCAAACCGTAGCAGATGCATTGTTGGAATATATTACAAAAACTCGTCCCCAATGCGTTTCGTATGGTGAGATTTTTCTGACTTTCCGCGCACCTTTTCGTCCTTTAAAAGGATTGGCTTCGCTAATTTATGCCCGTTGGAGGCGACTAGGTGTTGATATTAAGAAACATGGCACGCATTCTTTGCGTCATGCTTGTGCTAGTCGTTTAATTAATCAAGGAGTTCCACTTAAGACTATTGCAGACCAGCTGGGACACCGTGACTTGGAAACAACGCGTGTTTATACGAAGGTAAATCTTACGAAACTTCGGGAAGTCGCCAATTTTAATTTAGGGGGTGTGCTATGAAGCTTTTAACGTTAGTTGATCAATATATAAATTATCGAAAATCACTTGGTGAATCCTTTGAAAGTGGTTCCTGGAGACTAAAAGCTTTTGTTCGGACCTTGGAGCCAGGGATTGAACTTTCCGAAGTGAAACCTGATTCCGTAATTAGTTTTCTTACAGGAGGGACTTTTGCCGTTACTAGAAGTTGGCATGTTAGACATAGCGCATTACGTGGTTTTTATAAGTATGTAATCAGCCGAGGATATGCGGATACTTCACTTTTGCCACTGGTAATACCGAAACAGCCCCCACGATTTTTACCATATATTTACAGTACTGAAGAAGTTAAGGCTTTAATTAATGGCTGTTTTACTCATCACAAAATTAATAGTAGGATTTCACCTTATACGATGCGTACAATTTTATTACTTTTATATGGAAGTGGTTTACGAATTGGGGAAGCTATTTCTTTAAAATTGGCTGATGTTGATTTGAATCAATCATTGCTCACAATTCGGAAAACGAAATTTTATAAGTCACGTTTTGTTCCTATTGGTGAACAATTGACTCAGGTTTTACAAGAGTACGTTTCTTGGCGTAAGCAGAAAAAATATTCCCAAGATCCTCAATCTTCGTTCTTTATAGGGAGAAACAGAAAAGCCGTTAAGCAACCTGCTGTCGGGGAAAATTTTAGACGTATCCGTGAAAAAGTGAATATTAGGCGTCTTGATAGTGATCAACAGCCACGCATTCATGATCTACGCCACACTTTTGCAGTTCATCGTCTAACTGCTTTATATAAAGAAGGGGCAGATGTACAAAATCTTGTACTGATGTTGTCTGTTTACTTGGGACATGTCACATTGGCTGCTACTTCTGTTTATCTTACTATGACACCCGCATTACTTGAAGAAGCAGGACATCGTTTTGAACAATATACTTTAAAGGAGGCTTGAAATGATTAACCATAGCTTGATTGGCCCTTGGATTAGACGTTTTTTAATGGAATATTTGATCAGTGTCAAAAATCTTTCATATAATACACAGCGCAGTTACCGCGATACTTTGTGTTTACTTCTGCCTTTCATTGCCTCTCAGACACGAAAAAATATTGATCAACTTTTGATCGAAGATGTTTCGAGGGAGCACGTATTACTTTTTCTTCTTGATCTTGAAAAGACACGTCATTCAAGCATCACAACCCGTAATCAACGTTTGGGAGCTATTCATTCACTGGCTCAGTTTATTGGACTTTATAGTCCTGAGCATATTCAGTGGTCTGGACAGATCATGGCCATCCCTTTCAAGAGAGCTCCTCATGCATTAATTCCTTATCTTGAGAAAATGGAAATGGATGCTTTACTTGGAGCTGCCGAATGTACTTCACCTCAAAAACAGCGTGACCATGCGCTTCTTCTTTTTCTTTACAACACCGGAGTTCGTGCCGACGAAGCGGCTCAAGTTACCATTGCTGACCTTAATTTGGCTCATGTGCCAGGCCGTAATTATTCATCAGTAGTTATTCGTGGAAAGGGGAATAAGCTTCGCAGTTGTCCGTTATGGTCTCAAACTGTAAAGGAAATACGGTTGCTTATAGAAGGGCGGGATGTTAAAGAACATGTTTTTCTTAATCGTTGTAAACAGCCTATTACGCGTTTTGGCATTTATACCTTGGTTGAACGTTATGCTCTAAAAGCCTCAGAGAGAGTCCCCTCTCTGAAGCTTAAACGAGTTAGCCCTCATACAATTCGGCATACAACTGCCACACATCTCTTACGATCTGGAGTTGATATTAATACTATACGAGCTTGGCTGGGGCATGTTTCTATCAATACGACCAATATTTATGCTGAAACTGACCTTGAAATGAAAGCAAGGGCGCTGGCTTTTTGTGATATTGAATCTAAGCCAGTAAAACGTTGGCATGACAATGTAAATCTGGTACAATTTCTAAGAACACTGTGATAGACTGCTGTTGTTTATGTGGTGTTAACTTTTGATTCCATATTAGGAGATATCATGGTTTGAGGCGCAAGGCCACATAACTGGCTGCGCCACATAAACCATATAATTAACTTACCCGGGAGAGATTTTAGGTGTCTAATCTATATTGTCATTCCCGCGCAAGCGGGAATCCATTTAAAGGATTTTATGTATAAAAAACTAGCTTTAGCGATGATGGTGGTCTTGTTTTTAACCCCTCTGTCCATGGCTGAATTTCCATCGGACGTGGCCATTTTAGAAAAACCAGCCATCGTCAAGCTCACTGATGACCAGCTCATTGATACCTATGAGAATGCTTTGGTCGAGATCGAGGCCAACCGTTCCTTCCACGCTACATCCGGTTTTAGCCCCAAAGAATACAAAGATTATAAAGCCCTGTTAAAATTCCGCCTTTTGCTGTTGATCGAGATCCATGCGCGCAACTTAGAGATCCCCCAATTTTAAATGCATACACCCATTACCGCCGATAAAAGTGAATTATTCCGCCTTCTTAAGGCCCAGGCTTTTTCAAAGGGAAAGTTTATTTTATCGTCGGGCAAAGAGAGTGATTTTTACCTGGATGCCCGGCTGGTGACCTTGTCTGCCGCGGGAGCGTTCCTGACCGCACGCATCATGCTGGATATGATCGCCCAAGACCGGCCGGATGCCATCGGTGGGCCCACCTTGGGCGCTGATCCTATGGTGGGTGCCATCGCCTCTTTAAGCCATCAGGCAGGCCGTCCCATCAACACCTTTATCATCCGTAAAACACCTAAAGCCCATGGCAAGCAGCAGCAGGTGGAAGGCCCGCGGCTTGAAGAGGGCGGCAGTGTCGTGATCATTGATGATGTGGCCACCACCGGCAAGGCTTTTGTGGAATCGATCGAAGTGCTGCAGAAGATGAATATCAAGATCAAAAAAGCCATCTGTGTCATTGACCGGGGTGAAGGCGCTTTTGAGGCCTTGGCCAAGTACAAGGTACCCTTGGAATCTATTTTTACTTTAGCCGAATTCCTTAAATGAAAAAGATCATCCTGGCCTCGGCTAGTCCCCAGCGTCGGAAACTGATGAAAATATTGGGGCTGCCTTTTAGCGTTTCCCCCAGCCGGGCCAAGGAGATCACCCGTTTGACCCGCGGCTGCGCGCATCTTGTCCGGATCAATGCTTTGAGAAAGGCCCAAGAAGTGGCAGATCGCCTGCAGGAGGGGATAGTCATCGGATCAGATACGGTGGTACTTTCATCCAAAGGCCGTTTGATCTTGAAACCCCGGGATTTGCAGGAAGCTAAAAAAAATCTTAAGGAATTGATGGCCAAGCCGCATTGGGTTTACTCCGGCGTGGCTGTCATTGATGCCAAGACCGGGCGAAAAGAGGTAGGGTTTGAAAAAACCAGGGTGTTTATGTCCAAGCTGACAGACGGGGCGATCGGACGTTATCACAAGCAAGTTTCTCCGCTGGATAAGGCAGGCGGTTTTGATATCGAGGGTAAGGGCGCGCTTTTTATCCCGCGCATCGAGGGATGCTATTTTAACGTGGTGGGACTGCCTTTGGCCAAGCTGGCCGAGATGCTAAAAAAATTTGGGGTGAGCATTCTTTTTTTCATATTTTTAATCTTAGGTATTGGCCCGGTACAGGCCGCATCCCCGCAGGTTTGCCATTTGAACAACTGCGTGACGGTGGAGGTGGTCTTTAAACAGGATGATCTGGAGCGCGGGTTGATGTACCGTACCGGTTTGGGCCAGGACAAGGGCATGCTTTTTGAGTTTGCCAGGGATGACATTTATAAGTTTTGGATGAAGAACATGCATTTTAATTTGGATATATTGTGGATTACCGTCGATGGCCGCATTGTTTTTATAGGGCAGAACATCCCTGCTTGCACCAGCGACCCTTGCCCGGTTTATGGTCCTGGCCGGAAAGCCCGGTATGTTTTGGAAATTAACAGCGGTTACGCTACCTCTCACCACTGGAAGGTGGGAGATAAGCTTGATTTAAAAGGGATTTGATGATGCACGCCATTTTTATTGCCGTTGATCTGGTGCTGGTGGCTTTCCTGGCCTGGTTTTTTATCCAATATATCCGGCTTAACCATGCTCTTAAAGAAAAGAACGCGCAGCTGGAGTCCACGATCATGGAACTGAAAGCGGCCCAGGTCAAATTGATGGATAGCGGAAAAAAAGGGGCGGTCGCGGCTTTGAGCGCCGGGCTTTTGCACCAGATCAGCCAGCCGATCACGGCCATCCACGGTTTTGTGCGTTTTATGAAAAAGGAAATGGACATCAACTCTCCTTTTTATAAACCTGTCTGTGTGATGGATGAGCAGTCTTTTTACATCAAGGACATGCTTGCCAACTTGATGGAATTGATCCGCCATCGCAAGATCCAAAAAACCCAAACAAGCGTCAATACGGTCATTCATAAGTCCTTTAATTTGCTTTTAGATGAGCTGCGTATACGCCGCATCGGATGGGACATCCAATTAGATGATCGTATACCGCTTATTTTCGGGGACGCTTTGCATCTGCAGCAGGTGTTTATGAACTTGGTCGTCAATGCCATGGAGGCCTTAAGTGAGATGCCTCATGGGGTTTTGCGCACCTTGCTGGTGACGTCAAAATATGATATTGAGAACAACCAGGCCCTCATTATTTTTAAGGACAACGGGCCCGGAATCGCCCACGAACATCAGGCCAAGATCTTTGACCCGTTTTTTTCGACAAAGGTGCAAGGCTCAGGCATAGGGCTGGCGTTGTGCCACGATTTGATCAATGAGCACGGGGGAAGTATCACTGTGCAAAGTGATCAGGAGGGCACCGTTTTTACGATAAAACTGCCATGTGTCAGCCTTGACACGGTCAGTCCAAAAGGAGAGCTTCATGAAGCAACTTAATATTTTAGTTGTCGACGATAAAAAGGTCATCGGGGATTTTTTTATTCTGACCATGGGTTATTACGGCCACCATATCACCGTGGTCCATGATCTTGAGCATACCCTGGAAGCTGTTAAACAGCATGAATTTGACATCGCGTTCATGGATGTGATGATGCCTGACCATGATGGGGTGGAAGTCCTCAAAGAAGTCAGGGCGATCACTCCGGAATTGCCGGTGGTGATGATGAGCGGCTATAGTATGGATGAAAAACGCAAACAGGCCGGTCTTCTGGGAGCGGTGGAATGCCTGAAGAAACCCTTTGAGGTCGACGATATACGCCGTGTCGTCAAAGAAACCATCGGGCAGGAGATTTAATTGCTATACCAGCTTCGGATTTGGAAAATATTGACCAGCATTTTTCCGGAATCTTTGATCAAATTGATCTTGCTGTTCTCCACGTGTTTCCAGTTTACGGCCACTTCCTTGATTTTATAATCCATTCGCTGTGCCAAGAACAAGACTTCCAGGTCAAATCCAAAGCCGTCAAGCCGGATATTCTCCCACAATGGCCGTACAATTTCACGGCGGAACATTTTAAATCCGCATTGAGTGTCTTTAATGCCCTTGATCAGGAAGGTAGAAACAAGAAAGTTAAAGACCCAGCCCATGCTTTTACGATAGAGCAGGGCCGTGACCTTGGATGTTTTGCTTTGTAAGACCCTTGAGCCGATGACAATGTCATAGCCTTCCTGGAAGAATTTTAAATTTTTTTCGATCTCATCTGCCGGGGTTGAGCCGTCCGCGTCCATGAACAAGGCGATGTTCCCGTGGGCCGCCAAAAGCCCTTGTTTGACCGCGTAACCTTTGCCGTGATTGCGGCCTAATTTGAGGAGTGTCAATCCGGGGAATGATTTTTGGAAGGTCAGGACAGCTTCGGCTGTTTTATCCGTACTGCCATCGTCCACGACGATGATCTCATAACGTAAAGTGCTCGCCCAGCAATAAGTGATGAGGGTCTGCAAAAATTGAGGGAGCCGCAGCTCCTCATCTTTCGCGGGAATGACAACCGTTATATCGAAAATACCTTCAGGCATGACCTTGATATGTATAACAAAAAATGGTGACTATAGCAATAGAAATGGGATAATGGTTTCATGTTTAAGAAAATTGCTTTAGTTTTTATTATTTTAACGGTTTTAGTATTGAATGTCCTGCGCTTCGGGAAACTCGACTCCATTCCTTATGGTTATCATGTGGATGAAGTCGGCTCTGCCGTCACCATGCAGTGTTTTGCGGAATCCGGATGTGATGCTGAGCTAAAACCCTGGCCCTTATTTGCTTTTATGCAATACGGCCAGGACAAGCCGCCGACCTATGTTTATCCGGGCATCCTTTGGGTAAAAGTATTTGGGTCAACTGTCCCCAGTTTAAGGGGCTATAGTGTCTTTGTTTTGTTGATCGGCATCCTGGGATTATTTTTCTTAAGCAAACAATTATTCGGCAAGTCTTTTGCCGCGGCGGTTGTTTTGGCAGCCACGTGTTCGCCTTGGGCTTGGGTTGTGACCCGTGTCGCCCTGGAATCGTATGCGGCCCCGGTTTTCGCTGTTTGGGGTCTTTATTTTTTTTGGCGTTCCGGCGCTTGGTGGGATTGGGCGCTGGCAGGTTTTCTTTTGGCATTGTCCATGTATGCCTATCCGCCGGCACGGATGCAAATACCATTAATGATGGTAACGCTTGGGACCTATGAATGGGGCCGGCGTTCTGTGCGTTGGCAATCTGTTTTAAGTTTGACGGTGGTATTTATTTTGTCCTTGCTCCCGTTGGCAGCCAATTATTTGAATGGCCCATTGGGCCGGCGTTTTAATTTGATCAGCATCTTTAATAAGGATTATCTGCATTCCTTGGGGAAAACCGGCAACCCTTGGGACATTGCCGGTATTTTTACCCACAATTATCTTTTACATTTAAGCCCTGATTTTCTTTTTCTGACCGGAGACCCTTCCTATGTGCATTCAACCAGGCATTTAGGATTATTCAGCGGTCTTGATATCGCGGCCTTGATCATTTTAATCGTGTTTTTAGTATTGGCCTTTTTGCGTCCTTCTTGGAATGATAATCCGGTGGTCAAGAACCGCCGTTGGCTTTTATTCTTAGCCGCTAATTTTTTTATCGGGATCATCCCGTCGGCATTGACCAACCAGGAATTGCCTCATGCCTTGCGCATATGCGGCTCGTGGCCGTTTATGATGTTATTTACCGGGTTTATGTGGTGGTCTGCCGGCCAATACCTGGCGGCAATATGGCCAGCGCTGGCCATGGCAGGGATATTATGCGGCGGGGTGTTAGCGTATCAATATTTTACGATCTATCCTCAAGAGAGTAAGGGCCTGTTTGATTATTGGGTCAAAGAAAAAGCGGAACAGCTTAAGACACAGCAGGATTGGCAGGAATTTTTATTGTATTTCCACCGGCGCAACTATCATGAACGTTATTTTATGGTCCATCGGTTAGGAATGACCTGCAAACAGGCCAATGATGCCTGGTGGCAGCTGCACGATTACCTCGCCCAAAAGGGGATGTTTTAAAGAATTTCCTCTGTCATTCCCGCGAAGGCGGGAATCCACAAAAAATGGCAAAATCATAGAAAATAGTGCATACTTTCACTATGCGCAGCTATATGTCTTTGCGAGGCCAGTTTTATAGGCCCTGGCAATCTTTTATCATTTTAATATCATTTATATTAAATTCTTGCGGCCCCATGCCCTTGGCTCAAGCGCAGGAGTTTCGTTTGCCTGCACCCGGGATAATGGTTCCTTTAAGTCCGGAATTCAACCCACCGATCCTCAAAGGCCTAAAAGTCCATCCCGACAATCCATTCCGCTTTGATTTCATTTTGGACCAAGGTAGTTCCACTGTCATTCCCGCGAAAGCGGGAATCCAAACCGAAGCCACCAAACTTATTAAATATTTTTTGGCCTCTTTAACCATCCCGGAAAAAGACCTCTGGGTCAATCTCTCACCTTACGAAAAAAACCGCATTATTCCTAATAGCTTTGGCCTCACCGAAATGGGCCGCGACCTCTTAGCAGAGGATTACATGCTCAAACAGATCACCGCGAGCCTAATTTATCCTGAAGGCGAAACAGGCAAAAAATTCTGGAAACGCATCTACCAAGAAGCCGCCAAGAAATTTGGCACGACCAATATCCCTGTTAACACATTCAATAAGGTCTGGATCATCCCTGAAAAAGCCGTGGTCTACGAAAATGCCAAAGCTGGCACAGCCTATGTGGTAGAAGCCAAATTAAAAGTCATGCTTGAGCAAGATTACCTTGCGCTTGAAAAAAATATTGTCATCCAAAAGAACCCCGTCATTCTGAGCGAAGCGAAGAATCTTAAGACATCTAAAGATTCTTCGGCTTCGCCTCAGAATGACGTGAATGCTTTAGGTTCCCAAATCGTCCGCGAAATAGTAATTCCCGAGTTAACAAAGGAAGTCAACAGCGGCCGCAACTTCGCCCAGCTTCGCCAAGTTTACAACAGCTTGATCTTAGCCACTTGGTATAAAAAGAAGATCAAAGACAGCATCCTGGCGCAAGTCTATGCGGATAAAAATAAAGTCGCCGGCATTCAATATGCTTCTACTGTCATTCCCGCGAAAGGTCGTATTGACCGACACTCGCAGTTGCTCGCGGGAATCCATTCCCAGGACAACGTCGAATTTATCTACCAGCAATACCTAAAAGCCTTCAAAAAAGGCGTCTACAACTACATCAAAGAAGACCAAGACCCGCTAACGCAGCAAATCACTCCCAGAAAGTATTTTTCAGGCGGCATTGATTGGGCAATGTCCCCTTTGGAGATAAAAAACACCTATATTGGTTCCGTTCTCTGGAGAAGAATAATGAAACCGGTAGGGAGAAATTTGATCATAGGGGTCATGCTGACCATTCCCCATCAAGCAAATGATTTTCTTATTGGATCTTATTTGAATTTGATAGAAAGAAAAATCATCAAGGGGCAAGACGTAGACTGGTATTTTAGAGGTATCTATGGGATCGCGACAAGGTTTCCGTTGACTTCTGATTTAATAGGCAGGTTGTTGAAAGACGCATTGTCGGCTGAACATAATAGCCGTTGGGCAAGAGTGATAGTGAGTTTTGTGTTGGACCATGCGGATTACTTGGGCGATGAATATATGGAACAAATTGTCACCAACCATGATTATGGCGTAGGTATACGGTTACGGGTATTAAGAGTTTGGAGCCAACATAATTTTTCTAAAGCACGGCCTTTATTCAGGAAAATACAGGGAGTATTATTGGGTGATAAAACCCCGGAATCCATGGCAATATCAAAGGCGATCGATTTGATGAGGACACAGGGATTATTTAATAAGGACATTCTGGGCACAACAGGGGCCTATTTTATGTGGGATGATCCGTTTGTCATATTGAGTGACTATTTTAATAAAGCTGGATTTTCAGAGTTGATAAGTGCCATGTCAGAGGATGAAGGGAATAATTTTTATAGGATTGTACTATCATTGTTAGGTTTAGGATTAACGTATCAAGAAAGAGAGGATATTTTAATAAAAGGTTTGGAGCCGTTTGCATTAAAACACCCGGAGGATTTAACGGTCCCTGTGCTGGAAGACATCAGCAAGGTATATCAGGAGGACCGGAACTTTAGATATTTTTTATATTACATCACGACCAATCCCCGGGCATCCTCTTTGGTCCAACAGCAAGCTGAGGGTATCATCAGGAACAGAGGGCTGTTCAGCTTGCATGGGTTAATAGAAAACCACTTAAAGTATGGGAGAAAGAATATATTAATTATCCATAACATTAAAGATGGGCAAGGGGATGAATTGGTCCGAACAGCTTCTTTAATTCAGGGATTATTGGGCTTCAACCCGGATTTGGAGGTAACGGTGATCACGGGACGTCCTTATTTATACAACCATCCAAGGGTCAAGATTATTCCAATGCAGGATTTGGCCAGAACACATTGGCAGATTGATGGGGCCAGGGAGCATTACGATGCTGTTATTGATTTTTACGGCAATACGATTTCCTTTAACAATGATTTGGAAGAAAATTTCAGGGTAAGCAATATAGGTAAGAATGCTTTCTTAAATATCCATGCTCATCATGCAGATGTAGGGAGTTTAATATTTGAAAGAATCCGGGTCAATGGACAGGATTATGCTGACCGATTGAATTTGGATGATTCTGTGCCTTGGGAATTTAATATCCATGAGGTATATTCAAGGCTAAATGCAGAGTTGGGACTGCCCTTGAAAAAAGAAGGTACAGAATTTTTGGTCAACGGGACCCCTAACGCCCGGTTCAAGGAACAATGGGGCCATTTGATGGAGCAGATTGGAAACCCATTGATCGGGCATAAGTATAAATACCCGGTTGTTTCATTAAATCCGTATGGAGGAGGAATGGAAAGCAAGGGGTTTTCCCGCAGCAAGAAAGATCAGCAAGAGTTAGTGAGTATTATAGAAAAATTAGTAAGTAATGATTATAAGGTTGTTCTTTTGCCCAATGATACGCCCTGGGGAACAAGGAAAATAGCGGAAGAATTAGTTGATCAAGTCTCCAAAAGTAATCGGGGAGGTATTGCGATCGCCCCTGGGCCATCACTCAATCCGGAAATGTTTAAATATTTCGTCAGCTATTCAAATTATGTGTTGACGGTTGAAGGGGGGATGATGCATTTGGCATCGGTGATGGGTAAACCATTTGGTGTTATTTTTAAATTGGCGGGCATGTCGAGCTGGGTGCCTCTTAACAGGACAAGGTTGCAAGCAGCGGGCGTACAAGATGCATTGCTTGCCATACAACATAAGGAGGGTAGGAATTTAGCCCTTGAGATCAAACCAGCGGACCGGGCGATGGTGATTCCTTTTGAGCGGTTTAAATATTCTGAAAAAGCGCATGAATTGGTCGATCCGGATGGGAATAAATCAGTGGTCATGTCTGAAGGACAATCTTTGATTTTAATTTTTAATGAAGGCCCTTGGAGCGGTTTTGTTTTTAGGATGATCAATGAAGAGGAGAGGGATAATAAAGAAATAGAAAATGAAAAGCAGGGGTTTGTATTGGGGCTTGAAAAGGGAGTTGTCCCGCCGTTTGCCATAGGAACAATCAGTGGGCATGGGGTCATTGCCGTTACCCGGATCAAGCCGGTAGATGGCACGAAGTCTCTACATGAGTTATTATCCCAACAGCAGGTAAATAGACGATATTTGGAACTTGTACAGGATCTTTTTATAAGACTCGTCAAAAACCATTTGGAACTGCTCGACGCACAAATTTCTTCTAATATCGTAGTTGGATATTTGAATGGAGAGCTTGGGGCCTGGATCGTAGACGCGGAGTTATTAGTGCCTTCGAATAAAACACTAAAACAATTGTCGCTCGTCTATTATCGGAAAATTTATGATCAAGGGGGTGATAATTGGCCGGATGGCCCGTTTACCCAGAGCATCTTAGATATGTTAGAGAATGGCATTAAGAGGGACACGGTGCCTCATGTAGAGAATTTAAGCAAGGACCAGGAGTATTTCGTTCCAGCTGGCGCTGATGATCAAAATCCGGAAAAGTGGGGGAAGGGCGATTTAATAAAGGACAGGGCTGATGGGACGGTGTGTAAAATAGACAGTTTTCCAATGCGGCGCGGTGATGACAATAAGGTTGAAAAACAAATTCATATGATAAGGAACAGGCAGGCCAGACTTATACCTTCCCTTGGAGCGGAACAGTTGTTTGAATTGGTTTCCAAGGTCAAGCTTACAGAAAACAGCGCCCAATTGGCTGCTCCCAAAGACCTGGCCATGATTTATAAGATCAGCCCCAAGGCAAAGACCGGGCAGGAAGGGTTCTTGTCCTGGGCAGAAAAAAGGGAAGGCAGGTCTGTGAACATGACCGGGATGGAGTTGGCAAAGAGGTTTAAAGTAAGCCGGGAAATAGTCAACGTTGTATGTTTGGTGTACAGCATTAAGACAAAAGGCTGGACGACATCCCCCAATATGAAAAAAGCGCTCACATGGGCCCAAAAGAAAAAGAGCAAGACCACTAAAATGACACCGCAACAGATAGCAAACAAATTTGAAGTTGCGCAAACATCAATCAATGTTATTTTGCGAGTCTTGGAGATTCAAGCAAGCAGCCGCAAAAGCCCGGAGCCATCAAAGGAAATAAGAAAATTCTTAAAATGGGCAAAAAAGTTACATGAAAAAAATGTGAAGTCCATTGATAAAACTGAGCGGCAAATAGCAAAGAAATATAATGTTTCAAATTCTATAGTCCACTCAGTTTTGAAGGCCCTTGGTATTTCAACTAAAGGCTCCCAGGACATATCGCCAGAGATGGAGGCATTATTGTCCATGGCAAAGAAAAAAAGATACAAGACCCTTAAAAAGACAATAAATAAAGTAGCGCGAAAGTATGGAGTAGCACGCTCCAGAACATCCATTGTTTTGTGGGCCAGTCATATTAAACCAAGGGATGGCCGAAGAAAGCTCCAGCCTAAATTAGATCAGGCGATGAAAACGTCGGCTGATTTAATGCCAGGTGTTCTTATTGCAGATCCAAGGAAAAGCATTTTGGTCTCTGGGAAAATTGGCCAATCGCAGATTTTTGAATTGGGTACTTACCAATTGCGGGAGGATGTTACGCCTAAGCCGGGGGAAACACGTAAAGGGATCATTTATGCCCTTGAGAATCTTTATTCTAAAAGATATGAATTGCGTTTTATTCTTTCTTCTCAAAAGAAAGATACTGATCCTTTCTCGTTTAATAATTTTAAATATGTCCAAGTTGATAAGGATTCAGGAGATGACTGGCAAATGACTAATTTTTGGCCATATTCGAGAGATGATGGAACGATCAATCGTTTTGCGAAAAGCGGCGGGGCCGAAGTTATATTGTCCTACATTGAGCAGGCTGTGAACATTTCAGGGAGACAGCTTAAAAATTCAGGACACACGGCTTGGAGAGTGTTAAGTTGGTATTTTTATAATAGGTTATATAGGAATTTTTCATGGCCCGCGCGAGTGCGTATTGAAGGTTCAGAGGACATGAATGATTGGATTTCAATTGATGATCCCTTGGTGGCTGATGGTTTTTTTAAAAAGGAGAATGTAGGGGTTGTACAGGCGTCCCTTGGTGGTGAGGCAGTTTTGATCTCTTTGAAGAAGGAGGGAAAGAAACGGTATCAGGTCGAGGATATTTTGGGTCCGTTCAACATGCCTATAAAAGTAGACGATGATATCGTTGTGGATTTTTCAACAGGGGATATTGTATTTCAGAACAAAAAGATCGGCCGTGTAGAAATACTAACAAAGAAAATTGAAGTTGGCGACTTTGTCAACCTGGCCATGGTGACGGATAAAAATGAGGGAATGGACCGGGCGATGAAGAGCGATGATCCTGCAACAGAAAGAGCGGAAGATTATTATGATTTCACTAAGAAAGAAGACAATATACAAAAGTTAGAAGAGGTTTTACAGGAAGTTATGCGTCCGATCTCAAGCCATGTTAGACCGGTCATTGTGGGGGGAAGAAGATATTTTGGTCCCGGCCGGAAAGATATAGATGTGCTTTTAGAAGGGACCAATATGTATCAAAGCCAATTATGGCTTGATTTTATACAAGCGTTAGCAAAGAGGTTTAATAAAGTAAAAGGGATCCAGGTAGAAATATTGAAAGACGAGCCTTTTTTTATTGATGGTGTTATTCAATCAGAAGCGTTAAAGCTGGTGCTTGTTTCAGGATCTGGTGAACAGGCAAAAATACTCCTGGATATTCTGCTTAATTTTAATGGCAGTGATGAAGTACAAATTAATCAACTTAAAGCCCTATTACAATTGGATGATAAAACTATTACGGAAGCTCCCTTGGCTGATCTTGCCAAATCTTATTTTAAGGTTGAATATTACATTGGAGACAGAAATATATACCGTTCAATGAGAGAGCAATACCAGGCAGGGGACATGCTAACATTAGAATCTTCCTTGCGTCAGAGGATGAAAGTATTAAAAGATTTATTATCTAAAATGAGGTATGAAGAAATTAAAGAGCGTATCCAAGAAAGATTAAGCGATTCTGTTTCGGATTGGAGCATGGCGGCGGGTAGAAATGAGGGAATGGACCGGGCGATGAAGGCGTCAGCTATTTTAACACCAGGTGTTCTTATCGCTGATCCCAGGCAGAGCTTTTTGGTCACGGGAAAAAAAGGAGTGTCACAAGTTTTCAAGTTTGGTCAATACCGGTTACGCAATGATGTTGAGCTTAAGCCAGGAGAAACGCGCAAAGGGTTTATTTATGCCATGGAATATCGGGCGCGTAATGAACCATATGAATATGAACTGAACCTCTATTTTTATTCTCGAGCGCAAAATATCAGGAGTCCATCGTTCGAGAATTTTAGCCAGGGAAAAACTGTTACACTGGTTAAAAGTCAAAATGGTGATTGGCGGATGGGAGATTTTTGGCCATATTCAGCTCATGAAGGTACGATCAAGCGTTTTGCAAATAGCGGCGGGGCTGAAGCCGCGTTATTTTATATCATACAGGCCGTTCGGATATCAGGGAAACAGCTTAAGAATTCAGGTTGGTCAACTTGGAGGGCGTTGAGTTGGTATTTTTCCAATAGGTTATATAGAAAATTCCCATGGCCTGCTCGGGTACGTATTAAAGGTTCAGAGGGCATGAAAAAATGGACGCCGATTGACGATCCCTTGGTGGCCGATGGGTTTTTTAAGAGGGAGAATGTGGGGGATGTACGGGCATCTTTTGATGGCGAGGAAGTTTTGATCTCTTTAAAGAAAGTAGGAAAGCAACACTATCAAGTTGAGGGAATTTCTGGCCCGTCAAATAAGGTGCCTATAAAAGTAAATGATGAGATCGTTGTGGAATTCCCAACAGGGAATATTATTGTATTGAGAAATAAAGAAATTGGTCGTGTTGAAAAGCTAACAAAAGAAATTGAAGTTGGCGGTTTTGCCGACCGGGCCATGGCGGTGGGGAAAAATGAGGGAATGGGCCGGACGATGGCTGTTAAAGTACATAGACAAGGTGGTATTGATTTTACTGCCGGCAGGACGCCGTTGGAGGTCAAAGGGGACGGCAATGGGGAGATTCAGTTTCATCTTGACCCCACACAGCTGGCACAACTGCAAAATGCGCCTGGCTTTGTGCCGGTGATCATTAGCATTCAGCCTATGACGGATTTGAGGGCGTTTTTAGAGGGGTAAAAATCTACTTTCCGCTTTTTTATCAGCTTGGAAATGTTATAATATATTGATGATAAAAAAGATCCTCAAAAGAACTCGCCTCACAGATCCCTCAAATCTCGATGAAGATCTAAAATATTGGTTAAAGCAGCCTGCGAAAGACCGTGTGGCCGCTGTCGAAATCCTAAGAAATCAAATCTATGGACTTTCAGCAAGACTTCAAAGAGTTGCTCGCGTTATTCAACGCCCTTCACGTTAAATATATCATTGTTGGTGGTTATGCCCTTGCCTTTCATGGAGCCCCACGAATGACAGGAGACATTGATATTTTTATTGAACCAAGCGATGACAATGCCCTTAAAATCCTTGAAGCATTAAAAGAATTCGGTTTTGGAAATGTAGGATTAAAAATTGAAGATCTTAATCAAAGGGATAAAGTTATTCAACTCGGCCAGCCGCCTGTGCGTATTGATATCTTAACTTCTCTTACCGGTGTTTCTTGGGAAAAAGCTTATGCGGCTAAGAAAAAAGGCAAATATGGAGAACTGGTCGTTTTTTTTATTAGCCGTGAATTGCTTTTGAAGAATAAACGTTCTGTAGGACGTAAAAAGGATCAAGCTGACGTAGAAGCTTTGGGTGAATGAATTTATCTATTATTTTTTAGGCTTGTAGATATGAGTGCTGTGGCCGAAGAAGCTTTCGGCGGCTTCCATGATGGTCTCGGACAGTGTTGGATGAGGATGGATGGAAAGTTTCAGGTCTTCCGCGACAGCGCCCATTTCAATGGCAAGGACCCCTTCAGCGATCATTTCTCCGGCTCCAACCCCAACAATACCAACTCCCAGGACACGCTGAGTTTTAGGGTCAATGATGAGTTTGGTCAAGCCTTCGGTACGGTCAAGAGTGAGCGCGCGGCCTGAGGCGGCCCAGGGGAATTTAACAACGGTCACTTCTCGATTAGCTTTGGCTGCATCAATTTCAGTCATCCCGCACCAGGCGATCTCAGGATCAGTAAAGACGACAGCAGGGATGGCTTGCGGTTCAAAGGCAACTTTGTGTCCGGCGATGGTTTCCACGGCCACACGACCTTCGTGGGAAGCTTTGTGGGCCAGCATGGGATCACCAGCAATGTCCCCGATGGCAAAAATACTTGGATCTGCTGTTTGGCGCTGGCCATTGACTTCAACAAAGCCGCGAGGTGTCACCTTGACCTTGGTATTCTCTAAGCCTAAATTTTCTGAATTGGGACGCCGGCCGATAGAAACCAGGACTTTATTGTAATCTTCTTTGATTTCTTTGCCTTCCTTGTCAGCAAAAGTGACAGTGATGCCAAGACCGCTTTCCTGCATATTAACGACCTTGGTTTCGAGCATGATATTGGCAAACATGCCCTTCACGCGCTTATAAAGGACATCCGACAGATCACGGTCCGCGCCAGGCAAAAGCCCGGGCGTCATTTCCACCACGGAGACATGCGAGCCTAGTTCATGATAGACCGTGCCTAATTCCATGCCGATATACCCGCCGCCAACCACTAATAATTTTTCAGGTATGGTATCCATGTCTAAAGCGGATGTAGAATCCCAAATATGAGGGGATTTAAGTATATTAGGGATGGCTGACGGTCGTGAGCCTGTTGCTAAAATGGCTTTTTCGAAAGATAACTCTTCACTGGAGCCGTCAGCTTTTTTAATTTTCAGGGTATTGGAATTGATAAAACTGGCTTCCCCTTGAAAATATTTGATCTTGCGCGCCTTTGCCAATTGGCCCAAACCGCCGGTCAATTTGCTGACCACACTCTTTTTCCAGTCGCGCAGTTTGTCTACGTCTATTTTGGGCGTCGCGTATTCAATACCAAAGGCCTTGGCATGTTTGGCCTCACTGATGATCTTGGCCGCGTGCAAAAGGGCTTTAGAGGGGATGCAGCCGCGATAGAGGCAAACACCGCCGGGATTGGGTTCTTTTTCGACGATGGCAACTTCCATGCCAAGATCAGCGGCTAAAAAAGCCGCGGCGTAACCGCCGGGTCCGGCACCAATAACCACGAGTTGGATAGAAGAGCTCATTTGTTCAGGTCCAATAAAGAAGGATGTTGCATGGCTTCACAAACCCAGCGGATAAAACGGGCGCCATCCGCGCCGTCGATCATGCGGTGATCATAAGACAAAGACAGGGGGAGCATGAGCCGCGGTACAAAATTCCCATCAACATAGACTTGTTCCATAGATCCCCGCGACACGCCCAGGATGGCCACTTCCGGCCAATTAACGATGGGTGTGAAGCATGTCCCGCCGATGCCGCCCAAATTAGAGAGCGTAAAGCACCCGCCTTGCATTTCTTCGATGGTGATCTTGCGCAAGCGTGCCCGTTGGGCCATGGCGGTCAGCTCATCATTGATCTGCAGGACAGACATCTTATCCACATTTTTTAATACCGGTACCAAAAGCCCGCGGTCAGTGTCAACCGCGACCCCGATATTGATATAATCTTTAAAGACAATTTCCTGGGTTGTCATGTCAATGCTGGAGTTAAATTGGGGAAATTTCTTTAGGCCTAAGGCCAGCACTTTAATGATGAAAGGTGTTACGGAAATTTTTTTGTCAGTGTCGGACAGTGATTTGCGTAATTTCTCCAGTTCCGTGATATCAACCTTGTCGAATTGCGTGACATGGGGGATGCTGGTCCAGGCATTCGAGAGATGTTCCGCGGTTTTTTTACGGACATTACTCATGGCCTCGCGCCGTACGTTGCCCCATTTGGTAAAATTGGGCAGAGGCGGGGAAGCAACGGCCATGCCGCCGCCGGCAGGGCGGGTGGTATTAAGCATCTTGCAATAGGCTTTTACGTCGTCATTGGAAATACGCCCGCCGCGGCCTGAGCCGGGGACTTTGGAGAGGTCAATGCCTAATTCACGCGCCAATAAACGCACGGAAGGTGCTGCCGGGATGTCTTTTCCTGCCACGGGTGAAAATGTAACAGTTGTTACAGCCGCCGAAGGCCTCTTTACGGGCTCAACAGGGCTGCTTGCCCCGCCAGGGGCGGGGGTGGCTTTAGCCGCTGGAGCGGTGGTTTGGGCCGCGGGAGCAGGGCTTGGGGCGGATGCACCGCCTTCGATCTTAAAGACCGGCTGGCCTATCTTGACAACTGCGCCAGCTTTAATCAAAATTTCTTTGATCACCCCTTCAGAGGCAGAAGGGACTTCCAATACCGCTTTATCAGTTTCAATCTCCAGGATATTCTGTCCCTTTTTAAGGGTGTCGCCGACCTTCACTAAGATTTTAGTGACAGTGCCTTTTTCAATATTTTCTCCTAAAGTAGGTAATTTCATCTCTGAAATACCTACAGGGCCGGATGCAGCAGGGACCGGCTTAGCTGGCTCTGCCGGTGCTTTAGGCTCAGATTTAGCTTCAGGTTTACTTTGAATTATTTTAGTTTCTGTGGGTGTGGGGGTTGAAGCAGTTGTAGAAGAGTCGGTCAACTTAAATATCGGCTGCCCGACTTTAACAACCGCGCCGCTTTTGATCAGGACCTCACCAACAACCCCATCAGCATTGGAAGGGACCTCTAAAACAGCCTTGTCCGTTTCCAATTCCAGGATATTTTGTCCCTTTTTGATGGGATCGCCGGCGTTTACTAAGATCTTAGTAACGGTGCCTTGGGTGATATTCTCACCCAGTTCAGGAAGTTTAAGTTCAGCCATAGTTATGAAATCATTGGATTCAGTTTATTGGGATTGATCTTCAATTCACCTTGAGCTTTGGATAAAACATCGTCCCCGATCTGTTTTTGCTCATGCAAGCTTATCAGCGTGGCCCAGACGATATGTTTGGCATCTACTTCAAAGAAATCACGCAGGGCCTCCCGGCTTTCTGAGCGGCCAAACCCGTCGGTACCAAGCACGGTATAAGGGCCCGGCACCCATTGGCGGATAGAATCCCCCAAGACCTTCATATAATCAGAGGCAGACACAAAAACGCCCTTTTCATTCTGAAGCACCTGTGTCACATAAGGCACGCGGGTCTTTTTGCCGTTGAGTAGATTCTCACGTTCCGCGTGCAGGGCTTCGCGGCGCAATTCATTATAGCTGGGCGCGGACCATACGTCGGTGGAAACATTGTATTTTTCTTCCAGGACTTTTTGGGCCGCTAAAACCTGGTTCATGATGGCACCAGAACCTAGTAAATGCGCTTTTAGATCAGATGCTTTTGTTGATTGGCTAAAACGATATAGACCTTTGATAATGCCTTCCTTGACACCGGCAGGCATGGCAGGCATGTTGTAATTTTCATTACCGACGGAGATATAGAAAAACACGCTTTCCTGTTTTTCATACATGCGTTCAATGCCGTTGCGGATGATCACCGCGATCTCATAGGCAAAGGCAGGGTCATAAGAAATTAAATTAGGCACGGTTGAGGTCAACAGATGCGTGTGGCCGTCCTGATGCTGCAGGCCTTCGCCGTTTAACGTGGTGCGCCCGGAGGTGGCACCGACCAGGAATCCCCGGCAGCGAAGATCGCCCGCGGCCCATACCAGATCACCCACGCGCTGCGGACCGAACATCGAATAATAAGTGTAAAAGGGTATGGTGTTAATGTTGTGAGTGGCAGCTGCAGTCCCCGCCGCTATGAAAGAGGAAATGGAGCCTGCTTCGTTAATACCTTCTTCTAAAATTTGCCCGTCCTTGGCTTCCTTATAATACATCAAGCTGTCAGAATCCACAGGATCGTAGAGTTGGCCGACGTGGGAATAGATCCCGCATTGACGGAAAAGCCCTTCCATGCCAAAGGTGCGTGCTTCGTCCGGGATAATGGGGACAATAAATTTGCCGATGGACTCATCCTTCAGCAGTTGGGAAAGGATGCGCACATAAGCCATGGTCGTTGATACGGCCCGGCCTTCAGTGCCTTTATAAAATTCTTCAAAGACCGCTTCTGAAGGGGTTTTTAATGGTGTTGTCTCTGTGCGGCGAAGAGGTAAAGCGCCTCCCAGGACATTACGGCGTTCACGGATATATTTCATTTCCGGGGAATCTTCCGCTGGTTTGTAAAATGGTGCTTTGGCCACTTCCGCGTCTGAAATGGGAATGTTAAAGCGGGAGCGGAATTCTTTGAGTTCCTGGTCATTAAGTTTCTTTTGGTTATGGGAAATATTCTTGCCTTCACCGGATTCGCCCAAGCCATAACCTTTGATGGTCTTGGCCAATACCACCGTCGGAGCACCTTTGTACTCGACCGCGGCTTTGTAAGCGGCATAGACTTTTTCAGGGTCATGGCCGCCGCGTTTCATGTCACCGATCTGTTCGTCCGACAAGTGGGCCACCATTTCAAGCAGGCGCGGGTCTGTGCCAAAGAATTTTTCACGGATGTAAGCGCCCGAGGAAACGGAATATTTTTGGTATTCACCGTCAACGACTTCTCCCATGCGGCGCGCCAGCAGGCCTTCAGTGTCCTTCTCTAATAGGCTGTCCCAATCATCACCCCAGACCACCTTGATCACGTTCCAGCCGGCCCCGCGGAAAAGAGCTTCCAATTCCTGGATGATCTTACCGTTGCCGCGCACAGGACCATCCAAACGCTGTAAGTTACAATTAATAACAAAGATCAAATTATCCAATTTCTCCCGGGAGGCCATGGTCAAGGCACCTAAAGATTCAGGCTCATCAGATTCGCCGTCGCCCATGAAAACCCAGACTTTATTGTCGTCTTTGGGCTTAAGCCCGCGGTCTTCCAAATAGCGGTTAAAGCGGGCCTGATAAATACCCATGATAGGGGCGAGTCCCATGGAAACTGTAGGGAATTGCCAGAAACTGGGCATCAGCCACGGATGAGGGTAGGATGACAGGCCGCCGCCGGCGGCCAGTTCACGGCGAAAATTACCTAAATTGATCTCTGACAAACGGCCTTCCACAAAGGCGCGGGCATAAATACCTGGTGAGGCATGGCCCTGGAAATAAACCAGGTCCCCGTTATTCGTGTCCGTGCGTCCGCGGAAAAAGTGATTGAACCCGATCTCATAAAGCGTCGCGGAGGAGGCATAGGTTGAAATGTGCCCGCCGATACCGTCGGCGAGCTTATTGGCTTTAACGACCATGGCCATGGCATTCCAGCGGACGATGGATTTAATGCGCCGCTCCAGGTCGCGGTTGCCCGGGAAAGCCGGTTGTTTCTCTTTGGAAATGGTGTTGATATAGGGGGTATTATAAGTGAAGGGAAGGGTGACACCTGATTCCTGGGCCCGGATCTGAAGCTGCTGCAGAAGGTATTGCACCCGGTCAGATGTTCCGCTGTTAAGGACATAGTCGAGTGAGGCCAGCCACTCTTTGAGCTCGACATCATCCATCACAGAGTTCTTTTTAACGTTTACGTCATCACTCATAAAAACCCCTTCTCTAATATTAATACTATATTGGTGCCGGAGGAGAGATTTGAACTCTCAAGGCTTTCGCCATACGCTTCTGAGACGTACGCGTATACCAATTCCGCCACCCCGGCAGATTTCTCTGCGTTTTTAGACTTCGTAAGGTTTTTAGTAAAAGGCCCTATTGCCTCGAACTCGTAAGGTTTGTAGTATAGCGAGAGGAAATAGTGCTGTCAACAAGAAGCCGCAACTGTTATAATCCAAACTTATGTTTCCCATCACTTTTCAAACATCCACCATCGCTGTAGCCCAGATCTTTGCCATGGGCGCCATGGGCTTTTATCTGGTGCGTTCCGGGATCATCCATGAGTCCGGCCTTAAGCTCTTGTCCTTTTTAAGCGTTAATATCTTTTTCCCTTTGTTTATTTTTTACCAGATACTTGCCCATTTTGACGCTGTGCAAATGCCGTTTTGGTGGGAATTCCCGCTTATTAATATTAGCCTGGTTTTAACAGGTTTACTGGTCTCTTCCCTAGTCATGTGGCGGCATCACGGGAACCTTAAGAGCGGGTTCCAAGCAGTGTCTTCATTGAATAATGGCGGCTACATTCCTTTATTGATAGCGATCTCCTTGCCTTTAGGGCCATTGGCAGGAAAAGTATACACCTCAGTGATCTTTTCGATCATCGGTTTTGACCTATGCCTGTGGTCATTGGGCATTTGGCTTGTGACCAGGGAAAAATCCAGTCGAATGGACTTAAAGAAGATGATAAATCCGCCTTTATTAAGCATGTTTGCCGCGTTAATTATTGTTTTGACAGTCGGGAAAGGCATTGTGCCGGAGCCGGTTTTAAAGCCCATTAAGATCTTTGGGGATGCGGCACTGCCCATTGCCATGATCGTCATTGGCGGGAACCTAAGCTTATCCAGTTTACACCGGACCAAATGGATCCAGGTCACAGGGGCGGTTTTGATCAAATTAATCGTCTTGCCTTTGGTGACCTTGATCGTCCTGTCGATGGTCAAATTAAATCCTTTGGTCAGCTTGGTGGCTATTATCCAAGCGTGCATGCCTACGTCCATTACGATATCCATCATTGCCAGGAATTATGAAACAAGAAATCAGGATTTTATTAACCAGGGTATTTTTGTCACACATCTTTTAAGTATGATAACCATCCCTATTTTCTTAGGGTTATACGGCAAATTATGTCAACCATAGCCACCAATAAAAAAGCGTACCATAATTATTTTCTCCTCGACAAATGGGAGTGCGGCATTGCCTTGTCCGGCGGCGAGGTCAAATCACTGCGCGCTGGGGGTGCCAGCTTTACCGATGCCTTTGCCCATATTGATCGTGGAGAGCTGTATCTTTATAATCTGCACATCGCTCCCTATGAGCAGGCCTCTTATTTGAATGAAGAGCCTGCCCGTCCGCGTAAACTTTTGGTGCATGCCAAGGAGCTTGAAAAGATAAATGGAAATCTGACCCGCAAGGGCCTGACGCTGATCCCCACCAAGATCTACTTTAACAAAAAAGGCTGGGCCAAGGTGGAGATCGCAGTAGGGCAAGGTAAAAAATTATACGATAAGCGTGACGATATCAAGAAACGTGAAATTAAACGGGAAATAGATAGGTCAGTTAAGAATAGAAAGTGATGTGCGGTGGCGGGTGGCTCCAGGACCCGCAACATTTGCTAAAATTTTAATTTTGCGTTATAGTATATATGTAGCTGTTCTTTCTAATGGGGGTGATTTGGTTTCGACTTGTGTTAGTCGGGTATAGGTCGCGTGTCGAGGAAGCTTGGTAGGCCTCGTAAAATAATCTAAGCACAAATTAAACGCTAACGAAAATAAACCGTTAACGACTGGCGATTTCGATGCCGCTGTCAAAGCTAACCCTGTTGCACCTATGGGTGGCTTTGTTCCAGCGACCGTCGGTTTCGCTGGCTAAGCCTTAACTACACTGTAGTTAAGCCCGTTTACTGGCAACGCCTGCTAGTTGGATAAACGGTCATGAGCAGGCTGGCTTTCATGTTTGCCTTTTGCATGGAGGCGAGATCTTAAAAGGCTGGTCCCGAAACGATCCTGTTTGCCGGAGGGTAAGGGGCGAGACGATGAGTTGACAAACTACACATGTAGACGCTTATATTACGAGACTCAGGGACTCGGGTTCGATCCCCGACACCTCCACCATTATTATACCGCGGTACAATTGCTTTATTTTTTTTCCTTCCTAAAATACCTTCATGCAGTCAGAGAATTATCTGGAAAGCGTTGGGCGTATTGATGATTTATGCCAGCTCGATGGGGAAGATGTTTCCCCGGACGGGCGCACTATTTTTTTGTCACATGGCATGAAAGCGCCCCATGCTATCGTATTTTTCCATGGGAACACCAACAGCCCCCGGCAATTTGAAGCCTTGGGTCAGATTTTTTATAAAAAGGGATATAATGTCCTGATCCCACGGGTGTCTCACCATGTCCTCAAGGATCGGATGACCAGAGACCTTTCCAGGTTAACTGCTTTGGAAATGATCAAATTATCCGCCCTTTCCGTGGACATTGCCCAAGGACTGGGCGCTTCTGTGACCGTCGTCGGCTTCTCCATGGGGGCCAACATGGCGGCCTGGGTCGCGCAAAACAGGGGTGATGTTGATAAAGTTGTTATCATCGCGCCTTTCTGGGGCTGGAAAGGATTACCGGCTTTCTTTTTTAAACCTTTTTTTATTTGCCTATCTATTTTGCCTAACATCTTCGTATGGTGGGATAAAAAAACCAAGACAGCGCTCACCGGGCCGACATCATCCTATTACGGCTTTTCAAGCAGAGGAGTGAGTCAGATCATGCGCCTCGGCTGGTCAGTGATGAAACAAGCCAGGAGCACCGCACCCAAGGCACGGGCCATCGTGGTGATCACCAGCGGGATGGATGATTCGGTCGACGAGAATAATCTCGACAAGGTTGTCGATCAATGGCGCCGGCATAGCAGTATTACGATAACACGCTTTAAGTTTGATAAAGCGATGGGCATTTTTCACGATATGATCGACCCTCAGCAGCCTTACCAGAACACCGCAGTGGTTTACCCCAAGCTTATTGAGTTGATAGAGCAAGCCGATTCTTCTTCTTATTTCAGCGTGTCACTGGTACAATAATTTTTTATATTTGACCTCCGCCATCATATGTCGAATAAATTTCTGGATCTTGCAGGTTCAGTACCGCCTTCCATGTGGCTGCGCATTGGTTTGTTGGCGCTTGTACAATCATTCCAATTCGTTATCTTAATATCTTATTTCCTGTTATTTTTCCCCGTCTATTCACAAGTTCATTTTACCGTTCCTCTGTGCATCTCGACCCACCCGCACAGGGACTCTCAAATATATTGGTTAGGTATTTTATTTTTTAATGCGATGCTTTTATTGATCGCCATGATGGGTTTTAAGAACACACAAAGAGGTCGTTCTCCCGCGATCTTATGGGCCATCTTGGTTGAAATTATTATTTTAATGGTCCTTTTTGCCGGATTACATTTAAAACTGGTCGGTGATCAAGTTGTTCCGATACCGAACGCGCTTTTTATCGTAGGGTCATTGTCAGCGGTCTTTGCCAAGGCCCTGCTTCCAGGGGTGTGGCGATCGGTTTCCGGCGCCTATTCGGATCATATTAAACATGCACCGGTCCATGTTCAAGGCCCTGTGTTCACCAGGGAATGGTTTTATTTATTTATTTTTATTTCTTTATTTTGCGCCCTTGGCTTCTACATCCCTGATATGCACGCGCTTTTTGATGCCGCTTATTTTGGGGAACGGCAAGTCACGAACCAGACCTTCGTGCTTAGCGCGGCCTATTGGAGTTATTCCGGCGGACTTCCGGGAATTAACGGGGAATCCTTTTACGGGGTCGGGCTTCCCATCCTTATCGGGCAAATGTGTAAATTAGCCGGGAGCTTTGACTGGGAGATGATATTTCAGGTTGTATTATGGCTTATCATTTTCTATGCGGCGGCTTGGTTTGTCCTGTACACGCGGGTTTTTCGAAGCCCTTGGCTTGCTTTGGCGGTATGGTTCTTGTTTTTGAAATTCCGTTTGTTGTCGTCAGAAGGAGGGGCGCTGATGACAATGGTGAATTTTCCCGCGAGCCCGCTCAGGTTTTATGGCGACGTTTTCTTTTTAGCGGCCATTTGCGCGCATTGGTCATCAAGAAAAAGGGCATGGTTGACAGTAGCTGCTTGTATCGCGGCATTCCAATTATTTTTGGTCACCAGTATCGGGTCAATTCTTTGCGTAATGATGGTTTTTTATCTTTTGCTCTATGTGGCCGCATCCGGTCCAATGGCACGGCAGCAAGCGGTAAGGGATGTTTTGCTGGGCCTTGCCGCAAGCATTGCCTTATACGGATCAATAATGTTTTGTATATATGGAAGCCATCTGGCAGATGCTGTATTTTGGGATAATTTTTTTATATGGCTTAAATTATACCGTAACGGCTTTTTGAATGGTTCGTATATCTATAATTTATTCATTAATCCCGGTGCTTTTTTTCTTTCCCTTGGGTTTATCACGCTGTATCTTTTGGGCCTTTGGCCGGCGGTCTGTTTAGTCCTACAGCGGCGATTTTCCGACGTAAGGCCCATGCTGGCCGTGATCTTGTCCATTTATGGGATCTTGCATTACCAGCATTTTATGTGGTATGCAGATCCTGTAGTGCTCCAACGCAATGCGTCCATCGTGCTTTTTCTTATTTTTATCTGGTATGATATTTTGATAGAAGCTAAGTCCAGGTCCCTTAAACAGCGTCTTTCAGTTGTTTTATTGATAGGAGCGGTGATCTTATTTTTTAATGCTCCCAAATGGCAAAGTTATCCCAATATTTTTCATTCTGAGGCCCGGATGATGGAGACCATGGATAACTCTTTTTTAAAAGAGGCTTTTGATACAACGTATGTTTTTGACCAGGACGTTCAACTGATCCAAAAGCTGACCGCTCCGGCGGACCATGTCCCGATCGTCAGCGGTCATGAACTGTTACTTTTGATCAAGAGCCATCGAAAACCATTTTTTTATGTCTTCCCGCTCATATATTCCGATCAGATCGGACAGACGGGGTTCCCTCAAGATCAAATATTTACGACCGGCCAATTGCAAAGGACCTTGGACCAGATCAGGGCACAGAAACCGCCGGTCATTTTTGTGCAAAGAAATTTATTCCAAGCACCGCTACCGGCATCTTCTCAGGGCATTGATGTTCCGTTGGTCCAGATTTTGCGTGAAATTATGAGGTCCTATGCGCCCGTCGCAAAGAGTCCGTATCTGGTCGCGCTTAGACGCAGGGAGTAGTATGCTGAATAGATTTTTGGATTTTTTGACTTCAATATCACCCTCGGCATGGCTTCGTGCCGGTTTTTTGGCACTGATACAATCGTTACAGTTTGTCATTCTCCTGTCCTTTTTTCTGTTATTTACCCCGAGCGTTTCACATATGGATTTCATTCCTTCTTTATATCCTGTGGTGCATCCCAACAGAGATTCCCGCATCTATTGGTGGGGTGTTTTATTTTTTAATGCGATGCTTCTATTGATCGCCGTCATGGCGTTTAAAAACACACAGAAGAAAAAAAGTTTTGTCCCGATCTATGGGGCGATCCTGGTTGAGGCCATTGTGTTAATGGTCCTTTTTACCGGATTACATTTAAAGCTAGTCGGTGATCAGGTTGTCCCGATGCCAAACGCGCTTTTTATCATAGGATCATTGTCAGCGGTTTTTGCCAAGGCCTTGCTTCCAGGGGTGTGGAGATCTGTTTCCAGCGCCCATGGTCATTCTAAAATAACACCGGTCAAGGCCCAAGGCGCTGTGTTTACCCAAAAATGGTTTTGTTTATTGGTCTTTATTTCTTTATTTTGCGCTTCGGTCTTCTTTATCCCTGATATGCACGCGCTTTTTGATGCCGTCTATTTTTTGGAACGGCAGGGGCAGAACCTGATCTATGTGTTTGGCGCGGCCTATTGGAGTTTTTCCGGTGGCTTGCCGGGGGTTGATGGCATAAACCTCTATGGGGTCGGGCTTCCCGTCGTTATCGGGCAAATTTGTAAATTAGCCGGAGCATTCAATTGGGAGATGATATTCCAAGTGATCTTATGGCTCATCATCGCTTATACCGTGATCTGGTTTGCTGTATGCACACGGATTTTTCGGGCACCTTTACTGGCCCTGGCTGTATGGCTCATTTACGTGAAGTTCCGTTTATTATCTTATGACGGAGGAGGGCTTGGCATATTTCTAAGATTGAATGCCAGCCCCATCAGGTATTACGGGGACGTTCTTTTTTTGGCGGCCATTTGCGCGCATTGGTCATCAAGAAAAAGGGCATGGCTGATCGCAGCCGGCTGCATTGCCGCGTTCCATTTATTCTTGAACACGAGTATCGGAGGCATTCTTTGCTTATTGATGGGTGTTTATTCGTTTATTTATGTGCTTGCCGATATGAAAACCACTCCGACGGAGAAATATAAATCTCTAAAAGATGTTCTGCTGGCCCTTGGCGTAAGCGCTGCCTTGTACTGGTCGATCATGCTGGGCTTATACTGGAGCAATCTGGCACAGCCCTTATTTTGGCATGAGTTTTTCTTTTATCTTAAGGCGCCCATGGAAGGTTTTTCCAGCGGTTTATATCTGAATAATTTATTTACCGAGCCCGGCACATTTTTATTTTCCCTTGGGCTTATAACACTTTATCTTTTGGGCCTATGGCCGGCCTTGTGCCTGCTCCTCCAAAGGCGGTTTGCCGACATGCGGCCCATGATAATCCTGGTCTGGTCGTTTTATGGGCTTTTGCATCACCAGCATTTTTTCTCCGCCCTGGACTCGATCACGCGTGACTTGACAATAGGGCTTTTGCTTGTTTTTATCTGGTACGATATTTTGATAGAGCAGCAGCCGCATTTTCTTAAACAACGGGTCTCGGTGGTCTTGTTGATATCAGCGCTTATCTTATTTTTTAACAGCCCCAATTGGAAAGATTATCCGGATATTTTCCATCCTAAGGTGCGCTTGATCGAAACTGTTGATAATTCCTATTTGAAAGAGTATTTCGATAAAACATATGCTTTTGACGAGGACGTTAAGCTGATCCAAAAGCTGACCGCGTCAGGTGACCATGTCCCGATCGTCAGCGACCATGAATTGATACTTTTGATCAAGAGCCATCGAAAACCGTTTTTCTATGTTTTCCCGCTCATATTTTCTGATCAGCTTGGGCGGATGTGGTGGCCGGCAGATCAATTCATGAGCATGAGTCAGTTCCAAAGGACGATGGACCAGATCAAGAATGAGAAGCCGCCGGTTATTTTTGTGGAGAGAAAAATGTTTCAAATTCCGGTACCGGCGCCGACACGCGGCTTTGCCTATCCATTAAGCCAGATAGTCAATGAGGTATTGAAGGAGTATAAGCCCGTTGAAAGCAGTCCATTATTAATTGCATTCAGGCGGAAGGATTAGCGGGACATTCCCAGGACAAAACGCAGGCCTTTCCAGTAGCGTTCAACATCCGTGAAGGTGCGGATCCCCATCACTTTTTTAAAGACGTATTTAGGCCGCATATAAAATCTTTTGAATGCCTGCTTGTGCATTGTCTTTAATTCCACCGCGTCTTTATACCCATGCGGGATAAATACCGGCGACCATCCGTGGAAATCATTATATTCTTCCGTCATTGTTCCCCATTTTGGGAATTCTTTATGCAATGCTGTTCCCGGGTATGGCGTGACTAAAGAAAATTGGGCATAATCAGGATCTAATTCAATGGCAAATTTGATGGTTTCTTCCGCCTTGGCCGGAGTTTCGCCGGGGATGCCCAGCATAAATGAGCCGCGGATCTCAATGCCGATGGACTGCACCAAACGCACCTTTTCCCTCATTTGTTCGACGGTCATTAATTTTTTGATATTGTCTAAAAGTTCCTGGTTGCCGGATTCAATCCCAAAGAAGATCGTCCAACAGCCGGCCTGCTTCATCTTTTTTAAAAGTTCGGCGTCCACTAAATTCAGGCGCGAGTAACATCCCCATTTCAACTTCATCTTCTCCTGGACCATCGCCTCACAGAAGGCCATCATCCAGGAGCGTTTGACGGTAAAAGTATCGTCCCAAAAAGAGATCTCAACGGCCTTGTAATTGTTTTTTAATTCTTTTAATTCCTGGATCACGTTGGCCACACTGCGCTGGCGGAAACCTGTTTTAGCATCAAAACAAAAAGTGCAGGGGTAGGGACATCCCCGGGAAGTAATGACGTGGATGGAGTTGGGTGTCAGTTTGTAATTATTAGGCAGGGCAGTGTACTTGTTCAGGTCGATCAAGTGCCGCGCAGGGTAGGGCAATTGGTCTAAATTTTCAACTTTTCCCGCGTTAACAATTTTCTTTTGGGCGTATTGGTCAAAATTTTCGACCATGTCCGCGATGACTGTTTCCGCTTCGCCGGTAATGACAATGTCGGCTTTTGTATCTTCCAACACCTGCTGAGGCATGGCCGTTGGATGCGGGCCTCCCACAAAAATTTTAATCTGAGGGTTTTGTTCGCGGATCCCCAGGCATAAGAGCTTGGTCTTTTCTGCCAGGGAGGTAATGGCAGAGACCCCGACAAAGTCCGGCGCAAACAAAGCGATCTGTACTAAAACCTGTTCAAGGTCCAGGTTTTCAACAGGAGCATCAATGATCTTGACCTCATGGTGGTGCTTTTCTAAGATGGCAGCCAGGTGCAGGAGCCCTAACGGAGGCAGGTTTCCGCCGGCATCACCCACGTTGTGCGCGTAGCGGTGTTTAAGGACCAACGGTGGGAAGATCAAAGCAATTTTCATTATTTATTCTTGAAAATACGCATTATTGCCGAGGGCCAAGGCGATTTCCGCTTTTTTTAATTCCTTGCCTAAATACGCGATGTGTTCTTTGTCCGAGAACCATTCCAGCTTGTTTTTCTTTTCATACTGGAAGATGGTATGGTATACATCCTGGGCCTTGCGCCCGCTGAAGACCTTCATAATATGATGTTCTTTGGAACAGATGGATACATCAATACGCAAAT